>Ga0315899_10000042_pt1 | contig 178602 bp, 172 predicted proteins | sample LakEriMetagenome_2_FD_203518 | JGI IMG/M metagenome (GOLD analysis project Ga0315899, IMG submission 203518) | Freshwater fungal communities from buoy surface, Lake Erie, Ohio, United States - Buoy 4 MA112 | ecosystem: Environmental > Aquatic > Freshwater > Lake | place: USA: Lake Erie, Ohio...
CGTACTTGTAGATCATCACGTTGTCGGCCGCGCTGATCAGCTCGGCGAACTTGATGCCGAGTTCGTGCTGGGCGGTGGCCACCTCGTGGTGCTGCTTCTCGATCGGTACGCCCAGCGAGCCCATGGTCAGCAGCATCTCGCTGCGGATGTCCTGCAGGGTGTCGTTGGGGGCGACGGGGAAGTAGCCCTCCTTCAGCTGGATCTTGTTGGCGAGGTTGCCGCCTTCCTCGATCCGATCGGTGTTCCAGGGGGCTTCGATCGAATCCACGGCATAGAAGCTGGAGCCGTTGGTGCTCTTGTAGCGGACGTCGTCGAAGATGAAGAACTCGGGCTCGGGGCCGAAATAGGCCGTGTCGGCCAGGCCGGTGGAGGCCAGGTAATCGAGGGCCTTCTGGGCCAGGGCGCGGGGGCAGCGGGCGTAGGGCTTGCCGCTGCGGGGCTCCTGGATCGAGCAGATCAGGCTGAGGGTCTTATGGCTGTAGAAGGGGTCGATCCAGGCGGTGTTGGGGTCGGGCACCATCGCCATGTCCGACTCGTTGATCGCCTTCCAGCCACGGATCGAGGAGCCGTCGAAGGCCACACCCTCCGTAAAGGCGTCTTCATCGATCAGGTCCTGGCAGACGGTGAGGTGCTGCCATTTGCCATGCAGATCAACGAATTTGAGGTCGATCAGCTCGATGCCCTCGTCCTTGATCTGACGGAGGACGTCCTGGGCGGTCTTGGCCATGACGTGGTCGAAAGGAGGTGGTGTGCCCGCCTGGTACCGGGCAGGGCCGGACCGTACGGAGCAACAGCGGCAGCCTATGTATCGCCTGCAACCAAAACTCCCTTGCCGCCCTGCGTAACCGTTTCTGTCAACTTCGCCAGATGCTGGCCACGGCAAGGGTTCTGGCCATTTGTGGGTGCTAGCTTCCGGCCCAGGTGCAGCCACCCTCCACGCCATGCGCGATGCCATCACTGGCCTGATCGGTCGCTACGACCAGCTGGGTCGCTATCTCGATCGCGACGCCATCGATCGCATCGCCGGCTATCTCGGCGAAGCCGGTGTGCGCCTGGCGGCCGTTGAGCTGATCAACGGCGAGGCCGCTGAGATCGTGCGCGAGGCCAGCCAGCGCCTGTGGCAGGCCGATCCCGAGCTGCTGCTGCCCGGTGGCAACGCCTACACCACCCGTCGCTGGGCCGCCTGCCTGCGCGACATGGATTACTTTCTGCGCTACGCCAGCTACGCCCTGATCGCCGGCGACAGCACGATCCTCAACGAACGGGTGCTGAACGGCCTCGACGACACCTACAAGAGCCTCGGCGTGCCGACCGGCCCCACCGTGCGCAGCATCGCCCTGATGGCGGATGTGGTGTGCGAGAAGCTCGCCGATGCCGGCGTGGCTGATGCCGCCCTGCTCACCGCCGTCGTGCGCGCCCCCTTCGATCACCTCTGCCGCGGTCTGGCCGACACCAACGTCCGCGCCCGCTGAGGCCCTTTCCCCTCCCATCTGCGCCGCGAAGCCGCACCCTTCGCTGCGTAGGCTTTCCCGAACCAGACCCCTCCCAGGCCTTGGCAAGCACCACCTCCCCCGTGTCCGATCGGCACCGTCTGTCCCTCGGCCCGATCGCCACGCCGGATCGGCTGCTGCTGGGCCCAGGTCCCTCCAATGCGCACCCCACGGTGCTGCAGGCCCTGAGCCGCACGCCGATCGGTCACCTTGATCCCCTCTACGTCGCCCTGATGGGCGAGGTGCAGGAGCTGCTGCGCTACGTGTGGCAGACCGACAACCGCCTGACCCTGCCGATGAGCGGCACCGGTTCGGCGGCGATGGAGGCCACCCTGGCCAACATGGTCGAGCCCGGCGACACCGTGCTGGTGGCCGTGAAGGGCTATTTCGGCCTGCGCCTGCAGGACATGGCCGGCCGCTACCGCGCCGATGTGCGCACGATCGAGAAGCCCTGGGGTGAAGCCTTCAGCCTCGAGGAGATCGAAGCGGGTCTGAAGGAGCATCGCCCCAGGATCCTGGCGATGGTGCACGCCGAAACCTCCACCGGCGTCTGCCAGCCGATGGAGGGCATCGGCGACCTGTGCCGTCAGTACGACTGCCTGCTGCTGCTCGACACCGTCACCTCGCTCGGTGCGGTGCCGCTCTACCTCGATGAGTGGAAGGTGGACCTGGCCTACAGCTGCAGCCAGAAGGGCCTGAGCTGCCCGCCCGGCCTGGGCCCGTTCACGATGGGTCCCCGCGCCGAGGAGAAGCTGGCCGCCCGCAGCGGCAAGGTGCCGAACTGGTATTTGGATGTGAGCCTGCTCAACCAGTACTGGGGCAGTGACCGCGTGTATCACCACACGGCGCCGGTGAACATGAACTTCGGCATGCGTGAGGCGCTGCGTCTGATCGCCGAGGAGGGCCTCGAGAACGTCTGGGCCCGCCACCGCCGCAACGCCGAGAGGCTGTGGGCCGGTCTTGAGCGCCTGGGCCTGGAGCCGCACGCCCCACTGGAGCTGCGCCTGCCGACCCTCACCACGGTGCGCATCCCCGAGGGCGTGGATGGCAAGGCCTTCACCCTGCACATGCTCAACAAGCACGGCATCGAGGTGGGCGGTGGCCTCGGCGCCCTGGCCGGCAAGGTGTGGCGCATCGGCCTGATGGGTTACAACAGCCGCGAGGAGAACGTGGACCTGTTGCTCAACCTGATCGAGCAGGAGCTGCCGGCGTTCCGCGCCGCTGCTCCCGCCGTTGCTGCCGTCGCCGCCTGAACCACTGCTCCAGCTGGGCGGCGCAGGCCTCGGCCTGCAGGCCGCCCTGCACCTGCATGTGGTGATGGGCGCTGGCGTCTTTGCTCAGATCGAGCACGCCGCCGAGGGCACCCCGCTTCGGATCAAACGCCCCGTAGCAGACCCGCCCCATCCGCGCCTGGACCAGCGCCCCGGCGCACATCGGGCAGGGTTCGAGTGTCACCACCAGGGTGCAGTCGTTGAATCGCCAGTCGCCGCGCAGGCGGGCGGCCTGCTGGAGCGCCACCAGTTCCGCGTGGCCGAGGGGCTGCTGATCGCGTTCGCGGCGGTTGCTGCCCCAGCCGATCGCCCGCCCCTGGCCATCGAGCACCACCGCCGCCACCGGGACCTCACCGGCTTCGCCCACGGCGGCGGCGCGGCGGCGCAGGCATTCGATCCAGGCCTCAGGCGCAATGGGTCGGGCGGGCGTCATCGTGCGGGGTGGCTCAGGCTGCGGCGCGGTGAGCGGCGCGCTGGGTGGATCCCAGCAGCCTGCCACCGGCTGGATCGCGGATCCGGCCCCATCACGCAGGAGAATGGAGCGCCCGTGAGCCATCCGCCGTTGCCAGCCCCAGCGCATCTGCCCGAGGCTGGCCTGGCCGCCTTCCCGAACCCCCTGGCGGCGGATCCGGCCCTGGAGGCCTTTCTGGCCGGCGCCAGCGCTCAGCTCTGCCGCTGGTGGGCCAGCAGCGAGCAGCGCAGCCCGCTGCCGGGCCTGAGCGTGCTGCCGGAGGTGGCGCCGGGCCGTGAGGGTCTCAGCGCCGAGGCGCTCCTGGCCGATCTGCAGCTGGTGATGGATGGGGCCTACAACCCCTGCCACCCCGGCGCCCTGGCCCATCTCGATCCGCCACCGCTCACCGCCTCGGTCGTGGCCGATCTGGTGGTGGCCGGACTGAACAACAACCTGCTGGCGGAGGAACTGGCGCCGAGCCTTACGCGCCTGGAGCGCAGCCTCACCGCCTGGCTGGCCGAGCGGCTCGGCCTTGGCCCCGGCTCCGGTGGCGTGGCTGCCAGCGGCGGCACGCTCAGCAACCTGATGGCCCTGGTGGTGGCGCGCCACAGCGCTGGCCTGCAGGGGCGCAGCGATGCGCTGGTGTTCTGCAGTGCCGATGCCCACGTGTCGATCGGCAAGGCGCTGGCGGTGATGGGTCTGCCGCCGTCGGCATTGCGGCCGGTGGCGATCGATGCGGAGGGGCGCCTCGATGCCGATGCCCTGGCTGCTGGACTGGCGGCAGCCCAGGCCGCCGGCCAGCCTGTGCTGGCGGTGGTGGCCACGGCCGGCACCACCGTGCGCGGCGCCGTGGATCCGATCGGCCCGATCGCCGCCCTGTGCCGCCCCCATGGCATCTGGCTGCACGTGGATGGGGCCATCGGTGCGGTGTATGCCCTGACCAGCGACCACGCCGGCCGGGTGCCGGATCTGGGCCAGGCTGACTCGCTCACGGTCAATCCCCAGAAGCTGCTGGGCATCACCAAGACCTCCTCCCTGCTGCTGCTGCGAGAGCCCCAGCAACTGGCGAGCTGCTTCGGCACCGGACTGCCCTACATGGAGCCGAGCTGGGCCGATGCCCATGGTGGTGAATGCGGGCTGCAGGGCACCCGCCCGGCGGAGATCCTCAAGCTGTGGCTTGGCCTGCGCCAGCTGGGGGAGAGCGGCATCGCCGCCGTGGTGGATGGGGCGGTGCAACGCCGCCGCCAGCTGCAGGAGCTGCTGCAACCGCTCGATCTGGAGCTGCGTGGCGGCCCGTTGCATCTGCTGGCGTTCACGCCCCGTGGGCTTGATGCCGGCGCCGCCGAGGACTGGTCGATCCGCTGCCGCCAGGCGCTGCTCGATCAGCGGCTGATGCTGTCGCGGCCGCTGTACGCCGGCCGCCATCACCTCAAGGCGGTGCTGGGCAATCCGTATACCGGCAGCAGAGAGCTGGAGGCGATCGCCGCGCTGGTGGCCGAAAGCCTGCCGGAGCAGCTGCGGCCCCTGGCGCGGCCGCTTCCTGGTTGACGCTCCACCAGGCCATGGCCATGGTGCGGCAAGCACGTGCCTGGCCATGGCTCAACGCAATCAGGATCAACGTCCGGCCGACTGCCGGGGCTGGCGGCCCCTGGTAGCACTGAGCCTGGCGGCGTCCGCTGCCCTGATGCCGCCGGTGCTCGCCGCACCCCTGGGGCAGTTCCAGAGCTTTGATCAGGGGCCTGCCGGCTACGCGGGCAATGTGCTCATCTCCGGGCCCGATGGCCGGCAGTGGTTCACCGACAACCAGAACAATGCGATCCGCTCGATCAGCGCTGATGGCACGGTGCGCTCCTATCCGATTCCAACCGATCCCAGCCAGGCCTCAGGGGCCGGCCTGTTCGCGCTGGCGGCCGGCCCTGATGGCGCGATCTGGTTCACGGGTTTCTACAGCAATGTGATCGGCCGGGTGTCGGCCAGCGGTGAGGTGCGCACCTATCCGCTCCCCCTGGCCAAGGCCATGCCCTATGGCATTGCCGCTGGCCCGGATGGCAACCTCTGGTTCACGCTCGATGCAGCCAATGGCATCGGTCGCATCACCCCGGCGGGGGTGATCACCCTGTTTCCGATCCCCACGCCCGGAGCCACGGGAGGGAGCACGGTGGTCGTGAGCAGCAAATGTGTGTTCTGCGCCTTTGCGATCACGGCGGGGCCGCAGCGGAGCCTCTGGTTCACGCTCCCGTCCGCCCGGCGGATCGGCCGGATCACGGTTGATGGGCTCGTCAGCACCATCCCGATCCAGGGCGTTTCGGCGCCATTGCAGGATGGCTCGACCCCCAGCCTGGGTGCCATCACCGCCACGGCTGATGGCCATCTCTGGTTCACCCAGAACATCGACAAGCGCATCAGCCGGATGACTCCGGCCGGTGTCGTGACCAGCTATAGCGTGGCGGAGCAAGCCACCAGCATCACGCCAGGCCCTGGCAGCAGCGTCTGGTTCAACCAGACCCCCTGGACCTCGCCGACCACGCCGGCACCGGCCCAGGGTGCGGCGATCGGGCGGCTGCAGCCCTCGGCTACCGGCCGGCCCCGGATCAGCACCTATGCGGTGCCCACGCCCTATTCATTCCCCAGTGCCGTGGCGACCGGGGCGGATGGCAGCGTCTGGTTCACCAACATCGTCGAACCCAGCACCAGTTCGATCAAGCTGCAGCTGGCGCGAGTCGGCACCGGTGTGGGGCCGATCCTCACGGCACGGATCAGCGGCAGTCCCCGGGTGGGATCGCGCCTTCGCTGCAACAGCAGCGACAGCAGCGGCTGGCCCGTGGCGGAACGGCGCTACAGCTGGCGCCTGGACGGGCGTTTGATCGCCCGCAGCGGTGGCGCCACCTTTGTGCCGCGAGCGCCTGGGCTGGTGAGTTGTGAAGTGGCCACCAGCTACCAGCCCGCACTGCAGGTGCTGAGTGCGGCGTCGAGCGCTGTGCGGGTGGCGGCGCGCTGATTGTCCGTGGTTGCCGTCGCGGGTCTTCAGTGCTGATCAGCCGTGCTGTAGGCGCAGATCTCGAAATCCACGCCCGTCCAACAGGCCGGATCGATGCGGCTTCTGCGGGCCGTGCCCCAGCGGGAGTTGATGGCGGCGGTGGTGAGCCCGCGCACCTCGGCGAGGCCTGCCGGCAGCAGCGTCAGTGAGAGGTCGGTGATGCCTGGCAGGATCGTGGTGTGATCGGGGTGCCTGATCGTGAAACTGCCTGAAGGCTCGGCGCGGAACTGACAGCGACCTGCATAAGCCACTGCGCCGTTCTGCCGGATCAGGCAGTGGGCCTCCCCGGCTCGGGCGTTGCCCACCAGCAGGGTTGAGGCCACCAGCAGCGATAGGGCTGAACGGTGGGCGAACGCCTTTCTGGTGCCGGGGTGACCCATGGGTTGCTGTGGTCGTGAATCCATTCTGCGGATCAGCCTCAGATTTGCCATGTTTTTTGCCGATAACCTGAGGATGTATGCGCCTCTATCAAATGTCACAGCGTCTTTTCTGGCTTACAGGATTGTGGCTTGCAGGATTGCCGCTTGTGCTTGCTTCGTTTTCGGCGCTTGCGGTGAAGCCCGCCTTGGCGGATGAGAGGCCAGCTGCTTCGGCTCAGTGCAGTGTTGCCACGCTCAAGGGATCCTATCTCTACAGCTCAATCGGCGTTCTCGATGGCAAGCCCTATGCCGAAAGTGGCCGTGAGGTCTACGACGGCAAGGGTGGTGTTGAGCTGAGCTTCAGCGGTACTGGCGGCGTTGCCGGCACGATGCGAGCGAGGTATACCGTCAGTCCTGATTGCATCGGCAAGGCTGTGTATCCCTACGGCCAGACACTCTCCAGTTTCATCAGTCCTGATGGAAGTCGCTTTGTCTATACGATTACCCGTGGCCCCACCGATCGGCCGACCGTGCTCTCCGGTTGGGAGATTCGCGTTGCTCCCTGAGGCGCCATGTTGCCTGCTGACGAGATGACGTTCGCCAGTTCCCGCTTCAGCCTCGATGGTCGGCGTGTTCTGATCACCGGGGCCTCGCGCGGCCTGGGGGCGGAGATTGCTGCTTCTCTGGCAAGCGCGGGCGCACAGCTGATGATCAGTGGCCGTGATCCGATCGGTCTGGAGGCGACGCGGCAGCGGCTGCTCCAGCATGGCTGCCACTGTCATGTCATCCAGGCGGATCTGCAACACGTTGCTGATGTGCAGCGTCTCGCTGATGAGGCACTGGAGCTGCTCGGAACGATCGATATCCTGGTGAATAACGCGGGAGTCGTCTGTGTTGAGGATCTGCTGACGACTACGCTTGAGCATTGGCGGCAGGCACAGGCTGTTAACCTGCGGGCTCCTTTCCTGCTCGCTCAGCGTCTTGCACCTGCAATGATCAGGCAAGGGCGCGGTAAGATCATCAACATCTCTTCGGTTGCATCCGTGCTTGCACCTGAGGGTCATGCCGCTTATTCCGCCTCCAAGGCTGGGTTGAACCTGCTCACCCAAACCATGGCCGCTGAGTGGGGCAGGTACAACATTCAGGCCAATGCGGTTGCCCCCACCGTGATTCTCACCGCCATGGGTCAACAGGTCTGGGGTGAGGCGAGCAAAGGCGATCCGATGAAGGCGCGGATTCCAGCCGGGCGTTTCGGCGAACCGCATGAAGTGGCGGATCTTGTCCACTTCCTTGCTTCTGATGCTTCCAATTTCATCAACGGCCAGGTGATGCGGCTCGATGGCGGCCTGACTGCAGTGTGAGGTCAGCCGAGTCGTGCTGGTGGACCAGCTGCCAGAACTCATGCATCATCACACGATCGGCAATGGCGTGAGGTGTCTTGATGATGTGCCAGTTGAAGAGCACCTGACCCTGCTTGCCGCAGGATCCCCAGGCTGCGCTGAAGTTGCGGACGCTGATTTGTGAGGGTGTGCCCTCGATCTTCTTCTGACAGCGGCTGGCCGCGTGTCATGGGTGCTCGTCCTGCTGGTGCAGCCCTGCTCCCAACAGCCTTGCGAGTGTGGCGCTTGCCGCCCCCCGCCGCTGGGTGCGATCGAGCCCGCGATGGCGGCTGGGGCCATTGATCGAGCACTGCCCGCCTGCAGTGCCACCGCAAAGGCCCACTTAAAACTATGCAGAAACTGCATAGCCATGGGGTGAGAAGGTGGTCTCGGGGCTGCCACCGCCGTTGGTCTGCTGTAAAACAGACTCGTTTGCAGCCTTGCGGTGACAGAGGGAGCGGTCGTACGGGCAGAGGCTGAGCGCTGGGCGCCACTTAGCTCCCCCGCTGCGTCGCGGGAGTCTGCCCTGGCCATCCGCTGTACGGTGATCTGTGATCCGGATGTGCTGCTTCTGGAGCAGGGCCACCGCTACTGGGCTGCAGAGGGCTAATGGACGTCTTCTCCTTTCGCGACCGGGTCGTCGAGGACTACGGCCAATTCAGCCGCAGCTTCACCCAGATCAAGGCGCCGGATCTGCAGGCGTTCGTGGACGGGAGCTATGGCAAGGGTGAGTACTGGCCCTCGCCGCTGATCCAGCTCAACCCCAGCTTCGTGAGCGGCGGGGCCATCGGCGAGCTGGTCGAGGCGGGGCTGCTGCACCCCGAGTGCAGCCGGATCTTCCGCTGGGGCAAGGACAGCGGCCCGGGGCAGGAGCTGCAGCTGCACCGTCACCAGCGGGAGGCGATCGAGATTGCGCGTCAAGGCGGCAGCTTTGTCGTCACCTCAGGCACAGGTTCTGGCAAGTCGCTCGGCTACATCATCCCGATCGTCAATCGGGTGCTGGAAGCTCGCGAGGCGGGGGATCAGCAGAAACGCATTCGGGCGATTGTGATCTACCCGATGAATGCGCTGTGCAACAGCCAGCTGGAGGAGTTGCAGAAGTATCTGGGCCTTGGTTATCCCGATGGCCCCAGGGTCACCTTTGCGCGCTACACGGGCCAGGAAAGCGATGAGGAACGGGAAAAGATCAAGAACGATCCTCCCGACATCCTGCTCACGAACTACGTGATGCTCGAGTACATCCTCACCCGTCAGGATCCCCTCGATCAGAAGGTGATCAGCGACGCCAAGGGCCTGGAATTCCTGGTGCTCGATGAACTGCACACCTACCGGGGTCGCCAGGGTGCTGATGTTGCGCTGTTGGTGCGGCGGGTGCGCCAACGGCTCAACGCCGATCTGCTCTGCATTGGCACCTCGGCCACGATGGCCTCGGAAGGCACCGCCAAGGAACGCAACGCCACCGTGGCGGAAGTTGCTAGCAAGCTGTTTGGCACGGCGATCCCAAGCGAGCACATCGTCACCGAGACACTGCAGCGCTGCACAGACGGCGATCGTCCAAGCGCTGACGAGCTGAAGCGCGCATTGCAGGCCGGCTATTCCCCAGCTGCAACGCAGAACTGGACGGCCACCGATCTACGCGAACACCCGCTGGCCCGATGGGTTGAGCTGGAGCTGGGCCTGGAGAGAGAAGACGGCCTGGCGAATGGCAAATGGGTGCGCTGCAAGCCGCACACCTTGCAGCAGGCCAGCCAGACCTTGGCCGAGCAGACCGGGCTCGACGATGAGCAGATCCTGGGCACCTTGCGGGATTTCCTGCTGGCCGCCTACCGGGTGGAAGTGGGCCCGAACCGCCGTTTCTTCGCCTTTCGCCTGCACCAGTTCGTCTCGGCTGGCGGAGATGTCCATGCCACCCTCCAGGCCCCTGGTCAGCGCTACCTGTCGCTGAAGGCGCAGAAGTATCAACCCAATGCGGGCAGGCAGTCTCTGCTGTATCCGGTGGTGTTTTGCCGCAGCTGCGGGCAGGAGTTTCACCCCGTCTGGGCCCACCTGAACAACCGGATCCCGGTTCAGGTGGATCCCCGCGAGTTCTCGGATGAATCCAGCCTGCGCGAGCGGGACGTGGTGAATGGCTACTTCATGCCGGATGCCGCTGGCGACTACAGCGTCGACGACCTGGAGAAAGCCAACTTCCCCGACGGCTGGCTGGAACCTGACCGCAACGATGAGCTGGTGCTCAAGCGCACGTACCGGGAGTTTGCGCCGGTGCCCTGCCGCTTCCGCTCCGATGGCGGGGCGTGCAGTGATGGTCTGCCGGGTTGGTTCCTGAAAGGCAGCTTTCGGTTCTGCCCGTCCTGCGGGGTGGAGCACGGGGTGCGCAGCAGCGAGTTCCGAAAGCTCTGCGGGCTGAATTCCGAGGGCCGCAGCTCTGCCACCACCACCTTGAGCCTGGCGGTGCTGAGGCAACTGCTGAGCTTCCCGCCGGAAGAAATCCCCGATCAGGCGCGCAAGTTGCTGGCCTTCAGCGACAACCGCCAGGACGCCTCGTTGCAGGCCGGGCACTTCAACGACTTCGTGCGGGTGTTGCAGCTGCGGGCGGGATTGGTGGCAGCCCTCAATGCCCAGGGCGACAATGAGCTGAGCCTGGAGACGTTGGCCCAGGAAACAGAGAAGGCCCTGCGTCTGGAGGCGGAGGACTTCATCGCCATCCCCAACGTCAAACCCAACGTGGAGCAGAGCAACCGCCGAGCCCTGCGTGGGGTGTTGGAGTATCGGCTGATCGTTGACCTGCGCCGCGGCTGGCGACTCACCAATCCGAACCTCGAGCAGTTGCGCCTGCTGGAGGTGGATTACGCCGAGCTGGTGAACTGCGCAGAAGACCAGGCGGACTGGGGGCAGCGCCACCCGCTGCTCGCCCAGGCCAGCAGCGAGGAACGGTTCCTGATCTGCCATCGGTTGCTGGAGGAGCTCCGGGAACGGTTGGCGATCGACTGCGATGCCCTTGTGCAGGAAGAGTTCGAACGGCGCAAGCGAGCGGCCGCCGATCTGGAGGAGGTGTGGAGCATCGGCAGCGACGAGAAACCTGAGTTGGCACGCAGCGTGGTGACCAGCCCTGTGCCTCAGGAGCTGAAAAACCGTGGTGTGGAGGGCCTCTCTCTACGGGGCGAATTTGGCCGCTGGCTGAAAGCGCGTGAACGCTGGCGCTCGGTGGAAGACCTCTACCGAGGCTTCAAGTGGAAAGACGACCTCTACCAGGAGGTGGTGGGGCACGTCCTGGAGATGCTCACGGCTTGGGGCCTGGTGAAACAGGTGGAGGTGCGACTCGGCCGTAAGGCCAGCGAAGTGATGCAGGGCTGGCGGCTTAACAGCACAGCCCTGCGCTGGATGCTGGTGGATCCCGACGCCGAACCCCAGGACCGCTACGCCAAAAGGCTGATGGAGGCTCGCCAAAGCAGCGGTCGCCGTGGCCCGGTGAACCCCTACTTCCGCCGCCTCTATGCCGATCTCGCCAATCTGATCGCCACAGAAGGGCGACCCTTCCTGCAAACGCTGTTTGCCCGGGAGCACACCGCCCAGGTGGATGCAGGCGAGCGGGAGCGGCGGGAAGACGCCTTCCGGAGTGCGGCGTTGCGGTTGATGTACTGCTCGCCAACGATGGAGCTGGGCGTGGACATCTCCTCGCTCAACACGGTCTACATGCGCAATGTGCCGCCCACGCCGGCGAACTATGCGCAGCGCAGCGGCCGTGCCGGCCGTAGCGGCCAGCCCGCGCTGGTGCTCAGTTACTGCGGCGCCACCTCACCCCACGATCAGTATTTCTTCGCCGATCCAGTGCGGATGGTGGCGGGTGCGGTGAGCGCGCCAACGCTGGAGCTGGCAAACGAGGAGTTGCTCAAGGCCCACTTCCGGGCGCTGTGGCTGGCGGCCACGCGGCAACGCCTGCCCGGCAAGGTGAAGGAACTGGTGGACGTGAGCGCGCCTGGACGTCCCGTCCAAGCCGAATTGATGGAGGCCCTTTCCAAAGATGAGGCCTACCGCGCGGCCCAGGCGGATTGCCAGGCCATCGTCGACGACCTGATTGAGAAGAAGTGGCTCGGAACCACGCCACCACCCTGGCTGACGGGCAGCTGGCTGGAATCGATCACCCACGGTGCTGCGCTCGATTTCGATGCTGCGCTGAGCCGCTGGCGTGAGCTGTTGGAAGCGGTTGACAGCCAGATCAAGCAAGCCTCAACGGACCTGGGCAATCACGCCCTGAGCGAACGGGAGCGCCTGGCTGCTGATACGCGCCTGCGAGCGGCACGGATGCAACAGCAACTGCTGCTCGCCGATAAACCCGGCAGCCGCAACAACAACAACGACTTCAGCACCTACCGCTACCTGGCCAGCCAGGGCTTCATGCCCGGCTACAACTTCCCGCGGCTACCGCTGATGGCCTACATCCCCGGCACCCGCGAGCAGGTAGGAGGTGGCACCTACATCACCCGCCCACGCTTTGTGGGCATCAGCGAATTCGGCCCCCACTCGCTGATCTATCACGAGGGCAACACTTACAAGGTGAAGGGCGCACTGCTCGGCCTGCAGGACAACGCCGTTGCTGCGGGTACGGCGACCTTGGCCACGCAGGACGCGCTGGTGTGCGGCGCCTGCGGCCATGCCCACCTCGGCGATGCCGCTGAATCGGAGCTGTGCTGCCATTGCGGCACACCGCTCAAACTCCACCCCGAGGGCAAAGCGGTCAAGATCCCCAGGCTCTATCAAATCGAGCAGGTCACCACCAAGCGGGCCGATCGGATCACTTCAGACGACGAGGAGCGCCAGCGGCTTGGCTATGAGCTGATCACCACCTACGAATTCCCCAAGGAAAACGGGGTGGTGAAGGTGGCCAAGGCCCAGGTGAGCAGCGGTGGCCAGCCCCTGCTGGAGATCAGTTATGCCCCGGCGACCCAGATCAGCCGCGTGAACTTGGGCTGGCGCCGGCGGGAAAACAAGAACGACATGGGCTTCCCGATCCACCCGATCAACGGCCAGTGGGGAGGGGAGAAGGATCTGCGCGGCGACGCGGCTGATGACGACGGCCCTGAAGTGGGTTTTGTGAAGATCACGCCCTATGTGCAGGATCGCAAAAACGCTCTGCTGGTGCGCTTCCTGGGCGATTGGCAGCCACAGCAACTGGTGAGCATCAAGAGCGCGGTCAAGCGAGGGATTGAGGTGGCCTTCCAGCTCGATGGCAGTGAGATCGCCGCTGAGCTGATGCCGAATGAGGAATCAGCCACAGCCCTGCTGCTCTATGAATCGGCTGAAGGCGGTGCGGGCGCTCTGAGCAGGCTGGTGGAGAACGCCTCGGCCTTGCAGGCCGTGGCCAAAACAGCCTTGGAGATCTGCCACTGGCGCTGGGATGGGGAGATGCCGGCGCTGGAAGCTCAGCTGATCAATGCCGATCCGGAATGCGAAGCCGGCTGCTATCGCTGCTTGCTCGGCTACCACAACCAGCGTGATCACGATCTGATTGATCGCCAGCTGCCCGAGCTCAAGCAGTTGCTGCTCGACCTGGCGCGGTGCGAGCTGGTGGGTCAGGGCGGCGTCGATGGCCGCAGCGCCATGTTGGAGCGCCTGAAGAGCCTGGCTGGAAGCGGGCTCGAGAAGCTGTGGCTCGACACCCTCTACAACCACGGACACCACCTTCCGGACAACGCCCAGCAGGAGGTGACCGGCCATTACGTCACACCCGATTTCACCTACAAGCAGGCCTGCGCTGTGGTGTTCATCGATGGCCCTCATCACGAGCAGGCGCTGCAGCAACGGCTGGATCAGCAGAAGCGCCAGGCCTTGAGCGATGCGGGCATCACCGTGGTGGTGTTCACGCAAGACACCACCAGCTGGCCAGCAGTGTTGAGCGAGTACAGCTGGCTTTTCGGGGAGGGACGCCAGGGGCCTGATGGTCGGCCCCCCGGATCCGGTGGCTCCCCACCGCCAAGTACAGGTTCATCGGGCAGCCTGGGCGAAGCCCTGGACGCGGTGTTCCAACAACACGGTGACCTTCTCGGAGGTGCGCAATGACCATCACCCAGGCCTCCGTCGGCGACATCCCCAGCCCCGGCTCGATCGTGAAGGTGCGCGGGCGCGAGTGGATCGCTCTGCCCCAGAGCCAGAGCGAGAAGCAGGAGCAGGTGCTCAAGCTGCGCCCGCTCGGGGGCGGCGACCAAAGCATCGCCACCCTGTACTGGCCGTTGGAGGGAGCGGCAGTAAAGCCGGCCAGTTTTGAGCCGCCCGATCCCTCGCAGAGCGGTTCCCAGAGCTCGGCCTTGCTGCTGCGCGATGCCCTCCTGCTCAAGCTGCGCGCGGGAGCTGGCCCGTTCCGCAGCCTGGGCAATGTGGCCCTGGAGCCACGGCCCTATCAGCTGGTGCCGCTGCTGATGGCGCTGAAGCAGGCAGTCACCAGGGTGTTGATTGCTGATGAGGTGGGCCTGGGCAAGACCGTGGAGGCGCTGCTGATCGCCCGCGAGCTGCTGGATCGGGGTGAAATCCGCAAGGTCACCGTGATCTGCCCGCCGCACCTCTGTGAGAAGTGGCGGGCCGACATGCAGGGCCAGTTCAACCTGGCGGCCGAGGTGGTACGGCCCGGCACGGCACAGAAGTTGGAGCGCGGGCTGCCGGCAGGTAAGTCGATCTTCGACGTGATCCCCTTCACGGTGGTGAGCCTCGATTGGATCAAGAGCGATCGCAATCGCGAGGGCTTCCTGCGCAGCTGCGGCGAGTTCGTGATCGTGGATGAGGCCCACACCTGCGCGGCCCGCAAGGGTGGCGGCCGCCAGCAGCGCTATGAGCTGCTGAGGGGTCTGTCGCAGAAGCCGGAGCGCCACCTGGTGCTGCTCACTGCCACACCGCACAGCGGCGATAAGGAGGCGTTCGACAACCTGCTCGGGCTGCTTGATCCGAAGTTCGAAGGCCTCAGCGAGATGCCCGAGGGCCAGCGCCGCAAGGAGCTGCGCGATGAGCTGGGCAACTACTTCGTGCAGCGCCGCCGGCTTGATCTCAAGGAGGAGTGGGGCACCGAGGGGGCCGACTTCCCCGATCGTGAAACCCGCGAGGCCACCTACACCCTCAGCGGCGACTGGGGGCGTCTGTTCGATGACGTGCTGGCCTATGCCCGTGAACTCGTGGAGCGCAGCGTTGGCGAGAGCAAGCTGCGCCAGCGGATGAGCTGGTGGGCGGCTCTGGCGTTGCTGCGCTGCGTCAGCAGCAGCCCCGCCGCCGCCTCGGCCTCCTTGCGCACCAAGCTGTTCAACCTCCAGAACGGCGCTGATCCGGCCTCAGCCCCCAACGAAGACGAGCTGGCTGATGACCTCGAAGCGATGGCCACGCTCGCCGTTCTCGATGGCGCGGAAGAAGAGTTCAGCGCAGAGGAAGCCGCACCAGGGGGTGATCTGGCGGATTCTGCTGACGCCGAGCTCCTGAGGGATCTGATCGAGCGCTCGGATCGCCTGCGCGGCAAGGCCCACGATCCCAAGCTGAAGCAGTTGCTCAAAGAGCTCAAGGCGCTGCTGGCGGAGGGCTTCCGGCCGGTGATCTTCTGCCGTTTCCGGCCCACCGCCCACTACCTGGCGGAGCAATTGGAGGAGGCACTACCCAAGCGCGCCCATGTCGTGATGGCCGTCACCGGTGATCTGCCACCGGAGGAGCGGGTGGAGCGCATTCGCGAGCTGCAAAACGAACTGGTCAACGGCAAGGTGCCGGTCCTGGTGGCCACTGATTGCCTCTCGGAAGGCATCGACCTGCAGCACACCTTTGACGCGGTGGTCCACTACGACCTCTGCTGGAACCCCACCCGCCACGAGCAGAGGGAAGGGCGGGTGGATCGTTTTGGCCAGGCCCGCAGTGCCGTACGGGCGCTGATGCTGCACGGCGGTGATTCCAATCCGGTGGATGAGCGGGTGCGGACGGTGATTCTCGAGAAGGAGAAGACCATCCGCAAGGAGCTGGGAGTGAGCGTGCCGATCCCCGGTAACGCCAACACCATCACCCAGGCGGTTCTGGGCGGGATCTTCGGGAAGGCCGCCAAGGCAATTCAGGGACTCCTCAACCTCGGCCTGCCTGGATTCAGTGGTTCCGGATCAGACCTGGACGCTGCGCTCGACGCCCAGTGGCAGAGCGCCAAGGAGAACGCCAAGGCCACGCGCACGATTTTTGCCCAGCGCAGCCTCAAGCCAGAAGAAGCCCTGAGCGAGTGGGAGCGCACCCGTGAATCCCTCGGCAGTGATGCAGCGGTGGAGCGGTTGGTGGTGAATGCCTGCAGGCGGCTCAACCTGCCGATCGGTCCTGTGGGCGCCGATAGCGGCTGCTGGGAGCTCGATCTCACCCGCCTGGAAGACAACCGCATGGCCCTGCGCGAGCGGCTCCGCAACCACGACCTTGGCGGCCAGTTGCGCCTGAGCTTCCGCTCCCCCGCCCGCGATGGCGCTCAGTTGCTCAGCCGCTCCCACCCCTTGGTGGTGGAGCTGGCCGATTTCGTAGCCGAGCGCGCGCTGAGTGGCTTGGAGCCCGAGCTGGCGGCACGTGCTTCCGCCATCCGCACCAAAGCGGTGAGCACGCGCACCCAGCTGCTGGTGTTGCGGCTGCGCCACCAGCTGCATCAGGACCGCTGGACGGGCAGCGGTTATGAGGCGCTGCCCGATCTGCTGGTGGAGGAATGCCTCACCGTGCGGGTGAATGGCGATCAGGTGGAGCCGCTGGAGGGATCGGCGGCGCTGGAGCTGCTGGAGGCACCGCCCAGCGGCAACGTGGATCCGGGCCAACGCCAGCAATGGCTGAAGGAAGCGGTTACAGGGCTGGATCACCTCCAACCGGCCCTCAAGGCCCTGGCCGAGCGCCGAGCCCAACTGGCGGAAGACGACCACCGCCGCGTGCGCGAAGCCTCCCTGCGCAGCAGGGAAACCTTACGCATGCGCTTCAAGTGCGAACCCGCACCGGCCTTGGATGTGATCGGCCTGTTTGTGCTGCTGCCGGCGCCGCAGCTGTGATCGTCCACCACTCCTACCCTGGTATGACACCCCCACCGAGCACCATGTCCACCACCATTGAGCTCGACCCCCACATTGATGCCCGGTTGGAGGAGCTGGCCCGGGCTACCGGCCGTAGCAAGGATTTCTATCTCAACGAGCTGATCCAGCAGGGAATGGATGAGCTTGAGGATGCTTACTTGGGTGCCCAGGAAGCCGAGCGGGTACGCCGGGGTGAATCGAGCACCCGTTCCCTCGATGCGGTGATGCAAGACCTTGGGCTGGACCGTTGAACTCTCCAGTGGAGCCGAGCGGCAACTGCGGAAACTCGACCCTGATACCGCCAGGCGGCTGGGCAACTACCTCAGGACACTTGTGGCTGAAACCACCGACCCTCGCGTACGGGGAAAGGCCCTCACGGGGCCGATGACCGGCTTGTGGCGCTACCGGGTTGGCGACTACCGCCTCGTCTGCGAGCTGATCGATCAACGGCTGGTGGTGCTGGTGGTTCGCCTCGGCCACCGCAGCCGCATCTACGACTAACGCCATGGCCCGCACCACCGCCACCGTTTCCTTTCAGGCCCTGGAGCTCAAGGGCAGCCTGCTGCCGGCCTCCCTGCTGGAAGAGGTCTCCAAACTCAACCGCCCCAAGGAGCTGTTGCTGGAGGGTCATGACTACGGCTTGAGCCGGGGCGAACGGCTGCGGGATCGGATCGATGCGGCCTGGGTGCTCACCAAGGAGCTGTGGGAGGAGTACGGCAACCTGAGGGAGCGGGCTGGGCACAGCACCGCTGGGCTGCATTTCGGGCTTCGCCTGCTCAACGAGGTGTTCGGCTGGAGTGGGGTGGAACCCTGCCATGGCTGGCAGCACGGCGAATCGCGCTACCCAATCACCCACCGCGCCTTCGGCGGCGCCGTGCCCCTGATCCTGCGGGGTATCGACACGGGAGATCTCGATCGCGGCAGCAAGCAGTTCGGCCAGGACGAGCGCAAACGCTCTCCGCATAGCTGTCTGCAGGAATGCCTCAATGCCGACGACAGCGCCAATTGGGGCGTCTTGCTCAGCGGCGATCGGCTCCGGTTGTTGCACGACAACCCCTCGCTGGTGAAGCCCGCCTACCTGGCGGCCGACTTGGAGTTAATGATCGAGGGTGAGCGCTTCGACGAGTTCTCGGTGCTCTGGCTGTTGCTCCACGCCAGCCGCTTCCAACACCCCAAAACAGGCAACTGCGTCCTCGACGACTGGAAGCAGAAGGCTGAGGAATCCGGCGAGCGAGTGCTCGGCGCCTTGCGTGGCGGTGTGCAAAGCGCACTGGAATCCCTGGGCTGGGGCTTTCTCAACCACCCGGCCAATAGCGCCCTGCGGGAAGGCTTGCAGTCGGGCCAGCTCAACCGCCAACAGTTCCACGAGCAACTGCTGCGGCTCGTCTATCGGTTCCTGTTCCTCTTCACCGCAGAAGACCGAGACCTGCTCTTCCCTCGTGAGCTCAAAGCAGACGATCCCCGGCGGCGCGTCTACCGCGAGGGCTACAGCGTGAGCCGGCTGCGGGAACTGGCGATCAAGCGCAGCACCTACGAGGGCGAGTACGGCGATCTGTGGGAGCTGCAACGCCTGGTGTTCCAGCAGCTGAGCATCGGCAACTCACCCCTGGGCCTGCCGGGTCTGGGCGGCCTATTCAACCTGGAGCAATGCCCGGATCTGCAGACCGCCGAACTCTGGAACGGGCCCTTGCTCCGGGCGATCAAAGCGATCGGCTGGTTCGACGCCGGCGGCAGCTTCACCCGCGTGCGTTACCGCGACCTCAATACCGAAGAGCTGGGCAGTGTGTATGAGGGCCTGCTCGAGCTCCATCCCCAGCTGGAACAACAGGGCAGCCAATGGCAGCTCAGCTATGGCGGTGGTGCGGGCAGTGATCGCAAAACCACTGGCAGTTACTACACCCCGGATGCGCTGGTTCAGGAGCTGATCAAGAGCGCCCTGATCCCGGTGATCGACGATCGGTTGAGTAAGGCCCATGGCCAGGCCGAGCAGGAACAAGCCCTGCTCAACATCAAGGTGATCGACCCGGCCTGCGGCAGTGGCCACTTCCTGTTGGCAGCGGCTCGGCGTTTGGCTGTGGCCATCGCCCAAGTGCGCGCCGGCGACGACCAACCCAGCGAAGACGACCGGCAGCACGCCCTACGCGATGTGGTGGCCCACTGCATCTACGCGGTAGACCGCAACCCGATGGCGGTGGAGCTCTGCAAGGTGGCGCTGTGGATCGAGGCGATCGATCCGGGCAAGCCGCTCAGCTTCCTCGATGCCCACATCCAGTGCGGTGATTCGCTGGTGGGGGTCTTTGACCCGAAGGTTCTGGAAGAGGGTATCCCCGATGAGGCCTACAAGCAGCTCACGGGTGACGACAAAACAGTGTGCACCAGTCTGAAGAAGGAGAACGCGGCTGCCCGCAAGACCATCAGCCGCGGCGGATCCAATCGAGGCATTCAAGGGAGCTTGAATCTCAGCGGCACGCAACCGCGCAGCCAAGGGCACCTGCAGGGCATTGAGGCAATGCCAGAAACCACGCTGGCTGAAACGGCTGCCAAGCAAGCGGCCTACGCCAAGTGGCTGGCTGATCACGGAAGGGATTCGGAGACGTTGGCGGCTGACCTTTACACAGCGACGTTCTTCCTGGCGAAAACCAGCGACTCACGCGACAGGGTGCCTACCAGTGAGCACCTGCTCAAGCTTCTTGCACGCCAGCCCGTTGAAGAGGTGATTGAAGAGGCCGTCGTTCACGCTGCAAAGAACTTCCGTTTCTTCCATTGGCACCTGCGCTTTGGCGAGGTGTTAGCGAAGGGTGGGTTTGATTGCGTGCTGGGGAATCCCCCGTGGGAGCGGATCAAGCTTCAAGAGAAGGAGTTCTTCGCTGTACGTTCTGAGGCCATCGCCACTGCCCCCAATAAGGCTGCAAGAGAGAGACTAATCAAGGCTCTTAGCGCCTCTGATGCCAGCGAGGCTGATCGACAGATGGTTCAGGACCTTGAACTGGCCAAGCGCGAAGCCGAAGGTAGCGCAGAGTTTATTCGTGGTAGCAAACGATTTGTACTAACGGCAGTCGGCGACCTAAATACCTATACTCTATTTTCGGAACTATCTCTGGCCCTTGTATCACAGCAAGGCAGGGCTGGACTTGTTATACCTACAGGTATATCAACAGACTCAAGCACTAGTCGGTATTTTCAACAGATCGTTGCATCGGGCAGACTCGTTTCTCTGCTCTCCTTCGAGAATGAATTATTCATATTTGCAGGCGTTCATCATTCATACAGGTTCTGTCTATTCACCCTCACCGGAAATCTGGAAGAACCAGGGGATGCTACTTACGCCTTTTACCTAAGGGCTATTTCTCAGTTAACAGACCCCAGGCGCATGTATCAGCTCTCGAGCGAAGACATAAGTCTATGCAATCCCAACTCGATGACATGCCCACTTTTCCGATCAAGAGTTGACGCCGATCTTACGCGATCTATATACAAGAGATCACCTGTGCTGATTAGCGAGGAAAGCCCTGCCAGCCACAACCCATGGGGCATAAGATACATGACTCAAATGTATCATATGTCGCACGACAGCCACCTATTCTCTAGGGAGCAAAAAGATGGTTACATCCCCTTGTATGAAGCAAAGTTTTTGCATCACTACGACCATAGGTGGTCAACAAGCTCGATTAGCGAGGGCGTAAGGAGCGTTTCAACTGTCGAGAAGTCAGACCCTTCGTTTGAAATAAGACCCAATTACTGGGTCTGTGCTGAAGACGCAAAGAGAAGGCTTTCGGATCAGAATTGGCACAGGGATTGGATTATTGGATGGAGAGCCATCTCGGCCGCTCACAATATCCGCAGCTTTATTGGATCGGCTCTTCCGCTGGCAGGCGTTGGCAATAGCTGTCATGTTGTACTCCTGGGTGAAGGAGAAGCGCTCACTAAGGCTCTGTGCTTCATTGGCTCAATCTCGAGCTTGGTGGTTGACTACATTGCAAGACAGAAGATTGGTGGCGCTAATTTCAGCTTCTTCATAGCAATGCAACTACCAATACTACCACCAGAGGCCTACTCCGCTACCGACTGCGATTTCATTAACCCAAGGGTTCTTTCGCTTATTTACACCAGCAACGCCTTGGCGAGCCTGGCTCATGACAAGGGTTTCGATGGAGCACCATTTGAGTTTGATTTAAACAGAAGAAGCGTAATTCGCGCAGAACTAGATGCATACTACGCCCACCTCTATGGCCTAAGCCGCGATGAACTTCGCTACGTCCTCGATCCCGCTGATGTAATGGGCCCCGATTACCCCAGCGAAACCTTCCGCGTGCTCAAGAATAACGAAATCCGTGAGTTTGGCGAATATCGCACCCAGCGACTGGTCCTTGAAGCGTGGGATTGCCTGTTCGGTGAATAACTGATGCCTTTTCAATCCGTAAAGGAGCTGGCGGCATTCGCAGTAAATGCCGTAACCCAGGCTGATCGCCTAATCGCACTTTCAAGTCAAGGCCTGAATTGGATGAAGCGCGAACTTCCTGCACACCATCTGCAGGTAGGACTTCATGTATTTGATCCAAGTTTGCAATTCTTGATCGGTGGGAGCCAAGACGGCAACCCGAAGTCAAACAGTACTGTAACCACTATCGGCGATGTGCTGTCCGATCAGAATCTTGAAGAAGCGGTTCAATGGTTGACTGTCTCTTGCCTTATTGAAATTTGTTCTTTTTGGAGCTCCAATACTCGCAAGGCACTGGCAGCCGAGCTGGGCATAGCCGAGCCCAAATATTTTAACGAGCCCGTGATGAAAGCCGCGGTGCTGCGAAGAAATGATTGTATCCACAGTCTTGGTAACGCAAGAAAGCAGCTTGAGGCAGTTTGGCCTTTTGGGGTAGTTGAGATTTGATCTCCAATTCGGATCACTCCAGATGAGCTGAGAGACTTTCGTGGCTATCTGTCCGATTCTTTGCCAAGAATCAGTTCTCTTGAGTGGATTGGCTTTGCACGTGGGAAGCGGCATAGCGCTGATTGCAAATGCCTGTAGTAGCTCTCCCGCCCAAAGCCGCCATCCATCAAGCAGTTGCAGCCTTTCAGGCCAGCAATGCGCTGCATCCCAATGGCGAGACGGTCTTCCTCGCCTTCGCTGACGTTCCGGCGATGGACGTGTTGGCCTATCTCGGCGCCTGGGGCCTGATGGCCAGAGGCGAAGGCACCACGATCAAGCTGCGCGGTGATTCCAAAACCCTGGCGACCCTGCAGCTGCTCGGCTTCCACCAGCTGCTCGACATTCTTCCCTCAAGCACCAGCCCAAACATTCAGCCCACCAAAGCCCACTCCATTGGCGTGTTGCCTCTCTCGCCGATCGCCACAGAAGAGCAGCAATACAAGGCCGTCGATGCCATCTGCGCCATTGCCCTGGCCGCCATCGACAACGCCGCCGCCTTCATTCCAGCCCTGGAATGGCTGGCCAACGAGATCCTCGGCAACATCCTCACCCACGCAGCATCTGAAACACCCGGCGTGGTCTGCGCCCAATACCGCCCCAGGCAGCAGCGCTTCGACATCGGCATCTGCGACATGGGCCGGGGCCTGCTCGGCTCACTTCAACCTGCTTTCCCTGAGGTGCGCAGCTACGGCCAGGCGATCGACAAGGCGATCGAGCGCGGCGCCACCCGCGACCCCGCTATCGGCCAGGGCAATGGCATGGCCGGCTCCTACGAAATCGTGCGCCTTAACGGCGGCACTTATCAAATCTGGACGGGTGATGTCGTCTACGAGCTCAACAAGGGCAAGCGGCGCCCCGGTTTCCAGTCCATGCCGCCTGTCTTCGGCACGGGGGTGATGTTCTCGCTCGACACCAGCAAACCCGTCGACCTCGCCAGCACCTGGATCGCCTCCGCCTCAGGGGTGGAATCGCTGTTCCTCAACAGCCAAACCGAGTCCGCCAGTGAGAGCGGCCTCGATGTCGCCGCCGAATGCCTCCACACCGGCGGCCGCCAGCCCGCCAAGCTGCTGCGCCGCAAGATCCAGGGCCTGCTCCCCGCCATGGATGGCGAGCCGCTGATCCTCGATTTCTCCGGCGTGAAATCCGCGGCCAGCAGCTTTCTCGACGAGCTCCTCGGCCGTCTCGCGGCAGAAGACCCGCGCGGGCAGGCGATCTTCGAGGGGCCAGTGCGCATTCAGGGCATGACACCCACCGTGCAGGCCATGGCGAATGTGGTGGTGGCGCAGCGGCTCGAGCAGCAGATCAGCGGCTGACGGTTTTGACGGTTTGGCATAGGATCGGCCCATGAGCGCGATCAGCCCTGCCCTTCTCGACGATGTGACCGCTGCCCTGCGGGATGCAGGCCGCAGCGACCTGGTTGAGCGCCTGATGGCCAGTGCCCAGGCAGACATGCTCACCAGCACAGAAGCGGCAAGCCTGCTTGGTGTGGCATCCGCCAATACCGTGAAGAACTGGCTGGAAGGCGGGTATTTCCCAGGAGCGTTCCAAACCCCAGGTGGCCACTGGCGTTTTCCACGAGAAGAGGTCGAAGCGGTCAAGGCCCGCATGGAGGAACTTCGAAACCGCAATCGGCACGGAGACCTCAGGCCTGTTGATAACGCTGGGGTTGGTTCAAGCCGAAGTGGTGCGAGTCCACCAGACTGAGGGCATGGTCACATCAGCCTCATCACCGATCGACCAGCGGCTCGCTGTGATGGCCGCTCAGATCCGCCAGCTGATCCCAGCTGCAGAGGTGCGTTTGTTTGGCTCCCGCGCCCGCGGGCAAGCTCGACCTGATTCGGATGTCGATCTGCTGATCACCGCCCCGGATGCCTGGCTGGCCCAGCGGGACCGCTTCACCCTGCTGGGTGATCTTTGGGGTGCGGTGGCCCAGCCCGACCTTTCTGTTGACCTGGTGCTCCACTCCTGCAGTGAAGCAAACCGCCGCGCTCAGGAGCCCGGCTCCCTGGTACAAGAGGCCTTCACCCAGGGTGTATTGCTTGATGGCCAGCCCTGAGGCCGCTCGTCTGCTCAGCAATGCCTGGAGAAAACCCTCAAGGCCTGGTTACACACCGTGGGTGTGAAGCCCCCAGCCACCCATGACCTCGCGCGCTTACTCCTGTTGTTGGAGCAATCCGGTGTTGACACCACCGATCTCCTGCCCCTGCGCGCCTTCTCCACCTTTGCGGTGCAATGCCGCTACGACGACGAACCTGAGGAGCTCAGCCTCGATCGAATCGCGTGGTGCAACACGGCTGAATCGCTGATCGATCAGGTACAAAAGTTGGTCGCATGAACTATCCGCTCAGGCTTGCTCATCAGGCTTCTTGAAACAGGTTGCCCTGGAGCCTTGCTATGAGGCACGAAACCGTGCGAAAGACCAGGATGGGAAGGCTTTTGGAAGGCCATGTCGGCAGCGGAGCCCAGCACGTCCCCTGATCTCGCCGCCGCGCAGGCTGCTCGCACCATCGCCCTTCAGATGCTGGAGGAACGGGGCCGCGGGGCTGTGCTCGTGGGCGTGGCCCGCGTGGATGCAGCTCTGGAGCATCTGCTGCAGGCCGTGATGACTCCAACAACGGCGAAAGGCAATGGTTTATTCCTCCCGGAGCGGCCGCTGGGCTCCATTGGCGCCAAGGTGGCGCTGGCCAGCCGGCTCGGCCTGATCGATGGTCCGGTGGAGCGAGCCCTGAATGTGCTGCGCAAGTTGCGCAACGCTTTTGCCCACTCCGCTGAATCGGCCTCGTTGGCTGATCCTGCCCACAGCTCCCGCCTGGCTGAGGTGTATGCAGACGCCCGTGCAAACCCGCTCTGGGCACCGTTGGAAACGGTCTTGGCCGCCCAGCCGCCTTCGGCCCATGGGCCTTTGGAGCCGGCGCTGCGGGACTACATCCTGCTGATCACCATCCTGGTGGCCTTCCTGGAAGCCACAGCCCAGCAGCTCCGGCCAATTCAGCCGCCGGTGGTGATGGGTTTCTCGGGGGTCATCCGCCAGGCTCCCGCTGGTTGATGCCTGCCCATGGCACCATGCCCGCATGAACGAACCCTCGCAACGCGGCCGCTGGGTGGCGATCATCACCGGCGCGATCTCGATCGCGATCGCCGTGGCCTATCTGGCCCTGATCACCGTGCTTGATGCCCGCGGGCCGCTGCAGCCGCCGCCACCGGAAGCCCTCGGCCTGGCCGCTCCGGTGATCAGCTCCCCGGCCGTGGCGGCAGCTGACCCTGCTGCGCCCGCCGCTGCAGCGGTTCCACCACGCGGCTGAAGGCCGCCTCCAGGAAGCTGCGCAGCGCCGATTCGCGGCGGTTCAGGTCGTACTGGCGCTGCACCACCTCCTGCACGCCGCCATCGCCCCAGTCCTGGTCCTGGCTGAAGTAGGTGATGAAGCTGCGCCCGGCCACCCGCGTCAGCCAGGCCGCCCCCACCGCCTGCACCGCCCGGCTCAGCAGCAGTGCCGGCAGCGACAGGCTCAAGGCCGTGCTGATCAGGCTCAGGCCGCCCTTGATCACCCCCAGGCTGGCCAGCGTGCGCCCCACGCACACCGCCAGTTCCTGCGCCGCCGGTTTGCTCAGGCTCACCCCATAGATCCGCCCGATCTCCACCACCATCTGCGCATTCACCGCCGCCGTGGCCAGCAGATCCAGCCCCGGCAGCGGCGTGACCGCCAGCACACCGCCGCTGATCCAGGCGTAGCGCTCCACCACCGCCTCGGCATCGCAGCGCCGCTGCTCCGCCAGCAGCTGCCGCCCCGCCTCCGACAAGCGCCGGCTCTGCAGCAGAATGTTGTCGGCGATCAGCTCCTCGCCATCGCTGTGCAGCACCTGGGCGATGCGGCGCAGCAGTGCATCGATCTCAGGTGCCGGTTGCAGCGGCCTGCCGCCCGGCCGTGGCAGCGATTGCGGCGCCGCGCTGGCGGCCAGCACATCCTCGGCCGCGATCCGCCCCTGGCTGCGGCGCCGCAGCAGCGCCAGCAGGCGCCGCTCCTCCTCCTCGCCCCGCAGGTCGGCCTTGTTCAGCACCAGCAGCAGCCGCTTGCCCAGCGCCGCCAGCGCATCGAACACCTCCAGCTCCGCTGCCCGCAGGTCGCCATCCACCACCAGCAGCAGCAGATCCGCCTGCGCCGCCTGGCGCCGCGCCAGCTGCTCCCGCTGCCGCCCCGCTTCGCCCGCCTCCAGGATCCCCGGCGTATCCACCAGCCGCAGCCCGCGCCGCAGGCCCCGCAGCCGCAACCGGTAGCTGGTGCAGGCCTCGGTGGAGCCCATCGCCGCCCCCACTTCGCCCACCACATCGTTGAGCAGGGCGCGGATCAGCGAGGTCTTGCCGGAGGAGCCCACGCCGAACACCACCAGCACCAGATCGCCGCGCTCCAGCTCCTTCGCCACCCGCTGCCGCTCCTGCTCCAGCGCCTGGCGCTGCACATCGTTGCGGATGCGGCTCAGCAGCGCATCGATCGCCTCCAGGTTCTGCTGGGCTGCGTCCTGGCGGTTGCCGGGCGGGGCTGGCGGTGGCGTCGGCCCCGCCGACGGCCGGCCCCCGTTGCGGCGCCAGTCGCTCAGCCAGGGCCAGGCCAGCCGTGCCACCAGCAGCGCCGCACCGCCGAACAGCAGCAGCAGCACCGGCCCCACCAGCCAGCTGGGCAGCAGGTAGCTCAGCTGCCAGATCAGGGTGTTCACCGCCTGCAGCACCACCGTGAGCACCACCACCGCCACCAGGGCGACGCCGAGCCAGATCCAGGGGCGTGCGGGTGGTTTCACAGGCGTGTGCGGGGCGCCAGGCTGCCCTGGCCTGCCGAGCGGACGATGTCGGCCCACAGGCCCGCCGCCAGGGCGCTGCCGGAGCCGGTGGGGCTGTTGTCGTCGTTGCCGAGCCAGATGCCGATCGTCCAGTGCCGCTGCGGCTCGTAGCCCACGAACAGCAGATCGCGGCCCTCGTTGGTGGTGCCGGTCTTGCCGCCCTCGGCGCCGCCCAGGGAGGCGTTGCCGCCGGTGCCGCCGTCCACCACCGCCTGCAGCAGCACCTGCATCCGCCGTGCCGTGTCACGGCTGAGCACTCGCCGGCCCGGGTTCAGGGCCGTGCGGCTGCGCCCGCCGCTGTCGCTGCGCCCCTCGGCATCGCTCAGCTGGCGGATCGTGGTGGGCGCATGCCAGACGCCATCGTTGGCAACCGCCGCATAGGCCGCCGTGAGCTCCACCAGCCGACCCTCGGCCTGGCCCAGCACCAGCCCCGGCACCGGCTCCAGCGGGGTGCTGATCCCCAGCCGCCGCGCCATCGCCGCCACCTGCTCCAGCCCCAGCCGCCGCGCCAGGCGCAGGGCCGCCGTGTTGCTCGACGCGGCGAAGGCGCTGCGCAGGCTCAGCTGGCCGCCGCAGCTGCTGGCGAACGCCTGGCCGCCCCAATCCAGCGGGCCGCAGTTCACCGCATCGCCGGGCTGGGCGCCCCGCTCCAGGGCCGCCAGGTAGGGGAACAGCTTGAAGGTGCTGCCGCTCTGGCGCAGGGCCATGCTGGCCCGGTTGTACTGGCTGCGGCTGTAGTCGCGCCCACCGGCGATCGCCAGGATGCCGCCGCTGCGGCTGTCGAGCACCACCACCGCCCCCTCGCCCACGGCCGGGCCGCTGGCCTTCAGCAGCTCCTGCAGCCGCCGCTCCACCACCTCCTGCAGCAGCGGATCGAAGTGCGTGCTCACCAGGAAGTTGCCCTCCGCCGCCACATCGGCCCCCACCAGTGCCTCCAGATCGCGGCGCACCTGATCGCTGTAGAACGGCGCCGGGCGCCGCTCGCTGCCGCTGCCGCCGCAGGCGTTGGCCGCCAGGGCGATCGGTTCCCGCCGCGCCCTGCGCGCCGCCTCGGCGCTGAGCCGGCCGTTGTCCACCATCTTCAGCAGCACCTGATTGCGCGAATCCAGGGCCGCCTGCGGGTTGCTGCAGGGGTTGTAGCCATTCGGCGATGGCAGCAGCCCCACCAGCAGCGCCGCCTCCGCCACGCTCAGCTGGCTGGCGGGTTTGGCGAACAGCTGCCGGCTCGCCTGCTCAAAGCCCCAGCCCGCTCCCAGATACACCCGGTTCAGGTAGCTCAGCAGCAGCTCGCCCTTGCTGTGGCGCGCCTCCAGCTGCAGCGCCACCAGCAGCTCCCGCCACTTGCGATCGAGCGAATCCCCCTGCCCCACCTGCTCGGGGTAGAGGCTGCGGGCCAGCTGCTGCGTCAGCGTGCTGCCCCCCTCCCGCACCCGGCCCCCCAGCAGGTTCACCAGCAGCGCCCGGCCGGTGCCGATCGGATCCACGCCCGGATGCCACCAGAAGCGGTTGTCCTCACTGGCCAGCAGCGCATCGATCAGCACCGCCGGATAGCCCGCCAGGCTGGTCTGTTCGCGGTGGCTGCTCGATTCGGCGGCGGTCATCGGCCGGTTCTGGCGGTCGTAGAGCAGCAGCGGCCCGCGCCGCTCCGCCAGCACATCGCCGATCGGCAGCTGCAGAGCCGCCAGCCCCAGCAGCCCCAGCCCCAGCGCGGCGCCGCCCGCCAGCAGGGCGCTGCCGGCGCGGCCCAGGGCCCGCAGCCGCCGCCCCTGCACCTGCTCGAACCGCAGCCAGGGGGCTTCGCCCTCGCCGCCGGGCGGTGCCAGCTGAACCCGGTCGCCATCCAGCAGCAGCAGCTCCTGCACGCGCCGGCCGTGCCACCACAGGCCATTGGTGGAGCCTTGATCCACCAGCAGCCAGCGCCGGCCGCGCCGCTCCAGCCGTGCGTGCTGCTTGCTCACGGCCGCTGCGCTCCAGCGGATCTCGGCATCGCCATCGCGGCCGATCCGGTACAGCTCCCCCAGCAGTGGCAGCTGGCGCGTGTCCTCACCGCCGCCGCCCCAGCACAACCGGGCCACGGCGGGGCCTTCAGCGCCTGGGCGCGCCATGCTGCCGCCACCAATCGAGCACCAGGCAGGCCACCGCCAGGTTGATCGCCACATCGGCGATGTTGAAGATCGGGAACCGGATCGGCACCAGCTCCAGGAAATCCACCACCTGCCCCAGTCGGAACCGATCGATGCCGTTGCCGATCGCACCGCCCAGCAGCAGGCCCAGCCCCAGCATCTGCAGCTGCCGCAGCGGTCCGGCGGTCTGGATCCACACCACCAGCCCCACCGCCACGCCGGCGCTCACCAGCCCCAGCAGCAGCGTGTTGCCGGTGAGCATGCTGAAGGCGGCGCCGGTGTTGAACACCAGTTGCATCTGCAACACGCCGGGCAGCAGCGGCTGCACACCACGGCCGATCAGCTGCTGCAGCGCCCAGAGCTTGCTCAGTTGATCCACGGCCACCACCAGGGCGGCCACGCGGTAGGTCGGCGCGATCCTCACGACTCGACCAGCAGCAGACGGCGCAGCGGCAGCGCCAGCATCGCCACCGCGCAGCACAGCAGCAGCTGCGGGATCAGCGGCCCCAGGCTGTAGCTCACCAGCAGCTGCGGCAGTTGTCCGCCCCAGCGGCCCACCAGGGCCCCCAGCAGCAGGTTGGCCAGGCCGCACACCTGCAGCACCGCCACCCCAAGCACCGCCGCTGCGGTGAGGTTGAGCAGTTGATCCATGCCCGGTTGGCGCGCCAGCCGGCCGCTCACCCAGGCCGCCGGTAGAAAGCCCGCCAGGTAGCCGAAGCCCGGATCCAGCAGGTAGGCCACACCGCCGCCGCCGTGGAACACCGGCAGCTCGATCAACCCCAGGCTCAGATAGGCAACCCCGGCCAGCATCGCCGAGCGGGGCCCGCACACCAGCGCCGTGAGCAGCAGCGCCGGCACCTGCAGGGTGATCGGCAGGGGAAACACGCTCAGGCCCGCCGGACCCACGCTCGGGAGCGCCGCCTGGATCAGGCCCCCCGTGAGGATCAGCAGCAGCCCGGCGATGGCACCGCTCCAGTTGGCTAGGGCGCGCACGGCTCGTTCAACGGTGGCCCCATCCTGCAGGAGAGTGGGCGCCGCGCAACCCTCCCGCCGATGGACACACCCCCCGCCGCTCCCCTGCCGGCCGTGGGCGCAGCGGTGCGCCTGCGCCACACCCCCGCCTACCTCAAGACCGCCGACGCCATGCCGATGCTGCGGCCGCCCGATCTGGTGGACAGCGACGAGGTGGGGCAGGTGGTAGCCCTGCGGGCCCTGGAGCAGGTGGCCGTGCGCTTCCGCCGCGGCACGTTCCTGCTTGAGGCCCGCGATCTGGAGGTGTTGCCGCCCGCCTAGCGGCTGAGGGGGTGCCGGCTCCAGACCCGCTCGGCCGCCTGCAGCGCCTCCGCCGGCCCGCACAGGCTCAGGCTCGGCCGCTGCAGCAGCGCCTGCGCCGCCTGCTGCAGATCCGCCGGCTTCAGCTGCGCCGCCTGCTCCAGGCATTGATCGGCGAAATCGGCCGGCAGCCCATGGCCCAGCACCAGTGCCAGGCGATCGGCCAGCTGGCTGCAGGTCTGCCGCCCCAGCGCCTCCTGGCCCCGGAACTTGGCCAGGGCCAGCTCCAGCTCCGCCTGGCTGAGCGGTTCCTCCAGCAGCCGCTGCCATTCCTGCAGCAGTTCGGCCGTGGCCTCCTCCGCCCGCTCGCTGGAGCTGGAGAGGTGGAACACGAACGGCGCCGCCCCCAGCCGCGCCGGGTGATGCACGCCCACGTCGTAGGCCAGGCCGTGCTCCTCCCGCAGGCTCACGAACAGGCGGCTCGACATGCCCACCCCCAGGTGGCAGTGCAGCAGCCGCAGGGCCAGGGCCTGCGGGCTGCCGAGCGCCGTGGTGGTGCAGCCCAGCATCAACACCAGCTGTTCGGTGTCGTCCTGGGCGCTGCATAGCCCCGCCGTGCCGGCGCCATCAGGCCCTGGCCGCCGCAGCGGCGCCTGCGCCGGCCAGCGGCCCGTCTCGATCCCGGCCAGCAGCAGCGCCTCCACCTCGTCCGGGATGGCGCCGGCCAGCACCAGCACGCTGCCCTCGCTGCCCAGGGCGCCGGCCAGCTGCTGCAGCTCCGCCCGCCCCAGCTGCTCCAGATCCGCCTCCAGCCCCAGGGGGTCGTGGCCATAGGGGCCGTCGCCGTAGAGCTGGCGCCGCAGCAGGTCGTGGCACACCTGGAACGGATCCTCGCGCTGGCGCTGCAGGGTCTGCAGGTTGAGCTGGCGCTCCAGGGCGATCTGATCGTCCACCAGCCACGGGCTGTGCACCATCTGCAGCAGCAGTGGCAGCAGCTGCGGTGCGTCGTCGCTGGCGCACTTCAGGCTCAGCAGCGTGCCGTCCTCGCCGGCTTCGCAGCGCAGCCCGGCGCCGCTGCCCTCCACCAGATCCGCCAGGGCCTCACCGCTGAGCTGGCCGCAGCCGCGGCTGAGCACCCCCGCCAGCAGCTGGGCCGCACCCCGCTGGCCGCTCGGATCGGCGCTGCTACCGCCCCGCAGCCACAGCTTGGCCGAGAGGATCGCCGGGCCGCTGCGGTGCAGCAGCCACAGGGGGCAGCCGCCCGCCAGCTGGCGTTGTTCAAGCTGGCCCCTCATGCCGGCACCGCCCGCAGGCTGAAGGCCCGCGCCGGATCGAGCAGTCCACTGAGCTCCTCGTGCAGCCGCTGGCCATCCCAGCGCTGCAGCCACTGCAGCGGCGCTTCCAGGTTGTGCTGCCGCCCCCACAGGGCGCTGTTGCCCACCATCGCCGCCACCGACCCCGGTGCCTCCAGGCTGAAGCGGTAGCCGTTGCCAACCAGGCGCCGCGCTCGCTCCACCTCCGCCGCACCTGCCGGTTGCGCCAGCAGGTCCTCCAGCACCTGCTTCACCTCCCGCTCCACCGCATCGAGCTGCTCCGGTTCACACACCGCCTCCAGCAGCACCAGGCAGCCCGACTCCAGCACGTTCAGGTCGAGGTCGATGCTCTCCACCAGCCGCAGCTGCTCCCGCAGGCGCTCCACCAGCCGGCTGCGGCGCCCCTCCGCCAGCAGGGTGGTGAGCAGATCACCGCCCACGACGCTGTCCTGATCCGCCGCCCCCGGCAGCTGCCAGACCATCAGCAGCCGTGCCGCCTCCAGTCGGGGCAGCTCCAGGGTGGTGCTGCCGGGGCTGAGCTGCAGCGGTGTGATCGCCGCCGTCTCCTCGGCCGCCAGCAGGCCCGCCAGGGCGGACTCCTCCAGGCGGTTGCGCAGATCCAGGCGGCTCAGGGGGCCGGCCATCGCCAGGCAGCAGCGATCGGCGCGGTAGTGCCGGCGGTGGAAGGCCGCCATCGCCTCGGGCCGATGGGCCTCCAGCGCCTCGCGTCGCCCCAGGATCGGCAGCCCGTAGGCGTGCTGCGGGCAGGCCAGGCGCAGCAGTTCCTGAAACGCCACCTCCTCGGGCTGGTCTTCGCTCTGGGCCAGCTCCTCCAGCACCACCTGCCGCTCCATCGCGAAGTCGTCGCCATCGAGCCGTGGCTGCAGCACCAGATCCAGCAGCAGCTCCAGCGCCTGGGCCGCCGCATCCGGTGGGATCAGCACATGGAAGTGCACGTCGTCGAAGCCGGTGGCGGCGTTGCTGCTGCCGCCCAGGGCCTCGATGCGCCGGTCGAACTCGCCGGCCGGCAGCTGGGCGCTGCCCTTGAACACCATGTGTTCGAGGAAATGGGCCATGCCGGATTCGGCCGCCGTTTCGCTGGCGCTGCCGGCGCGGCACCAGAAATCCAGGCACACCAGCGGTGCCTCCGGCAGCTCCAGCTGCACCAGCGGCACCCCGTTGCTCAGCTGATGCCGCTGCGGCTCCGGCAGCGGGCTGGGCGCGGGCCGGTGGGAAGACCGTGGCGTGGTCGGCAAGCGGCGTGGGGCGTGTCCTTTCCGCATTCTGCTGGCAGGATCAGCGCGCTGCCGACGCCACGCCCATGAGCACCGCTGCCCTTGGCATTCATCCCCTGGTGGACGCCCTGGCCGAGCGCATCCGCGGCTGCTGGCAGACCCTGCCCGAGCTGGGCCCCCTGGCCGTGGATCCGGAGCTGGAGGCGATCAGCGGCAGCCTCGATGGCGAGGACCTCTTCATCCGCAACGAGCTGCGCTGCAGCCGCGGCCTGCGCAAGCTCCACCTCGAGACCGCCCGCCTCGGCGCCGGCCTGCAGATCCTGCACTGCGTGTTCTTCCCCGATCCCCGCTACGACCTGCCCGTGTTCGGGGCCGACATCGTCGCCGGCCGCGGGGTGGTGTCCGCCGCGATCGTTGACCTCTCGCCCGTGACCGGCCAGCTGCCGGAGCCGGTGCTGCGGCGCCTGGAGGCCCTGCCGCGCCGCAGCTTCAGCCAGGAGCGCGAGCTGCCGGAATGGGGCACCATTTTCTCTCCTTATGTGCGCTTCGTGCGCCCCGCCGATGCGGCGGAAGAGCAGAAGTTCATCGCTTTGGTGGTCGATTTCCTCGAGGTGCTGGCCGCCGCCAGCCGCGAGGCTGAGCCGCAGCCGATCGACCACCCCGATACCGTGAAGCGTCATCAGGGTCAGCTCTCGTATTGCCAGCAGCAGAAACGCAACGACAAGACCCGGCGGGTGCTCGAGAAGGCCTTCAATCCCCAGTGGGCCGACCGCTACATCGAGGAGCTCCTGTTCGACGATCCGGTGCCGCTGGCCTGATGCTCGACTGGCTTCGCCGTCATCCCTGGCGATCGGCAGGAGCCGGTGCCCTGGTGTTGCTGACGCTCTTCAGCCTGCGGGCGCTGCAGCGACCCGCCCAGGCGCCGGCTCCCGCCGCTTCGGCCACTGCCGCTGATCCGGCCGCCGCCACCCAGCCCACCACCGAGGCCGTATCCGCCCTGGGGCGCCTGGAGCCCGCCGGCGACGTGCGCCGCCTGGCGGCGCCCCTAGGGGTGGTCGGTGCCAGCCCCCGGCTGGCGGCCCTGCTGGTGCAGGAGGGGGATCGCGTGCAGCGCGGTCAGCTGCTGGCCAGCTTCGACAACCGCCCGGCCCTGCTCGCCGACCAGCGCCTGCTCCAGACCCGCATCGCCAGCCTGCAGCAGCAGCTTGCGCTGCTGGAGCGCGACACCGGCCGCTACCGCAGCCTGGCCCAGCGCGGTGTCACCACCAGTGGCGATCTCGACAACCGCGAGATCAAGCTGCTCGATCTGCGCGGCCAGCTCAGCCAGGCCCGGGCCCAGCTGGCGCGCCTGAACACCGATCTGGTGCAGAGCGAACTGCGCGCCCCGATCGCCGGCACCGTGCTGCGCATTGATGCCCGTCCGGGTGAGCGTCCGGATGCTGACGGCATCCTTGAGCTCGGCGCCACCGATCGGATGGAGGCGGTGGCCGAGGTCTACGAGAGCGACATCAGCCGCGTGCGCCTCGGCCAGAGCGCCACCCTGATCAGCGAGAACGGTGGTTTCCGCGGCCAGCTGCGTGCCCGCGTCGTCCGCATCGCCCCACAGGTGCGCCAGCGCCAGGTGCTCGCCACCGATCCCACCGGCGATGCCGATGCCCGTGTCGTGGAGGTGCGCCTCGCCCTCGACCCCGCCGATGCCGCCCGCGTGCGCGACCTGGTGGGTCTGAAACTGATCGTGCGCCTCCAGCCGTGATGCTGCGCCGCTGGTTCACCGGCCTGTGGCGGGCCCGCCGCATTCCGCTCGCCTGGCTGCTGCTCACACGCCAGCCGGTGCGGCTGGCGGTGGCCCTGGCCGGCATCAGCTTCGCCGGCATCCTGATGTTCATGCAGCTCGGCTTCCGCGACGGGCTGTTCGACGCCAGCGTCACGATCCACCGGCTGTTCGATGCCGATCTGGTGCTGATCAGCCCCCGTTCCACCAGCTCGGTGAGCATGGCCGGCTTCCCGCGCCGCCGCCTGGTTCAGGCCATGGCCGATCCGGCCGTGGAGGGCATCACGCCCGTGCACTGGAACCTGCTGCTCTGGCGCAATCCCGAAACCCGGGCCACCCGCTCGGTGCTGGCCCTCGGCTTCGAGCCCGGCGATCCGCTGTTCACCGATCCCGGCCTGGCCCCCAAGGCCCGGCTGCTCACCCAGAAGGGCCGCGTGCTGTTCGATCAGCAGTCGCGGCCGGAGTTCGGCCCGGTGGCCGAGTGGTTCAGGGCTGGCCGCACCGTCGAGAGTGAGATCGCCGGCAAGCGTGTGCGTGTCGCCGGTCTGGTGAGCCTCGGCACCTCCTTCGGAGCCGACGGCAACCTGCTCACCAGCAGCGAGACCTACCTCGAGCTCCTGCCCAACACCCCGCCCGGCAGCATCGAGGTGGGGCTGATCCGCCTCCGCCCCGGCGCCGATCCGGCTGCTGCGGTCGAGCGTCTGCGCCGCCAGCTGCCCGATGACGTGACCGTGCTGACCAAGCCGGGCTTCATCAATTTCGAGCAGGACTACTGGCGCACCAGCACCTCGATCGGCTTCATCTTCACCCTCGGCGCCGCCATGGGTTTCGTGGTGGGCTGCGTGATCGTCTACCAGGTGCTGTATTCCGATGTGAGCGATCACCTGCCCGAATACGCCACGCTGATGGCGATGGGCTACCGCCTGCCCGACCTGCTCGGCGTGGTGGCCCGGGAGGGCCTGCTGCTGGCCAGCTTCGGCTACCTACCCGCCTATGCCGCCGGTCAGGGCCTCTATGCCCTGGTGCGCTCCGCCACCCAGCTGCCGGTGTCGATGGACACCGGCCGCGCCACCACCGTCTTCGTGATGATCCTGGTGATGTGCATGGCCTCGGCGGGCCTGGCGATGCGTCGCCTCGCCGATGCCGATCCGGCCGAGATCTTCTGAGCGCCGCCATGTCGCCTCCATCCCCCGCCCGCGCCATCGCCATCGAAGGCCTCAGCCACTGGTATGGCAGCGGCTCCACCCGTCGCCAGGTCCTGCAGGGTGTCGATCTGCAGGTTGCCCCCGGCGAGGTGGTGCTGCTCACCGGTCCCTCCGGCTGCGGCAAGACCACCCTGCTCACCCTGGTGGGTGCCCTGCGCCAGGTGCAGCAGGGCTCGGTGGCGGTGCTCGGCCAGCAGCTCAATGGTGCCGGTCGCGGCAGCCGCCAGCGTCTGCGCCGCTCGATCGGCATGATCTTCCAGGGCCACAACCTGCTGCGCTGCCTCAGCGCCGAGCAGAACGTGCAGATGGGAGCCGATCTGCTGCCGGGCCTCGGCTATCGCGCCCGCCGCGATCAGGCCCGCGAGTGGCTGCGCGCCGTTGGCCTGGGCGATGAACTGCACAAACTCCCCCACGACCTTTCCGGCGGCCAGAAGCAGCGGGTGGCGATCGCCCGTGCCCTCGCCGCCCGACCCCGGCTGCTGCTGGCCGATGAACCCACCGCCGCCCTCGATTCCCGCACCGGCCGCGAGGTGGTGGAGCTGCTGCAGCGCCTGGCCCGCGAGCAGGAGTGCGCGGTGCTGATGGTCACCCACGATCCGCGCATCCTCGATATCGCCGACCGGCTGGTGCGCATGGAGGATGGCCGCCTCCAGGAAGACCGCCTGGCCGATGATTCGCTCCAGCAGGATCGGTCCGCACTGCCCAGCGCTGCCGGCTTTCACGCCTGAACCGTTTCCGTCATTCGGTATGGTTAGGAATACCCAGATCCCCTGATCGCCTCCATGGCCAAGCGCCGCAACCTCAAGAAGGAAAAGCAAGAGCGCAACCGCGCCTACGCCCGCAAGTTCAAGAAGCGCAAGCTGCGCAACGACGGTCGTGGTGAAGGCGCTGGCAACGGCGTGACCGGCACGGCCAACAACGGCGGGGCTGCCGACTGATCCAGCCGCTGATCGGTTGCGGGACCTCTCCCGCACGGCCCTTCAGCAGCCTCTGCACAGTTCAGTCCGGGGATCCTGAGGGATCCCCTTTTTTTGACCCGCAGCCACGCCGATCGGGCCATGTTTCTCAGCGTCGTCATCCCCACCTACAACCGCCTGCCGATCCTGCAGAAGTGCCTGCGGGCCCTGGAGCGGCAGCGGCTGGAGGCGCCGATCAGCAACTACGAGGTGGTGGTCGTCGATGACGGCTCCACCGATGAGACGGTGCAGTGGCTGCTGCACAACGGCGGCGAGGTGCCGCATGTGCGCCTGGTGCAGCAGGACCACGGCGGCCCCGCCGAGGGGCGTAACCGCGGCGTGGACTACGCCCGTGGCGACGTGATCGTGTTCATCGACAGCGATCTGGTGGTCACGGAGGACTTCCTGATCAGCCACGCCCGCCGGCTGGAGCAGACCTGGCACGAGCGCGGCGACCGCCTCTGCTTCACCTATGGCGCGGTGATCAACACCGCCAATTTCGACGATCCCACCAGCGAGCCCCACAAGCTGCGCGATCTCTCCTGGGCTTACTTCGCCACCGGCAACGTGGCGATCGATCGCGACGTGCTGGAGCGCAGCGGCCTGTTCGATACCCGCTTCCGCCTCTACGGCTGGGAGGATCTCGAACTGGGTGAGCGCCTGCGCCGGATGGGGGTGGTGCTGGTGCGCTGCCCCGAGGCCGTGGGGTACCACTGGCATCCGGCCCTCAGCCTCGAGCAGGTGCCGCGCCTGATCGCCGTCGAGGGCGAACGGGCCAAGATGGGCCTCGTCTTCTACCGCAAGCACCCGACGCGGCGGGTGCGCTTCATCATTCAGTTCACCGTGTTGCATCGGTTGCTGTGGGAGCTGCTCACCCTCGGCGGCCTGGTCAATGAGCGCAGCCTCAGGCCGCTGCTGGCCTGGTTGATCCGCCGTGGCAAGCCCGGCCTGGCGATGGAACTGCTGCGTCTTCCCCTCAATCGCATCGGCGTGCGCGCCCTCTATGCCGAGGCCCGCGCCGAGGGCATCGCCTGAGGCGGGCCCCGCCTGGCCAGCCGCAGCCCGTTTGATAGGGTGCTTCGGTCCACTCACTCCGCACACCTGCGTGTTTCGGGTGACCTGGCGTCCGGTCTGGGCCGGTCGCGATGTCCCTGGCAGGTGGAGGCGAACCCGAAACCCTTCAACTCAACATGGCTGTTGTCACCCTCGCCGAAATGATGGAGGCGGGTGCCCACTTTGGGCACCAGACCCGCCGCTGGAACCCGAAGATGTCGCGCTACATCTATTGCGCGCGCAACGGTGTTCACATCATCGACCTTGTGCAGACCGCCGTCTGCATGAACAACGCCTACAAGTGGGTCCGCAGTGCCGCACGCAGCGGCAAGCGCTTCCTGTTTGTCGGTACCAAGAAGCAGGCTTCCGAGGTGATCGCCCAGGAGGCTGCCCGCTGCGGCGCCGCCTATGTGAACCAGCGCTGGCTGGGCGGCATGCTCACCAACTGGACCACGATGCGCGCCCGCATCGACCGCCTCAAGGACCTGGAGCGCATGGAGGCCTCCGGTGCCATCGCCATGCGTCCCAAGAAGGAAGCGGCCGTGCTGCGCCGTGAACTGGAGCGCCTGCAGAAGTACCTGGGCGGTCTGAAGAACATGCGTCGCCTGCCCGACGTGGTGGTGCTGGTGGACCAGCGCCGCGAAACCAACGCCGTGCTCGAGGCCCGCAAGCTCGACATCCCCCTGGTGTCGATGCTCGACACCAACTGCGATCCCGACCTCTGCGACGTGCCCATCCCCTGCAACGACGACGCCGTGCGTTCGGTGCAGCTGGTGCTCGGCCGCCTCGCCGATGCCATCAATGAGGGTCGCCACGGCGCCCAGGATCAGCGCGGCGGCTACGACGACGAAGAGGGCTGAAGCCCTTCCCCCTTCGGTCCCGGCCTGACTGCTGAGTGCCTCGGCATGGAGCTTCCCGTCAGGGAAGCTCTCTGCGTTGGCGCCTCCTTTTCTTTCCCCTAACGATTCCCCCACTCCCCCCATGGCTGAGATCTCCGCCAAGCTGGTCAAGGAACTGCGCGACATGACCGGCGCAGGCATGATGGACTGCAAGAAGGCCCTGGCTGAGACCAAGGGCGACAAGGACAAGGCCGTCGAGTGGCTGCGTCAGAAAGGCATCGCTTCCGCAGAGAAGAAGTCCGGCCGCACCGCCGCTGAGGGCGCCATCGGCAGCTACATCCACACCGGCGCCCGCGTCGGCGTGCTGGTGGAAGTGAACTGCGAAACCGACTTCGTCGCCCGTGGTGAGATCTTCCAGGAGCTGATCCGCAACGTGGCGATGCAGATCGCCGCCTGCCCCAGCGTTGACTACGTCAAGGTCGACGACATCCCGGCTGAGGTGGCTGAGCGCGAGAAGCAGATCGAGATGGGTCGCGATGACCTGGCCGGCAAGAAGGAGGAGATGAAGGAGAAGATCGTGGCCGGCCGCATCGGCAAGCGCCTCAAGGAGATGGCCCTGCTGGATCAGGCCTACATCAAGGACAGCGCCATGACCGTTGAGGAGATGGTCAAGCAGGTGGCCGGTAAGGTGGGCGAGAACATCCAGGTGCGCCGTTTCGTGCGTTTCACCCTGGGTGAAGGCATCGAAGTCGAGAAGATGGACTTCGCCGCTGAAGTGGCTGCCATGCAGGCCGCCTGATCCGGACGGTCCTGTTCTCCCTTGCACCCCAACGCCCAGCCGCTTGAGGAGGCGCAGCGCCAGCTCAACCTGTTGCTCCAGCAGCAGGAAGAGCTGGCCCCTGGCCTGTACCGCGATCTGGCGCTCTACCTGCAGGTGTTGCGTGAAGGTCTGCTGCCGGCCGTGCAGCAGGCCTGTTTTCATCTGGCCACCCAGGTGGTCCCCGAGCGCTACAAGGAGCTGCCGCCGGAGCGGCGCCAGCAGTTCCAGCAGCGTCTGGTGGTGCTGGTGCGGCGCTGCAGCGCCCTGCTCACCGTTGAGCAGCTGATGGGTCTTGCCGCCCAGCAGACCCGCCGCGAGCAGCGTCGCCGGGTCGCCCAGCGTCAGCGCCTGATGCAGGCCCTGCTCGATGCCCCGGCCGATGCTGAGCCGCCCCGCCCCAGCCCCGAGCAGGCCACCCCGCCCGGCTCGATTCAGCTGGGGATGGATCTGCCCGTTTCGGCCGACCTGTTCGATGCCGGCATCCCCGGCCTGGCCAGGCCCACCTCCGACTCTGCCGCTGCCCCGGGTTCCCCCTCAGCTCCGGGCTCGCCCCCCCTCGAGCCCTCGCCCGCCGAAGCGGAGCTGCAGCTCCTGCAGTCGTTGTTCCAGATGGCCTCCGCCGGTCTCGCTCAGGAGCCACTCCCGGCTGAGGACCAGGCCGACCAGCCACTGCCCCCTGGCCAGCCTCCCTCTGCCACCGCTTCGCTCAGAGCCTCCGCCATGGGGTCTGCCACGGCGTCTGCCGGCGCCTCTGGGCCCGGGGAGCTCGCCCTGGCCGCGCTCGATCTTGAGCTTCCCCCCGACCCTCGCGTCACGGCCTGCAGCCTGCCTCGCGATCCCCTGCTGCAGTGGAGCTGGTGGTCCCACTTCGATCGCGCCCTGAGCCGGCGCCTGCGCAACCTCTCCCACGCCGTTAATGTGGAGATGATGCGGCTTGGCCTGGCCCAGGGGTTGCTGCCGCTCAACCTGCTCGATGCGGTGCTCGAGGGCCAGGTGGAGGCCCTGCCGGCGCCGGCCAATCTGCTGCGGTTGCCGTTGCCGCTTCCCGGCGGCGGTGGCGTTCCGGCTGCGGTGCTGACCCTGCTGCTCCGGCCCGGCGATCTGGAATACGAGCAGCCGCGCCTGCGCACCTGCCGCCGCCGGCTCGAGCAGCGGCGCCGGGAATTGCGCACAATGGCGGGGCGTTACCGCGTCTGGCAGCGGCGGGTTGTGGCCCTGGAGGCAGAGCAGCAGTGGTTTCGGGACAGCGCCCAGCACCAGAACCCGCCGCTGCCGCCCAGCTGACGCTGGAGGCCTGGCTGCGGCCGCTGCAGCAGGCGCTCCAGCTGGAGGCGGATCGCGGCTTCGGCGATCTGCAGGGCCGCCGCGAAACCTTCAGCGCCTACCTGGGCCGGGCCCTGCGTGAGGCCCCCCTGGTTCTGCCGCCCCGGCAGCAGCAGGCCCTGGCCCAGCTGGCTGATGCCTACGGCGCCTATGGCGGCCAGGGCCTGGCGCAGCGCCAGAGTCTGGTCCGCCGTAGCCGCCAGACCCTGCATGAGCTGCAGTGCGCCCTGCGCCCCACCTCACCACCGGCGCCGCCGCGGCTGCGGCTGCTTCCCGACCCCGAGCCCGCCGCGGCTGCCGGATCTGCCAGCCCCGCCGCTGCCCGCGCCATCCGCCCTGAAACCCCCCTGGCGCAGGTGCGTGGCGTTGGGCCCAAGGCCGCGGAGCGGCTCGCGGCCCTCGATCTCTGGCTGGCGGAGGATCTGCTGCGCCATTACCCGCGCGATTACCTCGATTACGCCAACCTCGTGCGCATCGCGGCCCTCCAGCCCGGCAGCACCGCCACGATCGTGGCCACGGTGCGGCGGTGCCACACCTTCACCAGTCCCCGCAACCCCAACCTCTCGATCCTGGAGCTGCAGCTGGCCGATGTCACCGGCCGGCTCAAGGTGTCCAAGTTCTTCGCTGGCAAGCGCTTCAGCTCCCCCGGCTGGCTGAAGCTCCAGCAGCGCCAGTACCCGCCAGGGGCCACGGTGGCGGTGAGTGGCCTGGTCAAGGAGACGCCCTACGGGCCGGTGTTCCAGGACCCGCTGATGGAGGTGCTGGCCAGCCCCAGCGCCCCGGTCCAGAGCGAGCAGATCGGTCGGCTGCTGCCGGTCTACGGCCTCACCGAGGGCCTGACGGCCGATCGCCTGCGCAACCTGATCCGCCCGGTGCTGACGGCGGCGCGCCTCTGGCCCGATCACCTGCCCCCGGCGCTGCTGCAGCGTGAACAGCTGCTGCCCCTCGGCGAGGCCCTCTGGCAGATCCATCGCCCCAGCGATCGTGAGCAGCTGGCCGCTGCCCGCCACCGGCTGGTCTTCGATGAGTTCCTGCTGCTGCAGCTCGGGCTGTTGCAGCGTCGCCATGAGCTCACCAGCCGTCCGGCGCCGCCGCTGCTGCCGCTGCCTGGCCAGAGCGAGGCCGGCTCTCCCGCAGCAGCGCCGGCCTCGCTGCTGCAGGCCTTCCTGGATTTGCTGCCCTTTCCGCTCACTGGCGCCCAGCAGCGGGTGCTGGCCGAGATCCGTGCCGATCTGGTGCGCGATCAGCCGATGGCGCGGCTGGTGCAGGGCGATGTGGGCTCCGGCAAGACCGTGGTGGCCATCGCCGCCCTGCTCACCGCCATCGAGGCCGGCTGCCAGGGGGCGCTGATGGCCCCCACCGAGGTGCTGGCCGAGCAGCACCATCGCAAGTTGTGCGAGTGGCTGCCGCAGCTCCATGTCAGCTGCGCCCTGCTCACCGGCTCCACCCCCGCCCGGCGCCGGCGTGAGCTGCTCGCCGACCTCGCCAATGGCCAGCTCAAGCTGCTGGTGGGCACCCATGCCCTGCTGGAGGACCCGGTGCAGTTCGCCCGCCTCGGTCTGGTGGTGGTCGATGAGCAGCACCGCTTCGGCGTGCATCAGCGCAATCGCCTGCTCCACAAGGGTCTGCAGCCCCATCTGCTGACGATGACGGCGACGCCGATTCCCCGCACCCTGGCCTTGTCGCTGCACGGCGATCTCGAGGTGAGCCAGATCGATGAGCTACCCCCCGGCCGAACGCCGATCCGTACGCGCCTGCTCAGCGCCGGGGAACGGCAGGAGGCCTACGACCTGATCCGCGAGCAGGTGTTCCTGGGACAGCGTGCCTATGTGGTGCTGCCCCTGGTGGAGGAGTCCGAGAAGCTGGAGCTGCGCTCCGCCGTGGAGGCGCATCGCCACCTCAGCGAGGAGGTGTTCCCCGAGCTGCAGGTGGGGCTGTTGCATGGGCGCATGGCCAGCGCCGACAAGCAGGCGGCGATCCACGCCTTCGCCTGCGGTGAGAGCCAGATCCTGGTGAGCACCACCGTGGTGGAGGTGGGAGTGGATGTGCCCGCCGCCAGCGTGATGCTGATCGAGCACGCTGACCGCTTCGGCCTGGCCCAGCTGCACCAGCTGCGCGGCCGTGTTGGCCGGGGGGCCGCCGCCTCCCACTGCCTGCTGCTCAACGACAGCCGCAATGCCCTGGCCCGCCAGCGCCTGGAGGTGCTGGTGCAGTCCACCGATGGCTTCGAGATCGCCGAGATGGATCTGCGCCTGCGCGGTCCTGGCCAGGTGCTCGGCACCCGCCAGAGCGGCCTGCCGGATCTGGCCCTGGCCAGCCTCAGCGATGACGGCGAGGTGCTGGAGCAGGCCCGCCGGGTTGCCCGCGATCTGCTGGAGCATGATCCAGAGCTGCAGCGCCAGCCTGCCCTGGCGGCGGTGCTGGCCAAACAGCGCCAGCGCTTGGTGCAGGGGGCCCGCCTGAACTGATTCACACCGTCGATCCGTAACCCATGGCCCTTCGCCCCTGGAGTCCGATTCCGATCGTCGACAACGGCGAGCCGTTGCAGGATCTGCCGGCGCAGTTCCTGCGCCTCGAACCCCACCCCTATCGCGCCGTTGGTGCCCCATACGGCGACGACGGTTCGCCGTTCCGTCTGCGCAGCGGTGTGATCGAGCGACTGCAGCGGGCGCAGCGGCAGTTGCAGCAGCTCCGTCCCGACTGGCGCCTGGCGATCTTCGATGCCTGGCGGCCCCTCGAGGTGCAGACGTTCATGGTCGAGCACACCATCGCCGCGGAATGCGAACGACTGGGGATCGATCCCACCCCCGGGGCCGGCGGGCCCAGTTATGAGCTGGCCGCCGTTGTGGCCACGGTGGGCCGATTCTGGGCGCCCCCCAGCGACGATCCCGCCACGCCGCCGCCCCACAGCACCGGCGCCGCCGTCGATCTCACCCTCGCCGATGCCGATGGCGTCGTTGTCGCGATGGGTTCAGAGATCGACGCACTGGGAGCCGTCTCGGAGCCTGATCACTACCTGCAGGTTGCCGATGGGCTGGATGATGGCGACCAGCGCCGTCAGGCCTTGGTCTGGCACGGCCATCGCCAGCTGCTGGCCGAGGCGATGGCCGCCGCCGGTTTCGTGCGCCACCCCAATGAGTGGTGGCACTTCAGCTGGGGGGATCAGCTCTGGGCCTGGCGCAGCGGCCAGCCTGAAGCCTGCTACGGCCGTTGGCTGCCGGGCTGATCCGGTGGGTTCAGAGCGTGATCAGCTCAGGTCGTGACCAGCAGCTCCTTGACCTGGTCGCGGCCCAGCCTGGCCACGTGGTCGCCGAAGCTGCGGCGTCCGCCCGCCGCCTTCCAGCTGCGCAGCAGGGGTTCGAGCGTCTGCTCCAGCCGCTCCAGCGGCATGCGTTCCAGGTAGGGCTCCGCCAGTCGGCTGAGGTTTGGCGTGCCACCCAGCCACAGCTGGTACTGATTGACGCCATCGCCCACCAGGCCCAGCTCGGCCATGTAAGGGCGGGCGCAGCCGTTCGGGCAGCCGGTCATGCGCACCAGGATCGATTTGTCGATCTCCAGCTGCTGCAGCTGGGCCTCCAGCCGCTCCAGCACCTCCGGCAGGGTGCGCTCGGCCTCGGTCACCGCCAGACCACACAGCGGCAGGGCCGGGCAGGCGATGGCGTGGCGCTCCAGCCGTGGCGGCGATTCCGGATCGTGGATGCCGAGCTCGGCCAGGGCCTGGCGCACGCTGGCGCGCTGGGCGGTGCCGATGTTGCAGAGCAGCAGATCCTGGTTGGGGGTGAGTCGGATCTCCAGCTGATAGGTCTCCACCAGGCGGCGCAGACCGGCCTTGAACTCACCGCCCAGGCGGCCGCAGAGCAGCGGGATGCCCACGAACCACTTGCCGGCGCTGACGCGGTGCCAGCCGAGGTAGTCCACCAGCTTGGTCTTGGGCTCCAGCCGCATCCCCTTGATCGGATGGCTGAAATAACCGGCGGCCTTGAGCTGCTGCTTGAACCAGCCGATGCCCTGATCGTGGATCAGATACTTCATGCGCGCATGGCGCCGGGTCTGGCGGTCGCCGTAGTCGCGCTGGAGGGCGACGATCGCCTGAACCAGGTCCAGCACGTGCTCCGCCGCCACATAGCCGAGCGGATCGGCGGTGCGGGCGAAGGTTTCCTCCTTGTTGTGGGTGCGGCCCATGCCACCTCCCACGTAGACGTTGCAGCCCTTCAGCACGCCATTGGCATCGGCGAAGGCCACCAAGCCGATGTCCTGGGTGAGCAGATCCACCGAGTTGTCGCCGGGCACCGTGACCGCGCACTTGAATTTGCGCGGCATGTAGGTGGGCCCGTAGAGGGGCTCGCTGGCATCGCCGCTGAATACACCGCCCTCGCCCTGACGGGACCGCGCCTTGTTGACGCTGCGGCTGGGCCTGATCCGGTAGCTCAGTTCACCGTCGACCCACAGGTCGAGGTAGGAGCCCTCGGCGGCGCTGGGTGAGAGCAGATCGGCGATGTCGTTCGCCAGCTGGCGAGCCGCCGGGTAGGCCCCCGTTTCGAAGGGCGCCGCCGGAGCCATCACATTGCGGTTGATGTCACCGCAGGCGGCCAGAGTTGAGCCCATGCCGCGCACGATCGTGCCGATCACCTCGCGCAGGTTGTGCTTGCGCACGCCGTGCATCTGGAAGGCCTGGCGGGTGGTGGCCCGCAGCGTGCCGTTGCCGAGGCGGTCGGCCAGCTCATCCATCGCCAGGTAGAGCGAGGCCGGGATGCGGCCGCCGGGGCTGCGCAGCCGCAGCATCATCTGCCAGTCCTTCTCCTGGCCCTTCTGGCGGTTCTCGCGGTTGTCCTGCTGGTAGCTGCCATGGAACTTCAGCAGCTGAACGGCGCCTTCCGAGAAGTGGTTGGCGTCGTTGGCCAGCTCCTCGGCCAGGGGGTCGTGCAGGTAGCCGCTGTCGGCCTTGAGCTGCTCGAACTTGCTCCGCTCCGCGCCATTGGCGATGCAGGGGGAGAGCTGGTGCGGAGCCTGATCGCCGGTCGGGGCTTCAGGCCCGCCTGCCCCGCCGGTCGCGCTCTGCCCTGCCGTCACAGTCACTCACTCAACCTGGTCCTGGAACGACCGTAGCGAAACGGCAGCGCCACTCCGGCCAGAGGCGCTCTGCGCTGCCCTTTCAATACAGTGAGCGGCTGCCGTGGCCTGCTGGCGTGCCCACCTTTCTGCTCGAGATCGGAACCGAGGAGTTGCCGGCCGATTTCGCGCGACTGGCCCTGCCGCAGCTGGAGCAGCTGGTGCGCCGGGACCTGGCGGAAGCCCGCCTGAGCCATGGTGCGATCCAGTGCACGGGCACACCACGACGCCTGGCCCTGCTGGTGGAGGATCTGGCCACCACGGCCGCCGATCTGGAGGAGGAGCGCAAGGGGCCGCCAGCCGCCCAGGCCTTCCGGGATGGAAGCCCCACCCAGGCGGCCATCGGCTTCGCACGCCGCTGCGGCATCGAACCCGAAGCCCTGGAGGTGCGTGACACCCCCAAGGGCCCGTTTGCCTTCGCCCGTGTGCTCGAGCGGGGTCGCCGCGCCTCCGACCTGCTGGCGGACACCATTCCGGCCTGGATCGCGGCCCTGCAGGGGCGGCGCTTCATGCGCTGGGGCGAGGGTGAGTGCCGCTTCTCGCGGCCGGTGCGCTGGCTGGTCGCGCTGCTTGACTCCGAGGTGATTCCTGTGCGCCTCAGCGGCAGCGACCCCTTGGTGGAGGCTGGTCGCCTCAGTCGGGGTCACCGACTGCATCAGGGCGCCGTCAGCATCGCCAGTGCCGATGGCTATGCCGCCGCCCTGGCAGCCGCCGGTGTGCAGGTGGACCGCTCGGAGCGCGGGCGCAGCATCCGCAGCGCCATCGGCGAGGCGGCGACCGCCCTGCAGGCCGAACCCGATCTGCCGGAAGCCCTGGCTGAGGAGCTCACCGATCTGGTCGAGGCGCCGCTGCTGATCGAAGGCCATGTCGATGAGCACTATCTGGCCCTGCCGGCCGAGGTGCTGAGCACGGTGATGCGCGCCCACCAGCGCTATGTGCCCCTCTATCGCCGTGATGCCGCCAGCGATCCCCTGGCTCTGGACGCCCGCGCCAGCCTGCTGCCACGCTTCCTCTGCATCGGCAACGGCCTGCCTGCCGCGACCGACACCGTTCGGCGCGGCAATGAGCGCGTGCTCAAGGCCCGCCTGGCGGATGCCGAGTTCTTCGTGCGCGCCGACCGCGCCGTCGCCAGCATCGACCGGCGCGACCAGCTGGCCCGCGTCACCTTTGCCGAGGGGCTCGGCTCGCTGCGCGATCGGGTCGAGCGCCTGGAGTGGTGCACCGATGTGCTGCTGGAGCAGCTCCGGCTTCCGGCCGATACCGCCAGCCACGCCCGCCGTGCCGCCCACCTCTGCAAGCACGATCTGGTGAGCCAGATGGTGGGCGAGTTCCCCGAGCTGCAGGGGGTGATGGGCGGTAAGTACCTGCTGGCGGAAGGGGAGCCACGCCCGGTTGCCCTGGCGGTGCTGGAGCATTACCTGCCCCGCGGTGCCGGTGATGCCCTGCCCGGCAGTGAGGCCGGCGCCGTGGTGGCCGTAGCTGAGCGGCTGGAGCTGCTGCTGAGCATCTATGCCAAGGGTGAGCGGCCCAGTGGCTCTTCCGATCCCTACGCCCTGCGCCGCGCCGGCAACGGCCTGCTGCAGATCCTCTGGGATCGCGGTTGGCGGCTCGATCTGATCCACCTGCTCGAGCGCGCCACGGCCCACTGGGCGTCGTTGCTGCCCGCTTTCCAGGTGGATGCCACTGCCCTGGCGACCGAGCTCGGTGAGTTTCTGCGTCAGCGGCTGGTGAGCCTGCTGGAGGAGCAGGGCCTTGCCGCTGATCTGGTGCAGGCGGTGGCCGGCGACAGCGTGCCCCTGGCTCGGGTGCTTTCCGATCCCGCCGATGCCCGCCAGCGCGCCGACCTGTTGGTGGAGCTCCGCGCCAGTGGCCAGCTAGCGGCGGTGCAGGCGGTGGTCACCCGGGCGGCCCGCCTGGCCGAGAAGGGCGATCTCGATCCCACCGTGCTCAGCGATGCCGGTGTCGTTGATGCCACGCTGTTCGAGAAGCCGAGCGAAGCGGGGATGCTGGCGGTCCTGCGCCAGCTGGAGCCGATCGCCACCGGCGACGGCACCGCCCGCTACGCCGAACTGGCCCGGGGCCTCAGTGAGGGTGCCAGCGCCCTGGCTGCCTTCTTCGACGGCGAGCAGAGTGTGATGGTGATGGCGGAGGATGCCGCCGTGCGTCGCAATCGCCTCAACCTGCTGGCCCTGCTGCGCAATCAGGCCATGGTTCTGGCCGATTTCAGCCGCATCACGGCTTGATTGCGGCGACGATGCTGTAGTACTCGCGATCGTCTGAACAACAGCAGTCGGCGTAGTAGCGCTCCAGGACGGCATAGGCCTCCTCGTAGGAGGCGTATAACGGCTGCGTGAAGCTGTCACTGCCGCCGTCATCACGCACGATCCGAAAGCCCGGCCCGTTCACGGCTGCACTCCTGTCAGGCTCGTTGAATCGAGCGTCGTTTCCAGCAGATAGGCAGCAAGATTGGACAGTGAGCGTCCCTGTCTGTCGGACGTCTGCAACAGCATCTGATAGACGTGATCGCTGATGGTGATGGTCAGCCGGCGTGGCTTGGCATGGATGATCGGCATTGATCAGATTGCGAGGCTCGTTGCAAGTACGCAAGCAGATTACCCCCCCCTCAAGATTGTCTTAAGGATTTCAGGGTTTGCCGCGTTTCTGATTCAATTTCTGCATGAATTGGTTGTTTTGATGCAGGATCGGCATGGGTTGCCAGGGCCTCAGCTTCGTTTGAGGCGCAGCAGATGATCAAGCTGCTCCTGCTGTGTCTGCAGCTGCACAGCCATCTCCCGCAGGGCCACGTGCTGCTTTGCGCTGAGCCTGGCCATTTCCTTCTCCAGGCGTTCCAGTCTGGTGTCGATCGCTGCGTTCATCGCCTCTTCCGGATGGGGCGCTGTCTTCAGCCTCAGTTCGCCCTTGCGTGCCAGGGTCCAGCTGCGTCCTCGCATGATCGCTTTGAACAGAGGCAGGCGCTGAACGGTGAGCTGCTGCAGGCTTGTCACGTCAGCGGCTATGTCATAGATGAGTCGGAGGCTGGGGCTGTCCAGGAGCAGGTCGGGTGCCTGGCTGCTCAACCAGACCACGGCATCACCGTTGCTCAGTTCACAGAGTTGCAGGGGTGATGGCTGCGCCGAGGGCTCCAGCAGCACCCTGCCCTGTTGCTGATCGGTGAGCTCTGCGTGGTTCTGGTAGGCGATCAGCACCTGCGGCGTTCGCCGCAGGCAGCGTGTCAGCAACTGCTCCTCCGCTGGCCACGGCTGGCGGACGGGCCGTCCACCGCTCGGCGGCGACTGCAGCGGCGCGTTCAGCAGCTGCCGGTTCAGCTGCTCCAGGCCTGCCTCAACTAGGAGCAGGCGTTGCAGGGGGGTGGGCTGATCAGCCACGGCTCTGGTCCTCCTGACGGGTGAAGCGCAGTTCAATCCTGCGCCGGTCGGCACGGTCCTGCGTGTCGGCCGGCGCAAACCGCCCGGAGCCATCGATCAGGCTGCCGGCGGAATAGGCGCGAATGACCAGATTCGTCCGCACCTCGGGCTGCAGTCGCGCCTTCAGGTACTTGGCCACCGCCAGGGCGCGCAGCAGGCCAAGATCGGTGTTGGATCCCACGGCGTAACCACGTAGAGCATCGCCCTGGCCGCTGCCCGGCAGCAGGAGATCCAGATTGCTGGCGCCTGGCGAGGGCTGGCCATCGGTGTGGCCGATCACCTCCACGCTGTCAATCCGATAGCGGTTGATCGTGTCCCGGATTTCTGGCAGTCGGCGATTCAGCGCTGCACGGAAGCCGGGGCTCAGCGTGTAGCTGCCCGTCGGGAAGCGGAACGACTCCTGCTCCGTCAGTCGCAGCAATGGCGGTTTTTCGTTGCTGGCCCGCGCCAGGGCCGTGATCACGATCGTGATGAGCAGGATCAGCAGGCTGTTGCTGAGCAGGTCTGTGTAGCCAATCCAGACATTGGTCTCTGGCTGTGGGCGACGGCGGGAGTTCGGCATGGCTTGGCTTCCTGTTTCAGGTCCTGCGGTCGTCGTCGTCAGGCCTGGCGTCGATCTGATCAGCGATCGCGCTCAGTTGCTGGCGCAGCCTGTCCATCTGCAGTTCCAGTTGCCTGCCGATCGCGCCTGCCTGGATGGTCGGTTCGCTCATGGTGGAGATGGCCTGATATTGCGTTGCGATCGCGCCGCCAACCTCCTCCAGCAACTGCTGGCGCATCCGGCGAATCGATTCCTGTGCCTCCCTGCGCTCGTTTTCCAGGATCTCGGCATCTTCGCGGCGCGCCCTGATCGCCAGGTTCAGCAGTTGTGTCTGCAGGCCGTCGAGCTGCTGCATGGACTGATGCCAGTGATCCAGGCACGACTGCAGGGCCTTCACGAACAGCTGGCAGCTCTCCGCCAGGGTGCTGTCGCTGCTCAAGCGCGCCTGAATCGCCTCGGCGACGCTGAGGGTGAGCCTGCGATCACGCATCACCTCCAGTCTCGCCTCGCGCAGCTGCTTGGCGGCTTCGCTGCTGGTCTGTGAGGCCTCGCTCAGGTTGGCACTGGCCACGCACAGCGCCCTGGTTTCGATCTGCATCTGCTCCGTTGCCTGACGGCAACTGCTCAGTTCCTGCTCGGCCGTCTTGGCCAGCAGCTTCCATTCCGACTGCGTCGTCACCAGGCTGTCCCGCAGGTCGAGCAGGCGAGCACTGAGGCTGTCCGTACTGCCCGTCAACACCTCGCGACAGTCGATCAGGCCCTGCACCGATTCCTGCAGGCTGGATGCAAACGAACTGTGCTGCAGGGATTGCGCCGCCCGCATGAAGTCCTGCCCACTTTCATTGAGGGCTGAGCTGACCGCCGCCAGTTGCTCCACCGAGCGGCGTGCCTCCTCGGCCAGGATCGTCTGCACATCGAACACCTGCTCCAGCCGGGAGGCGAAGGCCTGCTGCATGCCGCGTTCAATGCTGGCCTCAACCTGGCCCGGCAGGTTCGCCACGCAGGCATTGAGCCGATCGATCGACTGCCGCAACGGTGGTGTCACCCTGGCCCCCAGCTGTTGCGGCAACACGGTTTCCAGCCAACTGGTGAGCAACAGCTCGCAACGCTCCAGACAGTTGCGCGTGCCATTGAGCTGACACCAGACCATGACCACCAGGCTCATCACCAGCCCCACCAGGCTGGTCTGAAAGGCGGCGCCCATCGGTGCGATCATTCCTCCGAGCGCCGTCATGATCGTCGCGGGGGTGGCCGCGGTTTTCAGCACTGCACTGATCTGATCGAGCCCCACGGTCAGTCCCACGAAGGTACCCAGCAGCCCGAGCGAGATCAGGATTCCAGGCGACTGCTGGATCCAGCTCTGCGCTGCCGAGGCCGTCAGGCTCCGTCCGAGCAGTTTCAGGGGCAGGGTCTCGATTTCGCCGCAGCTGAACTCCGTTGCATCGATTGCATCCACATGGCCCAGCAGCGTTTCGTAGCGCTGTTGCACCCGCCGCAGCCAGGCATCGTTCAGGGTCAGCCCGCCTGGCTCGGCCTGATGCAGCTCCGCCAGCCGCCTGGCCAGAGGCGAGGTCAGCGCCTGCAGCAGCACCGATGCCCTGATGGCCGTGGCGGCAACCACCAGCATCACCACCAGGATCAGGGTCTTGGTGGCTTCGATCCAGACATCCATGGCTGACTCGGGCGGCCGCAGCTCAGGACGGAACGGCCATCTTTTGCGGTTATGGCACAGCTGGCGCCACGCCCTGAGCTAGCGCACGCCCCGGCTGATCCCCCGGTTTCTGTAGCTCTTGCCACACGGGAAGGCTCTGCGGCTCCATAGCGTTCCTGCTCAGTCAGCGACCCATGACGCGCTCTCCCACCGGCAGCGAACGGCCCTGCGTGGACACGTCCGACCTGCCCGCTCCGGCTGCGGCCGGTCTGGCCAGCGTCTGCTTCTGTCAGGCCACCGCAGAGGGTGAGCCGGCGCTGCCGATGGCGGTCGCCGTCATGCAGCCGCAGGGCCTGCAGCCCTACCGCACGATCAGCTGGTGAGTCTGCAGCGAGCGTGTGCGTTCAGGGCCGGGCCTGATCACACCCGTCCGCTCACCTCAGGCTCGTGGTTGGCCGGTTTCGGGGGCGCAGCTGCAGGAGCGCTTCCCTGATCCTGAGCCGCCAGCTTGGCCCAGCCGGATTGCTCTTCCAGCATCAGGGCTTCCACGGTGCTCACGAAACTGCCGAAGGCCTTGCCCGGGTCGTCATAGGGGGGCGTGCCGGTCACGTAGAGATATTTCTCGTGCTTGAGCGCCTCGCTGAGGCTGCGGTAGCGCACCCAGTTCTCCTGGTTGCGGTTGAGGGCGAGCACCGAGCTGGCCATGGCGATGCCGCCGCCGGCGAGGGCGATGGCCAGGGCACCCCATTCGAACTTCACGGCATAGGGGCTGAACACGGTGATCGCGGTGCCAAGCACGATCTCGACCATGCGCAGGCGTAGAAAGCCCTGTTTGTTGGTCTTGCTGGCACGGCCCAGCCATTGCAACTGGCCCTCGACCCGTTCGGCCAGGTAGGTGTCTTGATCGAGCAGGGCCATCCGGTTTTTATTCCCTGTGGTCAGTGTAAAACCGATGCAATCTGCTGCATGCTTCTTTGGCTTTCCGTAAGCCTGGGTGCATCCGCCAGCATCTCGCTGGTGTTCCGCTGGTGCGATCGAGCAATCGTGCCAACACATTGGCAGCAACAACGCGCTGTGGCCTGTTTGCCTGCAACGCTCTATGTTGGAGATGCCCCGCCTGATCTCCATGCTCACCGGTACTGATCTCCTGGCCAAAGTCAAGGAGCTGGGTGATGCCTCCAAGTCTGATCTGGTCCGCAGCTGCGGCTATGTGAGTGCCAAGAAGGACGGCAGCGAACGGCTGAACTTCACCGCCTTCTACGAAGCGCTGCTCGACGCCAAGGGCGTCAGTCTCGGCGCGGATGCCGGCGGCAAGGGCCGCGGCAAAGGAGGTCGCAAGCTGAGCTATGTGGCCACTGTGCAGGGCAATGGCAACCTGCTGGTTGGCAAGGCCTACACCGCCATGCTCGATCTCCAGCCCGGCGATGAGTTCGAGATCAAGATCGGCCGCAAACAGATCCAGTTGATCCCTGCGGGTGGCGCCGGCGACGACGACTGATCGGCCGGTTCGCCCCGTTCGGCCCCTGCATCCGGCAGGGGCCTCCCACCAACTGCTGGCGTTGGCCGCGTGCTTCAGCTCAGTCGGTCCTGACGCTCACCCGCTGGAGTCGGTCGCGGTTCAGGCGCCGTCTCGTTGCCGGGTTGCGGATAAAGCAGCGGCGCCAGGCTGCTCAGCCCCAGCATCACGAATGAGAGCGCCCCCAGCAGGGCAAGCAGGCGCAGTCCCAGACCGCGGCCGCGATCCTGGATCGGTTCATCGTCATCCAGCTGCCCCTGATGTGGTGGTCGCACTGGCTGGCGTGGATTCTGTGGCTTCATCGCATCCGTTGTGGCGTCCGCTGCGCGGACCTGACGCCATTGTCGGTTCTCCGGCCAATCGGGTACGGCCCACCGCCCGTGGGTGTTGAGGGCCGAAACACCTGGTTCGGTTCAACCCTCCCCCAGCTCTGGCTGAGGCGGCGACAGTTGGCGCATCGGGGCGGACGGCGTTGTTCACGCCTTCCCCGCCCCGCCATCACCCGCTCAACGAACCATGCGAAGCCTGCGTTCTGCCACCGCCTTCGATCTGTTTGATCGCATCGAACAGCAGCTCAGCCAGCAGCTGCACACCGCCGAGCGTGTTCCTGCCGCTGAGGTGCATGAAACCGCCCAGGCCTATGCGGTTGTTCTCGAGCTTCCGGGGGTCGATCGAGAGGCCATTGAGGTGAAGGCCACCGATCGCACCCTGCTGATCTGCGCTGAACGCCGCAGCCGCCCGCAACCCGGCGCGCCAGACACGGCTGAGGTCCAGCCTGAGGTCGCCGCACCGCTGCTCAGTGAGTTCCGCTATGGCACCTGGAGCCGCAGCTTCCGCTTCTCCCAGCCGATCGAACGGGAGCAGCTGCAGGCCGTCTATCGCGATGGCCTGCTCACCGTCACGCTGCCGAAGGCCAACACGGTCAGCAGCGTGAGCGTTCAGGTGCAGGGTTGAGTCGATCGGCCCGCGTCTCGGCGGCTGAGCCCCCACACAACAAAGCCCGGAGCATGAGCCCCGGGTCTTTGCCTGCTCAGCGGTGACCCCCTCCTCCAGGCTGGGATCGCGCCGTGCGTTGGTGTTGCGTGGCAAGAGCCTTGTCTGAGGGTGCGATCGCTCAGGACCGCACCGTTGTTCAGTTGTGGGGCGGAGCTGCCGGCGCTGGCACCTGGGGCCAGGTGACTAGTGGGACGTTCCGCTCGGTCCGGGGCACCTGAGGCTGAACTCCTGAGGAGTGCCGTGAACGGTGCAGTGGACGGCGTTGGCTTTGCGCTGGGAACGTCAGAGATCCGTCGAGAGTGTTGGAGCAGGGGCCGGATCGTCAGCGCGCTCCTGTCTGCTGCTCAGGGGGGGTGTCATCCATCCGTGGAGCCTCCGAATCCCGTTGCCACCACGATGGAGCGCCGCGCTGGGATCAGCAACAACGCCGCTGCGATCGACACCCCTCTTCACCGGCGGCAATCGGACTTCATGAAGGCGGCTTCACCCTGGCTGCCCAGGGGCGCTTTTGATGGTCTCCGCTGTCCTTTCCTGGGTGGCAGTTCTCCTGCCAGTCCGTGCAGCTGCCAGCGCCGTCCCTGCCAGCACCCATCAGGCCCGCGCCCGCAAGCGCTCGGGCGCTTGCTCTGGGGATGCTGCTGTGCTGCGGCCTCGTTCTCGATCCGGCCGCGCCTGCCGCACAGGCTGAACCGGCTGCGGTGGCCGCGGCCGGTGCGTGCGCCCTCCGTTCCGCCGACGATCAGCTCGGGGCGCTGGAGCTCGCAGACGGTGTCGCCGTTCAGCGTGACTTCATCGGTGCCATCCCGATTCACGCCAGCCTCTCCGGCTCCGTTCGCGACGGAGCCGGAGCCCGTGTGCGGATCCCCGCCTCCCTGGCTGAAGCGGTGGTCAGGATCGAGACCCAGGCCAGCCCGGGTTCCGGTGTCGTGATCGCAGCCGATGGGCGGCGGCTGACGATCCTCACCTCCGCTCACGTGGTTCAGCACAGCGCCGAGCAGGAGATCGTCGTGCGACTGTCTGACGGAGAGGCTCTCCCCGTGCGCTCGATCCAGCCGTTCCCCGGTGCCGATCTGGCCCAGCTTTCCGTTGATTCAAGCCGATGCCTGAGGGCCGCACCCCTGGTGCGAAGCCTGGAATCAGATCTGTGGTCCAAGACCCGCAGGACCTCCTTTCAGCAGGACGTTTATATCCTTGGCTTCCCGGCCGCGTCAGCCGAACTCAAGCTCGTCAAGGCTGAAGCGCTGCTGCAGAGCTACGCCGATCAGGGCAGGGCTGGCGGTTACGCGATCATGTACCGCTACGGACCTCTCGCGCAGACCGAGATCGGCATGAGTGGCAGTCCGGTCTTCGACCGGAACGGCTATGTGGTGGGTATCCATGGCCAGGTCGACAGAGTCGGCGACCCCTCGGGTCGCACGGCCATGCGCACGGGCTATGGACTCGCCGTGCCGGTCAATGTCTGGATCAACGCCAGAACGGCGAACCGCTACAGCGAGCCCGGCAGAACCGCCGTTGATCATGCCCTGATCGGTGCCTATCAGCTCTCGACCGGTCAGTTCGATCGCTCGATCGAGAGTCTGAGCAGGGCGATCGAGATGTCGATCGCTGAGTACCGGACCCTGTCACGTCGGCGCGCGGACTCATACCGCAGGGAAGTGATTGAGCCATTCGGCAACTACTTCTCAGCTGAGGAGAGTTGCAGGCGCCAGCAGCAGCAACAGCATCAGCTGCGCTCCTATTACCCGAGCCCCTACGGCGGTTTCGAGCAGTCCGGCAGCGAGGCTCAGCGGGACCTTGATTTCTGTATTCGCTCCAGGCAGACCGTCGAGGCCCTGTCCCGTCAGCAACGCCAGCGCGAGATGTCCGAGCGGGGAGCTGCAGAATCGTCGATGGCGGCTGTGGGCGCTCAGCATCATCTCTACATGCTCAGATCCCTGGCCTATGCCGCCAGGGGGATGAGCGCAGAGGCGAGGCAGGATCGGCAGCGTTGTCTCGAACTCGCGGGCCGCAGCGATGCAGAGGTCTGCGAGCTGCCCGATCGCCGCTGATCGCCACTGGCTGATCGCCACTGATCGTTTCCCGCCAGAGCGCTCCTCACCTCCCCGTTGCGCCGCGACCACCGCGCATGACGCCCGCTCAACACTCTCCCCAGCCCCCCAACGTCAGCCTCAGCGAGGCCTCACGCTTCTGGTTCCGGCTCGGCTGGGTCAGCTTCGGGGGGCCGGCCGGCCAGATCGCCCTGCTGCACCGGGAGTTGGTGGACCGGCGCCGCTGGCTATCGGAGCGGCGTTATCTGCATGCTCTCAACTACTGCATGCTCCTGCCCGGGCCGGAGGCCACCCAGCTGGCCACCTACCTGGGCTGGTTGCTGCATGGAGTGCCCGGTGGCCTGATCGCCGGTGGGCTGTTTCTGATCCCCTCGGTGCTGGTGCTCACGGCCCTGGCGAGCGTGTATGCCTTCTGGGGGCATCTGCCGCTGCTGGTCTCGGTGTTTGCGGTGCTCAAGCCGGCCGTGCTGGCGATCGTGCTGGTGGCCGCCTGGCGGCTCGGACGCCGCACCCTGCGCACACCGCTGCAGCTGGGCCTGGCGATCGCCGGCTTTCTGGCCCTGGCCCTGCTCGATCTGCCCTATCCGCTGGTGGTGCTCGCTGCCGGCCTGATCGGCGTGGCGGTTGGCCGCTGGCGGCCGGCGCTGCTGGCCGTGGGGGCAGCTCCCGGCGCTGCCGCCCAGAGCCATGCTGCGCCTCAAGGCGGCCTGGCGCCGGCCCTGCACGACGATGACACCCCCACCCCTGCGCACGCCCGCTTCTCGCGCCGCCGCCTGGCGCTGACCCTGCTGATCTGGGCCCTGGCGCTGCTGCTGCCCCTGGCGGGCCTGGCGATCGCCGGCGGCTGGGGCGGCACCCTGGCGCTGATGGCCCGCTTCTTCACGCGGGTGGCGCTGCTCAGCTTCGGTGGCGCCTACGCCGTGCTGCCCTACGTGGCCCAGGGGGCGGTGGAGCAGTTCGGCTGGCTCTCGGCCAGCCAGATGCTCGATGGTCTGGCCCTGGGGGAAACCACCCCCGGTCCGCTGATCATGGTGGTGGCCTTCGTGGGCTTCATGGGTGGCTGGAACCAGGCCCTCCTCGCCGGCGACCAGCCCTGGCCGCTGGCCCTGGCGGCGGTGGCCGTCACGGTGTGGTTCACCTTCCTGCCGTCGTTCGGGTTCATCCTGGCGGGGGCACCGCTGGTGGAGGCCTCACGCGGTGATCTCCGCTTCGCGGCTCCCCTGAGTGCCATCACGGCCGTGGTGGTGGGGGTGATCGCCAGCCTGGCGCTCTTCTTCGCCGGGCCGGTGCTCTGGCACGGCGGCGCCTTCAATCCCTGGGCAGCGGTGGTGGTGGTGATCGCCCTGGTGCTGCAGCTGCGGTTGGGCTGGAGCGTGCTGCAGGTGATCGGTGCGGCGGCGGCTGTGGGGTTGGGCCTGGCGCTTCTGGCGCTGCGATAGGGGCCTTGTGGCGCCGATGTCCCGCGTCACGGTTGTCATCACGCTGATGAAATCGCCGTTGCTGCTCGTTAGGTTCGTGGCCTGTGCCGAACTGGTATGGCCCTGAGCGAGCAGGAGCGCCTTGCGTTCCAGCTGGATCCCTGCCTGCCCGGCCATCCGGATCCTTACCCGATCTATGCCGCCCTGCGCCAGGAGTGCCCGGTGCAGTGGTGTGAGGGGCCGCAGCTGTGGCTGCTGCTCGGCCATCCCGAGGCGGAGGCCCACATGCGCGATCCGCGCTGCCATCGCCAGGATCACCTCGACAAGCTGATCCGACGCTTCGGCGACGAGCGCATCTTTCGCCGCCAGATGGACGACCTCCCCTATCTCGATGGCGAACGCCATGCCCGCGTGCGCCATCACATGATCGCGGCCTTTCGGGGCATCGATCTGGAGGCCCTGGAACGGTTCTGCCTTGCTGTGGTGCGCGAGCGGCTGGATGCGGCGCCGTACGGCGAGTGGCTCGATCTGATGCCCCTGCTGGCCAATCCGCTGCCGGTGCTGGTCAGCGGCCATCTGCTGGGCGTGCCTGAGCAGCAGCAGGCGGAGGTGCTCGAGCATGTGGGCCGCTTCGTGCGCGCCCGCGGCCTCACCCAGACGGAGCAGACCGCCACGGGCGGTGATGAGGCGATGGAGGTGTATCGCCGCTTTTTCCTGCCGCTGCTGCAGGAGCGTCGCCGCCATCCTGGCGATGATCTGCTCAGCCGCCTGATCGGCGATCCCCGCAACGGCCTCGCCCTGACGGATGAGCAGTTGCTGCTGATCGTGTCCAGCAACTTCTACTCCGCCAGCATCTACACGGTGCCCCTGCTGATCAGCAACGCCGCGCTGCTGCTCTGGCGTCAGCCGCAGGTGCTGCAGCGGCTGCGCCACGAGCCGCAACTCCTGGCCAGCACCGTCGAGGAGCTGCTGCGCTACGACCCCCCGGCCCAGGCCCTCAACGCCAGTGCCGTGCGCGAACCGCTGGAGATCGCCGGTCGCACCATCCCGGCCGGGGCCTCGCTGACGGCCCTCGTCGGTGCCGCCAACCGCGACCCGCGTGTGTTTACCGATCCCGACAGCTTTCTGCCCGACCGCGATCCCAATCCCCACCTCAGCTTCGCGCCAGGGCTGCATCAGTGCCTGGGTTTGCACCTGGCGCGGCTGGAGCTGCGGGCGGTGCTGCACGTGTGGCTGGAGCGCTACAGCCGCATCGAGGTGAACGAGGCGCACTCCATCCGTTTGCTCGGCGACCGCTTCCGCGGTTTCGAGCATCTCTCCGTCCGCTTCAGCTGAGTGATCGCCATGCAGATTGCCGCGGCCCTGGTGGCGCGCTACGGGCGCCTGTTCCGCTTCTACGACCGCGACGGGGATGGTGTGCACACGCTCGCCGGCGATTTCACCACGGTCGCCGAGCGTATCCATGCCCGCTGGCGGGATCAGCCCACCCCCTTCCCCAACCTGTTGCAGCTTCTGCTCGACACCTACGCCCACGAGAACAGCCGTCGTGACAGCGACCACAGCGGCAGCGTCGACCTCCCTGAATTCGTTGCTTCCCATGGCCGGGTGCTGGCGGCCTTCCTGGCCGGCCCAGAGGCGGCGCGGGCCTTCATCGACAGGGCGGCCGGTGGTTTCTTCGACCTGCTCGATCTCGATGCCGATGGCGTGCTGGAGCTCGCCGATCTCCAGGCCTTCGCCTCCGCCTACGACCATCCCGTGCAGGGCATCGCCGCCAACCTCGACGCCATGCTGGCCGAGCTGGGGCTGCCCCCCGGCCGGTTGCCCCGGGCTGCCTTCCTGACCCTGGTGGAGCAGTACTGGTTCGATCCCTCCCCGGATGTGCCCGGCCGCCGCCTGTTCGATGGCGTGGGCCTGACCTGATGCAGGCCCGATCCGGCCTGCCCCCCCTGCCCTGGCTCAGCCTGGTGATGGGGCTCTCCGTGGCCAACCTGTACTACTGCCAGGCACTGCTGCCGGCCATGGCCAGCGCCTGGGGCATCAGCGCGGATCGTGTGCTGTTGCTGCCCGCCGTGGTGCAGTGGGGCCTGGCCGCTGGCCTGCTGCTGCTGCTGCCCCTCGGTGATGCGCTGGAGCGTCGCCGGATGCTGGTTGTCACCGCGCTTGGGAGTGGCCTCGGCTGCGGTCTGCTGGCCCTGGCGCCCAGCTTCCCATGGGCCCTGGTGGCGGCGGCGGTGCTCGGGGTCTGCAGTCTGGTCACCTACCTGCTGCCCCCGTTCGTGGCCCTGCTCACGGCGCCCGATCGGCTCGGGGCCGTGCTCGGCACCCTGCTGGCCGGGCAGTTCGCCGGGGTGCTGCTCTCGCGCACGCTCGCCGGTGCGTTGTCCGAGCTGCAATCGTGGCGGCTGGTGTACCTGCTGGCGGCGCCGCTGATGGTGCTGATCGCCATCGGTTTTCAGCGGCACCTGCCCCGCCAGGCTCCGCAGCGTGCGATCAGCTACCGCCAGTTGCAGGCGTCCCAGCTGCAGCTCTGGCGGCAGTGGCCTGCCCTCCGCCTCGCCTGCCTGCGTCAGGGTCTGCTGTTCGGCACGTTCCTGGCCCTGTGGAGTGCCCTGGCGCTGCATCTGGCAGCGCCGCCCTGGGGGTTCAGTCCGGCCCGAATCGGCCTGTTCGGCCTGGTGGGGCTGTTCAGCATCGTTCTGGCCCGGCCGATCGGCCGCCTCGTCGATCGCCAGGGCGCCCGTTCGGTGCTGCTGCAGACCGCCGTGCTGGCCGTGCTGGCCCTCACTCTGCTCAGCTCCGCATCCGGCTCTCTGCTTCTGCTGGCCCTTGGCATGGCCGGCTTGGATGTGGCCGTCCAGGGTTCGTTCGTGGCCTACCAGACCCTGCTGCTCTCCCTCGACCCGGCCTCCCGCAGCCGCATGCTCACCTGGCTGGTGTTCAGCGCCTACGTGGGTGCCGGCCTCTGCTCGCTGCTCCTCCATGCCCTCTGGCCCCACGGCCAGTGGTCAGTGGCCACGGGGCTGGGGCTGGCCATCACGGTGCTGGCTCTGCTGCTGCTGCTGTTGCCCCGACCTCGGCCCTAGGGGCATAGACAGCCAGGGCTTCCACCAGCCTGGCCTGGTGTTCCTGTCGCAGGGCATCCGGGCTTTCGATGCGGATGCCGGCCCCGAAGCCGAACAGCCAGGTGCGCAGGTCGATGTCCTGCGCCACGGTCCAGGCCGGCAGGTCGATCTCCACCGGGTAGGGGTGGGTGTCGGCGGGACTGCCCGGCTCCAGCACGTGCGGCGCCTTCCGGTGGTGCCACCAGTGCTCACCGGGCAGTGGCCTGGAGAAGCGGGTGTGCTCGAGCGGATACCGCTGCATCCCCTCGCGGATGAAGGCGAAGGCCCACCCCTGGCAACAGAAGCGCACCGTGACCAGCTGTTTCGCCCGCTGGCGTGGGTTGGGGCTGGTCAGCCGCAGCTGAGCCCCCAGATCGCTGCCGAAATAGATGCCGCCGCAATGGTGCAGCAGCAGCTCCAGGCGTCGCAGGGCCTGAGCGTGGGCCGCATCGCTGCGGCGGGTGCCCCGCTCGCTGCGGCGCAGGGCCAGTCGATCCAGCCGTTCCGTGCGGATCAGTCCCACGCCGGTGCCGATTGCATCCTCCTCGAAGACCAGATACCAGCCGATGGTGTGAAACAGCAGCTGCAGCGGCCACACCCTGAAGCAGCCGTCGGGGCTGTCGGCGAAGGAGGCCACCGTGGCGTAGCGCTCCAGTTCGATCCGCCTCCGCTCCACGATCGCGGTTTCCAGGGCTTCCGCCTGGCGTTCAGCGGCCAGGCAATCCGGCCGCACCAGCGCGCTGCTCACGATCGAGCGATTGGCGTAGGCCCGCACCGGCGGCGTTCCATTCACCGCGATGCCGGCCCAGTCGAGTCGTTGCTCCAGTTCGCACAGCAGATCCTGGGCCGTGGGATCCGCCAGCCGCCCGGCGGCCTGGCTCACCACCCCATGGATCTCCCGCAGCCGCTCGGCCGAGAGCAGGGCCGTGCCCAGCACGTAGCCATGCCGCACATTGTCGTGACGAGGCCTGAAGCCGTAGGGAGTCAGCAGCTTCTCGACGTCCTTGCGCAGCGTGGCGGCCTCACCGGGTAGGTAGCCACCGGGTATGGCCTCCATCCGGTTGATCAGATGATCCGGCAGGGCAGTGCCGCTGCGGTGATCGAACGGCTGTTGCAGCAGATGGCGCAGCAGTGTGAACACCCGCTGGAACACAGGCGCATCGCCCGTGGGTGGGTAGCCCCCCTGCACGCCCCCCTGCCAGGGGCCTGCCTGGGCGAGGGGGTCGAGCGGGTCGGGTCGGATGGCGGCCACGGCCGGTCCGACCGTGCAGAAGCCATTGGCCTGCAGCCAGTTCAGATCGGCCTGAATCGCTGCGGGATCGCCGTAACAGGCACCATGCAGCCTGCGCAGGTAAGCCGCCGCCCGTTCTGCCAGGTTGCCTTCCGGCAACGGCGACACGATCGTCTCCAGTCCGGCACGGCTGGCGGGATCGGTGGCGGAGAGGGTGGGGTAGGTGCTCAGCAGGCGCAGCAGATGGAGCAGGCGCTCCAGATCCAGCAGCCGCGAATGGCGATGCAGAACGAACCGCTGTTCGCGGTTGAGGGCTGAACGGATGCGGTGATCGAGGCGCGCCAGCTCATCGCGCAGCAGCGGCTCCAGATCGCGCTGGTGAGTTGGTACCACCGCCACCACAGCTGCGAAGCCCTCGGCCCGCGATGGGCCGAAGACCGGATCGGCCAGGGCCGCCGCCATCTCCCGGATCACCGGCTCGGGCACCAGGCGTTGCCGGTTCTGGTTCCATTGCAGGCAGGTGGCCAGCGGGGTGTAAAGCCACCAGCCGATCCACTGCACCGGCGCCGGCAGGGTCAGCGCCTGGGTGATCGCCAGGCGCCAGGGCCTGCGTGCATGGGTGGCGTCCACGATCACCGGGATGCCGGCCGCCACCGATTCGCAGAGACGCTGGTGCAGCCGCTCTTCGATCTCACGCCATGGGCCCTGAACGGCCGGGTCGCCGAACAGTTCGGCGCGAACCACGTCGGTGGAGAGCACCGTGGCCCCGCACAGGCCGGCCAGCACACCCGCCAGGGTGGTCTTGCCGCTGGCGGGTGGGCCGATCAGCAGGTGGCAGCGCAGGGGCTGACGGGTGGAGCCGGTCATCACCGCAGCCTGGCCGGAGTGGTCTGCCAATCCAACCCCTCCCTGCGAAAAAGCAACGGTCGCTGAGCGGCGCCATTGGCTTCTGCCCGTTTGCGTTGCTTTTTCGCATGAAAAATCTGCTCTGGCGCCGCCAGCGATCAGAGCCTGTGGGTTCTGCCGTCGAAGTCGCCATGCCGCCCTTCATCAAGGCGCCGCCGGGGCTTGCCACCTCCTACCGGCTGCCGTCGCTGCTGCAGGACATCCGCCTGCTCGATCTGCTCGAGCTCAGCGGCAGCACCCAGGCGGCCAGCCTCAGCCTGCAGCTCTCCCAGCCCACCGTGAGCCGACGCTATCGAGCCCTGGCCCACGACTTTGGCCTGACACCCTGCCGACGTGCACCGTGGGGCATCCGTTACGGCAATTCCGAGCCGATCCGGCTGCTGCGCCTGGCCTGCCGCGCCCATCGCCTCGCCACCGGCGTGGCGCGCCTCGGCGCCGATGTGATCCTGCAGCCGTTGCTGCAGGGCGAGGGGGGCTGGCTGCCCTCTCCTCCACGCTTCCGCCCGGTTTCCAGCTGGCTGGAGCTGGTGCGTCAGGGTGTGCTCGATGGAGCCCTGCTCTCCGGCCTCGAATTACAGGTTCAGACCGACTGGCACGCCGATGATCTGGAGCTGGTGCGGGTAGGGGAGGTGAACCTGGGCCTGGCCCTGCCCGCCCAGCGGGCGAGGGCCAAGACTGGATCGGCGTCCGGTGTGCTCGTGCCGCATCAGGCGATCGCTCCGGGCCTGCACGGGGCGATGCGGATCCGGGGGCTGAGGTTGCAGACCGCCGGCCACCGCTGCCAGAGCGCCGATCAGTGGCTGCAGCGCCTGGGGCGTGCCGGTCTGGCCATGCCCCTGCCGGAGCTGGCAGCGGCGGATTGGTGGCTGCCCCTGCGTCGCCTACCCCTGGCTACAGCGCTGAGACTGCCGCTGTGGCTGGCGTTACCGCTGCATTGGCAACGGCAGCCCGTGATCGCCAGCGTCGTGGATCTGCTGCGGCTTCGCTACGAGGTCGAGCGCGAAAATGAGCCTGGTATGGAAGGTCTGGCCTGAGTCAGTCGGACAGGCACCCATCAATCACGCCCTGCAGCAGTGTGCAGCTGTCGTAAACCAGAAGTTGGCTGCCGTCGTCATGATGAACGATGGCGATGTAATTAGCGTAGGTCGTGATCAGACGTGTGAGGTCGCGATCATTAGCCACGCTGATACGGATCGTGGAGTCATTGACGGCGATGTTGGTCATTGCCGGTTTTCTTGCTTGATGTCTGGGCAGGCAGATGGCCTGACCTGCCCGTTGGTCTGGAGGGGCCCTTACTTGCCTGCCAGAGCCGGCTCGCGCTCCTCGTTCGTGGCCGGCTTCTGGTTGCCCACACGGATGCCGCCCTTGATGGTGCTCACGGCCAGCATCGCGTTCACCTCCGCCTCTTCGCGCACGGCACTCGGCACCGGCTTGTAGCCCTGCGGAGCGAGGGCATTGCCTCGCAGGACAGATCCCAGGGTCAGCAGGGTGAGCTTGAGCTGCTGCCAGGGGTTCATCGTCACCACACGCTTGTACAGATAGCTGTCAAAGGTGAGGCGCTGCACGTCCTTGTCGTCGCACATCTCGACGAATGCTTCGCGGGCCGCATCATTGCGGTAGAAGATGTTCTGGAGGATTTCCAGAACCTTGTAGGTGGCGCCGTACTGGCGATCCCATTTCTTCAGGTACTGCTTGAGGTCAGCTTCGCTGGGGACCCGGGTGCCACCCTGGCTGGCGGCCACGATCTGCTCGGCGCACATCCGGCCGCTCTTGGCCGCAAAGTAGATGCCCTCACCGGAGCTCTTGGTCACATAGCCGGCGGCATCGCCCACCAGCGCCATGCGGCCCACCACGCGACGCGGACGCGGGTGTTCGGGAATCGGGTGCGCTTCCACCTTGATCACCTCGCCATTGACCAGGCGCTTCTTGGCCCGCTCGCGAATGCCTTCCTGCAGGCTCTTGATCAGGGCCTGGTTCTGCTGCATCGTGCCGGTTCCCACGGCGACATGGTCGTACTTGGGGAACACCCAGGCGTAGAAGTCGGGGGAGACATCGGTGCCGACGTACATCTCCGCCAGGCTCTCGTAGTACTTCATCTCCTCAGGCGGCAGCTTGATGCGCTCCTGGAAAGCGATCGCCACGTTGTAGTCGCCGGCGTCCATCGCCTTGGCGACGCGGCTGTTGGCACCATCGGCACCGATGATCAGATCCACCTCGAGAGTCCTGGTCTCGCCGGTTGCCTCGCCGCCGCTGTAATCGGAGTAGGTGAGGGTGTAGGGGCCCTGGCGGTTCTTGCCGGTGTCGATCTTGGTGACCAGACCGTTCACCAGGTTGGCGCCCAGCTCGGCAGCGCGATCGCGAAGGAAGGCATCCATCACCTCGCGGCGACACATGCCGATGTATTCGTTGGCGTTCTCAAGGTTGATGTCCACCTCGCGGTTCGAGGGGGAAATCATCTTCATGTTGCGGACCTTGCGGTCGATGATCGACTCGGGCAGGTCGAACTCAGCGACCATGCACAACGGAATTGCACCGCCACAGGGTTTGGCGTTATCCAGCTTGCGCTCGAAGATCCAGGTCTGGATGCCGGCCTTGGCCAGAACTTCTGCAGCACAGGATCCGCTCGGGCCGCCGCCCACCACCGCGACTCGCAACATCTTGAAACCCGCTCCGCCAGAAGGATGTTGGGCCGAAGCTAACACTGCTGCCCTGGCGATCGTTGGCCTGTGACAGCCATCCCCCTAGCATCGACTTGTTTCCGCCGTCACCGGAGTTTTCGCTTGCCTAGCGCCGGTCGGCTTCCCACGGGCTCCCGCGCCGCCGTGCGCCCGCCGGATCGTCGTGGTCCGGGCGATGAGATCCCCCTGGCCCGACGCACGCTCTCGCCGGCACTGCGGCCGCGCCGCAACTGGCGCATGGCCGTCGGGGGGGGCGTGGCCGTGGTGCTCAGCGCAGCCGGCCTCGCTCTGCTCTTCCCGCAACCGCTGCGTCGTCTGCTGGCGCCGCCCCCCGTTCAGGGCCTGAATGCCAGGCTCAGCCTCGATGGCCGGCTGCTCGGCCATTTCCCCTACCCGGAGGCGGCACCCGGTTCGCTGTTGGAGATCGCCCCCGGCGTGGTGCTCCAGCGGGATGCCGCCATGGCTCTGCAGCAGCTGCAGGCCGCCGCCGCCGCCGATGGCATCGATATCCAGGTGCTGAGCGCCTTCCGCTCGATCGCCCTGCAGAAACGTCTGTTCTTTGATGTCAAGTCGGAGCGCAACCAGAGCGCCATCGAACGGGCCCGCGTCAGCGCACCGCCGGGCTTCTCCGAGCACAGCACCGGCTACGCCGTGGATCTGGGCGATGGCCGTGATCCGGCCGCCAATCTGTCCGCCTCGTTCGAGCGCACTGCGGCCTTCGCCTGGCTCGAGGCCAACGCCAACCGCTTCCATTTCCATCTCTCCTTCCCTGAGGGCAACCGACAGGGGGTGAGCTACGAGCCCTGGCACTGGCGATTCGAGGGCAGTGCCGAAGCCCTCAAGACCTTCGCGCCCGCCCAGGCCTTCGAGCGCCGATGAGCCATCCCCTGCCGGAACTTCTGGCCCCGGCCGGCTGCTGGTCGTCGCTGCGGGCCGCCGTGGCCAACGGGGCGGATGCCGTCTATTTCGGGGTGGAGAGCTTCAATGCCCGCCTGCGGGCCGAGAACTTCCGCCGTGAGGACCTGCCGGAGGTGATGGCCTGGCTGCACGCCCGCGGTGTGCGCGGCTTCCTCACCCTGAACGTGCTGGTGTTCAGTGATGAGCTGGATCAGGCCGCCGAGCTGCTGTGCCAGGCGGAGCGCGCCGGCGTCGACGCCCTCATCGTCCAGGACATCGGTCTGGCCCTGCTGGCGCGTGAGATCACGCCGGGCCTGGCTCTGCATGGCTCCACCCAGATGTCGATCACCAGTGCCGCCGGCGTGGCGATGGCGGCCGAGCTGGGCTGCGAACGGGTGGTCCTCGCTCGCGAGCTGACCCTGCGCGACCTTGGCCGCATCCAGCAGCAGCTTCAGCGTCGTGGCCTGACGATGCCCCTGGAGGTGTTCGTCCACGGCGCCCTCTGCGTGGCCTATTCAGGCCAGTGCCTCACCAGTGAGGCGCTCGGCCAGCGCAGTGCCAATCGCGGCGAGTGCGCCCAGGCCTGCCGCCTGCCCTATCAGCTGATCGTTGACGGTGAGGAGCGCGATCTCGGCGAACAGCGCTATCTGCTGTCCCCCCAGGATCTGGCCGCCTGGGAACTGTTGCCGCAGCTGGTGGAGGCGGGGGTCGCCAGCCTCAAGATCGAGGGGCGCCTCAAGGAGGCCACCTATGTGGCGGCAGTCACCGAGGCCTACCGGCAGGGGCTCGATCAGCTCAGGACAACGCCACAGGCGCCCGCCGCCGATCCACCTTCAACGGACCATCTACCGCCTGACGAGCTGCGCCGTCAGCTGGAGCTCAGCTTCTCGCGGGGGTTGCACACCGGCTGGCTGGAGGGGGTGAATCATCGCCGCCTGGTGCAGGGGCGCTGGAGCAAGAAGCGCGGTCCCTGGCTGGGCCGGCTGGAGCGCCTGGAGACCGGCGACTGGCTGCTGCTGCGCAGCCGCGCCGCGCTCAAGCCCGGTGATGGCGTGGTGCTGGAGGTGCCCAGCACCGATCCGTTACTGCCGCCCCGCGAGGTGGGCGGCCGGTTGATGCGCGTGGAGAAGCGGGCCGGCGGTCTTCTGGCCCTCCGCCTTGGTCCCGGTCGCGTTGATCTGCGCGGTCTGCGCTCCGGCAGCCCCTGCTGGCTCACCAGTGATCCTCAGCTGGAGAAACGCCTGCAGCGCCTGGCTGAACGGCCCGTGCCGGAGCGGCCCCGACCCCTGAATCTGCACGTCAGCGGTGCCGCCGGGCAGCCCCTGCAGCTGCTGGTGCCGCGCCTTGCCGGTGTGGCGGGTGGCCCCTGGTGCGTGCAGTCCAGCGAGCTGCTCGAGCCGGCCCGGGCCGCCGGTCTCGATGCCGATCGCCTGCGCCAGCAGCTTGGTCGCCTCGGTGGCACCGCCTGGCAGCTGGCTGATCTGCAGCTGGATCTGCCTCCGGATCTGTTCCTGCCGGTGGCCAGCTTGAACCGCTTGCGGCGCCAGCTGGTGGAGCGGCTCGATCAGGCGTTGTTGGCCTCCGCAGCAGATGTGATGGTCGGCCCTGCCGATGCCCCGTGCGGTCCGGCGGTGGCGCTTGCTGGCCGGCGACCTGACGGAGCCGGAACCACTGCGGCCCCCTCCCCTGCCACGGCGCAGCCTGAGCTCACTGTGCTCGTGCGCAGTCTTGAGCAGCTGCGCGCCCTGCTCGATCAGCCGGTGCATCGGGTGGTCGCCGAGCTGGAGAATCCCGCCGAGCTGCGCCAGGCCGTGGCCCTGGGCCGAGGGGCCTGGCCCGGGGGGATCTGGCTGGCGGGCCAGCGCATCGTGCGCCCCGATGAGGCCTGGAGCCTGGAGCCGCTGCTGCGGGCCGAACCCGATGGCTACCTGGTGCGTAATGCCGATCAGCTGGAACGGCTGACGCCGCTGGCTCCGTGCCTGGGTGATTTCTCACTCAATGTCGCCAACCCGCTCACGGCCCGCTGGTTCCTGCAGCGCTGGGGGCTGGAGCGCATCACCGCCAGCTACGACCTGGCCCTCGATCAGCTTCTGGCCCTGGTGGCCGGCTGTCCGCCCGATGCCGTGGAGGTGACCCTGCATCAGCACATGCCGCTGTTCCATATGGAGCACTGCCTGTTCTGCGCCTTCCTCTCCGACGGCAACGACCACACCGATTGCGGGCGTCCCTGCGAACAGCACACGGTGCTGCTGCGTGACCGCAGCGGCGCCGAACACCCGCTGCGGGCTGACCTCGGCTGCCGCAACACGCTGTTCAACGGCCGCGCCCAGACGGCCGCCGAGGCCATTCCCACCCTGCTGGCCGCCGGTGTGTGCCATTTCCGGCTCGAACTGCTGATGGAGGGAGCCGCCGATAGCGTGCGACGCCTCGATCTCTACCGCCGCGCCCTGGCCGGTGATGTGAGTGGCCGGCAGGTGTGGCAGCAGGAGCAGCTCGACAGCCGCCTTGGTGTGACCCGCGGCACCCTCGTGCCGCGCCGCTGAAGCGGCAAGACCGGCTTGCGATAGAATCGCTTAACGCACCGTAGGGATCGAGGGTCTCACCCTGGCCGTTTCAAAGACTATGGCTCCAGTTTTCTGAGCCAGTAGTCCCTAAGGACCGCCTCACTGAAGTTGAGGCGCTGTTGTCGTGATGCTGAAGCTCCTGCTCTCAGCCCATGCCACAGACCATCGCTGCATCCGGCTCCGGCCCGATCGGCTCCAGGGAATCACCACTGCTCCCACGCCAACGCCAGCCCCGCGCTGCCCGTTGCGGCCACCAGCCCCCAGCTGCGGCGTGCCCGACCGAATTACCCCACCCCTTCCTTCATGAGCGGCGCGCATCCGGGAACACCGATCCGCAATATCGCGATCATCGCCCACGTTGACCACGGCAAGACCACCCTGGTGGATGCGCTGCTGGCTCAATCGGGCATCTTCCGCGACAACGAGGCGGTGCCCACCTGTGTGATGGACTCCAATGACCTGGAGCGCGAGCGCGGCATCACGATCCTCTCCAAGAACACTGCGGTGGACTACGAGGGGATTCGCATCAACATCGTTGACACCCCAGGCCACGCCGACTTCGGCGGTGAGGTGGAGCGGGTGCTGGGCATGGTGGACGGCTGTCTGCTGATCGTGGACGCCAATGAGGGTCCGATGCCGCAGACCCGCTTCGTGCTCAAGAAGGCCCTGGAGAAGGGCCTGCGTCCGATCGTGTTCGTCAACAAGATCGACCGTGCCCGCGTCGATCCCGAGCAGGCGGTCGACAAGGTGCTCGACCTGTTCCTCGAACTGGGCGCAGACGACGATCAGTGCGATTTCCCCTACCTGTTCGGCAGCGGCATGGGCGGCTATGCCAAGCCGGACATGAAGACCGACAGCGACAACATGAAGCCGCTGTTCGACGCGATCCTGCGCCATGTTCCGCCCCCGGTCGGCGATCCCGAGAAGCCCCTGCAGCTGCAGGTGACGACCCTCGATTACAGCGACTTCCTCGGCCGGATCATGATCGGCCGCATCCACAACGGCAGGATCCGCGCCAACCAGCCCGTGGCCCTGCTGCGCGATGACGGCAGCGTCAAGCGCGGCCGCATCAGCAAGCTGCTCGGTTTCCAGGGCCTGCAGCGCGTCGAGATTGAGGAGGCCCGCGCCGGTGATCTGGTGGCCGTTGCCGGTTTCGATGAAGTCAACATCGGCGAGACGATCGCCTGCCCCGACAACCCGGAGGCGCTGCCCCTGATCAAGGTGGATGAACCCACCCTGCAGATGACCTTCGTGGTCAACGACTCGCCCTTCGCCGGCAAGGAAGGCAAGTTCGTCACCAGCCGTCAGGTGCGCGATCGCCTCAACAAGGAGCTGCTCACCAACGTGGCTCTGCGGGTCGAGGACACCGATTCACCCGATCGCTGGGCGGTCAGCGGCCGTGGTGAGCTGCACCTCGGCATCCTGATCGAAACCATGCGCCGCGAAGGCTATGAGTTCCAGGTGAGCCAGCCGCAGGTGATCTTCCGCACGATCGATGGCACCCCCTCGGAGCCGTTCGAGACCCTCGTGCTCGATGTGCCCGAGGAGTCCGTCGGTGCCTGCATCGAGAAGCTCGGCATCCGCAAGGCTGAGATGCAGAACATGGAGAACACCAACGACGGCCGCACCCAGCTGGAGTTCGTGGTGCCATCCCGCGGTCTGATCGGCTTCCGCGGTGAGTTCATCCGCGCCACCCGTGGCGAGGGGATCATGAGCCACTCCTTCCTCGACTACCGCCCGATGCAGGGTGAGTTCGATGCCCGCCGCAACGGTGTGCTGATCGCCTTCGAGGAGGGCACCGCCACCTTCTACGCCCTCAAGAACGCCGAGGATCGCGGCCAGTTCTTCATCAGCCCCGGCACCAAGGTGTACAAAGGCATGTTGGTGGGTGAGCACAATCGTCCCCAGGATCTGGAGATCAACGTCTGCAAGACCAAGCAGCTCACCAACATGCGCTCCGCCGGTGCTGAGGAGCTCGACACCCTGCAGGCGCCGATGCAGATGACCCTGGAGCGTGCGCTCGAGTACATCGGCCCCGATGAGATGCTGGAGGTCACGCCGGAATCGATCCGCCTGCGCAAGCTTCCCGCCAAGAAGCCGGCTCGCCGCTGAGACAGGGCGTGCCATCGCACTCCAGTAGCGGGCACGATCCAGAGGAGCTTGCCCTGATGGTCGATGCCCGCTTCCGGGAGTCGGTACGCCTGTTCAATCAGGCCAGCTGGTACGCCTGCCACGACGGCTTCGAGGAGCTCTGGCATGAAACCCAGGGCCCTTGCCGCCGGGGCCTGCAGGGCATTCTTCAGATCGCCGTGGCCCATCTCCATCTGGAGCGCGGCAACCTTCGCGGTGCCACGGTGTTGCTTGGTGAGGGTCTCGGTCGCCTCCAGGCTTTTGAACCCGCCCTGTTCGGGCTCGATCTGCAGCAGCTACGCCGTGTGGCTGCTCTGCGCCTGCATGCGTTGCAGCGGGGTGAGGCCGTTGCATCGCTGCCGCTTCCGCAGCTGATCCCGACGGCTGCACCGATACGATGAGCCGCATCGATTGCCTGGCAACGGGTTTGGCTCAACGACCCAGCACAAACCCGTCCATCGCGCCCGCCAGCTCGTCCTGCCTTGCGGCCCTCGCTTCGCTGACCGTCGCTCTGGTCGGCCTGCCGCTGGCGTCGTCAGCTCAGGTTCAACGGCCTGGGCCCGGGGCGACCGCACCGCTTGAGCTGCCGGTCAGCCCCGCTGCCGCCACGCCGGGGGAGGCCACCATGGCACCAGCAGCCGATCCCACCGCGCCTGCCCCGGGCCCGGTTCGCATCAGGACCGGCCTTGTCACGATTGAATCCGATCAGCAACGGGGTGATCAGCTCACCGGCGTGATCACGGCCACGGGCAATGTCCGCATCGTCTATCCCGACGAACGGGTCGTGGCCACCTCTCGTCAGGCCCAGTACTTCAGCCGTGAGGGTCGCGTCGTGCTCAGCGGCGATGTGGACATCATTCAGGAGGGCGGCAACCTCCTGCGCGCCGAGCATGTGATCTACCTCGTCGAGAGTGAGCGGATGATCGCGATTCCGCCCCAGGGGCAGCAGGTGTTCTCGCAGGTGCGCATCCCCGCCGAGCAGAAGCCGGACACCGCAGCCCCCGTGCCTGTGGCCCCCGCCCAACCGTTGGTGCCATGAGCCTGGTCCTGGATCGCGTCGCCCTCACCATCGGCGGTCGCCCTCTGGTGAAGGACGTCAGCCTCACCCTCAATCCGGGAGAGGTGGTCGGTCTGCTCGGCCCCAATGGCGCCGGCAAGACCACCACCTTCAACCTGGTGACCGGTCTGCTTCGCCCCGATCGTGGCGCTGTGCTGCTCAACGATCGCGACGTCGCCGCTCTGCCGATGCCCAGGCGGGCCCGTCTGGGCATCGGCTACCTGCCCCAGGAAGCCAGCGTCTTCCGCAGCCTCACGGTGCGTGAGAACCTCTGGTTGGCCCTTCAGGAAAGCGGCATGGACCGGGCCCGTCGACGTGAGCGCACCGAGGTGCTGATCGAGGAGTTCCACCTCGCCGCCTTCGCTCACCGCCGCGGCTATCAACTCTCCGGTGGTGAGCGCCGTCGCTGCGAAGTGGCCCGGGCCCTGGCCGTGGGCGAGAGCGGTCCCCGCTTTCTGCTGCTCGATGAGCCCTTTGCCGGTGTGGATCCCCTGGCCGTCGCCGATCTGCGCGACCTGATCACGGGGCTGCGCCAGCGCGGCATGGGGGTTCTGATCACGGATCACAACGTGCGTGAAACGCTCTCGATCACAGACCGTGCCTACATCCTCACGGAGGGCAGCATCCTGGCCAGCGGTCAGTCCGAGCAGATCGCCCGTGATCCGCTGGTGCGCCGCCACTACCTCGGCGAGGATTTCCGCCTGTGACTGACGCCGTTCTGCCCCGTCTGATCCATCGTCTGTTCACACCGGTGCGGCAGCTGTGGCAGCGCTTGCCGTTGATGCACCGCTGGCTGGCCGGGGAGCTCACGGGTCCACTCCTGTTCGGCATTGCCGCCTTCACCGCCGTGTCCCTGTCGGTCGGTGTGGTGTTCGAGCTCGTGCGCAAGGTGGCGGAAGCGGGTCTTCCACCCCTCGTGGCCATGCAGGTGCTGAGCCTGCGGCTGCCCGGCTTCCTTGTGCTCAGTTTCCCGATGGCCACCCTCATGGCCACCTTGCTGGGCTACAGCCGCCTCTCGGGCTCCAGTGAGTTGACGGCGTTGCGCAGCCTGGGCGTGAGCCCCTACCGCATGGTGGTGCCCGCCCTGCTTGTGGCGGCACTGATGACAGGTCTCACGTTCATTTTCAATGACGTGATCGTGCCCAGCGCCAATCTGACGGCTGCTAACACCCTGGATGCAGCACTCGGGCGTGCCATCGCCTCGGAGCACGGCAAGAATGTGGTCTATTCTCGCTTCGGGCCGGTGATGATCAAGGAAGGTGATCGCCTGCGTAGTGATAATGGCCTGGCCCAGTTGTTCTTTGCCCGTGAATCGATTGAGGGCGGCATGAATGGCGTCACCCTGCTCGATTTTTCGCGTGCTGGCCAGCAGCAGATGTTGATCGCTGAAACCGCTGTCTGGAATGACGCTCGCTCGATGTGGGAGTTCCGCAGGGGCAAGATCGTCAATGTGGACACCTCTGGTAGTACCACCACATCGGCGGAGTTTGATCGCTATTTCTATCCGTTCACCTCGGCGCCACTCGATATTGCCAAGCTGCCGAGCAACGCTGAGCAGATGACCGTCAGCCAGGCTCGCCGCGCTGAAGCTCTGCTGGCTTCGGCCGGGGATTTCAAGGAGGCCAGGCGCCTGCGGGTTCGGATACAGGAAAAGTTTGCCTTTCCCACTATCTGCCTGGTGTTCGGTCTGATCGGCAGCAGCCTCGGCGTACGTCCCAATTCCCGAACCAGCAGGAGCCAGGGCTTCGGCATCAGCGTTCTGCTGATCTTTGGTTATTACCTGATGTCGTTCATCTTCAGCTCGCTCGGCATCAAAGGCACCTTGTCGCCGTTCCTTGCCGCCTGGTCGCCGGTGTTGATCGGTCTTGCCGCTGGGCTGTATCTGTTGCGCAAGGCCAGCCGCTGATCCCCGGCCCGGCTTGGCAGACTGTCGAGCAATCTGCTCCATCACCTCCTGCCTGTGAGTGATCCTGTTCTCGGACTGGGCCTGGCCGCCTTCGGTCTGCTGCTCGTGGCCCTGCCCCTGGCGTTCTGGAGTGTCAGCGAGTCCGGCGGCCAGGGCAGCCGCGTTGTCCGATTGCTGGTGGCGGCGGCCAACCTTGCCCTCACCGCCCAGCTGGTGCTGCGCTGGTGGCAATCGGGACACTTCCCGATCAGCAATCTCTATGAATCCCTGTGCTTCCTGGCCTGGGCCTGCACGCTGACCCAGTTGCTCGTGGAACGCAGCTACCCCACCCCCTTGGTGGCCGCTGCCGCCACGCCGATGGGCCTCGGTTGCGTGGCCTTCGCCAGCTTCGCCCTGCCTGACCAGCTGCAGCAGGCCGCACCGCTGGTGCCGGCCCTGCGCTCCAGCTGGCTTGTGATGCACGTCAGCGTGATCATGGTGAGCTACGCCGCCCTGTTGGTCGGCTCACTCCTGTCTGCCGCCGTGCTGGTCACGGATCGAGGCCGCAATCTGGAACTGCGCAGCAGCTCGATCGGCAGCGGCGGCTACCGGCAGGCTCAGCTCGCGGTTGAATCCGGCCCCGGCGGACTGAATCTTGCCAGTGCCAGCCTGTCCCTGAGCGAGCAGCTCGACAGCCTCAGCTATCGCACGATCACGGTCGGTTTTCTGCTGCTGTCGATCGGCATCGTCAGCGGTGCCGTCTGGGCGAACGAAGCCTGGGGCAGCTGGTGGAGCTGGGACCCCAAGGAGACCTGGGCCCTGATCTGCTGGTTGGTCTATGCCGCCTATCTGCACACCCGGCTCAGCCGCGGCTGGCAGGGTCGCCGTCCTGCCCTCGTGGCGGTGGCCGGTCTCGTGGTGATCTGCGTCTGCTACATCGGCGTCAACCTGCTGGGCATCGGTCTGCACAGCTACGGCTGGTTCTTCAGCGCATGAAAAAACCCTCGCCGCGGCGAGGGTTGCCCTTGGTCGGTGCAGGCGCCCTTGCGGGCGCCTCGCCCCCGTTCAGGCGGCGACGGCCACCGGACGGCGGCTGTTGCGGATGCCGGTGATCGCATCGGCGTAGCTGGGTTGGTTGAACACGCCCGAACCGCTCACGATCGCGTTGGCGCCGGCTTCGATCACCTTCCAGGCGTTCTCGGCCTTGATGCCGCCGTCGACCTCGATCCAGGGGTCCAGGCCCTTCTCGTCGCACATGCGGCGCAAGTCGCGGATCTTCTGGACCTGGCTTTCGATGAAGCTCTGGCCGCCGAAACCGGGGTTCACGCTCATCACCAGCACCAGGTCGCACAGCTCGAGGCAGTACTCGAGGGTGTCGATCGGGGTGCTGGGGTTCAGCACGGCGCCGGCCATCTTGCCCAGGTCCTTGATCTGGGCCAGGTTGCGGTGCAGGTGCGGGCAGGCCTCAACCTGAACCGAGATGATGTCGGCGCCGGCCTTGGCGAAGTCGGCCACGTACTTCTCGGGCTCAACGATCATCAGGTGAACGTCCAGCGGCTTGGCGGTCACCGGGCGCAGCGCCTCGACGATCATCGGGCCGATCGTGATGTTCGGCACGAAGCGGCCGTCCATCACGTCGACGTGGATCCAGTCGGCACCAGCCTGGTCAACGGCGCGCACGTCCTCGCCCAGCCGGGAGAAGTCGGCGGAGAGGATCGAGGGGGAGATCACCAGAGGCTTGGTGCTCATGGGGTTGCCACCAGGGCGGAACAGACGCGGATTGTAGGAATCGGCCCTTCACGCCCCGGCCGCCCCGCTTGGGAGCGCTGATACAGTGAGCGGCGCTTAATGCCCGAGAGGGCCTGCGGCCGCTGAAAAATCAGCAGACGCAGCCCCGCCCTCGACAACCCCCACCCCTACGCCGGACAGCTGTGGATCGCACCCTCATTCAGGAAATTCTCGAGGTCGTTGAACAGGCCGGCATCGCCTCCGCCAAGCTCACCGGCATGGGTCTCAAGAATGAGGCCGATGCCGCAGCCGTCGAGGCCATGCGCGAGCGCATGTACAAGATCCAGATGCAGGGCCGCATCGTGATCGGCGAAGGCGAGCGCGACGAAGCGCCGATGCTCTACATCGGTGAGGAAGTGGGCAGCGGCACCGGCCCCGGCGTCGATTTCGCCGTGGATCCCTGCGAGGGCACCAACCTCTGCGCCAACAGCCAGCGCGGTTCGATGGCCGTGCTCGCCGCCTCCGATCGCGGTGGCCTGTTCAATGCTCCCGACTTCTACATGAAGAAGCTGGCCGCTCCCCCGGCCGCCAAGGGCAAGGTGGATATCCGCAAGTCGGCCACCGAGAACATCAAGATCCTCAGCGAGTGCCTCGGTCTTCCCGCCGATGAGCTGGTGATCGTGGTGATGGACCGCGCCCGCCACAAGGACCTGATCAAGGAGATCCGCGCCACCGGCGCCCGGGTGCAACCCATCTCCGACGGCGACGTTCAGGCCGCGATCGCCTGCGGTTTCGCCGGTACCGGCACCCACTGCCTGATGGGAATCGGTGCTGCTCCCGAGGGTGTGATCTCTGCCGCTGCCCTGCGGGCGCTGGGTGCCCACTTCCAGGGTCAGCTGGTGTACGACCCTGCTGTCGCCCAGACCTCTGAGTGGGAAGGCCTCACCAAGGAGGGCAACCTGGCCCGCCTGGCCGAGATGGGCATCACCGATCCCGACCGCGTCTATGAAGCCGAGGAGCTCGCCTGCGGCGAGAACGTGGTGTTCGCCGCCACCGGCATCACCGACGGCCTGCTGTTCGATGGCGTCAAGTTCGAGAAGGATTGCACCCGCACCAGCTCGCTGGTGATCAGCACCCTCGACAACACCGCGCGCTTCACCACCACCGTGCACATCAAGGACGGCGCCCAGAGCATCGCTCTGCGCTGATCCGAGGTTCCCTGCGGCCAGCCCCCTCCCCTGTGGCGACGGGCTGGCCGTTTCTTTCCTCCCTTCCGTTTCAAGCGCACGTCAGGATCCATCTGCATGCACATCGCCGTCGTCGGTCTGAGCCATCGCACGGCCCCGGTTGAGATCCGGGAGCGTCTCAGCATCGCCGAGCAGAGCATGGAGGACTCCCTCCAGAGGCTGCGTGCCGATGAACAGGTTCTCGAGGCCTCGATCCTCAGCACCTGCAATCGCCTGGAGATCTACACCCTGCTGCGCCATCCCGAACAGGGTGTGAACGCCGTCGGTAGTTTCCTCAGTGCCCATTCCGGGCTTGAGCTCGGTGATCTCACGCCCCATCTGTTCACCTACCACCACGAAGAGGCGGTGGCCCACCTGATGCGGGTGGCGGCCGGTCTGGATTCGCTGGTGCTGGGGGAAGGCCAGATCCTCTCCCAGGTCAAGAAGATGTATCGGCTCGGTCAGGAGCACCGCTCGATCGGGCCGATTCTCAATCGCCTGCTCAATCAGGCCGTCAGCACCGGCAAGCGGGTGCGCAGCGAGACGAACCTCGGCACCGGTGCTGTCTCGATCAGCTCCGCAGCCGTTGAACTGGCCCAGCTCAAGGTCGGCCAGGCCCGCGGTGTCGATGATCTCGTGCCCCTGGATCAGGAGCAGATCGCCGTCGTGGGCGCGGGCCGGATGTCGCGCCTGCTGCTCCAGCACCTGCAGGCCAAGGGAGCGCGTGGGGTGGTGTTGCTCAACCGCACCGTTGAGCGCGCTGAGCTGATGGCCACCGATTTCCCGGCTCTGCCGGTGCAGTGCAGGCCGCTCACCGATCTCGACCACTGTCTCAGCACCTGTTCGCTGGTGTTCACCAGCACTGCTGCTGAGGAGCCGATCATCACCGCCGAGCGCCTGGCACCGCTCAATCGCCGCTCCTCCCTGATGCTTGTGGATATCGGCGTGCCGCGCAACATCGCCGCCGATGTCGCCGATCTCGAAGGGGTCGGCTCCTACGACGTCGACGACCTGCAGGAGGTGGTGGCCCGCAACCAGGAGGCCCGGCGTGAGATCGCTGCGGAGGCAGAGGGTCTGCTTCAGGAGGAGGGTCGTCAGTTCCTGGAGTGGTGGGATGGCCTGGAGGCGGTGCCAGTGGTGAACCGGCTCCGCACCCAGCTTGAGGACATCCGTGAACAGGAGTTGCAGAAGGCGCTCAGCCGGATGGGCCCGGACCTCAGCGCCCGGGAGCGCAAGGTGGTGGAGGCCCTGAGCAAGGGGATCATCAACAAGATCCTGCACACGCCGGTCACCAACCTGCGGGCGCCTCAGCCCCGCCAGCAGCGGCACATCGCCATGAAAGTGCTGCAGGACCTGTTCGAATTGCACGAGGCCCAGGGCTGATCCCACGGGACACAGCAACTTTTTCGCCAAATCGGCCTGATGGTCGTCTGTACCGCCTCCTGATCGCTTAGCGTTGCCCGGCATCAGGGAGAGAGGCATGAAACGCGTTCTGGCGATTATTCTCGGTGGGGGTGCCGGTACCCGTCTCTACCCCCTCACCAAGATGCGGGCCAAGCCCGCCGTGCCCCTGGCTGGCAAGTACCGTCTGATCGATATCCCGATCAGCAACTGCATCAACTCCGGCATCAACAAGATGTACGTGTTGACACAGTTCAACAGTGCCTCTCTCAATCGTCACCTTACGCAGAGTTACAACCTCTCCAGTGGCTTCGGTCAGGGTTTCGTTGAGGTGCTCGCCGCCCAGCAGACCCCCGAGAGCCCGAGCTGGTTCGAGGGCACAGCCGACGCGGTTCGCAAGTACCAGTGGCTGTTCCAGGAGTGGGATGTTGACCATTATCTGATCCTTTCCGGTGACCAGCTCTACCGGATGGACTACAGCCTGTTCGTTGACCACCATATCCAGAGCGGCGCTGACGTCAGCATCGGCGCCCTGCCGGTCGATGCCGCCCAGGCAGAGGGCTTCGGTCTGATGCACACCAACGAGCACGGTCGCATCCAGGAGTTCCGCGAGAAGCCCAAGGGTGAGGAACTCAAGGCGATGTGGGTTGACACCTCGCGCATGGGTCTTTCGGCCGATGAAGCTCTGAAGAGGCCTTATCTGGCTTCGATGGGGATCTATGTCTTCAGTCGTGACACCCTGTTTGACCTGCTCGCCAAGAATCCGTCTGCCACGGATTTCGGCAAGGAGATCATTCCAGAGTCGCTGCGCCGTGGCGATAACCTGCAGAGCTATCTCTTCGACGACTACTGGGAGGATATCGGCACCATCGGCGCCTTCTACGAGGCCAACATGGCCCTCACCGATCAGCCCAACCCCGCCTTCTCCTTCTACGACGAGAAGTTCCCGATCTATACGCGTCCCCGTTACCTGCCTCCCAGCAAGCTCCTGGATGCCCAGGTGACCCAGTCGATCATCGGCGAAGGCTCGATGCTCAAGGCCTGCAGCATTCACCATTGCGTGCTCGGGGTGCGCTCCCGCGTCGAGGACGAGGTGGTGCTCCAGGACACCCTGGTGATGGGCAACGACTTCTTCGAATCCAGCGAAGAGAGGGCGGTGCTGCGCGAACGCGGTGGTACGCCGGTCGGGGTTGGCCGTGGCACCACCGTCAAGCGCGCCATCCTCGACAAGAACGTCCGCATCGGCCGTGACGTCTCGATCGTCAACAAGGATCGCGTCGAGGAGGCCGATCGTCCCGAGCTCGGCTTCTACATCCGCAACGGCATCGTGGTCGTCGTCAAGAACGCCACGATCGCCGATGGCTCGGTGATCTGAGCCGGCTGCCAGGTCAGGGCCGGCTGCCCGCAGCGCCGGCCCATCCAGCCCCTCATCCATCAATCCGTTCACAGATCAGCACGCTCCCCTGCACGCCTGATCCAACCTCGCCAAACTGAGGCCGACCGCTACGGCATTGGTGGCATGACTTCAGCCACGCAGAAGGCTCACTTCGGCCTGATCGGCCTTGGGGTGATGGGGGAGAACCTGGTGCTCAACGCGGAGCGGAACGGTTTCTCCAGCGTCGTCTACAACCGCACCTACGCCAAGACGGAGGAGTTCCTGGCTGGTCGCGGTGCCGGCAAACGCATCATCGGCGCCACCAGCCTCGAGGATTTCGTCGCCAAGCTCGAGCGCCCCCGCCGGATCCTGATGATGATCAAGGCCGGCGATCCGATCGACGCCATGATCCAGCAGCTGTCACCGCTCCTGCAGGAGGGTGATCTGCTGATCGACGGCGGGAATTCCCTTTACACCGACACCGAACGCCGTGTCGCTGAGCTGGAGAGCAAGAGCTTCGGCTACATCGGCATGGGGGTCTCCGGCGGCGCCAAGGGCGCCCTTGAAGGGCCGAGCATGATGCCGGGCGGCACCCGTGCCGCCTACGACGCGATCGAGAGCCTGGTCTGCAAAATGGCGGCCCAGGTCGATGATGGCCCCTGCGTCACCTACATCGGCCCCGGTGGTGCCGGCCACTTCGTCAAGACCGTCCACAACGGCATTGAGTACGGCATCGAGCAGATCCTGGCCGAGGCCTACGACCTGATGAAACGGGGCGCCGGCCTCAACGGCGATGCCATGGCCGATGTGCTCGGCCGCTGGAATGCCACAGAGGAGCTTTCGTCGTTCCTGGTGGAGATCACCGAGATCTGTTTGCGCACCAAGGATCCCGCCAGCGGCGGCGACCTGGTGGAGCTGATCGTCGACGCTGCCGGCCAGAAGGGCACCGGCCTCTGGACCGTGCAGAGCGCCCTGGAGATGGGGGTGCCCGTGCCCACCATCTATGCGGCCCTCAACGCCCGGGTGCTCAGCTCGATGCGTGCCGAGCGCATCGCCGCCGAGCCGGTGCTGCAGGCCCCCGCTCCGGTGACGATCGACCTGGGCAGCCCCGCTGATGCGATGGCGCCGTTGATGGATGCCTGTGTGCTGGCCTGCATGGCGAGCTATGCCCAGGGCATGGCCCTGCTTCAGGCCGCCTCGGCACTGCATGGTTACAAGCTCGACATGTCCGCGATCGGCCAGATCTGGAAGGGTGGCTGCATCATCCGCGCGCGCCTGCTGCAGCGCATTCAGGACGCCTACACCGCCAACGCCTCCCTGGCCAACCTGCTGGTGGATCCCTGGTTCGCCGCGCAGGTCAACAGCCGCCTTCCGGGTCTGCGCCGCGTGGTGGCCGATGCCGCCAGGGCCGGTATCCCGGTGCCCTGTCTGAGCAGCTCCCTGGATTACATCGACAGCTACCGCAGCTCCCGCCTTCCCCAGAACCTGGTGCAGGCGATGCGCGACTGCTTCGGTGCCCACACCTACGAGCGCCTCGATCAGCCCGGCAGCTTCCACACCGAGTGGATGTGAGCGGAGCGACGCGATGACCTCACTCTCCCATCAGCTCACTGTGTTGGCGGATGCCGATCAGCTGGCTCGCTGCTGTGCCGAGCGGGTCGCCTCGTTGATTGCTCTCGCCCTTGATGAACGGGATCGCGCCCAGATCGCCCTCTCCGGCGGCACCACTCCGGCCGCCGCCTATCGCCTGCTCAACCGTGAACATCTGCCCTGGAACCGGGTGGATGTGGTGTTGGGCGATGAGCGCTGGGTGCCGCCCAGCGATCCGGCCAGCAACGCCGGCATGCTGGCGCAGACCCTGCTGGCGGCGGATGGACCGGGCGCAGGCGCCCGCTTTCATCCGGTGCCTACCGAACTCGCCAGCCCGGAGGCGTCCGCCGAGGCCTTCGAGCGCCATGTGCGTCAGCTCTGCCCGGGTGATCCGCCCGTCTTCGATGTGATGTTGCTCGGACTCGGGGAGGACGGGCACACCGCTTCCCTCTTCCCGGGCAGTGTCGCCACCACGGTCTGCGACCGTGCGGTCACCGTGGGGGTCGGCAAGGGACTGGAGCGGATCACCCTCACCGCTCCGGTGCTCAGTGCTGCGCGCCACGTGCTGATCCTGGTGAGCGGCTCCGGTAAACGGCAGGCCCTGCGGCGTCTCCTCGATCCCTCCGAGCCCGCCGAACGCACACCGGCCCGCCTGGTGCAGCCGCGGCGGCCCGTACTTGTGCTGGCGGATGCGGCCGCCGCTGAGGGTCTGGCTGCGCCAGGCTGAAAGGGTCCGTTCGTCCGTGATCGCGCGCGATGGTTCCGCTCTCGCCTCCCATGCCCCCGGCGCCACTGCCGATCGTTGCTGCCGATGGCTTCGCCGGCTGGCAGGCCCTCAACGACACGATCATGGGCGGCCGCAGCCAGGGCGATTGCCGGGCCACCAGCGAGGGCCTGCTGATGGAGGCCTTCGTCGAACCCGAAGGTGGCGGTTTCGTCAGCTGCCGTTCGCCGGTCTACGCGCCGCCCCTGGATCTTTCTGCCTATGGCGCCCTGCGCCTGGAGCTTGATGGTGATGGCCGCCGCTACAAGCTTGCCATTGCCTGCCGCGATGGCGTTGCCGGCCTGACGGAGCTGATTCCCGGCGGACTGCGCTGGGTGGCGGAGTTCTCCACCCAGAGTGCCGGCACCTCGGTGGTGACGATCCCGTTCAATCGCCTCACCGCCAGCGTTCGCGCCACGCCTGTGGGGCTGCCGCTCCGCTTCGATGCCGCCGGAGTGACGCGTCTGCAGATCCTCCACTCCAAGTTCGGTGACATCGGCGGCCGCAACCCCGGCTTCCGCCCCGGCGACCTGCGCCTGCTGGTGCGCTCGATCCAGGCCGTGCCTTGATTGACCACGCTTTCCTCGACTTCGGCGATGACCATGGCGACGACCGTGGCGACGGCGATGGCGGCGCGGTCGCCGATGCTTGGCAACCGTTCCTGACCGACTTCGCCCGGGCCGCGGATCTCTGCCTGCGGCCCTGGCGCCACGCCCTGCGTTTCCATGGCCCTGCACCTGAGCCGAGCACAGGGATCACGGAGTGCACCCTGCTGATCGAGGTCCGTGACGCGGATGGCCAGCGCCATCACGGCCGGGATCTTGAACTGGAGATCTACCGCAGTGGCGATGGCCTGAATCTGATGCTCAGTTCCTGCGCCGACCCGGAGGCGCCAATGCTCTGGCACGGCAGCCACCCGGTGTGGATGGAGGCCGCCAGCGGTGAGCGCTGTGAACGCCCCGCCGAAGGGGCGCCGCTGGAGGCCTTCTGCCGGCGGGTGCGGGCCCTGCTGGCCGGCGACTGAGGTCGCCGGCCTGAGATCACCGCGGCTCAGAGATCCGGCTGATCCGTCACGGCCCCCTTGCTGCTGCTGCTCACCAGCCGGGCGTACTTGCCGAGAACGCCGGTGCGGTAGCGGGGCTCGGGCCTCACCCAGGCGGCGCGGCGCGCGGCCAGTTCAGCCTCATCCACGTTGAGCTGGATCAACAGCTGATGGGCGTCCACCGTGATGCTGTCGCCCTCGTGCACCAGGCCGATCGTGCCGCCCACGGCTGCTTCCGGGGCCACGTGTCCGACCACCAGGCCGTAGGTGCCACCGGAGAAGCGGCCGTCGGTGATCAGGGCCACCTTGTCGCCGAGGCCCTGGCCGATGATGGCCGCCGTGGGGCTGAGCATCTCCCGCATGCCGGGGCCGCCGACGGGGCCTTCATTGCGCACCACCACCACATCACCGGCCACGATCCGACCTGCCAGGATCGCCGCCAGGCACTCCTCCTCGCACTCGAACACCCGTGCCGGGCCGGTGAGCACCGGTGTCTTCACGCCCGAGATCTTGGCGACGCTGCCCTCCTCGGCCAGGTTGCCCTTGAGAACCGCCAGATGCCCCTTGGCGTAGAGCGGGTTGCTGAGGGGACGGATCACGTCCTGATCGGCGGCCGGCTCGGCGGGTACATCCGCCAGAACCTCGCGCAGCGTCCTCCCCTCGATCGTGCGGCAGTCGCCGTGCAGCAGCCCCGCATCCAGGAGGATCCTCATCACCTGGGGAATGCCACCGGCGGCGTGCAGGTCTGTGGTCACGTAGCGGCCGCTGGGCTTGAGGTCGCAGATCACCGGCACCCGCTGGCGGATCGTCTCGAAGTCGTCGATGCTCAGTGGCACACCGGCGGTGCGGGCGATCGCCAGCAGGTGCAGCACGGCATTGGTGGAGCCTCCCACCGCCATGATCACGCTGATGGCGTTTTCGAAGGCCTCGCGGGTGAGGAGATCAAGCGGCCGGATGTTCGCCGCGATCGCCTCGACCAGCACCTCGGCGCTGCGCGCTGCCGAATCCGCCTTCTCGGCATCCTCCGCGGCCATGGTGGAGCTGCCGGGCAGGCTCAGGCCCATGGCCTCGATCGCCGAACTCATCGTGTTGGCGGTGAACATGCCGCCGCAGCTGCCCGCGCCAGGGCAGGCGTTCTTCTCCACCGCCATCAGCCGCTCCTCATCGATCGAGCCAGCGGTGTATTGACCGACCGCCTCGAAGGCGCTGACGACGGTGAGATCGCAGCCGCCGAGCTTGCCGGGCTTGATCGTGCCGCCGTACACGAAGATGGCAGGGATGTTCATGCGGGCCATGGCCAGCATGGCCCCGGGCATGTTCTTGTCGCAGCCGCCCACGGCCAGCACGCCATCCATCGATTCGCCGTTGCAGGCGGTTTCGATCGCGTCGGCGATCACCTCGCGGCTCACCAGGGAATACTTCATGCCCTCGGTGCCCATCGAGATGCCGTCGCTGACGGTGATGGTGCCGAACATCTGCGGCATCGCACCGGCGGCGCGGGCGGCCTCTTCAGCGCGGCGAGCCAGATCGTTCAGGCCGACATTGCAGGGCGTGATCGTGCTGTAGCCGTTGGCGATACCGATGATCGGCTTGTTGAAATCACCATCGCCGAAGCCCACGGCGCGCAGCATGGCGCGGTTGGGGGAGCGCTGGATCCCCTGGGTGATCGCGGCGGAGCGAAGCATGACGCGGGCGGGTGGCTGACAGGCAACCTACCGACCGACCATGCCGCGGCGGTCGCTCCGCTCAGGCCTGCCCCTGGGTGCTCAGGCTCTCCAGCTGGCGGCGCACGTCCTCGATGGCCTGGTTGAGCTGGTGCACCTTGTCCTGGAGGTCGTGTTCGCGCACCGGCCGCCCGGTTTCGCCGGCCTCCAGGGCTTCGGCGTCATCGGCGGCGGAGTAGCGGCTTCGCTCGAGGCTGCGCTGGCGGCGTCGCTCGCTTTCCGACAGCATCCACCAGGCCAGGCCCGCTGCGCCGAGCATGGCCCCGGCAAGCAGGGTGCCGAGGGAGCTGGATCCGCCGTCTCGGTTGGCCATGGCCGCTGCTGCGCCGACTGAACTGGAACTCAGCCTACGGATCCCGCCAGCGGCGTGCCATAGAGGCGTTCGCCGGCATCGCCAAGACCCGGAATGATGCGGTTGCACGCATCGAGATCGGCATCGATGCAGGCGGTGTAGAGCGTCAGATCGCCATGGCGCTCGCCCAGGATCTTCAGGCCAGGGCTCGCGGTCAGAGCGGTGATCACGCGAACGCGCGGGCCGCTGACGCCACGAGCCTCCAGGCGCTCGAGGACCTTCAGCAGGGTGGCGGCGCTGGCCACCGTGGGCATGAACACCAGAACGCCTGCGTTGGCGGGAATCTCCGCAGGCAGTGCGTCGAGGTAGCACTCCGGTTCAGCGGCGGCCCCGGCGCGGCGGAAGCCCAGATGGGCCACGCTGGCATTGGGCAGCACCGGCCGCGCACCCTCCCAGAGCCCCAGGCCGGCCCGCAGCACCGGCACCGCCAGCATCGGCACCGTGCCATCCACCACCGTTCCCTCCGTCGTGGCATGCGGTGTGGTCACCATCACCCGCTGGTAAGGGATCCAGTCGCGCATGGCCTCGTAGGTGAGCCAGCGCCCCAGTTCGGCCATCGCCGTGGCGAACAGGGCGGGAGGGGTCTGCTGGTCGCGCAGCAGCGTCAGCCAGTGGCCGATCAGGGGGTGAGGGGGAACCACCACGCGCAGGGCTTTGCTCATCGGTCGCGCCGGGGCGGCGTGCTGCCATAACTTGAGCGCCCCAAGCTAGTGGTGCGGTGCTGAACGGAACGCGGCTGACCCCGATCCCCCCGATGCGCAGCGGCTCGGATCAGGACCTGATGGCGCTGTTGCGGTCGGCCGTGCGCTCGGCCTGCGCCGTTCTCCTGGCGCTGCCGCTGCTGCTGTCCGCCCCTGCCCTGCTGGCCCCGGCGCCCGCCCTCGCCATCACCGCTCCGGAACTGCGCGGTCAGCGCAGCCTCAAGGATCTCCAGCCCGATATGCACGGCCGCAACCTGCAGCAGCAGGAGTTCCTCAAGACCGAGATGGCCGGTTTCAATCTCAGCGAGACCGATCTGCGGGGTGCCGTGTTCAACACCGCCAACCTTCAGAACGCCGATCTGCGGGGCGCCGATCTCGAGGATGCAGTGGCCTTCGCCACCCGTTTCGACGGTGCCGATCTGTCTGGCGCCGTGCTGCGCAACGCGATGTTGATGAACAGCAAGTTCACGGATGCAGCGATTGATGGCACCGATTTCAGCGATGCCGTCCTCGATCTGCCCCAGCAGAAGGCCCTGTGTGCCCGTGCCAGCGGCACCAACCCCAGGACCGGTGTTGAAACCCGGGAGAGCCTGGCCTGCCGCTGACCCTGCCCGTAGATTGCTGATCCGGTTCCGCGGGTGATCAGCCCGTGGACGCAAGGGGGAAAGTCCGGTGCAAGTCCGGCACTGTCCCGCAGCTGTGAAGGAGTGGCACCGCCAGCGGTTCCAAACCCAGTCAGAACGCCCGCCGGCCTGAACCACCATCCCTGGCGCGGACCATCATCCGGATGCTTCAACACACTTCGGCCGCCCCGGTTGCGCGCTTCGCCGCCGCAGCCAGGCCCGCCTCCTTCGCCCTGCTGGCGCCACTGGCGCTGGCACTGTTCGCCGCTCCGGCTTCAGCCCATCACCTGATGGAGCTGTTCCATCAGGCCGCCCCCACCCCCCTGGGCGGCTTGCTGAGCGGTATCGGTCATCCGCTGCTCGGTCCGGATCATCTGCTGTTCCTGCTGGCGCTCGGGCTCGTCGGCCTGCGTCAGTCAGGGCGCTGGACCCTGGCCCTGCTCGCCACCGGCCTCACCGCCAGCGGCATCGGTCTGCGTTTCCCCGGCCTGCCCGGCGCTGAAGCCCTGGTCGCTCTCTCGCTGGTCCTGGTCGGTCTGGTGCTGTGCGAGCGCCTGCCCCGCTGGCTGCTGGTGCCAGCCTTCGCACTGCACGGCTATGTGCTGAGCGCGTCCGTGATCGGCTGGGAAGCCACGCCCGTCGCCACCTACCTGCTCGGTCTGCTGATCAGCCAGGGCGCCCTGCTGCTGCTGTCGCTGCGCCTGGTGCATGCCTGGGCCGAGCGTTTCAGCCCCGCCCGCCTGCGTCTCTGCGCCGGCCTGCTGATCGGCATCGGTGGCGCCTTCGCCTGGACCAGCCTGGTGCCCTGAGATGGTCTCCACTCCTGCGCGGCGCCTGCCGGTCACCGTGGTGACGGGCTTCCTAGGGGCTGGCAAGTCGACCCTGCTGCGCCGCCTGCTGCTTGACAGCGGTCTGCGGCTGGCGGTGCTGGTCAATGAATTCGGTGAGGTCGGCATTGATGGCGATCTGATCCGCAGCTGCGGCTTCTGTCCCGAGGAGGAGCTCGATGGCCGTGTGGTCGAGCTGGCCAACGGCTGCCTCTGCTGCACCGTTCAGGATGAATTCCTGCCGACGATGCAGGCGCTGCTCCAGCGCGCTGATCAGCTCGACGGCATCGTTGTCGAAACCAGCGGCCTGGCGCTGCCGCTGCCCCTGGTGCAGGCCTTCGGTTGGCCCGAGATCCGCAGCCGCACCCGGGTCAGTGGCGTGGTCACGGTGGTCGATGGCGAGGCTCTCGCTGCCGGCAGCGTGGTCGGGGATCCCGCAGCGCTCGAGGCCCAGCGCCTGGCTGATCCCAGCCTGGATCACCTCAGCGACATCGAGGACCTGTTCCGCGATCAGCTGGAGGCGGCCGATCTGGTGCTGCTCAGCCGCGCCGATTGCCTCAGCGCCGAGCAGATCGCCGCACTCACGCTCCGCCTCGAGCAACAGGCCCGCCCCGCCGTCCGGGTGCTGCCGATGGTGCGGGGGGGCGTGCCCGCCGCCCTGCTGCTGGGCCTGGAGCGCTCCGAGGATGGCCAGGCACAGAGCCCGGATCATGCCCATGACCACGGCGATGATCCGCACGATCACGATCACAGCCACCAACACGATCACAGCCATGTGGCGATGCGCTCGGCGGTGGTGCAGCTGCAGGGCGACGTCGATCGCAGCCGGCTCGAGCAGCAGCTCCTGGCTCAGATCACGGCCCAGGGCTTGCTGAGGCTCAAGGGTCGCGCCTGGCTGGCAGGCAAAGCGCATCCGCTGCAGATTCAGGCGGTGGGCCCCCGACTGGAGTGCTGGTTTGACGCGGCCGCACCGGCTTCCCAGCGCCGCGACGGACCCGGCCTGGAGGTTGTGGCCCTCGGCCTGCAGCTGGATCCCCAGGCCCTCACGGATGCCCTGGCGAGCACCGTGACGCCAGTGGCCTCCTGAAACCCTGGCCCGGGCTTCCGTCTCAATCGAGCGGCAACTCGCCCCTGGCGCAAATGCCATCCCAGCAGAGTGCCTGATCTGCCGCCCACACCGGTTGCACCGAGCGGGCGATGCCGCTGCGGTCGAGCAGGCTCACGGCACCGCGGCCATCACTGCGAAATTCCAGGCGTTCCTCGCCCACTTGCAGCCACCAGTGCTCGCCGATCCGCTCCACGGTCATCGTGCAGGGCTGCCAGGCGCCCTGGGCCAGGCGGCAGTCCAGCTGGATCGTCTGCGGGGCGATCGGGGCCTGGATCGGCGGTGCGGGCAGCGCGGGGGCCACGACGGCGCTTCGGGGGCCATCTCCACCGTGACCAGCGCCGCCGGACGGTGGAGGCCGGCCTGCCAAGATTTAACAATCCTCGTGGAGCTCAGGTGCCCCTCTACTCCGCCCGCGTGCTGGTCTCGCTCAGGCCCTCGGTGCTCGACCCCGCCGGTGAGGCGACCCGTGCCGCTGCCGCCCGTCTCGGGGTGGAGGGCGTCAGTCGCCTTCGGATCGGCAAGGCCGTTGACGTGGAACTGGAGGCGCCGGACGCTGCCACAGCCCGCGAGCGGCTTGAGCTCCTCAGTGATCGCCTGCTCGCCAACCCGGTGATCGAGAACTGGACGCTGGAGCTCCGTGAAGGCGCCGGCGCGGGGGCCTGAGCGATGACCCTTGGTGTGGTGGTCTTTCCCGGCTCCAACTGCGACCGGGATGTGCAGTGGGCAGCCCAGGGTTGTCTCGGTATCCCGACCCGCTTCCTCTGGCATGAGGAGCGCGATCTCAGCGGCCTCGACGCCGTGGTGATTCCTGGCGGCTTCAGCTACGGCGACTACCTGCGCTGTGGTGCCATCGCCCGGTTTGCGCCGGTGCTTCAGGAGGTGGCCGCCTTCGCCGAGCGCGGTGGCCGCGTGCTCGGCATCTGCAACGGCTTCCAGGTGCTCACCGAGATGGGGCTGCTGCCCGGCGCCCTCACCCGCAACCAGAAGCTGCATTTCCTGTGTGAGCCCGCGCAGCTCGCCGTCCAGCCCGGTCGTTGCAGCTGGTTGCAGGGCTACGGTGCCGGTGAGCTGGTGACCTTCCCGATCGCCCACGGCGAGGGCCGCTACCAGGCCGAACCCGAGCAGCTGCTCCAGCTGGAGGAGAGCGGACAGGTGGTGTTGCGCTACCGCCGCAATCCGAATGGTTCGGTCGGCGATGTTGCTGGCCTCACGAACGCCGCCGGCAACGTGCTCGGCCTGATGCCCCACCCTGAGCGGGCCTGTGATGCGGCCACCGGCGGCACCGACGGCCGCCGGCTGCTGGCCAGCCTGCTGGGCTGAGCGGCGATGCGCCGCCGCCGGCTGCTCGCTGCGGCGGGAGGCCTGGGTCTCAGCCTGGCCAGTGCCCGGCGGGTCAGGCCGGCCCTGGCCCGCCTCACGGGCCCGCCCCTGCCGCCCCCCCTGCGCCGCGGCAGCCGCATCGGCGCCATCGCCCCAGGTACCTGGCTGGATTCCGCCGATCCCCTGATCACGCGTCTGCGGCAGCGTTGCGCTGATCAGGGCTGGGAGTTGATCACACCCGCCGCCCTGCAGGCCCGCTGGCGCTGGTTCTCAGGCAGCGACGCCGCCCGCCGTGACGCCCTGCGCCACGCCTGGCTGGACGCGGGCCTGGATGCCCTGTTCTACGTGGGAGCCGGCTGGGGCAGCGCCCGGGTGCTTGAGCAGGGCTGGTCGCTTCCCTCCGGTGCGCGCTGGTGTGTGGGCTTCTCGGATTGCTCGGCCCTGTTGCTGGCCCAGCTGGCGGCGGGGGGAACCGGCGGTGTGCACGGCTGGTTCGGCGGCGATGCCGACCAGTGGCGGCGACTGGTGGCGCTGCTGGAGGGCAGGCCCGTTGGCCCGCTGCAGGGGCTGCCCGTGCAGGGTGGCCAGGTCACCGGCCCGCTGGTGGTGACCAACCTCACCATCGCCACCAGCCTGATCGGCACGCCCTGGCTTCCTGATCTGCGCGGGGCCCTGCTGGTGCTGGAGGACACCGGCGAGGCGCCCTATCGGATCGACCGTCAGCTCACGCAGTGGCGCAGCAGCGGACTGCTGCAGGGGGTCGCCGGCATCGCCCTAGGGCGCTTCAGCTGGGCCGGCGACGACATTCTCCCGGGCGATTTCAGCATGGACGAGATCCTGCGGGAGCGTCTTGCACCCCTTGGGGTGCCGATGATCAGCGGCCTGCCCGTTGGCCATGGCGCCCCGAATCTCGCCCTGCCACTGGGACGACTCGCCCGGATCGACGGCCGCAGCGGTGTGCTGGAGCTGATCTGAGCCGCGGCGCAGATCAGGATGCCGCGCCCATGACCGGAAGGTGAGGCCAGGCCCCAACAAAAAAGGGCCCCGAAGGGCCCTCTGGAGATGTGAACACGGATGGTTCAGTCCGAGCGGTGGCGGCGCTCAGTTGACGGCGGCAAAGAACTCCTTGCTCTTGACGGGGTCGGGGTTCATCGTCTTCTCGCCGGGGGTCCAGTTGGCGGGGCAGACCTCGTCGGGGTTGTTGCGGATGTGCTGGAAGGCCTGCAGCAGACGCAGGGTTTCATCCACGCTGCGGCCCACGGGCAGGTTGTTGATCGTGCTCTGCATGATCACACCATCGGGATCGATGATGAACAGGCCGCGCAGGGCGATGCCGGCTTCCTCATCGAGCACCTCGTAGGCGCGGGCGATGTCTTTCTTGAGGTCGGCCACCAGGGGGTAGGCGATGTCGCCGAGGCCACCGTTCTTGCGGTCGGTCTGCACCCAGGCGAGGTGGGAGAACTGGCTGTCCACCGAGACGCCCAGCACTTCGCAGTTGCGGCTGGAGAACTCGCTGTAGCGGTCGGAGAAGGCGGTGATCTCCGTCGGGCAGACGAAGGTGAAGTCGAGGGGGTAGAAGAACAGCACCACGTACTTGCCGCGGTAGCTCGAGAGGGTCACGTCCTTGAATTCCTGATCCACCACGGCGGTGGCGGTGAAGTCAGGAGCCTGAAGACCGACGAGCCTCGACATGGTCAGGAGAATGCGGGGTGGTCGCAACCGGCGCAGGCGGCCAACCCGTAAGCGGACCGACTACCAGTTGACTGCGTAACAACTTATCACGGTCGGACCGGCGCTGGGGCCGCCATAGGCTGTGCTCACCCTTATCGCGCCCCGATGGCCTGGGATCCGGCACTGCTGCGCAAATACACCACCACCAACCACTTCAAGCTGCTCAACCAGATCCGCAGCGAACTGCGCGATCAGCCGATCCAGCGGCCCCTGATCACCAATCGCGCCGCCGCCGCCGCCGCCAGTGGGCGCCGCGCCGGCCGCCCCGCCGAGCCCCAGGCCAGTCAGTCGTTCAGCCGCCGCCGCGGTGCCGCCGCTGCCCCTGCGCCCCTGCCTGTCGCGCAATCCGTGCCGGCGGTGGAGCATCACCAGCCGATCGTGGCGGTGCCGGTGATCACCGATCTTGTGCTCCCGGATGCTCACACCGGCGGCTGATCGCCGTCCGGCGCCGGCGAGGCCCGCACCACCAGGGCGCCGCCGATCACCATGGTCCCCAGGAAGGTCAGCGGTACCGCCTGGTCGTCGGCGAGCCCGGAGATGAACAGGATGCTGACGGTACTGATCGCCAGCAGAGCAAGTCCCCCCACAAGAGTCCGCCGCGTTCCGCTCACCGCCGGCAGCGGGCGCGCCAGGCTGGCCGCCGCCACCAGTCCATAGATCAGCAGGAACCCCAGCACCGAAAACGAGCCGTACTGGTTGAAGAGGGTGCTGCTCTCCACCCCATTCGCCACCGGCACGGCGGCCAGCAGCACGGCCGGTAGGCCGAGGCCCCACAGTGCCCGGGCCGGCGTGCGGAACCGCGGATGTACCCGTGCCAGTGCCTCCGGCAGCACCCCAGCGCGCGCCAGGGCAAAGCTGACGCGGGCGAGAGCCGTGATCGCGCCCAGGCAGGTCCCCAGTAGGCATAGAAACGCACCGAGCCTGATCAGTTCACCGGCTCCGGGCTGGCCCAGGCGATCGGCCAGCAGGCTGAGCGGGTCGAGACCTACGCGTTCTCCCAGGGGCAGCCAGGTCAGGCCTTCACGGATCACCACCGACCAGAACAGGAACAGGCCGCCCGCCACCAGAACCGCCTGCCGCAGCGCGCGGGGCACGGCCCGCTCCGGTTGACGCGATTCATCCCCCAGCGTGGCGGCGCTCTCAAAGCCGATGAAACTCAATACCGCTGCCATCAGCCCGGCGCGCAACTGGCTCAGGGAGTCCCCGGCCGGATCGAGGGCCTGGAGATCAGCGCTGCTGCCCCCGCGTTGCAACACCAGCACGCACAGGCCCAGCACGATGGCCACCGAAATCGATTCGGTCAGCAGCATCGCCGTTGTGGAGAGCCGCACATCCCGCCGAGCCAGCTCCAGGCAGCCGATACCACCGATCAGCACACACAGCCCCGGGTTCACCGGCAGGCCGACCCGCAGCAGCAGGTGATTGAGATAGAACCCCAGGAACGCGAGGCAGGCCGCGAGCGTTGCGCCGTAGCCCAACAGCAGCACCCACCCCCCCAGCCGACCAGCCCGTGTCCCCAGTTGCCGGTGCACATAGCCGGCAATCCCCTCGGCACCAGCCGGTTCGTGCTGAAACAGCACGAAGGTCTCGCTCACCAGCAGGATCACCACGAAGGCGAGGCTGTAGCAGAGGGGGGTGCTGTGACCGGCGCCAGCGGCCACCTGTGGGATGTTAATCACGGCGGTGAGGGTCAATCCCACGGTGCCCACCGCCTGAGCGGTGACCGCCACCGGACCGAGACAACGCCGCAGGGTCGCTGGTTGCTGATCCGCTGCGCTGGCCATTGATCCCCCATGGCTTCAGCTGAGCCTATGGGTGGTGTCAACGTCGGCCCTGCCGCCAGTGCTTCTGGGCCGCATCGGCCAGCAGAATCAGCACAGGGGCCATGGCCATCCAGAGCAGGTTCCGGGCCGGGAACGGGGCCATCGCAAACAGGCTGCCGAGCTGCGGGTTGAGCACCAGGGCGCCGAGCACGAGCAGTTCGCTCGCCACACCAGCCCAGAGCAGGGGATTGCCCGGTCGCAGAGCATTCCAGCCCGGACGCCATTCACTTCGGCAGGCCAGCAGCACCCCCACCTGGCTGAACACGATTGTGGCGAAGGCCGCTGCCGATGCCTGCCGCTGCAGCTCCTGCATGGCTGCCGGAGCGGAATGCTGCAGCAGTTGCGGTGCCAGCTGCTGCAGCTGGACAAGGCTGACGCCCGCCTGCTGCCACACCATGGCGTAGGACACCAGCGCGAAGCTCGCCTCCAACAGCCCCAGAAACAGGTAGGAGCGCTGCAGCACCGCACGGTCGAGCAGCGGTGCCTGCCGTGGACGGGGCGGTTGTCGCATCAGGCCGGCTTCGGGCAGCTCCGCGCCCAGGCCAAGAGCCGGCAGCACATCGGTGCCGAGATCCACGGCCAGGATCTGCATCACCGTGAGGGCGGCGGGGATGCGCAGACTCACCATCGCCAGAAAGGGAGCCGCCTCGGAGATGTTGGCAACCAGGATGTAGGTGATGAAGTTGCGGATGTTGTTCACCACGCCGCGGCCGAAGCGCACGGCTTCAACGATCGTGGCGAAGTTGTCATCCAGCAGCACGATGTCAGCGGCCTCACGCGCCACGTCCGTGCCGTTGCGTCCCATCGCAACCCCTACATCGGCGGCTCGCAGCGCCGGTGCGTCATTGACGCCATCGCCAGTGACGGCCACCACTTCACCGAGAGCGCGGTACGCCTCCACCAGCCGCAACTTCTGCTCCGGTGCCATGCGTGCGAACACCAGCCGGGTGCGGTACTTCAGCAGTCGGCGTAGATGCACATCACTGATCTGGGCCAGCGTTGATCCATCGATCACGCGCACTGGATCGGCGCCCCCGCCCGGCCTGGTGTGATCAGGCTCGCCGAGGGGCTCCAGCAGGCCGATCTGCTGGGCGATCGCCTGGGCGGTGACCCCGTAATCCCCCGTGACCATCGTCACCTTGATCCCGGCCTGCCGGCATTGGCGAATCGCCTCGCGCACCTCCGGACGCGGGGGGTCGTAGAGCGCCATCAGTCCCACCAGCATCAGCTCGCTCTCCAGCTGATCCGCTGAAAGGTTGAGCAACTCCAGGCCGCCGTGACGGACGGCCACCGCCAGGACCCGGAAGCCCCTGGCCGCCAGCCGGTCGTTGGCTTCGATGGCCTGCCGTCGACGTTCCGGGGTCAGCGGCTCCGCACCGGTTTCGCCCAACCAGGTGCTGCAGCGCTCCAGCACGTCCAGCGGCGCCCCCTTGGTCAGGGCAAGCTCACAGCCCGGCGTCAGGGGCAGGGCCGGCAACGACGCCAGCACCTTCACCACCACGCTCATGCGGCGGCGATGGGAATCGAAGGCCAGTTCGCGGTGGCGCGGGCCCAGATCCTTCTGGGCGATGGGGAGCAGCCCCTGTGCCGCCGCAGCGATCAGTAGTGCCGTTTCCGTGGGATCGCCGCAGGCGCGCCAATGTTCATCGCCGGCGCCGTCCTCCAGTCGTGCGTTCGAGCAGACGCTGGCGGCCAGGAGCAGCAGCTGCTGCCTTGACGCATCGGCCGGGATGGGGCTGTGGCTGGTTCCCGGAAGCCAGCAGGTTTCCAGCGCCATGCGGTTCTGCGTGATCGTGCCGGTCTTGTCCGAGCAGATCACACTCACCGAGCCGAGGGTCTCCACGGCGGAGAGACGTCGCACCAGCGCGTTGCGCCGCGCCATCCGCTGTACGTTGAGCGCCAGGGTGAGGGTGACCTGTGGCAGCAGGCCCTCGGGCACGAACCCGACGATGATCCCGACCGCATAGATCAAGCTTTCGAGCGGTGCCATCCGCTCCAGCATCACGCTGATCGCGAATGTGATCAGTCCCGTGCTCAGGGCGACCGCGGTGATCGTGTGTACGATCCGCTGGATCTGCAGCTCGAGCGTGCTGGTGCTGCGCTCGGTGCTGGCGGTCAGGTGCGCGACCTGACCGAATTCCGTTTCGCTGGCGGTGGCGTACACCATGGCCTCGCCCCGACCTGCCGCCACGGTGCTGCCGGCCAGCACCAGGTTGGTGCGCTCGTGGCTGGGGATCGCTCCGCCTGTCTGGGCCTCGACGCTCCGGGCCACGGGCAGGGATTCACCCGTGAGCACCGACAGGTCGACGTACAGCTGCAGCGCGCTGAGCAGACGACAGTCCGCAGGTACCCGATCGCCCGCCTCAAGCAGAATGCGATCCCCGCAGACGAGTTGCTCAGCGCTCAGCTGTTGCAGTTCGCCATCCCGCCAGACACGCGCCAGGTCGGGCAGGTTGCCGGCAAGGGCCTGGAGGGTGCGCTCGGCCTTGAACTCCTGCCAGAAGGAAAAGAGGGCGTTGATCAGAATCACCGACCAGATCGCCCAGCCGAGCTGGGGCGCCCTGGCCAGAAACGCCAGCGCTCCAGCCACCCAGAGCAGCAGCGCCATGAAATGGAGAAGCTGATCGCTAAAGCGCAGCACCAGGGCGCGGCGCTTCGGCGGGGGCAGGCTGTTCGATCCGAAACGCGCCAGACGGGAGGCGGCTTCGGCACTGTTCAGACCCTCGGCACGGCTCTGGAGAGCCGTGAAAACCTGCTCACCGGTCAGGCACCAGATGGGTTGAACAGCACTGAGCTGCACGGTGGGGAAGGGTGTAAGCCTCCCCCATGATGATCAGCTCAGAAGCAGAAGGGCAGGAACTGCGTGCGGCAGGCGGCGTAGCCGTCCACAAGCGGGCCGAGGCCGATCTGATGGGCGATGCCGGCGCCGGTGAGCCCTTCGGTGATCACCCCGATCACCAGGCCGAGCATGGCGGCACGGCCGTTGAACAGCTCGGCCCGGCGGAGCTGATCGAGATGGATCTGCTCAGCGGCGCGATCCTGAAACCACTTGTCGCTGTTGGAAGGTGTGTTCATCTTGGACCGTGGTGAAGGGGGCTGGAGCTGGACGGAACGTTCAGCCGAGGCCGATCTGGCCGAGCACGCCCTGGCCGGTCAGCAGCTCGGTGGCCAGGCCGATCACGAAGCCGAGCATCGCCAGGCGACCGTTCCAGGTCTCGGCAAAGGCGACGAAGCCGAAGCGGGTTTCATTGGTGGCCATGACACGTGTTGCGAAGTGTTGAGACGATTGTAACGGCTCGTGACGGTGTTTGGGTGTCGTGTCCGGTCCCGCGCCTTCACGGCTGTTTCAGCCGGTCGCTCACGTCCACCAGTGTCATGCCGGTCTGACCCCAGCCCGTCGGCGGCAGCAGGTTCGGCGCCTGGGCTCCCGGCCGTACCCCATCTCCCGCATTGAAGGCCCCATCGGTCCAGGCCAGCAGCAGCGGTCCCAGAACGCCGCCGCTCGCCTGCTGGCCCGGCCGCAGGTTGAAGTGATCGCCGCCCTGGGCCAGCACCAGGCGGTTTCCTCTGGCCACGCCCACCTGCATCGGCTTCACGGCTTCCGGATCCGGTGGCACCACCCAGTCGCGGCTGCCGCTCACCAGCAGCACCCGGGCGCCGAGATCCTTGCTCGACCCCCGCGGAAACAGCAGGGATACCGGTGGGCTCACCGCTGCCACCGCCACCACCCGGGGATCCCCCAGTTGCGTGATCGTCTTGCCCTGCAACCAGCTGCACTGCAGCACCCAGCTCAGGTTGCGATCGGGGTCGTCCGGGTTGGTGCAGCGTTGGACCTCCCGGCTGCTCGCCGCCATGCCGGCCAGTTGCAGGCTCGTGGTGGCGCCCCACGAATGTCCGATCACCACCACCCGATCGGCCTGGATGCCGGGTCCGAGGTCGATCTGGCCGCTGGCCACCGCGTCGAGCACGGCGCTGATGTCGCGTGGACGCAGCTCCAGCTCCTGGTGGCCCGGTGGCGGCGCCTGCCCGGTGAGCATCGCCTGCTGCTCCCGCTGATCGCTGCCGGGATGGCGCGGCAGGACCACCGTGTAGCCATTGGCTGCCAACAGCTGGGCCCAGCCCTCGAAGCTGGCGGGTGAATCCCAGAGGCCGTGGGAGATCAGCACCAGGCGCCCACGGCCACCGCTCTGCGGCTGGACGACGGTCAGCTCAAGGAGCGTTCCAGGCCGATGGCTAACGGGCAGTTGCAGCACCTTGCGCTGCACCGCCAGGCTCGTTCCTGCCAGGGCGGTGGCATCCGTGGTGGTGGGTGCCGGAGCGGCGGTGGATGACGACCCCACCAGCTTTTCGGCCTCATCCCGCTGCTCCACCATCCGCTGCAGCCGCAGCCCGAGCTTGCCGAGGTCCAGGGTCACCCGCTCACCCGGAATCGCCTCCATCAGGCTGAGCAGGGTGATGGGTCCTGCTGCCGAAGCCTTCATGAAGGCCTCGTTGAGCTTGCTGCCGGTCAGATCCTGCTCGCTGCCTTCCACCGTGCCGAGGGTCGAGAGCATCAGCAGCCCCTGCTCCAGCATCGGCGTGCCCACGGCCTGTTCCGTGACCCGGCTCACATCAATCGGCAGTGGTTTGGTCAGCAGATCGTGCAGCTGACGACCGATGCTGCCGTCCGTGGCGCGGTCCAGTTCCGCCAGGTCACTGTTGCCGTTCATCAACGCTGCCGTGGAGCTCAGCTCGCTGACCCGGACACGGAAGGTGTTCTGCACCAAGGGCAGTTTGAGCACCACCTCCTCCAGGGCCAGCGCCGGTTGTGCGCCAAGCCCGGTCAGGGCCGTGGCGAGGGCCGCGACCTGAGCGGCGCTACGGCGGATGCCTGGCTTGGTCTGTCGTCCTGCCTTGGCCTGTGCGCGCATCACGGATCCAGCGATGGTGATCGGATCAAGTCGCCAACGCTAGGTGCAGTCCCCGATCCGGCAGGCGCACGGAACAGCCTGCCGATCAGCTCCTCGATCGGTGGATCGCGCACCTCCAGATCCACCACCTCAAACCGGCTCAGCAGGGCGCCGATCCGCTCGGTCAGCGCGTCCCGCGGGATCAGCAGCCGGACCTGATGGCCGCTGTGCTCCTCCACCGTGCCGTAGCGCTCGAAGGTGTCAGCTGGCAGCAGCTGGCGCAGCTCCAGCCTCACCTCGCGGCAGGGGGCCAGACGGCTGGTGAGCGCCTCGAGCGGCCCGTCGTGAAACAGCCGGCCGTCGTGAATCAACAGCACCCGCTCGCAGAGGGCGGTGATGTCGCCCATGTAGTGGCTGGTGAGCAGCACGGTGGCGCCGGTGCGGCGGTTGTAGTCGGCCAGAAAGTCGCGCACGCGCACCTGGGCGTTCACATCCAGGCCGAGGGTGGGTTCATCGAGAAACAGCACGGCCGGGCGGTGCAGCAGGGCCGCCAGCAGCTCGGCCTTCATGCGCTGGCCCAGGGAGAGCTTGCGCACGGGCCGCGTCAGCTCCTCCCCCAGCTCGAGCATCTCCGCCAGTTCATCGATCCGTCGGCGGGCTTCGCGTTCGTTGAGGCCGTAGACGGCCGCATTGACCCGCAGCGAATCCAGCGGCGGCAGATCCCAGATCAGTTGCTGGCGGTTGCCCATCACCAGGGTGATCTGGCGCAGGAACCCCTCCTGCCGCCGGAACGGCACACACCCCGCCACCACGACACGACCGGCACTGGGGTGGATCAGGCCGCTGAGCATCTTCAGCGTGGTGGTCTTGCCAGCTCCGTTGGGGCCGAGGAAGCCCACCATCTCGCCGGGCCTGATCGTGAAGCTGAGCCCTTGCACCGCTGCCACGTCCCGGTGTTCCCGGCGCACGAGGTGACGCAGCGTGCCGGCCAGCCCCGGCTGCTTCACCGCCACCCGGAAGCTCTTGCTCAGCCCCTCCGCGACAACGATCGGTGCTTCCGCCATCGGTCAGCCCAGCAGCGCCGCCTGTTCCGGCGACAGACGACCGGCGGCCAGCAGCACCGCCGTGATCCGCTCGATGTCGAGCACGGCATGGCTGCGGTATCCCGCCGCGGCCAGGCGCTCGCGGGCCCGCCGGTCCCGGCTGCCGCCGTGGTCGATGAACACCACCACGTCGTGCACCACCAGGCCCGAGCTCTCCAGCTTCTGGATCCCCTCCAGCACGCTGCCGCCGGTGATCAGGATGTCATCCACCACCACCACCGTGTCGCCGTCGTTGAAGTCGCCTTCGATCAGCCGCCGGGCACCGTGGGCCTTCACCTCCTTGCGCGGATAGATCAGGGGTTTGTGCAGTTGCAGCGAGAGGCCGGTGGCGGTGGGCAGTGAGCCGTAGGGAATGCCGGCGATCCGATCGAACTGCAGCTGATTCAGCAGGCGGCTGTAGCCGTGCAGCACCCGGTGGAACAGGTTGGGATCCGAGATGATCTGGCGCAGGTCCACGTAGTAGTTGAAGACGGCCCCAGAGGCCTGCACGTAATCCCCGAACAGCAGGCAGCCGATGTCGAACAGATCGAGGATCAGGCTTGCCATGGGATCCGTGGCTGGACCCTGAGCGGGCGCCTCGCCCGGGGCGGCCGAAGGCTGCGGCGGTTCAGGTTCCGGCAGCCAGACGGCGCAGCTCTCGGCTGGCCGATCCGGCTGCTGGGCCAGCCAGCGCTGTCGCCGGCCGTTGATCATGGCCTTGAGGGCCCCGGCCTGCTCTCCCAGGTCGTCCTCCACCAGCAGGTTCTGGGGCAGGGGCAGCAGCAGGCCGTCGGCGGTCGGATTCAGGCCCGCCTGCAGCAGTCCATCGAGCCGCTCCTCCTCGCTCCAGATGCTGCGCAGCATCAGCACCCGCTCCGGAGCGGCGGCCCGCACCTGGGCCAGCACGGCCGGATCGCTGGTGCCCACCTCCAGCAGCAGTTGATCGGGGGTGCCCCAGAGCTGGCACTCGCGCACGATCTGCAGGAACAGGGGATCGGCGTCGCTGGGGTGGTACTGGATCCGCTTGGCGGCCGGGTTGGAGCTGCGGCAGGTGATCACCACCGCCTTGTCGGCGTAAAGCAGAAACGGTGCGGCGATGTCCTGGCCGGCCAGGGGCGACAGGGTGACGGCATCGACCGCCAGATCGCGGAACAGGTAGTGGGCCAGCGCCGTGGAGGAGTTCAGATCGCCGTGCTTGGCATCGATGATCAGCGGCAGATCGCGGGGCACCAGATCGCGCACCTCCAGCAGCAGCTCCAGGCCCAGGGGGCCGAGCGCCTGGTAGAAGCCGAGGCTGGCCTTGATCGCGCAGACGTGCGGGCTGGTTTCCTCCACCACCGCCTTGATCCAGTGGCGGGCCTGGCTGAGAAAGGAGCGGTTGGCCATGCCTCGCCGCTGCGCCCAGCTCTGCAGCATCTCCGGATTCGGGTCGAGCCCGGTCACCAGCAGCGACTGTCGCCCGGCGATGGCTTCCGTGAGTTGTACGAAGAAGCCCACTGCCAGATGCACGGCAAGACGTTGTTGCTAAGGGATCAACCGACCCTGCCGGCTGATCAGGTCACAGCTCGTTGCAAACGGCGCAGCCAGAGAGCCTCTGCCTGCGCCGCTGTGCCGATGGCGCAAGAGCCATGGGGCTAGCTGCTGATCTGGCCCCCTCCCCTGGCGCTCCAGCCTGGCCAGCGCTGTGATCCGGCCGTTGAAGAGTCCCCGTGAATCTGGATCTGGACCGTCGTTGCCTGGAGCTGGCCGTGGCCGATCTGCGCCGCCTCCAGCCTGAGCAGCGGCGTCGGGCCCTGGCGCAGTTCCAGGCCATCGATCCGCGCCTGGGGGAGCGTCTGCGTCTCGAACTCAGTTTCCGCCTGCACTGATGGCCGGGCCTGTCCCGCCGCAGTCACGGGCCGCCAGGACGGCGGCCTGTCCTTTGCCATCACGACCGATCGGCTGGCTGTCGAAGTCGTCGTCACTGACGTCAAAACGACCGGAGGCGCACTGCAGCGTCAGCTGCCGCTTTGTGTAGCGCCCATCGGCACGGCCCTTGCCCTGCTGCAGGGCCATACCCAGGCATTGCTCGCGGCTACCCCACAGGCAGCTCGCCGCTCCGAGCAGCCCTCCCAGCAGGTTGGTGGCGATCTGGCCGCCCCTGCTGATCTCGAAACGCCGCACCTCGTAGACCCGCAGGCCGCTGCTGCTGGTCCCGAGCGGTCGGCTGAAGGTCTCCGGGGTATCGACGGTCCACCCCCCCAGGTCCTGGCCGGGCCTGATCTGGCCCGCCACACCCCGGATCAGAGCATCAAAGCGGTCCTTGGGATAGCCGTGATGCTGGTTGGCCAGGCGCTCGTAGTCGCCCATCTCGAACAGCAGATTGGCGGTCTGGGTGAAGTCGTCCACGCCGATCGCCCCGGTGCTCAGCATCCACCCCAGAACGGTGCCGGTGCGCCAGTCAGCCGCGAGTTCCTCCTGGCGCACCGTCAGCCCAAGACCACCGCGGAAGGGCCCCAGGCCCTGCTCGGCGTTGATGTGGTGCCCCCACTCGTGGGCCAGGATCGCGAGCTCCAGCAGCAGCAGGTCCTGATCACTGCGCCCCCGGGCCGTTCGCACGCTGCGGCGCAGGTCGAGCGCAAGACCGATCTCCCGACTTTGCGGGCAGTAGAAGGCGAGGGGATGGCTGACCACGGGTGAGCCGCAGCCGCTCGCCCGCTCACCGGCCAGCAGCAGCCGGACCGGTTGCCGTGGGCTCCAGTAGCGGCCCAGCAGGGCGTGGGCCGCCGTGAGGTAGGCGCGGCGCTGCTCCGGTCCGGCTGGTTGTCGCCGCAGCGCCTCAACGGCCACGGCATCCGCGGCCGTGGCCGTTGAGGCTGGTGGGCTCTGGGCAGCCGGTGCCAGCACCAAGGGCTGGGCCGGCGTGCGGTGTGCGGCCAGCAGCGGCAGCAGCGTCAGGGCGAGCTGGCTGATCAAGGCCTTTGCACGCGTGAGGCCGCTGAGGCGACGGTGCGGGCGTCCTGCCGTCATGCCGGCACCTCATGAATGCGGCAGTGCAGCACCGCCAGGGCTTCATCAGGGAGCCCCAGGAAGCGATCCAGCAGGGCGTCACCGCTCGGGGCTACTGCGGCCACGCCCACGAGCACCCCCTCGCCACCGGCTTGCAGGGCTGTGCCCTGGGCCCGGTGCCGTCGGCCCGCCGCCTCAGCACTGGAGAGCTCACAGGCGATCCGCAGATCCGGGGCCGAGTACAGCGTGGACCCACCGAGGCGGAGCTGGAAGCTGAACCGGGCCTCGAAGGCGAGGCTCACCCGGCCGCTGGTGGGCTCCCAGGAGCCCTGCAAGTGCTGTGCCCTGATCGTGATCTCCGGCCCCGGCGGCAGCGGCAGCCCCAGAAAGCGGGTGCTGCGGCTGTTCAGTGCTGGAATCACCAGCCCATCAGCGGCGAAGTCGAGGCTGCCGTCGGCAGCGCTCCAGCCATCTCCACCGCCACCGCTGGCGTCGTAGTCGAAGGTTGGGTAGCGGCCGATCCTCAGGCGGCAGCCCGGCAGCGTCTCGAGCCGCATCGGTCGGAGTCGGTTGGATGGGAGTCCATCGCTGCGTACAGGAAGTTCCACTGTGCCAGGAAGTTCCACGGTGCCGGCCGGGCTGGCCCCAGAAGCTAGTCAGATGCCGCTCGCCTGCAAAGGGCAGGGGTGATCCTGTTCAGCCGCGGCTGAGCAGGTCAGGACGGGACTGGGCGATGCGCTGCTCATGGCGCACCAGCTGGTAGCGGTTGAATTCACAGGGCTGGTGCTGGTAGCGCTGGCGCAGCTCATGCAGTTCATGGCGCATGGCCTGCAGCACCGGATGGCTGTCGTACAACGCGGTCCTCAATCAGAAAGCCAAAGAGAATCTTAAGCCCGCAGCTGCTGTTTTCGTCGGCCGCCGATCCTCGCGGGCTGCTGTCCCGTGCCGGCCGAGCGATGGCGCGGCGTCGCCGATCTGGCTATCGCACAGGCAGCCCCCCCTGCATCCGATGCACGACCTCATCGAATGGGTTGAACCGCAATGGCTCACCGGTTGCCTGGCCGTCGCTCTGCTCGGTTCCGCCCTGGCCATTGAGGTCGGCGTGCTGCTTGGGCTGTTGCGGCGTCCTCACGACCCGGCCCGGAGTGATCACTCCCGCACCACCCTCTCGCATCACGATTTCTACGACTGGCTCTGGCACTGAGGCGCTCTGCGGCAGCCCTGAACGAGCGTCCCGGCCTGGTGGCTGTGGCAACGTGAACGCTCGCCGTCGCGTCCGTTCAACCGCCCGCCACCGATGACTCCGCCGGAGCCAGCGCTGCAGCTGGCGCTGTTCATCGCGGCCCTGCTGGCCAATGCCCTCTCGGCCCTGGCCGGTGGGGGAGCGGGGCTGGTGCAGCTGCCCCTGCTGATTCTGCTCGGCCTGCCGTTTCCCCTCGCCCTGGCCACCCACAAGCTGGCCAGCGTCGCCCTCGGGATCGGTGCCAGCCTTCGCCATTCCCGGGAGCGCAGCCTGAATGTCCGCCTCGCAGGGCTGATCCTGCTCAGTGGTCTGCCCGGGGTCTGGCTCGGGGCCCGGTTGGTGCTCTCCCTGCCCGCCCGTCTGTGCACACTGCTGCTCGCCTTGCTCACGATCGGCCTGGGGGTGTTCTCGGCCAGCCGGCCCGATCTCGGTCAGCGCGCTGAACCTCACGGGCACGGGGGCCCCGGCTTGGTGATCGGCGCCCTTGGGCTCTTCGCGATCGGCGTGCTCAACGGCTCCCTCACCTCCGGCACCGGCCTGTTCGTGACCCTCTGGCTTGTGGGCTGGTTCGGACTGGATTACAGCCGTGCGGTGGCCTACACCCTGATCCTGGTGGGCCTGTTCTGGAATGGCGCGGGTGCGCTCACGCTCGGGCTTCAGGGCCAGATCGCCTGGCGCTGGTTACCGGCGCTGTTGCTCGGTTCGATCCTGGGAGGGTATGTGGGCGCACACCTGGCCATTGCCCGGGGGAGTGGGTTGGTGAAACGCTGTTTCGAGGTCCTGGCCCTGCTGATGGGGCTGTCGCTGTTGTGGAAGAGCCTGCGGTGGTGAAACCCCATGCCGAGCCCGAGCGATTCCGCGATCGCTCCCTTCCCCTCGGCCAGCGTCTGCGGCAGGCCTTCGGCATTGCCGCTCCCCTGGCCCGATCCGAGGGCCAGCGCCAGCTGCAGCTGGAATCCGAGCTGGAGGAAGCCCGCCGCCTCGGCCGCTGGCTCAGCGACGATGAACGGGAGCAGATCGCCCGGGAGCGTGCCCTGCTCGAGCAGCGCTTCGCCCAGGAGCAACGCCGCCGGCGCTCCCTGTTGCTACTGCTGGCGGTGTGCCTGCTGCTGCCGCCGTTCTGGCCCCTGGCGGTGGGCCTGACGGCCTACCTCATCTTTCCCCGCACGACCCGCACCCTGACGATCCTTCTGGCGGTGCTGGCCGTGGTCGGCGTGGTGCTGCTGGTGGCGGCGCTCATCGCCCTGGTGGTCCTGCTTCACTAGCGCGCAGCGCTGCGTACACCGGCTGCCAGCGGGCCTGTTCGAGCCGTTGCAACGCCTGCTCCGGCGTCTGGGCAAGGCGTGCCAGCCCCTGTTCCGTTCCCGCCAGCGCCACGGCACGGGCGACGGAGGTGCCTACGGCAGCCGCCTGCCGCAGCGATGGCATCAAGGCCGCGTCTGGATCGCAGCTCGCGGGAATGTGCGATGCCAGGGCATGAAGGCCGGCATCGATCATGGCGTCATTGATGCGGCGCAGGCCGACGGCCACTGCGGCATAGCCGAGGCCCGGAAACAGAAAACAGTTGTTGCATTGGCCGATCGTGCGCTGTCCCTCGGCGCGCTGCACGGGGGCGAAGGGGCTGCCGGTGGCCACGAGGGCCCGCCCATCGGTCCAGCGCAGCAGATCCTCCGGGCAGGCTTCAGCCAGGCTGGTTGGATTCGAGAGCGGCAGGATCACCGGCCGTCCGCAGTGGGCCGCCATGGTCTGCACCACGCCCCGGTGGAAGGCACCCGCGACCGTGGAGGTGCCGATCAGCACGGTGGGTTTCACCTGCTCCACCACGGTTTCCAGCGTGATCCTGCCCCGGGAATCCCGGGGCCAGTCGCGTACCGCATCGGCGTGGCGGGCCAGGGGCGCTGCCATCGGGCTCAGTCCGTCCATCGTGTCGAGCAACAGGCCAGGCCGGTCAATCGCCCAGATCCGTTCACGTGCCTGCCGTTCGCTGAGGCCCTCCCCCTGCAGCAGCCGCACCAGGCCAGCCGCGATGCCGCAACCGGCGGTGCCCGCGCCGAAGATCACGAATCGCTGCTCCCGCAGGTGCTGCCCGAGCCCACGGCAGGCCGCCAGCACCGCGGCGCTGGCTACGCCGCTGGTGCCCTGGATGTCGTCGTTGAAGCTGGGCAAGGCATCACGGTGGCGCTCCAGCAACAGGTGCGCGTGGGCGGTGCCGAAGTCCTCCCAATGGAGAACGGCCCCCGGGCACTCCAGTTGCACCGCCTCCACGAACTCATCGACGAAGGCGAGGTAGTCGTCACCCTGCAGACGTCTCTGGCGCAACCCCGGGTAGAGGGGATCTTGCAGAAGGCTGTCGCGGTTGGTCCCCACATCGAGTGCCACGGCCAGCACCCGCCCGGGATCCAGTCCGGCACAGAGGGTGTAGACGGCCAGCTTGCCCTGGCAGATGTGGATTCCCCCCACCCCCTGATCGCCGATGCCGAGAATGCCCTCCGAATCGGTGACCAGCACCAGATCCACCGGGCCGTTGATGCTCTGGCGCAACACCTGCCGCAGTCGACCGCGCTGCGCGGCGCTGAGGAAGACCCCATCCATCGGCGTGCGGTAGCGCTGATGGAACTGCTGGATCACGGCCCCCACCGTCGGGGTGTAGACGATCGGCAGCACCGCCTCGCAGTGGTCCGCCAGAAAGCGGTGATACAGCACGAGATTGCTGCGCCGCAGGCACTCCATGAAGGCGTGCCGTTCGAGATCGCCGCTCAGCGCCCGGAAGGCGCACCAGCTTCGCTGCACCTGCAGGGCCAGATCTTCCACCTGATCGGGCAGCAGGCCCTCCAGACCTAGCTGTGCCCGCTCTTCACGGCTGAAGGCCGTGCCCTTGTTCAGCAGCGGGTCCTGCAGCAGAGCCAACCCTCGCAAGGGGGTCTGGCGCCCTGTCTGGGCCGGAGCCCGTGACGCGATCCGTTGGCTCTGCATCCGATGGGGCCGCCTTGGTTGCGGCATGGAAGCCCGCTGGCCAAGCGCGATCTGTTGCCGTCCCTACCGGAAGCCCCCCTCAGCGCAGCACCAGGCCCCGCCGCAGCAGTTCCTGCTGAAAGGCCTGGCTGAGTGGATCACGTTGTCCCCATTGCCGCAGCCAGGTGATCAGCCGGGTGAGCTGGTTGGCCGCCCAGAGCAGACAAAGCGTGATGCCGACCCAGCGCACCGAAGCAGCTCGAACTGCGGTCGGTCTAGTGGTCTCTCGCCGGTGGTGCAGGACTCTGTAGTGCAGTGCAGCAGTTCGGTCGTGCATGGGTGCACGAAAAAGGCGGGTGTCCGGCCCGCCCCTGTTCCCCCATGCACCCACAGGTGCTCGGTCGAACGCTACGGAAGCGCGTTCGGGCCTGCCAGTCGCCTCGCAAACATTTCGGTTTTGGCAACCTCGGAGCCGCAACGGCGTCGAAGCTGCCTGGGGCAGCGCCCGGCCCACCATCGACACGGTCAGGGCTTTGGCCCAACAATGGCCGCAGATGGTTGTCCAGGATGTCGCCGCGCCACCCCGTCACCGTCCGGCTCGCCGCCCTGGCCAGTCTGGTGCTGCTTGGCCTGCCCGCGTCAGCGGCACCGTTCAGCTACGACCCGGTGTCCTTCGCCGGCTATGTCAACGCCGTGTTCAAGCGCGACCGGAAGCCGATCGTGGTCCGCAACCTCGGCACCTGCCTGCGGGAGGGGAGCAACCGGGAGGGCTACCGCTGTCTGAGCGGTGAGCTGCTCCAGTCCGATCCCGGCCGCCAGGGGCGCAACTTCTGCAAGCTCGACGCCCTTTGGTACGTCCCCCGCAGTCGCACCGTCCAGTACCGCACGGCGAGCTGCGAGTTCCGCAATGACCAGCAGCGCCTGATCGAGCAGGGGCAGCGCCTGCTGCGTGAGGGACTCGACACCCTCGAGAACCACAGCCCCTGACGGGGGGTGACGGCCCTGCCGGTGTTATCTAGCTTCTGTGCCTGTGTCGGTGATGGCGATGTTGCATGTGCTCAAGTTCAGCTCCGAGGACTGCGGGACCTGCCATCGCATGAGCCACTACGACGCGGCCGTGTGTACCGAACTTGGCTGCACGCTGGTGAGCGTGATGCTGCAGGACATCGAGCTCTACCGTCGCTACCGTCGTGTCCTGCTCAGCCGCTATCCGGACAAGCAGGGCATGGGCTGGCCCACCTATCTGCTGGTGAGCGATCCCGAGGGGGACTTCACCATTCACGGTGAACTGCGGGGCGGCATGCCCAAAGGTGATTTCCGCTCCAGGCTCAGCGCCTTGATGCCCGCCTGAGGCGGTGCCAAGCTGCGCCGCAGACGTGACCCCGATTTGGTGGCGGACCCGGACTCGCGGCAGCACGATCCAGATCAGCGGCCGGTTCTGCTCTGCGGTTACTACGGCGAGCACAACCTCGGCGACGACGCCCTGCTGGAGGCCCTGCTGGCGCTTCTGCCGGCTGGGATCCAGCCGCTGGTCACCGCCCATGATCAGGAGCAGGTGCGGCGGCGCTTCGGTGTGGCCACGCTGCAGCGCCGCAGTCTCAGTTCCGTTCTCGGTGGGCTGCGCGCCAGCCGGGCCCTGGTGTTCGGCGGCGGCAGCCTGCTGCAGGATTCCACCAGCTTCCGCAGCCTGCTCTATTACGCGCTGTTGATTGCCAGCGCCCGCCTGCAGGGCAAGCCGGTGCTGCTCTGGGCCCAGGGGCTCGGCCCCCTGCGCCGCCGCCGGAGCCGTCTGCTGGTGCGCTCCCTGCTCGCCAGCGTCAGCGGCTGCACCTGGCGAGATCCCGATTCAGCGGCGCTGGCGTTCAGGCTCGGCCTTCAGGCCCCCGCAGGAGCCGATGCGGTCTGGAGTCTGCCGCCGGGTCGATGGCACGGGTGCGGTGGCCCGATCGTGCTGTGCTGGCGGCCGACACCCCTGCTGCAGGGCCAGGCCTGGCGCCCTTACCTCGAGGCCGTTGAACTTCTGGCGGAGCAGCAGGATCGTGAGGTGATCTGGCTGCCCTTCCATGGCGCCCAGGACCGTTCCTTGTTGCAGCGCCTCAGCGCCGAGGGTCTGCTGGGCGAGCCTCTGCAGCGGCGCAGCAGGGTGGTGGAGGTGGAGCGGCCCGAGGAGGCGATTGGCCTATTCGCGAGTGCGGGTCTGGTTCTGGCGATGCGCCTGCACGCCCTGATCCTGGCGGGTCTGGCCGGGGCACCGCTGGCGGCCCTGAGTTACGACCCGAAGGTGCAGGCCTGTGCCGCCGGGCTGGACTGTCCCTGGGTCGATCTGAGCGATCCCGCCGAGGCTGGCAACCTGCTGACCAGCTGGCAGCGAAGCCTGGATCAGCCCACGCCGGCGGCGGTCATCGCGGCACAGCGCGACAGCGCCCGCGTCCATGCTGAGCTCCTGCGCACCCTGGCACCCTGAGCATGCGAGCGATCGGCTACCAGCACTCGCGACCGGCTGACGACCCCCAGGCGCTCGTGGACATCACCCTGCCGGATCCAGAGCCCGGCCCCCACGACCTTCTGGTCCGGGTTGAGGCGATCGCCGTCAATCCCGTCGATGCCAAGGTTCGGCTCCGTGAACAGGCCGCACCGGCCGCCTGGAAGGTCCTGGGCTGGGATGCCGCCGGCACCGTGGCGGGGATCGGCTCGGCGGTGCAGGGCTTTACGCCGGGGGATCCGGTCTGGTACGCCGGCGCCCTGAACCGGCCCGGCTGCAACAGCGAGCTGCAGCTGGTGGATGGTCGCCTCGCCGCCCGTCGCCCCGCCAGCCTGAGCGCGGCCGAGGCGGCCGCGATGCCGCTCACGGCCATCACCGCCTGGGAAGTGTTGTTCGATCGCCTGCGGCTCCGCCAGGACACATCTGCCCACCGGGGTGAGGTGCTGCTGGTGGTGGGGGCTGCCGGTGGGGTCGGTTCGCTGCTGGTGCAGCTTGCCCGGCGTCTCACCGGTGTCACGGTGGTCGGCACCGCCTCCCGACCCGACAGCCAGGCCTGGCTGCGTGAGCTGGGCGTGCCCCACGTGATTGACCACCACCAACCGCTGGCTCCCCAGCTGCAGGCCCTTGGTCTGCCCCAGGTGCATCGGGTGGTCAGCCTCACCCACACCGACCACCATTTCGACCAGCTGGTCGAGCTTCTCGCTCCCCAGGGTGCCCTGGCCCTGATCGATGATCCCGACCCTGCGGCGATCAACGTGCTTGCGCTCAAGCGCAAGAGCCTCTCGCTGCACTGGGAGCTGATGTTCACCCGCTCGCTGTTCGAGACGGACGACATGGCGGAGCAGGGTCAGCTGCTGGCACGGGTTGCGCAGCTGGTGGATGCAGGGCTGCTGCGCAGCACCCTCAGGGAGAACCTGGGCCGGATCAACGCCGCCAACCTGCGCGGTGCTCACCAGCGGATCGAAGGTCGGAGCGGGATCGGCAAGCTCGTTCTGTCCGGCTGGTGAGCGAGGGGCCCGGCCGGGTTCTGCCCAGTCAGCCGGCCTGCAGGTCCCGCAGCGTCGCCAGCACCTCCTGGCTGTGTCCCAGCGGCCGCACGGCCGTCCAGCGGGCGCGCAGATGGCCCTCGGGATCGATCAGAAAGCTGTGGCGCTGGGAGAAGGGGGCGATCCAGCTGCCGTAGCTGCGGCTGATGCGACCGCCGGGGTCGGACAGTAACGGGAAGGCAAGGTCCTCGCTGCCGCAGAAGCGTGCGTGGGACTCGGCATCATCCGCACTGACGCCCACCACCGCTGCTCCGGCCTGCTCGAAGGCCTGCAGATCCCGCTGAAAGCCGCGGGCCTCCAGCGTGCAGCCCTCGGTGAAGTCACGGGGATAGAAGTAGAGGACCAGCCAGCGGCCCTTGAAATCGGCCAGACCCAGCTGCTCCTGCCTGGCTTCTCCATCGCGTCCGGGCACAAATCCCGGCAGCTCAAAGTCCGGGGCCGGTTGATCCAGCGCCGGCAGGGTGCCGCCGATGGCGACTGCCTGGGATGGCCTGATCAGCAGGCCGAAGGCGCCGACGCTCAGGGCCTGGAGAAGCTGACGGCGATGCATGGGCAACGGAACGCCTGGGTACAGAAAAGCCTGGGCTCGAGGCCCAGGCTTTAGGGAATTCAACCGACCGTCAACCCGGACGCAGAGGGGCTGATGGAGGTCAGGCAGCCGGTTCAGATCTTGGCCAGGTTGATGCCGAGTTCCTTGGCGTAGGCGCCAAGTCCCTTTTTCTGGATGGTCTTGAGGGCGCGGGTGGAGACGCGCAGCTTGATGAAGCGATTGCCCTCGGCCCACCACAGACGGCGCTCCTGCAGGTTCACCTGCTGAAGCTTCTTGGTGCGCACGTGGGAGTGCGAGACGGCCATGCCGTTGTTGGCGCGCTTGCCGGTGAGTTGGCAGACCCGGGACATGACCTTTAACCAAACGAAAACGATGTGGCTGTAAGCCACCGTCTTATCCTATCAAAGCGGCGAACCGCGGACCCTGGCCCCTCTCCATGGGTGCTGCCTCAGTCCAGGCGTTCGCCGCTGGCGCTGCTGAATCGCAGCGCATCCTGATCACGCCAGCTCACTTCCACTTCATCGCTGATCGCCAGGCCTGATTCAGCAAGCACCAGCAGTTCACCGCGACTGCTCTCCAGCCAGAGCAGCTGCTGCGCCCCCTGCCATTCACGCCGCTGCACCCGGGCCTGCAGGCCGCCGCTGCTCACCAGGCGGAGATGCTCGGGGCGGATTCCCAGCTGAACCCCGGCTTCACCAGGGATCAGATTGATGCCAGGTCGCCCGAGAAAGCGCGCCACGAACAGATTGACCGGCCGGTGGTAAAGGTCCTGCGGGGTCCCCACCTGTTGCAGCAGGCCGCCATTCAGGACGGCGATCCGATCGGCCAGGCCCATCGCTTCCTGTTGGTCGTGGGTCACATGAATCACGGGGTGGCCGGCCCGGTGCAGCAGGGCGCGCAGCTCGGGCCGGAGCTGATCGCGCAGCTGGGCATCGAGATTGCTCATCGGCTCATCGAGCAGCATCAGCCTTGGTTCGCGCAGCAGCGCCCGCGCCAGCGCCACCCGCTGGCGCTGGCCGCCGGAGAGCTGCGCCGGACGGCGGTGCTCCAATCCCTCCAGTTGCAGCAGCGCCAGCACCTCGGCGATGCGGCGTCGCCGCTCCGCTGCCCCCACGCCGCGCACCTCCAGCCCCAGGTTCAGGTTCCCCAACACGCTCAGGTGCGGATAGAGCGCGTAGCTCTGAAACACCATCGCCACCTGGCGCTGGCCCGCCGGTTGCCGGGTCACGTCGTGGCCATCGAGCAGGATCCGGCCGGAGCTGGCTGGATCCAGGCCGGCCAGCAGCCGCAGGGTGCTGGTCTTTCCGCAGCCGCTCGGACCCAGCAGCGCCAGGCTCTCCCCCGGTGCCACGCTCAGACTGAGTCGATCGACCAGGCAGCGATCGCCCACGTGGCGACTCAGGTTCTCGCAGCGCAGTCCGCCCGGGTCCGTCATCCCTTCACGGCCCCCTGGGTCAGTCCGCTCACGATCTGTCGCTGGAACAGCATCACCAGGACCAGCAGCGGCAGTCCGCTCAGAACGGTCGCCGCCGCGAAGGCGCCGTAGGGCACCGCATACACCGAGGAGCCGGCGATGCGGGCCATGGCCACGGGCAGGGTGAGCAGGTCGGCCCGGCTGATCCAGGTGAGGGCGATCGGGTACTCGTTCCAGGAGAACAGAAACACCAGGATCGCAGTGCTGGCGATGGCGGGCGCCAGCAGCGGCAGCAGTACATGCCGCAGGCGCTGCCAAAGGTTCAGTCCCTCCAGACGGGCCGCGTCCTCGAGCTCCTGTGGCAGATCGGCGAAGGCCGCCTGCAGCAGCAGCACGGCCAGCGGCAGCGCCAGGCCGGCATAGGGCAGTGCCAGGGCGAGCAACTGATTGCCCCAGCCCAGGGACCGTGCCAGCTCCAGCAGAGCCAGGAACAGCAGCACGTAGGGAAACATGGCAGCCACCAGCAGCGCCAGGCTGAAGGCACTGCGCCATTGCGGTCGCTGCCGCTGTAGCCCGTAGGCGGCCGGGATCGCCAGCAGCAGGGTCAGGGCGGTGGTGCTGATACCCACCAGGGAGCTGTTGAGCAGATAGCGCCAGAACGGCGGCTGCCCCTGCAGCACCACGCGATAGTTCTCAAGGGTCCAGCCCTGCAGCCAGGCACCGGCCCCCTGCAGCACCAGCGCCTCCGGGGTCCGCAGGGAGGTGAGCAGCTGGCACAGCAGCGGCAGCAGGCTCCAGGCAAGGGCGGCCGCCACCAGCACTCGCGGTGGTCGGCTCATGGCACCAGCCCCGCTGCGCCCGAGCGCCGCCGCAGCGTCTGCACCAGCAGCACCAGGCCACTGAGCGCGAGCAGCAGCGCAAACATGCCGAGCATCACGGTCGCGGCATAGCCGAAATCCAGGAAGCGCATGGCGTTCAGATAGGCATAGACCGCCAGGCTCTCGGTGCTGCTAGCCGGTCCGCCGCCGGTTAGCACCTGGATCAGATCGAACACGCCCAGGGCCTGGGCAAGGCGGAACAGGGCCGCCAGCAGCAGGTAGGGCGCCAGCAGTGGCAGGGTGAGCTGCACCAGCCGCTGCCAGCCGTTGGCGCCCTCCAGCCGCAGCGCCTCCTCCAGTTCTTCCGGAATTCCCTGGAGCCCCGCCAGCAGCAGCAGGGCCACAAAGGGCGTGGTCTTCCAGACGTCGGCCAGCACGGTGAACAGCCAGGTGCTGGAAGGTTGCGACAGGAATCCGAACGGGGCCAGCCCCACGCTGGCCATCAGTCCGTTGAGCGGTCCGAAGGGGTCGTTGAGGATCCAGCGCCAGCCCAGGGCCATCACCGTGGTTGGCAGTGCCCAGGGCAGCAGCACCGCCGTGCGCACCAGGCCGCGCCGCGGCAGGGGCCGGTGCAGCAGCAGCGCCAGCGCCAGCCCCAGCAGCAGCTCCAGCCCGATCGACAGTCCGGCGAATCGCAGGGTCTGGGCGGTGTCCTGCCAGAAGCGGGCATCCCCCAGCAGGCGCCGCCAGTTGGCGCCGCCATTCGGTACCGCCACCAGGGCTGTCAGCACCGAGCTGGCCTGCAGGCTGAGCCAGCCATAGCGCAGCAGTGGCCAGAGGAACACGGCCGCCACGAGGGTCAGGGCCGGAAGCATCAGCAGCAGGGTCATGGCCGCCTCATCGCTTCGGGCCCGCTGCCTGAAGGATCAGCTCGCTCTGGCGCTGGGCTTCGGCCATGGCGCTCCTGGCGCTGCCCTCGCCGGTGATCAGCGCCGAGAGTTGCCGTTGCAGCACATCGCTGAGCTGGGCGTACACCGGGGTGAGCGGCCGTAGGGCCGTTGTCTCCAGCGCCTGTCGCAGCACCGGCAGCAGCGGCAGCTGCTGTTGCAGCCTGGGGTCGTTCAGCAGGGATTCCCAGATGGGGGTGTAGCCGTAGAGCTCCGCCAGTTCACGGCTGCTGCCCTCACCCGTGAACCAGCGCACCACCTCGGCGGCCTGTCGCGGATGGTCGCTGCCCCTGAGCATTGACAACCCCCAGCTGCCCTGGGTTCCGGCTCCGAGACTGATCACCCCGACCCGGCCGGCGACAGCGCTGCCCGCTTTCTGCAGTTCAGCCCAGGCGTAGGGCCAGTTGCGCATGAACGCCGCCTGGCCGGCCCCGAAGATCTGCAGCGAATCCGCCTCCGAGACATTGGCCACCGCAGCGGGTGTGACCCCGCTGCGCACCAGTCCCGCTAGCCAGGCGGCGGCCGCCACTGCCTCCTCGCTGTCCAGGTCCGGCAGGCGGTCGTTGCCGGGATGGAGCCAGTGGCCGCCGAAGCCGCGCAGCACCTCCAGGAACACGCAGCTGAGCCCCTCGTACTGGCGCCCCTGCCACACATAGCCCCAGGGCACCACCCCACGTCCCTGCAGCTCCGAGGCGATGGCCTCCAGCTCGGGCAGGTTGCGGGGTGGCGCCGGCATCAGATCGGTGCGCCAGTAGAGCAGGCCCATGTCCGCCACCAGGGGCAGGCGCCACAGGTGGCCGGCAAAGGCATTGCCCAGTCGGGCGCCGGGGGCCATCCCGTCCAGGGCGTCGCTGCCCAGCAGGGGCTCCAGCGGCTCCAGCCATCCTGCTGCCGCATACTTCGGCGTCCAGGTGACATCCATCAGCAGCAGGTCGTAGGGGGTGTCCCCCAGCAGAAGGCTGCTGATCGCCAGGTCCGAGAGGGCCTCGGTGTCCAGCGGGCCGCGGGTCACGGCGATCTGCAGGTCGCGGTGCTCCCGGTTGAACCGGCTCACGAGCGGCGCGGTGGCATCGGCGAAGGGGGCCGGCATCAGCACCGACACCACCACCGGCCCGGCACCGGCGAGGCCGACGCCAGCCCACAGCAGCAGTCCCAGCAGGGCTGCCAGGGCTGCCAGGGCCGACAGGGCCAAGGGCCTCCGCGGTCGGCGGAGGCCGCTCAGGTGGGGCTGAACACCAGCCGGCAAGCGATCAGAGGCCGCGCTCCATCAGCTTGCCCATCAGATCGCAACTGCGCTGCTGGAACCCAGCCAGTTGATTCGGTTCGAGACCACCCACGGCCAGCCTGGCCACTTCATAGACGTGACGGCTGAGGGCATCGGCCAGCTCCTGGCTTGGGGAGCTGCCGGCCCCTGCGGTGATCACCGCGCCTGCCGACAGTTTCAGCAGACCCTCCACCAGCCTGTGCCTGCGGTTGATCAGCAGCACGTGATGGTCGGGCAGTCCGGGCAGGCGCTGCTCCATCAGGGCACCCATGTCGTTGATGCGCCGCATCTGCTCAGGCAGCAGGATCAGGGCGGCGGGGGCGTCGTCGCCCTTGAGCGCCTGCACCTGGATCGTCACCCGCTCGTCGCCGAGGGCGGCCTTGAACAGGTCCCGCAGCTTCTCTGAACTGTCCTTGCCCTCGGCGTCACTCAGCTCGTTCTCCTGCTCCTGCAGGGAGTTGTCGAGTTCGCTGTCCACCCGCTGGAACTTCAGCTCCTCGTGGCGGTACTCCAGCCAGGGAATGAACTGGGTGTCGATGAAGGTGTCCGCCAGCAGCACCTCCGCCCCCTGGCCCGTCCACAGGGCCAGGGGGCCGGCCTGGCCGGCCTCATCGGTGCAATAGAGGATGCGCTTGTCGTGCTCGATGCTGAGGCGGCTGCGATAGCCGGCCAGGGTCGTGAAGGCCTTGCCGCCCTCCCCCGGGATCGGATCGAGGCCCTGGCCATCACTTGCTCCGTCGTCGGAGGAGGCCGGCTGCTCCTGGGCGGCAGCCGTCGTTGCGAACAGCACCAGATCGGCCACCTGTTCAGCGAACTTCTCGTCCTCCATGGCACCGATCTTGATGAACGGTGCCAGGGCCTCCCAGATCTGGGCGTAGCGCGTCGGCTCGTCGCGATGGAGCTGCTTGAGACGATCGGCAACCTTCTTGGCCACGAAGCCGCCGATCGAGCGCACGCGGCGGTCGGTCTGCAGGGCCGAGCGGCTCACATTCAGCGGGATGTCCGGCGAATCAATCACGCCGCGCAGCGGCAGCAGGTAGCGGGGCACCACCTCCTTGATCGAATCACTCACGAACACGTTGTTGCAGTAGAGCTTGATCTCCCCCTTCTCCCAGTCGGCGCGGCCGCTGGATTTGGGGAAATACAGGATGCCCTGCAGGTTGTAGGGATAGTCGGTGTTGAGGTGCACCCAGAGCAGCGGATCGCCCTGGAAGGGATAGAGGTAGCGGTAGAGCTCGATGTAGTCGTCGTCACTGAGGTCGCGGGGGCTCTTGCGCCAGGGGGCCTCACGCTTGTTGATGGTTTCGCCCTCCAGCTGCACCTCCACCGGCAGGAAGTCGCAGTAGGTGGTGATCAGCGTGCGGATGCGGCTGGGCTCGATGTACTCGAGCTCCTCCTCCATCAGATGCAGGATCACATCGGTACCCGCCTCGCTGCGCTCGGCCGCCTCCAGGCTGAAGCTGGGGGAGCCATCGCAGCTCCAGCGCACCGCCTCGCTACCTTCGCGGGCGGAGAGGGTCACCAGCTCCACCTGCTTCGCCACCATGAAGCTGGAGTAGAAGCCGAGGCCGAAGTGGCCGATGATCGCGTCGCTCTCGCTCTTGTACTTCTCGAGGAAGTCTTCGGCGCTGGAGAAGGCCACCTGGTTGATGTAGCGCTTCACCTCATCGGCGGTCATGCCGATGCCGTTGTCAGAGATGGTGAGGGTGCTGGCCTCGCGGTCGATGCGGATGCTGATCCGGCCCTCGGCCCCCTCGCTGCAGTCGCCGGCCATGGCGGCCATGCGTCGCTTGCTGATGGCATCGACGCCGTTGCTCACCAGCTCCCGCAGGAACACCTCGTGGCCGCTGTAGACGGCCTTCTTGATGATCGGGAAGATGTTCTCGGTGTGGATCTGGATCTGACCCTGTTCCGCCTGCAGCACCACGGCGCATCGATGCGATGTGGGGCCAGATTCCCCTGATCCGGGGTCTGCCGCCAAGGGGAGCCGATGGGCAGGAAACCGACCCCCGGCGCTCAGCCGTGGGCGTAGTGAGGATCCAGCCAGCAGCGCGGCAACGGTTCGCCGGACGGGAACACCAGCTCCCGCTTGGCAACGTTGCCCGGATCCTGGATCTCCTCGCCGGCATGCAGGCGCCCCTCCACCGCAGCGGCAAAGGGATCCATCAGCTGGCGGAGGTTCAGGACCTCCAGCAGCGATCCGTCCTCACGGGTCTTGAGAAACATGGCAGGCGATCGGCGTGCTGCTTCGGTCTAGGCACGCCGGTTCGATCCAGCGCACCCCTGCGCGTCAGGATGCGGCCAGCGATTCAGCCGGTATGTCCAGCCAGTGGCAGAACTTCCTGCGCAACCTCGGTGAATGGCGCGGCTCGTTCGCCTCGATGGATACGAACGGCGCGATCCAGGAGACGACCGCCTCGATCCTCACGCTTGAAGCGGCCGAGGAGGAGCGGCTGGTGCGGTTCCGGTTGCGCCGGTTTGCTGACGGCGACATCGATGGCACCCCAAGCCGCGACCACAGCGAGGACTACCGCAGCCTCGGCCGGCAGGTGGTGTTCTTCGCCAGTGGCTCCTTCTGCAAGGGCACGTTGCAGGTGGCGCCCGGCACCGCCTTCGGCGGTGAGTTTGGCTTCATGGATGGCGATCGCCGCCATCGGCTCGTGCAGCTCCACGACAGCGATGGCGTGTTCAGCGGTCTGGTGTTGATCCGAGAATTCCGGGCTGGCAGTGCGGCGAGCGAACAACCGCCGCTGCAGACCTCGCAGCTGCAGGGGGAGTGGCACGGTGAGGCCGATACGATCACCGCCGACTGGCCGGAGCCCGATCGGGCCGAAGCCAGCCTGCGGGTGGTGCCATCGGCCGCGGGCGACCTCAGCCTCATCACCACGATCGCCGGCCAGAGCGTTCCTGCCGAGGGAGGCCTGCTCCTGCTTCCGGACGCCGGCTATCACCTCACCCCACGGCAGGTGAGCCACCGGCAGCCCTTCAGCGTGCAGGCCGGATGGCTGCCCGAACCGGATCGGCTGGAGTGCATGATCCGCCGCTTTGACGGCACTGGTGCCTGGCAGTCGTCGACCCAGTTGCGGCTCCGGCGAGGCTGAGCCCGTGCTCAGGCGGCTCGCTGCAGGTCAGGGCGCTCCTCCGGAAGGATCGCCCCGTCCACGGGGCACACCTGCAGGCAGATGCCGCAGTCGATGCAGGTGTCGAAATCGATCCAGTAGTAGGCATTGCCCTGGGCATTGGGCTTGCTGCCGGGGTTGATGCAGGCCACGGGGCAGGCGTCCACGCAATCGGCCACCCCGCTGCAGACATCGGTGACGATCGTGTGGGCCATGAGCGGAGCACGGTTGGTGGCTGGATCCTAGGCAGGGCCCAGGCCCGGCCCGTTGGCCTCAGCCCAGCCAGCGCACGCCGGCACAGCCCCGCTGCGCAGCGATCGCAGCCGCTTCCGCCTCGGTGTCGCAGGGTCGGTGCAGCAGTTCCGCACGGTCGCCCGCTGCATGACAGCGCTCGAGCAGATCCAGGGCTTCCGCCAGGCGGGCTGTCTGCCGGTAGGCCACCAGCAGGGCAGCTGGTCGCTGCGGCGCCGTGGCCTCCGTGCCCAGCAGCTCCCGGATCGCCTCGATGTCGAAGCTGAAGCCCAGGCCGCTGGTCGCCTCACCGAACCGCCGCACGAGGCCGTCGTACCTGCCACCACTGGCAACTGCCACCGGTGCCTCCGGGCCCTGGCAGACCAGCTTGAGCACCAGCCCGTCGTAGAGGTCGTAATGGGGTTGGAAGCTTGGATCGAGCTGCAGGCGCACCCCCTGGGCCTGGGCCACGGGCGCCACCACCTTCAGGGTTTCGGCCAGATGGGCCAGCAGGGGGATCGGTCCGAGCTGCTGCTCAAGCTGATACAATACCGCCTCAGGTTCGCCGCGCAGGCGCATCAGCTGTTGCAGTCCCTGGCGCTGATGCCCCGGCAGATCCAGGGCCGCCAGGGAGAGTGGGTCGTAGCTGATCAGGGCCTGTCGGGTCGTCGTGCGCTGCTCGGCCGGGACCTGATCCAGCAGGGCGGTCAGGACGCCGTGGTGCCCCACCAGGAGGGTCGGCTGCTGCCGGCTGCCGATCTCCAGGCGGCGCAGGCAGGCCAGCAGCAGGCGCAGCAGCTCGGTTTCGGCGGCACTCACCGGGTCGGCCGGGTTGGCCAGCAGCTCGACACCGCTCTGCAGCCGTTCATCCAGGCGATGCTGGCCCGTATCGCTGGTGGCGGTCCGGAACACGGTTCCGCTGCTCCACAGCCGCAGGGGCCGCGGTCGTCCCGCCAGACGTGTGCAGGCCGCCCGGGCGATCGATGCCGTCATCTCAGGCCGCAGCCCCAGGGGCTCGTCGGCTGCCAGGCGCACCAGTTCCCGCTCCTGGATACCCCCACCGGCCGCCAGGGTCTCCAACCGCTCCACCACGGGGGGAGCCACCTCGGCGTACCCCCACTGGCGGTAGACCTCCGCCAGCCGGTCGCACAGCCAGCGGTTGCCATCCACCTCACGCGGATTGAGATCCCTGGCTCCGGCGGCGGGTTGCAGGGCCATCGAGCGTTCCGGAGCGGACTGGCGCTGATCCTATGGAGTAGGGCTCACCGCGCCGCATCCAGTTCGGGGGCCCCGAAGCTGGCGCCGTTGAGGGGTGAACAGGCGGCGAGCCCGTCGATCAGTGCCTGCTGCAGGCCGGGGGTGCACGCGATCACCCGGCCACTCTCCAGTTGGGCTGCGGCTCCGTCGTAGGCGCTGATCACACCGCCTGCCTGCTCCACGAGCACGAGGCCGGCTGCCAGATCCCAGGGTGAGAGGCCCCGCTCCCAGTAGCCATCCAGCCGACCATCGGCCACGAAGGCCAGATCGACGGCGGCGGAGCCGCCCCGGCGCACGCCACGGGTGCGGTGTGTGAACCAGGCGAACTCGGCGTAGTTGTTGTCGAGGCGGGTGTGGCGGTCGTACGCGAACCCGGTCACCAGCAGCGAGCTGGCCAGCTCCTGGCAGCCGCTGACCCGGATCGGCCGGTCATTGCACCAGGCCCCCAGGCCGGGGGCCGCCCAGTAGAGGCTGTCGAGGGCGGGCACCGCCAGGGCGCCCAGCAGCGGCAGGCCCCGATGGGTCAGTCCGATCGAGGTTCCGAAGAACGGGTAGCGGTGGGCGTAGTTGGTGGTGCCATCGAGGGGATCGACACACCACTCCAGCCCAGAGTCTCCGCCGCTGCGGCGACCGCTCTCCTCGGCCAGAACCCCCAGATCGGGTGTCTCGGCGCTCAGGACCGCCAGGACAGCCTGCTCAGCGGCCAGATCCGCCTCCGTGACCAGATCACCGGCCCGACCCTTCTCGCGCACGCGCTCCAGCTGCCCGAAATGGCGGCGCAACTGCTCGGCGCCGGCTGCGGCGGCCTGGCGGGCCACCGCAGCCAGACGGCCGAGTTCATCGGCGCCGAGACCACTGCGCTCCAGCGCTGCGTCGGAGAGGCGGCGGGGTTCGTTCATTCGTCATCGAGGGGGATGCCCGGGCGCACCTTGCCACGCCCGAAGTGACGGCCGAACTGCAGCTCATACACCTCGTCCTCATCCTGGGTCTCCACCTCAAGCGGCCCCATGGCACGGGCCACGCACAGCAGGCCGTAGCCCTGGCTCCGCAGCTCACGGGAGAGGCCCAGGGCCTCCCGTTGATCGATGCTGCCGCTGAGAACCCGCACGGCGCAGGCGGTGCAGCAACCGTTGCGGCAGCTGAAGGGCAGCGGCTGCCCCTGCTGTTCGAAGCTGCGCAGGATGTAGTCCCCCTCGGGCACCTGGAGCTCGATCGTGCGCTGCTCCTGGCGCCAGTGCACCGTGATCGGATGACTTCGCATGGCGTGACCTGAGCGCGCGACGGGGGACTGCTACATTCTCACTGTTGCCCCGCGCAGCCGTGCCCGTATCAACCCCTGGGATTAACCCCAAGGTGAGTTGCGGATACAGCAAAAAGCCCCCTCGCGGAGAGGTGGCCGAGTGGTCGAAGGCGCAGCACTGGAAATGCTGTATAGGGGCAACTCTATCGAGGGTTCGAATCCCTCCCTCTCCGTTTTCCTAAGCCGTCCTCAAGGGCGGCTTTTTTGTTGGTCGTTTTTGTTGGTCTGTTTTGTTGATCTGTGCCCGCCGATCTGCGCCCTTAGCTTGCCGCAGGCCAGTGCGAGTGCGGGCGCAGCGGATTCAACCGAAGCGCCCGGACACGTAGTCCTTGGTTGCCTGCTGCTGCGGGGCGTTGAAGATCGCTTCGGTCTCAGCGAACTCCTCAAGGCAGCCCACCTTGCGATCGGCATCGGCACTGGCGGTGACGTTGAAGAAGCCGGTCATGTCGCTCACGCGCACGGCCTGCTGCATGTTGTGCGTCACGATCACGATCGTGTAGCTCTTCTTGAGCTCATGCATCATCTCCTCGATCTTCAGGGTCGAGATTGGATCCAGGGCTGAGCAGGGTTCATCCATCAGGATCACCTCCGGTTCGATCGCGATCGCCCGGGCGATGCACAGCCGCTGCTGTTGTCCGCCGGATAGGGCATAGCCGCTCTCGCGCAGCTTGTCCTTGGTTTCATCCCAGATGGCGGCCTTGCGCAGCGACCGCTCGACCAGCTCATCCATGTCACCGCGGAAGCCATTGATGCGGGCGCCGAAGGCGATGTTCTCGTAGATGCTCTTGGGAAATGGATTCGGCTTCTGAAACACCATGCCGATGCGGCGGCGCACCTCCACGGGATCCACGTTGCGGGCGTAGAGATCCTGGCCATCGAACAGCACCCGGCCGCGCAGGCTGCAGCCCTCGATCAGATCGTTCATGCGGTTCAGGGCCCGCAGCACCGTGCTCTTGCCGCAGCCGGAGGGGCCGATGAAGGCGGTCACCTTGCCGCGTGGAATCTGCATGTACACGCCGCGCACGGCGTCCTGGCCGCCGTAGCTGATGCTGACGTTCTCCAGCGACAGACAACTGGCGGTGGCGGTGCTGGCGGCGGAGACGGTCATCGCTGGAGGTGAGGGTGTGCGGGTGAGGTCAGCTGCGGGTGAGACGTCCCAACCAGCGAGCCAGGAGGTTGGCCGCCAGGATCATCACCACCAACACGAAGGAGGCCGCCCAGGCCAGGGAGATCTGCGCCTCATAGGGCATGATCGCGAAGTTGTAGATCAACACCGACATCGACGCGATCGGCTTGAGCAGGCCATCGGGCCAGTAGGACGAGAACAGGGCCGTGAAGATCAGCGGTGCCGTTTCGCCGGCGGCCCGGGCAATGGCCAGCACGACGCCGGTGGCGATCGGTGAGAAGGCCGCCGGCAGGGTGATGCGGGTCACGGTCACGAACCTGGAGGCACCGATCCCCATCGCGCCCAGCCGCAGTTCATTGGGCACGAGCTTCAGCCCTTCGTCCGTGGTCTTGATCACGGTTGGAACCATCAGCACCGCCAGGGCGATGCCGCCGGCAAGGGCGCTGTAGCTCTCGCCGAACAGGACCCTGGTGCTGACGATCAGCCCGTAGATGAAGACGCCGCAGATGATCGAGGGCACGCCGGCCAGCACGTTGGTGCCGAACCGAACGAACCGGGCAAAGCCGCCACCGCGTGAATACTCCGCCAGATAGATGCCGGCGCCCACGCCCACCGGGATGGCCAGCACCGTGGCGATCCAGGTGATGATCACGGTGCCGAGGATGGCGTTGCCGATCCCGCCTTCCTCCAGGCCGGGAGCCGGTGGCAGGCCGGTGAGCAGCCCAACGCTCAGCAGGGATCCGCCCTTGATCAGCACGTAGGCGAGCACCAGAACCAGCGGCAGCACCGCGACGGTGGTGAACAGGGCCGCCACCAGGGTCAGCAGCTGGCTCCAGCGGTTGCGGGCCAGGCCCGGCCGGTGCAGCAGCGATCCGCGCGTGAAGGTCGTCATGGCGGCTCAGTAACGGAGGCTGAGGCGGCGCACCACCCACTGGGCCAGGACGTTCACCACCAGGGTGAGCAGCATCAGCACCACCGCCGCGTACATCAGGGCCGAGACCTGGAGCCCATCAGCTTCGCCGAACTGATTGGCCAGCATCGAGGAGATGGTGTTGCCAGGTGCCAGCAGGCTCCAACTGAAATTGGTGGAATTGCCGATGATCATCGTCACGGCCATGGTTTCGCCCATCGCCCGACCCAGGGCCAGCATCACACCGCCGGTGATTCCGGAGATCGCCGCCGGCAGGATGATGTGCAGGATCGCTCCCCAGCGGGTGGTACCCACGCCATAGGCCGCCTGCCGCAGTTCCGCCGGCACCTGTAGCAGCGAATCACGGGCGATGGCCGTGATGATCGGCAGGATCATCACCACCAGGATCAGGATCGCCGGAGCCATTCCCGGTCCCTGCGGTTCGCTGGCGAACAGGGGGATCCAGCCCAGCAGGCCGTGGAGCGCCATCAGGCCTGGGCGCAGGAACGGCTCCATCACGAAGATCGCCCAGAGCCCCAGCACCACCGATGGGATCGCCGCCAGCAGCTCCACCATCACGGCAAGCACCTGGCGAATCCGCAGCGGGATGATCGTTTCGGTCAGAAAGATCGCCGTGCCGACGCCTAGGGGCACGGCGATCAGCAGGGCCGCCAGGGAGGTGGCCAGGGTGCCGTAGATCGCCGTGAAGGCGCCGTACTGCTCCCCGACCGGATCCCAGTTCGAGGTGGTGAGGAAGCTGAGACCGAAGCGAGCGAAGGCCTCGCGTGCCCCACCAAGCACCGTAAAAAGGATGCCCAGCAACAGCAGGCCGACCACGGAGGCCAGCACGATCGTGAGCCGGTGGAAGCCCTGATCGAGAAGCTTTTCCCCGAGGGGCCGGCGCCGCAGGGTGAAGAGTTCTGGGCGAGGACCCGTGGCCATGGGGTTCTTGGTCTGTGGTGAATCTAGTCGGCGGCCTTCTCCGTGCTCCTGTGCCGGCCCGGGCCTGGTCGATTCCCCTGCGCCCGTTAGCGTTGGCACTCAAGCCATCAGTGGGGCAGACGGGTCCAGCGTGCAGGCAATCGGGGGTGAGTGCGGGGCCGTCGGCGGCTCCGATCGGAAGGAGCGGGACTGATGGCGCGCATCGTCGGCATCGACCTCGGTACCACCAATTCGGTGGTGGCGGTTCTGGAGGGGGGGCGGCCCCAGGTGATCGCCAGTGCCGAAGGCGGGCGCACCACCCCTTCGGTGGTTGGCTTCAGCAAGGACCGTGAGCTGCTGGTGGGTCAGCTGGCCCGGCGCCAGCTGGTGCTCAATCCACGCAACACCTTCGCCAACCTCAAACGCTTCGTCGGTCGCCAGTGGGACGAACTCGACGAGGGCAGCCTGTCGGTGCCCTACACCGTGCGCGCCAACGACCAGGGCAACGTGCGCGTCGTCTGCCCCGCCACCGAGCGTGAGTACGCCTCGGAGGAGCTGGTGGCCAGCATCCTGCGCAAGCTGGTCGACGACGCCAGCACCTATCTCGGCGAGCCGGTGGAGGCGGCGGTGATCACCGTTCCCGCCTACTTCAACGATGCCCAGCGCCAGGCCACCCGCGATGCCGGCCGCCTGGCTGGCATCAGCGTGGAGCGGATCCTCAATGAGCCCACCGCCGCCGCCCTGGCCTACGGCTTCGATCGCAGCACCGTCAAGCGGGTGCTGGTCTTCGATCTGGGTGGCGGCACCTTCGACGTCTCCGTGCTGCGGGTTGCCCAGGGGGTGTTCGATGTCAAGGCCACCAGCGGAGATACCCAGCTGGGGGGCAACGACTGGGATCGCCGCATCGTCGACTGGCTCGCCGACGCCTTCCAGAGGGAGCATGGCGTCGACCTGCGCCGCGACCGTCAGGCCCTGCAGCGCCTGACCGAAGCGGCAGAGAAGGCCAAGATCGAGCTCAGCGGCGTGCAGAGCACGCCGATTTCGCTGCCCTTCATCGCCACGGGCGAGGCTGGCCCGCTCCACATCGAGACCACCCTTGAGCGTGGCACCTTCGAAGGTCTCTGCCCGGATCTGCTCGACCGGCTGCTGCGCCCGGTGCAGCGCGCCCTGCGCGATTCCGGCCTGGCGGCCGAGGACATCGACGACGTGGTGTTGGTGGGTGGTTCCACGCGCATGCCGATGGTGCAGGCGATGGTGCGCACCCTGATCCCGCTCGAGCCCTGCCAGTCGGTGAACCCCGATGAGGTGGTGGCGATCGGCGCCGCCGTGCAGGCCGGCATCCTCACCGGCGAGCTGCGCGATCTGATGCTCAACGACGTCACGCCTCTCTCCCTGGGGCTGGAGACGATCGGTGGTGTGATGAAGGTGCTGATCCCGCGCAACACACCGATCCCGGTGCGCAAGAGCGATGTGTTCAGCACCTCCGAGGCCAACCAGAGCTCCGTTGAGATCCATGTGCTCCAGGGCGAGCGGCAGATGGCGGAGGGCAACAAGAGCCTCGGCCGCTTCCGCCTCTCCGGTATTCCTCCCGCTCCACGGGGCGTGCCCCAGGTGCAGGTGTCGTTCGACATCGATGCCAATGGATTGCTGCAGGTGTCGGCCACCGATCGCACCACCGGCCGCCAGCAGAGCGTGAGCATCCAGGGGGGCTCCAACCTCAGCGAGGACGAAATCACCCGTCTGATCGAGGAGGCGGAGCAGAAGGCCACGGAGGATCGCCGTCGCAAGGCCGAGATCGATCGCCGCAATCGTGCCCAGACTCTGGTGGCTCAGGCGGAGCGCCGGCTCCGGGATGCTGCCCTGGAGCTGGGGCCCTATGGCGCCGAGCGCCAGCAGCGGGCCGTGGAGATCGCCATGCGCGATGTGCAGGATCAGCTGGCGGATGGTGATCCCGCTGACCTCGATCTGAGCGTCAGCCAGCTCCAGGAGGCGCTGTTCGGTCTGAACCGCCGGCTGGCGAGTGAACGCCGCCAGGACAGCAATCCCCTGCAGGGCCTCAAGAACACGCTCGGCTCGATCAAGGACGAGCTGTTCGCCGAGGACGACTGGGACGACTGGGAGCGGGGCCGCAGCCGTGATCCCTGGGCCGAACCGTCCTGGTCCGCCGCCCGCGGCGGCGCGGCCTGGGATCAGCCACGCGACCGCGACAGCACCTGGGATCGTCCGGAGACCTCAGGCTGGCAACGTCCCCCCACGGGGCGTTCCTTCGAGGAGGACTCTCCCCGCCGTGTTGCCGACCCCGATCGTGACCGCGCAGGCCGTGAGAGGTTCGTCAGTGACGGGTCGGACCGTGACAGGGGTGATCGTGGTGAGGCCTGGTCGGATCGTGGTCGACGGTCTGAGGCCGAGCCGGCTCAGCCGCGTTCACGATCCCGTCAGGCCGATGATCCGTGGGCTGAGGTCTGAGCCGTGACCACGAGCGTCAGCCGCTCCACCAGCGTGAACCACTGGGCGGTCCTCGGTCTGGAGCCCGGTGCCGATGCCGCCAGCCTCAAGCGCGCCTTCCGCTCCCTGGCACGGCGCTGGCACCCCGATCTCAACGGCAACGATCCCCATGCCGAGGAGCAGTTCAAGGCGGTCAATGAGGCCTATGCGGTGCTCAGCGATCCCGTGCGACGTCAGCAGTGGGAGGTCGGCCTCGACGGTCCGGAGGCGGCGGCCGCAGGCCTGGACCCCTTCGCAACCGGCTTCCCTGATTTCGACGATTACGTGGCGGCTCTGTTCGGCCGTCAGCGGCGCTCCCCAAGCGGTGCTCGCGCCAGTGGGGAGCGGCGGAATGACGAAGCCGCTGACCCGGAGGCTGTCCGACAGACCACCGGTTCGCGCCGCGGCGATGTGACAACGGCGCCGCCGCCGCCGCCGCCGGTGACGGCCACGGGCGACAGCGAGACCGTGGTGGAGCTCAGCCCCGGCCAGGCCCTGCAGGGCGAGCGGGTTGAGCTGGAGCTGGGGGATGGCACCTCCGTTGAGGTCTGGACGCCGCCCCTGGCCGGGGATGGCTGGCGCCTGCGCCTGGCCGGGGTGGCTCCCGGCGGTGGCGATCACTTCCTGCAGCTGCGGGTGCGCACGGCGGAGGGCCTGCGGATCGATGGCCTGCGCGTGCTCTATCAGCTGGAGATTTCCCCCGCCGATGGGGCCCTGGGCTGCATTGTGGCGGTGCCGACCCTCGATGGGCCCGTGCACCTGCGGGTGCCGCCGGGTTCATCCAGCGGTCGATTGCTGCGGCTGCGTGGTCGCGGCCTTGAGCGCGCCGGCCAGCGCGGCGACCAGCTCGTGGAGATCCGCCTGGTGGTGCCCCAGGCGCTTACGGAAGCGGAGGAGGCCCTGTACGGACGGCTGCAGCAGCTGGCTGCGGAGATCGATGGCCGGGGTGCCTGAGCCCTGATCGTGGTTCCTGAGCTGTGATCAGTGAGACACTGAGCCCGGACCCAGCCTCAGACCATGGCGGTGCACGTGCTGCTCTTCGATGCAGGAAGCGAGAACGAGGGCATTCACTCCCTTGAGCTTCAGGGCGCCACGGTGGTGCTGCTGTTCGAGGACCGTGACGACGCCGAGCGCTACGCCGGACTGCTGGAGGCCCAGGATTTCCCCATGCCGACCGTGGAGGCGATCGAGCGGCGCGAGATGGAGGAGTTCTGCGCGGATGCGGGCTATGAGGCGCGGTTCGTGCCGGCCGGTTTCCTCCCCCAGACGGCTGAGGAGCGCCTGCTGATCGCACCCCCGGAGAACAACATGGATGTCTCGGGCTGGCGTGAGCAGGGCGATGCCACGGCCGCGCCGGACAGCGCAGCTTCCCCTGAGCCGATCAGCAGCGGCAATGCTGAGCTTGAGGCCTTCCGTCGCCGCCTTGAGGGCCTGCTGTGAGTGAGGCCAGTCCCGGGCTGAACCGCGGTCACCTGCTCACCGAACAGGCCAACCCCCGCAGCAGCGCTCTCGATCAGCTCAGCACCGCCGATCTGGTGCAGCTGTTCTGCGATGAGGATCGGCTCCCGCAGCAGGCCGTGGCCGCCGCTGCTCCAGCCCTCAGCGCCGCTGTCGATGCGATCGCCGAGCGTCTGCGCGCCGGTGGGCGCCTGTTCTATCTCGGCGCAGGCACCTCCGGGCGTCTTGGCGTGCTTGATGCCGCCGAGTGCCCGCCCACCTTCTGCAGCGATCCGCAGCTGGTGCAGGGGGTGCTCGCCGGTGGCGCCCCGGCCCTGCTGCGCAGCTCCGAAGGCCTGGAGGACCTGCAGGACGCCGGTCGCCAGGATCTGGAGCAGCGGGGGTTCAGCGGCGGCGATGCCCTTGTGGGGATCGCTGCCGGGGGCACCACCCCCTACGTCCATGGCGGCCTGGCCCATGCCCGCAGCCTCGGTGCCCTGACGATCGCCATCGCCTGCGTGCCGGCCGATCAGGTGCCGATCGCCTGCGACATCGACATCCGCCTGCTCACCGGCCCGGAGCTGCTGGCGGGCTCCACCCGCCTCAAGGCGGGCACCGCCACGAAAATGGCCCTCAACATCCTCAGCACCGGCGTGATGGTGCGGCTGGGCAAGGTGCACGGCAACCGGATGGTGGATGTGGCGGTCACCAACACCAAGCTTGAGGACCGTGCCCTGCGCATCCTGGAGGACCTGGGGGGCATTGATCGCGACCAGGGCCGGACGCTGCTGCTGCGCAGCGGCGGTTCGGTCAAGCTGGCGCTGTTGATGCACGTCCGCGGCTGCGACCGCGATCAGGCCAGCCAGCTGCTGGCCGCGTGCGACAACCAGCTGCGCAGGGCGCTGACGGGCTGACCTGGCCGCCTGACCGAACCGGCCGGCGGGTCGACCCGTTGAACCGGCACCATCGCTCCACCACTCCGCCTGTTCAGTCCTGGGCCTGGCAGGGGCCCCAGTAGGGGCTGGTGAACAGATCCAGTTTCTGCCGGGTGCCAGCAGGCACCTGATCCTTCGGCGTCATCAGGGCATCGCGCAGAGCCGTGTGGGCAGCACTGGTGGGTCTCAGGGCGGCGACCCGCTCCGCCGTGGTACGCACGATCTGGGTCGCCAGTTCGGCATTGGCCCGCAGATTGCCGATCACCATCTCCACTGTGACGCTGTCGTGATCGGCGTACCAGCAGTCGTAGTCGGTGGCCATCGCCAGGGTGGCGTAGGCGATCTCGGCTTCCCGGGCCAGGCGCGCCTCCGTGTGGTTGGTCATGCCGATCACCGTGCAGCCCCAGCTGCGGTACAGGTTCGATTCAGCGCGCGTGGAGAAGGCCGGACCCTCCATGCAGAGGTAGGTGCCGCCGCGGTGCAGGCTGCGCCCCTCGGGCATCAGGCTGTCGGCCACGTCCGCCAGCAGGCGGCTCAGGCCGGGGCAGAAGGGATCGGCCAGGGCCACGTGCGCCACGGCTCCCTCGCCGAAGAAGCTCAGCGGCCGCTGGTGCGTGCGATCGATGAACTGATCCGGCACCACCATGTCGAGCGGGCGGACCTGCTCCTGCAGGGAGCCCACCGCCGAGGGCGAGAGGATCCAGCGCACCCCCAGGGAGCGCATCGCCCAGATGTTCGCCCGGTAGGGCACTTCGGTGGGCAGAAAGGTGTGGTGACGGCCGTGGCGGGCCAGGAACACCACCTCCATCCCGCCGAGGCGGCCGAGGCGCAGGCTGTCGGAAGGGGGGCCGAAGGGGGTGTCCACCTGGATCTCCTGGACATCCTCCAGGCCCTCCATGGCATACAGACCACTGCCGCCCAGAACCCCGAGCCGGGCCTCACCCAGATTCACCATGCCGCCGGCTGCCATCGCGTTGCTGCTGCTTCACCCCTTCTACCGGAGAGCGCATACTGGCCAGGTCTGAACCCTTGCCTCCAAGCGCTGTGACCAAAGCCGTGATGGACACCGACGCCGGCATGATCGAACTGGAGCTGTTCGACGCCGACGCACCTAACACCGTGGCCAATTTCGTGAAGCTGGCCCGGGACGGCTTCTACGACGGCCTCTCCTTCCACCGCGTCATCCCCGGCTTCATGGCCCAGGGCGGTTGCCCCAACAGCCGTGAAGGCGCCCGAGGCATGGCCGGCACCGGTGGCCCCGGCTACAAGATCGATTGCGAGATCAACGGCCAGAAGCACCAGGCCGGCACCCTGGCCATGGCCCATGCCGGCCGTAACACCGGTGGCTCGCAGTTTTACATCTGCCATGAGGCCCAGCCCCATCTCGATGGGCAGCACACCGTGTTCGGCCACACCGGCAACATGGATGTGGTGCTGGCGCTGCAGAACGGCAGCCGCATCAACAAGGTGACGATTCAGGACTGAATCGCGACGGCGCCGGAGCGAAGCGACCGCTGGCGGCGCTTCGCTCCGGCCGCACTCAGCACCAGCGCACCAGGGTGGCGGCCTCGAGCCGGAGGGCATCAGCCGCCCCTTTGGTGGTGAGCAGTTCCTGAAGCGGCCGCCGTTGCGCCTCCAGCGTGTTGCTGGGGTGATTGCTGCGCTGGGCATCGGCCGCCAGCAGCAGGCTCACGCTCTGGGTGCGCGGCCACTGCGCCATGCAGCGCAGTCCCTCCCCCAGTCGGGCCGCATTGCCACCGGCCACCACCACCGCCAGATCAGGCTGATCGAGAAGGGCCAGCACCCGCGAATGCTCTTCCCGCTCCAGCAGCAGGTCATGCTGCTCGGCCCACTGGCGTAGTTCGATCAGCTGGTTGGTCTGCCGGGCGGCTGCATCGTCGGCGCTACCAGGTGTGCTCTCCTCAGCCGGCTCCAGTTTCCAGGCGAGCACGGCGGCGGGGCCATGACCGGCGCCGCTGTCCATCAGGTGCCCCAGCTTGGTCTGCTTGGTCTGCAGGTAGGCGGCGTTGTGCTGGCTGGGGTCCATCACCAGCGGCACCCGATCCTCCACCTGCAGGCCGTAGCCACCGAGGCCGGCGATCTTGCGGGGGTTGTTGGTGATCAATCGCAGACGATGGACCCCCAGGTCGCTGAGGATTTGGGCGCCGACGCCGTAGTTGCGCAGGTCGGCCGGAAAGCCGAGGCGCTCGTTGGCCTCCACGGTGTCCAGGCCGCCGTCCTGGAGCGAATAGGCCCGCAGCTTGTTGATCAGGCCAATGCCGCGTCCCTCCTGGCGCAGATAGACCACCACGCCTTCACCGGCGGCCTCGATCATGCGCAGGGCCGCCTCCAGCTGGGGCCTGCAGTCGCAGCGCAGGGAGCCGAAGGCATCGCCGGTGAGGCATTCGCTGTGCACGCGCACCAGCACCGGCCCACTGGCCTGCTCGGGCGCACCCTTGACGATCGCCACATGCTCGCTGCCATCGAGCTCGTTGCGATAGCCGATGGCCCGGAACTGACCGAAGGCGCTCGGCAGGCTGGCCTCCGCCTGGCGGCGCACGAACCGCTCCGTATCGAGGCGATAGCGGATCAGATCGGCGATGTTGATCAGCCGCAGGCCGTGGCGGCGGGCGTAGTCCACCAGCTGCGGCAGGCGGGCCATCGAGCCGTCGCCGTTCTGGATCTCGCAGATCACACCGGCCGGATAGAGCCCCGCCAGCCGGGCCAGGTCCACCGCGGCTTCCGTGTGCCCCGCCCGTTTGAGCACCCCGCCCTGCTTGGCCCGCAGCGGAAAGATGTGCCCCGGCCGACGCAGGTCGGCCGGGCGCGTGGCGGGGTGGATCGCCACCTGGATCGTGCGGGCGCGATCCTCGGCGGAGATCCCCGTGCTGACGCCGTTCTCCGGCCCCGCGTCCACGCTCACCGTGAAGGCGGTCTGATTGCTGTCGGTGTTGCGATCCACCATCAGCGGCAGATCGAGCGCGTCCAGGCGCTCACCCTCCATCGCCAGGCAGATCAGGCCCCGCGCCTCGGTGGCCATGAAGTTGATCTGTTCGGGGGTGGCGAACTGGGCGGCGCAGATCAGATCCCCTTCGTTTTCTCGGTTCTCGTCGTCGACGACGACCACCATGTCGCCATTGCGGATGGCGGCCAGGCCATCGGCGATGGAATCGAACTGGAGGGCGGGGTTGCTCAGGGGATCCGGGCCCACGGGCCGATGTGCTGGCACTTTTATAGAGCCCGGTACGATCTGCCGTTCCTGACAACCGGGCATGGCCAGCAAGCGCGTTGCGGTGATCGGAGCCTCCGGTTACGGCGGTCTGCAGACCCTGCGGCTGCTGCAGGGCCACCCGGAGCTGGAGGTGAGCTTCCTCGGCGGTGAGCGCAGCAGCGGCAAGCGCTGGAGCGAGCTCACGCCGTTCCTGCCCCTGCCGGGGGATCCGTTGGTGCAGAGCCCGGATCCCGCCGCGATCGCGGCGGCCGCCGATCTGGCGGTGCTCAGCCTGCCCAATGGTCTGGCCTCTCGCCTGGTGCCCGGGCTGCTGGAGCGGGGCGTGAAGGTGGTGGATCTGTCGGCGGATTACCGCTACGCCTCCCTGGATCAGTGGAAGGAGGTCTATGCCTCCGAAGCCCGCGACCATCCCCGGGATGACGACGCCCTCTGCGCTGAGGCCGTGTATGGCCTGGTGGAGTGGGACCAGGAGCGGATCCGTACGGCCCGGTTGGTGGCGGCCCCCGGTTGCTTCCCCACCGCCAGCCTGCTGGCGCTCACGCCGTTCCTGAAGCAGGGCCTGATCGAGGCCGGCGGCATCGTGATCGATGCCAAGACCGGCACCAGCGGCGGTGGCCGTGCCGCCAAGGAGCACCTGCTGCTCGCCGAAGCCTCCGAGGGTGTTGCCCCCTACGGCGTGGTCGGCCACCGCCACACCAGCGAGATCGAGCAGCTCTGCAGCCGTGCCGCCGGCCAGGCGATCCAACTGCAGTTCACGCCGCATCTGATCCCGATGGTGCGCGGCCTCCTCGCCACCGTCTACGGGCGCCTGCGTGACCCCGGCCTCACCGCCGAGGACTGCACCACGCTGCTGCAGGCGGCCTACCGCAATGCTCCCTGCGTGCAGGTGCTGCCGGTGGGCACCTACCCCTCCACCAAGTGGGTGCGCAACACCAACCGCGCTCTGCTTTCGGTGCAGGTGGATCCGCGCAGCAGCCAGCTGATCGTGATGAGCGCGATCGACAATATGGTCAAGGGTCAGGCCGGTCAGGGGGTGCAGTGCCTGAACCTGATGGCGGGTCTCCCGGCTGAGACCGGCCTGCCGCTGCTGCCGTTCTATCCCTGAGGGTCAGAGGCCAAGCCGATCCGCCGCCAGCTGCACGGCCAGCGGCAGGATCCGGTGCTCCTGGGCGTGGATGCGATCGGCCAGGCTCCCGGCGTCATCACGGGCATCCACCGGTACGGCGGCCTGCACCAGGATCGGGCCGGTATCCACCTCCAGGCTCACCAGATGGGCGGTGCAGCCGCTGATGCGCACCCCAGCCGCCAAGGCCTGTTCGATCGCCCGGGCGCCGCGGAAACTCGGCAGCAGCGAGGGGTGGATGTTGATCAGTCGGTCGGGGAAGGCATCGATCAGCTCCTGGGTCACGATCCGCATCCAGCCCGCCATCACCACCAGATCCACGCCGGCGGCCTGAAAGCTGCCGATCAGGGCGCGATCGAGCGATTCGCGGCTGTCGTGGTCGCGGTGGTCGTGCAGCTGCCAGCGAACCCCCAGCCGCTCGGCGCGGCCGATGGCACCACAGCCCGCGTTGTTCACCACCAGCAGGCGCACATCGGCCGCCAGCACCCCGGCCTGAACCGCCTGCACCAGCGCCTCGAAGTTGCTGCCGTTGCCAGAGGCGAGCACGCCCAGCCGCAACCGCCGACCCTGCCGTGCCGCCGGGGGCGTGGCCATCGGTGGCGACGGCCACTGGACGGCCCGGGCTAGCTCGCTAGGGTCGGCGAAAGAGGGCGGTCGGCCATGTCCCATCTCTCCATCCTGCCAACGGTGCTGCGCGATGAAACCGTGCTCGCCCAGGTCCTGCGGGATCTGGGTCTCGAGCCACTGGGGCGTGGCCAGATGCGGGGCTTCGCGGGTGAACGGCAGGTCGTTGATCTGCGTGTTCATCTGGCGGAAGGGCTCTGGCTTGGTTGGTCGCGCCAGCGTGATGGCACCCTCGCCCTGGTCGGCGACCTGCAGCGCCTGTCCCGCTCCCGTTCGGTGCAGGCCCTGCTCAGTCAGCTCACCCGCCGCTACGCCGCCCGCCATGCGCTCCAGGTCGCCACCCTGGAGCTGCCGGAAGTCAGCGTCCAGCTGATGGGTTGACGTCCCTGTGGTCGACGTTCACCTGGATCTGCTCGACCCCGCAAGCCATCTCGTCGGGGTCAGCCTGCGCCTGGAAGCGCGCCTCGGCACGCTGCGGCTGCGGCTACCCGGCTGGACTCCGGGGTCCTATCTGATCCGCGACTACGTGCGCCACCTGGAGTCGCTGGAGGTGCGCCAGGGCGGGAAGCTGCTGCCGCAGCGGCGTCTTGAGCCCGCCTGCTGGCAGGTCGAGCCTGAGGTGGGTGGTCCTCCCCTGGACATTCGCTACCGGGTGCTGGCGTCGGATCTGTCCGTCCGCACCTGCCATCTCGATCAGGACCATGGCTTCCTGGCCCTGGCGGCCGTGGTGCTGGAGGTGGAGGGCGAGCGCTGGTCGCCCCATCGCCTCAGCTGCCGGCTGCCCGCGTCGTGGCAGGCCTTCATCTCCCTGCCGGGCGATGCCGCAGACGGGCCGGGGGTGATCGCCCGCGACCTGGATCAGCTGCTCGACAGTCCGCTCGAGCTGGGTCCCCACCGGGTCCACACCTTCACCGTGGCTGATGTGCCGCATCGCTGGGTCACCTGGGCAGGGCCGGCCGGCGCTGATGACTGGCTGCTCTCACGCCTGCCGGAGCTGCTGCGCGATGTGGAGCGCGTCTGCCTGGCCTGTTGTCGGCTGATGGGGCAACCCCGCCCGGCCGCCGATCACTACCTGTTCATCCTGCACCTGCTGGATGAGGGATACGGCGGTCTTGAGCACGACGATGCCACGGTGCTCGTGTACGGGCGCCGCAACCTGGAGAAGCCCGATGGCTATCGCCGCTTTCTGCAGCTGGTGGCCCATGAGTATCTGCACCAGTGGAATGTGCGGCGGCTGCGGCCAGCCGAGCTGTCCCCGATCGACTACCACCGGCCTGTGCCGGTGCCGACCCTCTGGTTCGCAGAAGGCGTCACCAGCTATGTGGATCAGCTGCTGCCACGGCTCGCGGGGCTGAGCAGCACCGATGAGCTGCTGGAGGATCTCGGCGCGGATCTCAGCCGCTATCGCCTCACCCCGGGGCGCTCCGTGCAGAGCCTCCGCGACAGCAGCCAGGAGGCCTGGGTCAAGCTCTATCGCGCCGATGCCCATTCCGGCGACAGCCAGATCAGCTACTACCTCAAGGGTGCAGTCGTGGCCCTCTGCCTGGATCTGCACCTGCGTGGCTCAGGCTCCTGCCTGGCCTCGGTGCTGCAGTCGCTCTGGCTCAGCCATGGCCGCTGGCGGCGGGGCTACAGCGAGGCCGAACTGATCGCCGTCTTCGCCGCGCACGATCCGGAGCTCGAGCGACTGCTGCCCCTCTGGCTCGGCAGCGTGGACGATCCCGACCTCGATGGCTATCTCAGGAGTGTCGGTCTGCTGTTGGAGCCTGTGCGCGCAGCCCATCCATGGTGCGGTGTCAGCCTGGCCTCCGAAGGGGGGCAGCTCGTGGCCCGTCGCGTCCAGCGCGGCAGCCCGGCCGAGCAGGCCGGGCTCTGCGTGGGTGATGAGCTGCTGGCTCTCGAGGGGCGCCGCCTGCGGGCGTCCGATGACCTGGCGGCGGGTCTGCGGCCTGGTCAGGTGCAGCCGCTGCTGATCAGCCGCCACGCGCTGCTGCGCACGCTCTCGCTCACCAGCGCAGTGCCGCAGGTGGAGCGCTACCGCCTGGTCAGCGATCCCTCCGCTGAGGAGCCAGCCCTGCAGCGCCGTGGCCGCTGGCTCGGTCTGCTGCCGGAGCCCGGCTGATGGTCAGACCGCTCTTCAGTGATCGTTGGCACCGGCAGCGTCAGATCCTGATCGCTCTGAGCAGTGTGGGTGCCCTGCTCCTGACGGCCGGTATCGCGCTGGCGCTTCAGCGCTTCTGGCAGGACGCCACCGAGCCTGGTGCGCCCAGTGTTCGCCAGGCGGCCGCTCCGGCACCTCCTGCTCAGGCCCCCTGGCGCAGTCCGCTCAGGCGCCAGTGCAACGCCGGCGGTCCGGTCCTGCGTCAACGCCTGCAGAGCCAGCTGCATGCCCTGCCCCAGCGGATCCGCCGCCTGCGGATCGATCCGAGCAACTATGGCCGTCGTCATCGTCAGGATGCCTATGGCCAGCCGGTGGCGCACACGCCGCAGCTGGTGGTGCTGCACGAAACCGTCTACGGCCTGAATTCAGCCATCAATACCTTCACCACTCACCATCCCCATGATGGCGATCAGGTGAGCTACCACGTGCTCATCGGCGAGAAGGGACAGATTGTGCAGGCCGTCGATCCCACTGATCGTGCCTTCGGCGCCGGCTATTCCGCCTTTCGTGGCCGCTGGGCCGTCACCAATGCCTCAATGGCCGGCTCTGTCAACAACTTCGCCCTGCATCTGAGCCTGGAAACTCCACTCGATGGTGAGAACAATGCCGCTCGCCACAGCGGCTATACGGCAGCTCAATACGATTCCCTTGCTGTCGTGCTGGCCGACTGGATGCAGCGTTTCAACATCCCGGCCGATCACATCACGACTCACCGGCATGTGGATCTGGGGCTTGAGCGTGCCGATCCGCGCAGCTTTGACTGGTCGGCGCTGCAGGTAAGGCTGGCTGCCCTCGGTCAGCTGTGCTGATCAGAAGCAAGGAACTTTATGTTGAGGCCGGCTCAGATCAGAGGGCTGAGCGACTTGCGATGTTGCCCGTAGATCAGGCCGTGTAGTTCGGCATCCTGAATGTAGCCCAGGATGCGCGTCGGGTAATCCAGCTTGCCGTTGTGTAGGTAGGCGAGTGTTGCGGCCGTCTTCGCATGGTTTGGATTCTCGCTGATCCCATACGTCGCGCTGGCGGGTCGCTCAAGCGTGGCGAGCAGGCGGGAGAGCTTGCCGGCCAACAGGGCGACATTGCGGTCGGGGTCGAGCAGCTGTTCACGGGCCGCCTGCACTTCTTCAGCGCTGGCGTTCTCCCGCAACAGCCCCTGTTTGACCATCTCGCTCAGACCGAGCTGGGCCGGGCCGTGGGTATTGAACAGGCCGGAATGGGCCGCCAGGGGCAGGTCCTCCCCGGGCTTGGCGTGCTGAAGTTCATCGAACAGGATCGCGGCCAGCAGCATCGGGTTGATGCCGGTGCGGCGGCTCTCGCGCAGCACCACAGGCCTCAGCTCCTCAAGCCGGTTGACCGTGTGGCTGCGCAGAGGGCTGAGCTGATCCATGCCGCGGGTGAACAGCTGAGCCAGCCGGGGTTGCGGACCATGCACCCCGAAGCGCCGCTGCAGCTCCCGCAGCTCCGCCGGCGTGAAGCTGGAGGGATTCAGGCCGCCCTCAGGCACGCGAGAGCCGGGATCGAGCACGATCTGCGGCTGCTTAGGACCGCCGGAGTGGACCAGGGCAAGCAAGACGAGGCTGCCCACGATGGACAGACCAGTCCAGGCCCGCCGACTGCGCAGGGGCCTGGCGTACCGATGAAGAGAGGCACGGGCCGGGAGCGGCAGGGTCAGGACTGGTCGTGAATAGATCAAATAATCCTACAGAAAAAAACGGGAGTTCCCTCGGCAGCGTGCACCGTTGTGTGATCGTCCACACAGTCCCGCCCCTGATCGGCTGGGGCGGCGTGACAGCTGCGCCACGGTCTTGGCGTCAGAGCAGCTCTGCGCATAGCGTCAGATCGCCAGCCACGTCACCGGTTCATGGTTCCGCTCTCTGCCGCTCCCGGAGTCGACCCCCAGGACCAGTGGCAGCGCTTCTGCTCCCTGCTCTGGCACAACGAGGATCTGGGCTTCTGGCTCGACGTCAGTCGCATGGGTCTGGACGCTGGGCGTCTGGATGCTCTTGAACCACGCTTCGGCTCCGCCTTCGCGGCCATGGACGCCCTAGAGGGCGGCGCGATCGCCAACGCCGATGAGCAGCGCCAGGTTGGCCACTACTGGCTGCGCAGTCCGGAACTCGCCCCTGAGGCGGGCACCACCGAGCACATCCGGGCTGAGGTGGATCGGATCGAAGCCTTTGGCCGTGATGTCCTCAGTGGTGCGATCGGGCCCGCTCCGGCCACCCGATTCACGGATGTGCTCTGGATCGGTATCGGTGGGTCGGGCCTCGGTCCCCTGCTGATGATCCGCGCCCTGCAGGATCCCGGCTCCGGTCTGCCGTTCCACTTCTTCGACAACGTCGATCCGGACGGCATCCGCCGCACCCTGGCCTCCCTGGGAGAGCGTCTGCGCACGACCCTGGTGATCGTCGTCAGCAAATCCGGCGGCACGCCGGAGCCCCATATCGGCATGCTGCAGGCGCGGCTGGCCCTCGAGGCCCGTGGCGGCACCTGGTCGCGTCAGGCGGTAGCCGTCACGATGATCGGCAGCCGCCTCGATCGGGAAGCCGAGCAGAGCGCCTGGCTGGCCCGTTTTGACATGTTCGACTGGGTCGGTGGGCGCACCAGCATCACCAGTGCCGTCGGTCTGCTGCCCGGTGTGCTGATCGGCAGCGACATCCGCGCCTTCCTGGCCGGCGCTGCGGCAATGGACGCCGCCACCCGGGTGGCGGACCTGCGCCGCAACCCCGCTGCCCTGCTGGCAGCGGCCTGGTTCGTCGCCGGTGATGGTCAGGGGCGCCGCGACATGGTGCTCCTCCCCTACCGCGATCGGCTGGAGGTGTTCAGCCGCTACCTGCAGCAGCTGGTGATGGAGAGCCTCGGCAAGAAGCTCGACCGCGATGGGCAGGTGGTGCACCAGGGCCTGGCGGTCTACGGCAACAAGGGCTCAACTGACCAGCACGCCTATGTGCAGCAGCTGCGTGATGGGGTCGATAACTTCTTCGTGACCTTCATCGAGGTGCTGGAGGATCCTGGCGACATACCGCCCCTGGAAGGAGAGAATCCTGGGGATTTCCTTGATGGCTTCCTGCAGGGCACCCGCTCGGCTCTCACGGAGGAGGGGCGCTTCAATCTGAGCATCACCCTGCAGCGGCTCGATGCCCATAGCCTCGGTGCCCTGATCGCCCTGTTCGAGCGCGCCGTCGGTCTGTATGGCGAACTGGTGAACGTGAACGCCTACCACCAACCCGGTGTGGAGGCCGGCAAGAAGGCTGCCGCCGATCTGCTCGATCTGCAGGCTCGGCTTGAGGAGGCCATGGGTCACCAGCGTGAGCACACCCTGGCGGAGCTCCAGGCGCTGATGGGCCTGTCCTCACCGGAGCCGCTCTACTGGATCCTGCGCCACCTCTGCGCCAATCGCCGCCACATCGCTGCCCGCGGCGACTGGGGCCAGCCCGAATCGCTGGTGTTCATCCACGACTGAACCCGGGCCCCTCAGGGCACCAGGTTCACCAACTTGCCCGGCACCACGATCACCCGGCTGGGGGCCTTGCCCTCCAGCCACTTGGCTGCGATCTCGCTCTCGAGGGCCAATGTCTCCAGGGTGGCCTTGTCGGCGTCGGCGGGCACCTCCAGGCTGCCGCGCACCTTGCCCTTGATCTGAATCACCAGTGGCACGGTGTCGCGCACCAGGGCTGCGGCATCGGCCACGGGCCAGACCTGCGCATGGATGCTGCTGCTGGCCAGGGCGTCGTCTGCGCTGCGGCCGCCCAGCTTCAACCACAGATCCTCGGCGAGATGGGGCGCAAACGGGGCCAACAGGATCAGCAGGTTGCGCAGGGCCTCGCAGGCCAGCAGCTGCCGGCTCGCCTCCAGATGCAAGGCCATGGCGTTGCTGAGCTTCATCAGCTCAGACACGGCCGTATTGAACTGGTAGTCGCCGTCAAGGTCTTCGCTGATCTCGCTGATGGCCGTGTGGACCGCGCGCCGGAGCTCCCGCTCTGATTCAGTCAGATCGGCGCCGCCGGCTGCCAGGGCGCTGGCCACCGCATCAGCGCAACCGGCCTGCTCGGCCAGGCTCAGGCCACGCTCTGCCGCAGCGCCAACCAGTCGCCAGATTCGCTGCAGGAAGCGATACTGCCCTTCCACGTCGGCCTCATCCCATTCCAGATCCTTTTCCGGGGGGGCCTTGAACAGGATGAACATCCGCGCTGTGTCGGCGCCGTAACGCTCGATCACCCGGGCCGGGTCGACGCCGTTGTACTTCGACTTCGACATCTTTTCGTAGAACGTCTCCAGCACCTCGCCGCTGACCGGATCGCGCGGGTCGGTGGGATCCGCCACATCGGCGGGCGCGATGTACTTGCCGGTGTGGGGGTTCTTGTAGGTGATCCCCTGAACCATCCCCTGGGTGAGCAGGCGGGTGAAGGGTTCATCGAAGCTGAGCAGGCCGCGATCACGCAGCGCCTTGGTGAAGAAGCGCGAGTAGAGCAGGTGCAGGATCGCGTGCTCGATACCGCCCACGTACTGATCCACCGGCAGCCAGTTGTTCACGGCCTCCTTGCTGAAGGGAAGATCCATGTTGCCGGCGTCGCTGTAGCGCAGGTAGTACCAGCTGGAGCACATGAACGTGTCCATGGTGTCGGTCTCCCGCCTGGCGGGTTTGCCGCAGCAGGGGCAGCTCACGTTCACCCAGCTCTCCAGCTGCGCCAGGGGTGAAGCGCCTTTGCCGCTGAAGGCCACATCGCGGGGCAGTTCCACAGGGAGCTGATCGGCGGGCACGGGCACCACGCCGCAGCTGTCGCAGTGGATCACCGGGATTGGGCAGCCCCAGTAGCGCTGCCGGGAGATCAGCCAGTCGCGCAGACGGAACTGCACCTTTTCGCGGCCCCAATCTTCAGCCTCAGCGGCGGCGGTGATCGCCTGCTTGGCTTCACCGCTGGGGAGCCCATCGAAGCGGCCGGAGTGGATCAGCACACCCGCTTCGGTCCAGGCGCCGCCCTCGAAGGCGTGTTCATCGCTGCCCTCGGGAATGATCACCTGCTGCACCGGCAGTTCGTACTGGCGGGCGAACAGAAAATCGCGCTGGTCGTGGGCTGGCACGCCCATCACGGCGCCGGTGCCGTAGTCGGCGAGCACGTAGTCGGCGATCCAGATCGGGATCAGCTCGCCGTTGGCGGGGTTGCGCACCCGGGCACCGATCGGCACGCCGCGCTTCGGCTTGTCCTCGGCGGTGCGCTCCTGCTCGCTCTGACGTGACACCAGATCGCAGAACGCCTCCACGGCGATCTGGTGATCCGTCGTGGTGAGCGCGCCGACCAGTGGATGCTCCGGTGCTAGCACCACATACGACGCGCCGAAGATTGTGTCCGGCCGGGTGGTGAACACGGTGATCCGCTCGGCCGTGTCGTTGCCGTCGCCGTCCACCACGGTGAACTGCAGCTCGGCGCCGGTGCTGCGGCCGATCCAGTTGGCCTGCATCGTGCGGACCCGCTCCGGCCAGCCCTCGAGCGTGTCCAGGTCATCGAGCAGCTGCTGGGCGTAGTCGGTGATCTTCAGGAACCACTGGCGCAGCTTGCGCTTCTCCACCAGGGCACCGGAGCGCCAGGACCGGCCCTCGCCATCCACCTGCTCATTGGCGAGCACGGTCTGATCGATCGGATCCCAGTTGACCGTGGCGTCCTTCTGATACGCCAGCCCTGCCTCCAGGAACTGCAGGAACAGCCACTGGGTCCAGCGGTAGTAATCGGCGTGGCAGGTGGCCACCTCGCGGTTCCAGTCGATCGAGAGGCCGAGCTGATCGAGCTGGGCCCGCATCGAGGCGATGTTCTGGTCGGTCCAGGCGCCGGGGTCCACCCCCCGCTCGATCGCCGCATTCTCCGCCGGCAGGCCGAAGGCATCCCAGCCCATCGGATGCAGCACCTTGCGGCCGCGTAACCGCTGCACCCGTGCCACCACATCCGTGATCACGTAGTTGCGCACATGACCCATGTGCAGGTTCCCCGAGGGGTAGGGGAACATCGACAGGGCGTAGAACGCCTGATCACCGGGCTTCAGTTCGGGTGTGGCATGCAGGCCGGCTTCGCTCCAGGCCCGCTGCCAGTCGGCTTCGGTGGCCTTCGGTTGATAGCGGCTGCTCTCGCTCACGGGATGGCTGGGATCCGATCGGCTGATGCTCCCACAGCCCTCCACATCGGCTTCAGGTCGCCGGGCGCATCAGGGCGATGGCCTCGCGGCTGATCAGGATCAGCGCTTCGACCGGTTCGGGCTCCACCGCCAGGAACTGCTGATCCACCCAGCGCAGCCGTCCGCAGACGGATGTGCCGGTCACCAGCTCGAGGCGGATCGCCGTCTGCTCCCGGATCCAGGCGTGAATCTGACGAATGCCCGGCTGCGAGGTGTCGAGATCGCCGCTCCGCCGCTCCGTGGAGCTCCCCATAGGATCAACGCCTTCATCCGCCTCAGCAGGCTGCCGCGCGTGCTCCAGTTCAGCAAGTACCAGGGTCTGGGCAACGATTTCCTGATGCTCGATGGCCGCCGTGCCGCGGATACGGATTTCGTGTTCGGCCTGACGCCTGAGCTGGTCGTGCAGCTCTGCGATCGTCGTTTCGGTGTGGGTGGAGACGGTGTGATCCTGGCTCTGCCGCCGGATCACGGCGGAGAGCTGCGGATGCGGATCTTCAATGCCGATGGCAGCGAGCCCGAGATGTGCGGCAACGGCATCCGCTGCCTGGCCCGATTCCTGGCGGACTGTGATGGCGATGGGCCCGGCCGCACCTGGCAGATCGACACCCTGGCGGGCCGGATCGTGCCCGAGCTGCTCCCGGACGGCACGATCCGTGTGGACATGGGCGCCCCGTTCCTGCAGAGCGAGCAGGTGCCCACCACGCTGGCCATCGGTCCCGCGGGCCTGCCCCAGGGGGAACTGGAGGTCGATGGCGAATGCTTCGCCGTCGCCGCAGCCGGCATGGGCAATCCCCATGTCGTGATTCCGGTGGATGCCGTCGATGAGATCGATCTGGATCGCTTCGGCAGCCGACTGGAGGTGCACCCGGCGTTTCCCGCCAGAACCAACGTTCACTTCGTTGAGGTTCTGGCTCCAGATCACCTGGTGATGCGTGTCTGGGAGCGGGGCGCCGGTCCGACCCTCGCCTGCGGCACGGGTGCCTGCGCCACGCTGGTGGCCTGTCACAGCCTTGGTCTCAGCGCCAGGGCGGCACGGCTGGACCTGCCGGGCGGACCGCTGCACATTCACTGGGAGGCCAGCAGCGGCAAGGTGTTCATGGACGGCCCGGCCGAGCACGTCTTCGATGGCGTGATCCCCGACCGTGAAGCGGTCGCTGCCGCTCGCCTGGAGGCTGCCGGCACCACCGCCGTGACCCCCGAGGTGGCGTCGGCCACCACCGGCGCGCCAGAGATCGATTGCGCCACCGTCTGCGCGAACGGTTGCATCCGTCCGGACAACTGCCCCAGCGCTGAGGCCCGTGCCCGTGTCGCTGCCTTGCTGGACAGCACATCCCTCGATGCCCTGGTGAGCATCGCCACGAATTCGCTCGAGTCGCGCACCCGCGCCCGCTTCGAGCGCGACACGGGCCTCAGCGGCTGATCGGCCGGCCGATGCGCCAATCCGACGCCCTCTATCTCGATGCCTGCGCCACCAGCCCGCCGGCTGCGGAGGTGCTGGCGGCGATGGCGGCGGTTGACCGCGATGCCTGGGCCAACCCCTCCAGCCTGCATGGTTTCGGACTTTGCGCGGCCGAATCGCTGGAGCGCAGTCGCCTCCGCCTGGCAGAGCTCCTGGGTTGCGAGGGCGAGGAGCTGCTGTTCAGCTCGGGGGGAAGCGAGTCGATCCACCTGGCGCTGCTCGGGGTGGCGGCGGCGCTGCCACCCGGCCGGTTGCTGATCTCGGCGGTGGAACATTCCGCCACCCGCGCCGCTGCGGAGCGGCTGCGATGCAGCGGCTGGGATGTGCAGGTCGTGCCCGTCAACCACCTCGGCCAGGTCGATGCCGCCGCTCTGCAGCTCCTTCTGGCACCGCCGACGCGGTTGGTCTCCCTGATCTGGGGTCAGAGCGAGGTGGGCACGCTCCAGGATCTGGAGCGCCTTGGTGGGTTGTGTCGCTCCGCCGGCGTCCTGCTGCATGTGGATGCGGTTCAGGTGGTGGGCCATCAACCGGTTCAGTTCCAGGCGCTGCCGGTGGATCTGATGAGCCTCACAGCCCACAAGCTTCAGGGTCCGCGCGGCATCGGCGCCTTGTTGGTGCGCCGCGGTCTGCCGCTGCATCCGCTGATCGGCGGCGGCGGCCAGGAGCGGGGCCGTCGCGGCGGCACCGAACCGGTGGCGTTGGCGGCGGGCATGGCGCGGGCCCTGGAGCTGGCCCATGCACGTCTGTCGGACCACGATGGCAGCGATCCGGTGGCGGCCCTGCGGGATCAGCTGCTGGAGTCCCTGCTGGCCGTAAACGGCGTTGAGCTGACCGGGCCCGATCCACGTGCCGGCCAGGCTCGCCTGCCCCATCATCTCAGTGTTCTGGTCTCCGATCGCTGCGGTCGGCCTCTGGCCGGGCGCGCCCTCGTACGGGCCCTCTGGTGTGAGGGCATCGCCGCCAGCAGTGGCTCCGCCTGCAGCGCGGCAGGTCCTGCCGCCAGCGCGGTGCTGCTGGCGATCGGGGTTCCTGCCGAGCGCGCGGGCAGCGGCCTGCGCCTGAGCCTTGGCCCCTGGTTGGAGCCGACCGATTTGCAGCTGGTCGCACCGGCCCTGGAGCGCGCCATCGATCACCTCAGCGCCTGAACCGGCCCCGGTGGCCCTTAGGGTCGCCCCACTGGACGGTTTCCCATGCTCCCCGCCGATCTGCGCACCGCTGAAGCCGAGGCTCTCGAAGCCGTGCAGGCGGCACTCGCGGCGGGTTCCACGGGCCTGTGGACCGTTGAATTTCGCTTCGAGGGACTGCGGATCATGCCCGTGGCGCTGCGGCTGCTGGCGGCGCTGACGCCACGCCACACCGGTCTGCGGCTGTTGTTCGCCGATGCCGGTGCCACGGCGCTCGCTAAGCGTGATGCCCCTGATCAAGCCAGCCAGCTCGCCAGCCTCTCCGACCTGATGCGCCTGCAGCAGGCCGATGGGGGCAGCGACGGGATCCTGATGCTGGTGGCGCCGACCCCCGCCGATTACGAGGAGGTGGAGCAGGTCTGCGCCCAGCATCGCGGCGTGGTGGTGATGATCAACGGTCGCCTCGAGGACGCCGCCGTCGGCATCGGCACGGTGGCCCGCGACCGCCGCCGCGGCTTCCTCTCCGGCTGGCAGAGCGCCTACGCGCTGATCCCCACGGCGGATGGCGCCCTGCGGCGGGCCTATCCGGAACCCTGGCAGCTCTACCGCCGCGATCCCGATGGCTATCGGGCGGTGACGACGTTCGAGCAGCGTCCCGACGCCGAACAGCAGGCCGAGGCCCTCTCGGCTTCGGGCGTGGGTCGCTCGCTGCAGGCGGTCGATCGATTCATCGAAGGCCTGCGCAGCTGATCCAGCCGCCGGAGATCAGCGCGGACCAGCCCCTTGTCCGCCCCGGCGGCGCTCCTTACAGTTCGGTGTCCGAAGGTGGTCTATGGCGCTGGCATCCCGTCGCATCGGTCCGGTTGACGTGGGGGCGGCCGTTGCGGTGCTGCTTGCCGTCGGCGGTGTGATCTGGAGCCCGAAGCTCAGCGGCACCCTGGCGCGGGCCACTGGTGGCATGACCCCCGTCACCGTGCTGGTTGACATCCGCGGCATTCCCGCCGCCGATCCCCAGGCGCTGATCGAGGAGGCCCGCCGTGACGGCAAGGTCTCGATCGTGATCCGCAACCAGCCCCACGGCAGCGTCAAGGTGAAGGACGTGATTCCCCTGCCACGCCGGCTTGCCTCCCTGGCCCAGGACGGCCGGGTCCTGACGGCCCCTGATCCCAATCAACAGGTGTTCAGCACCCTCGATGCCCGCTTCGTGCTCGAGGGTGAGGGACGCAAGGGCGCCGATGGGGTGGTGTTCGGCAACCAGAACCTCAAGGTCGGAGCTCCGATCGAGCTGGAGGGCAGTGGTTTCCGGGTGAATGGATCCGTGACCGGACTGAAGCTGGGAGGCGGCTGAGATGGCGCCTCTGTCGCTGAAGCGCCTTGGGGGCCTCGCTCTGATGGTTCTGGGCCCGGCCCTGCAGCCGGTGGCCCAGGCCCAGGTCACCGCCACTGCGCTACCAACGCCACCCCCCCCGGCACTGACGCTGCCCCAGGAGCAGGTCAGTTGCCCGCTGCTGCAGCAGCGCCTGCAGACCGTGGTCGGCGCGGAGTCGTCCGTCTGGAGCATCAGCGTCGTTGATGGCCAGGGCCGGTTGCTTGCCGATATCAACGGCACCCGAGCGCGCATCCCCGCCTCCAATCAGAAGCTGATCAGTACGGCCATCGCCCTCGATCGGCTCGGGCCCGGCTCCACGCTCACCACGCGCCTCTGGCAGCAGCCGGATGGCAGCCTGCGCCTCACCGGTGAAGGCGATCCCGACCTGGACCTGGCGCAGATCAGGCGCTTCGCCGCCCTGGCCATGGCAGCTGGGCCCACCCCGCGCATCGAGCTGGCTGAGGAGCCCCAGCAGCGCTGGTGGCCCGCCGGCTGGCACTGGGCTGATCGCGCCGAGGCCTATGGCGCACCGATCACCAGGCTCGCGCTCACCAGCAATGCCCTGGACATGGCGGTCAGCAACCCGCCCGGTCGCCTGAGGACCCTGCTCTCCCAGGAGATCCGCCGCCGCGGTGGCAGTGCCGTGATCACCCTCGTGCCAGCCAATCAGGCCGACGGCGAGGGTGGGGTACTCCTGCATGAAGAGCGGTCTGTCGGCATGCAGGGTCTGTTGAGCCTGGCCAACAGCGACAGCCACAACTTCACCGCCGAGGTGCTGTTGCGCCAGGGCACCGGCAGCTGGGATCTAGCCCAGGCCCGTCAGCAGGCGATGCAATGGCTCAGGGGCCAGGGCCTGCCCATGGCCGGTGTGCAGGTGGTCGATGGCAGTGGTCTGGATCGCGGCAACCGCGTCACCAGCCGTCTGCTGGCTGCGCTGCTGCTCCGCATGGCTCAGCACCCCTACGCCAGCGACTACCTGGCATCGATGGCCGTCACTGGGCAGCGGGGCACCCTCCGCAATCTCTACCGCGGCAGCGAACTTGAGGGTCAGTTCCGCGGCAAGACCGGCACGATCAGCGGGGTGCGGGCCATCAGCGGCGTGCTGAGCACCGCCGAGGGGCCTCGCTACATCAGCATGGTCTCCAACGGAGCCGCAGTTCCGAACGGCACCATCGGCTCGCTCCTGCGCCAGAGCAGGGTCCCCGGCCTTTGTCCCGCCACCTGAGCGGTCAGCGGTCAGCGGTCCGTGGCGGCGCGGCGCAACCGTTCGGCGGCGCGGCGAGCCCGGCTGATCGGCACCGCTGCCTCGGTGGCGGCGGTGGCCGAGGTCACCAGGCTGGCGGGGTCCACCGACTGCAGACGCACCAGCTCGCGCCGGCCGCCGATTACCACCTGGCCCATCTCCTGAAGGCGCCCCTCCAGCTCGCTGAGCACCTGCTCCGCGTAACGGTTGGCACCCTCCTGGATCGTGGCTGCCTCCTGGCGACTGCGGGCGATCAGGGCATCGCACTGCTGCTGGGTCTGCTGGCGGAACTGCAGGGCGTCGTTATGCAGGCGCTCCGCTTCGGCCTGGCTGGTCTGCTGCAGCCGCAGGGCTTCCTGGCGGATCTTCTCCAGTTCGGCCAGGCTCTGCTGCCGGGCCTGTTCGTGCTGTTCGCCCAGTTGCCGCTTCAGCTCCAGCGCCTCCTGATCCAGCTGCTGGCGCCGCTGCAGGGCCTCCTGCTCAAGCTGCTGGCGGCGCTGGCCGAACTGCTGCTGCATCTGCACCAGCCGGGCCTGATGCTCCTGCTCGGCCTGGCTCGTCTGCTGGCGGGCCTGGCCGAGCATCTGTTCACACTGCTGGCGCGTCTGCTCCCGGAGCTCCGCCCCCTGCCGCTCCGCCTCCTGGCGGATCGCCTGGCCGTTGATCAGCTGTTCGCGCTGCTGGCGTGCCTGGTTGAGGATCTCCTCGGCCTGCTGTCGGGCCTGGGCGATGAAGCCCTCCTTCTGGCGGATGAGCTCCTCGGCCTGTTCGATCTGGGGTGGCAGCGCATCGCGCAGGGCATCCATCAGCTCGATGGCGTCCTGCTCATTGACAAGACGACCGCCGCTGAACGGCACCCGGGTGCCATCGAGAACGATCTCCTCGAGCTGGTCCAGCTGATCGAAAACGGAGGTGAACGGCGCCTCGGACATCAGGGCTGATCAGGAGATGACCGATTAAAGAGCCTGGCCAGATCCCGCGCCACTGCAGTGGGCACCATGTGATCAACGCAACCGCCGAAGCGGGCCACCTCCTTCACCACCGAACTGCTCAGGAAGCTGTGGGCGGTGGCCGTCGCCATGAACAGCGTCTCCAGCTGCGGAGCCAGACTTTTGTTGGTATGGGCGATCTGCAGCTCGTATTCGAAGTCGCTCATCGCCCGCAGGCCGCGCAGGATCACCGAGGCGCCGCACTGGTGGGCAAAGGTCACGGTGAGCCCATCGAAGGCGGCCACATCCACGTTCGCCAGATGGGCGGTGGCGGCGCGGATCTGCTCCAGCCGTTCCTCGACGCTGAAGCACGGGTTCTTGCCGGGGTTGCGCAGCACGGCCACCACCAGCCGCTCGAACAGCTGGGCCGATCGCTCGATCAGATCGAGGTGACCAAGGGTGAGCGGATCGAAGCTGCCGGGGTAGAGAGCCTGCATGGCGCCGATCCTATGGACCGCCCGGCCCCCATGCTTTCTAGAGTCCGCCCACCCGGATGAGCCCCCATGGCCCTCAACGCCGACGCCAAGAAGACCCTGCTGCGCAAGATCCCCCACGGCGTGTTTATCTGCGGCGTGGCCGAGGGCGAGGAGGTGAACGGCTTCACCGCCAGCTGGGTGACCCAGGGGTCGTTCGAGCCGCCGCTCGTGGTGATGGGCGTCCGTGCCGACAGCACCAGCAACGCCATCATCCAGCGCACCGGCCGCTTCTCCCTGAACGTGCTCGCCGCCGATCAGAAGGATCTGGCGGCCGTGTTCTTCAAGCCCCAGAAGGCGATGGGTGGGCGCTTCGATGCCGCCCCCTTCACCCTGGGCGAGCTGGGGCTGCCGATCCTGAACGATGCCCTCGGCGCGGTCGAATGCGAGGTGGTTGGTCAGGTGGCCCACGGCGATCACACCGTGTTCGTGGCTGAAGTGAAGACTGCCACCCTGCATCGCGATGGCCCCGCTCTGGAACTGAGCAGCACCGGCTGGCAGTACGGCGGCTGATCCCGGCTTCCTGCCTCCCGATCCCTTGCCCACGACCAACACACCGCTGCTGCAGGATCCGTCCCGGCTCAAGGCCAGGCTCCGCGAGGTGCCGGCTGAGCCGGGCTGTTATCTGATGCGCGATGGCGAGGACCGCATTCTCTACATCGGCAAGGCCAAGGTGCTTCGCAACCGCGTGCGCAGCTACTTCCAGAGCGGTAGCGGCCACGGCCATTCGCCCCGCATCGCCCTGATGGTGCGGCAGGTGTGCGAGATCGAGTTCATCGTCACCGACAGCGAAGCCGAGGCCCTGGCCCTGGAGGCCAACCTGATCAAGAACCACCAGCCGCACTTCAACGTGCTGCTGAAGGACGACAAGAAATATCCCTACCTCTGCATCACCTGGAGCGAGGCCTATCCGCGCATCTTCATCACCCGCCGGCGCCGCTTCCGCTCTCCCCTCGATCGCTTCTACGGCCCCTATGTGGACGTGGGTCTGCTGCGCCGCACCCTCGGCCTGGTGAAGCGGGTCTTTCCGTTGCGCCAGCGACCCCAGCCGCTCCACCGGGACCGCACCTGCCTCAACTACGACATCGGCCGCTGTCCGGGCGTCTGTCAGGAAAGGATCAGCTCCGACGACTATCACCGCACCCTGCGGCAGGTGGCGATGGTGTTCCAGGGCCGCAACGAGGAGCTGCTGCAGCTGCTCCACGAGCAGATGGAACGCTACGCCGAGCGGCTCGACTTCGAGAGTGCCGCCCGCGTGCGTGATCAGCTCCAGGGCATCGACACGCTCACGGCCGATCAGAAGATGAGCCTGGGCGATAGTTCCGTGAGCCGTGATGTGATCGCCCTGGCGGCCGATGAGCGGCTGGCGGCGGTGCAGCTGTTCCAGATGCGCGCCGGCAAGCTCGTGGGCCGGCTCGGCTTCACCGCCGACGCCCTCGGCATGCCCCCCGCTGAAGAGGGCTCCGCTGGCGACCTGCCGCCGTCGCCGGAACGGCAGGCCGCCCTGGGCCGCCTCCTGCAGACGGTGATCGAGGAGCACTACAGCCAGGTGGAGTCGGTGGAGATTCCGCCGGAGCTGCTGCTGCAGGTGCCCCTGCCCCAGCAGCAGCTGATCGAGGACTGGCTCACGGAGCTGCGGGGCCGCAGGGTGCGGCTGGCGGTGCCGCAGCGGGCCCAGAAGGCCGATCTGATCGAGCTGGTGACCCGCAACGCCACCTATGAGCTGCAGCGAGCCCAGCGGGCCAGCGAACAGAACCTGCTGGCCACCGAGGACCTGGCCCAGCTCCTCGATCTGCCGGCCCCACCGCGCCGGATCGAGGGCTACGACATCAGCCACATCCAGGGCAGTGATGCCGTCGCCTCCCAGGTGGTGTTCGTCGATGGTCTGCCGGCCAAGCAGCACTACCGCAAATACAAGATCCAGAGCAGCAGCGTTCGCGCCGGCCACTCGGACGACTTCATGAGCATGGCGGAGGTGATTCGCCGCCGCTTCCGCCGCTGGGCCCAGGCCAAGGCCGAAGGCGCCGACCTGCGCGAGCTGCGCCGTGCCACCGGCAGCGCCCTCCACACCGGCGGCCTGAACGACTGGCCCGATGTGGTGATGATCGACGGCGGCAAGGGCCAGCTCTCGGCCGTGATGGAGGCCCTGCGCGAGCTCAACCTCGATGAGGAGCTGGTGGTGTGCTCCCTGGCCAAGCAGCGCGAGGAGGTCTTCCTGCCTGGTGCGAAGGAGCCGCTGGAGAGTGAAGCGGACCAGCTGGGGGTGCAGCTGTTGCGCCGCCTGCGCGATGAGGCGCACCGCTTTGCCGTCAGCTTCCATCGCCAGCAGCGCGGCGAGCGGATGAAGCGCTCGCGGCTCTCCGATATCCCTGGGCTGGGTCCGAAGCGGATCCGCGACCTGCTCGCCCACTTCCGCTCGATCGATGCCATCCAGCTCGCCAGCCCCGAAGCCCTGGCGGCAGCGCCGGGGATCGGCCCCGCCCTGGCGCGTGTGGTGTGGGAGTTCTTCCATCCAGCGGCCACGCCCGCGCCTGACGGGGAGGAGAATGCCTACACCCTGGAGCTGGCCGGTTGAGGTGGATCGCTGTCATCACCGGCTGCCTTCTCTGGGCCCTGCTGCTTGGGCCCGTGGCGGGCGCTCAGGCCGCCCCCGGTCTGTGCATTGGCCCGATCTGCGGCGATGAGATCACCCGCAGCGCCAAGCACCATTTCCAGCTGCGCCTGCGCCTGAGCGATCAGCAGGGCCACCATGAACGGGTCACGGTCGATTGCCGCGACGGCCAGCTGAGCCCGGCGGGTGGTCCGGTGGAGCGGGGCCATGCCCGGGCTGTGGCTCAGAAGGCCTGCCGCCTGGCCGGTGAGGCCAGCGCCTGACCGCCTCGGAGGTTCTGCGGTGACGATCGGCATCTGGGTGCTCGGCGACCAGCTCAATCCCGGGCAGGCCGCCCTGGCCAGCGCTGTGCCCTCCGAGGCCCGTGTGCTGATGGTGGAGAGCAGCTCGGTGCTGTCGCGTCGGGCCTATCACCGCCAGAAGCTCGTGCTGGTGTGGAGTGCCATGCGCCATTTCGCCCTCGAGCTGGAGCAGGGCGGCTGGCAGGTGGATCACGTCTGCGCCGACGGGTTCGGCGTGGCGGTCCGGACCTGGATCGCCTGCCATGGCATTCAGGAGCTGCGGATCATGGAGCCGGCCGATCGTGGCTTCCGCAATGCGATCGAGAGCCTGCAGCTGCCGGTTCCGCTGGTCTGGCTCCCCAGTAATGCCTTTCTCTGGAGTCGCGAGCAGTTCGCCGCCTGGGCCGGCGGCTACCGCCAGCTGCGCATGGAGCTGTTCTACCGGGAGGGGCGCCGTCGCTTCGGGGTGCTGATGGAGGGTGAGGGCAGGCGGGCCCAGCCGCTCGGCGGCCAGTGGAATTTCGACCACGACAACCGCAAGGCGCCACCCAAGGGGCTCCAGGGGCCGGAGCCGCTTTCCTTCGCACCGGACGCCATCACCGGGGCTGTGATCGAGCGGGTGCGGGAGCTGGATCAGCGGCGCCAGGCCGAGGGCCTGCCGCCCCTGCCCGGAGACCTGGAGCCGTTCCACTGGGCGGTCAACCGCAGCCAGGCCCTGGAGGTGCTGGATCACTTCATTGCCACGCGCCTGGCGGGGTTCGGTCCCTACCAGGACGCGATGGTCAGCGGCCAGCCCACCCTCTGGCACGCTCTGCTGTCTCCCTACCTGAACCTCGGCCTGTTGCACCCCCTGGAGGTGATCCGCCGCCTGGAAGGGGTCGGGCTGGAGCGGCAGGTACCCCTGGCCAGCCTGGAGGGCGTGATCCGCCAGATCCTGGGCTGGCGTGAGTACACGCATGGCCTCTATCACTGGTTCGGAGCCGACTACGCCCACCTCAATCACCTCCAGGCCCAGGCTCCCCTGCCGGCCTGGCTGGAGCGCCTGGAGGCAAGCGGCATGCGCTGCATGGACACGGTGCTGGCGGAGATCAGGGCCACTGGCTATGCCCACCACATCCAGCGCCTGATGGTGCTGGCCAACTACGGCCTGCTGGCCGGCCTGGATCCGCAGGCCTTCACGGCCTGGTTCCATCGCATGTTCATCGACGGGTTCGACTGGGTGATGCAGACCAACGTGCTCGGCATGGGTCTGTTCGCCGATGGCGGCCGGCTCGCCAGCAAGCCCTACGCCGCCAGCGGCAGCTACATCCGCCGCATGAGCACCTATTGCCAGGGCTGCCGCTACGAGCCCAGACAGCGCATCGGCCCGAAGGCCTGTCCGTTCAACGGCCTCTACTGGGATTTCCTGGCCCGCCACGCTGATGAACTGCGCCGCAACCCGCGCATGGGGCTGGTCCTCAAGCAGCTGGATCGACTGCCGGCCGAGGAACTCGGGCAGATCCGGGCCACGGCCGCTGCACACCGTGACTCTGTGCATTGCGGTGTCGCAGGCCCTGAAGGCGACAGGGGTTCAGAGCCCACTTGACAGAGGCAGTGCGCCGGCGGATGCTGGATGACCACCAGATGTGGATGCATGGCAAGCCAGGACGCCACCCCTAGCGCAGCACCGCAGCTCTGTGGCCTGGACGTGCGCTTGCCGGAGGCGCTGGCAGCGGCCCTGGAGGGCTACCTGGCCAGCCGGCCCCAGCTGGACGCCAACCGGCTTCTGCAGACCGCCCTGGCCCAGTTTCTGGTGCAGCAGGGCAGCGCCCGACCCGAGGTGCGCGAGCTCTACCTTGATGGCCTGTTCGGCTCCAGCCTGTGATGACCCTGGCGGTCCTGCCCCCGGAGGCCTACCTCTGGTTCAAGACCCTTCACATCGTCGGTGTCGTGGTGTGGTTCGCCGGGCTCTTCTATCTGGTGCGCCTGTTCATCTATCACCGCGAGGCCGAGGAGCTGGAACCCGCCCTGCGCGAGCCGTTCCAGGCCCAGTACGGTCTGATGGAGAAGCGCCTGGCCAACATCATCACCACCCCGGGCATGGTGGTGGCCGTGACCATGGCGGTGGGTCTGCTGGTCAGTAATCCAGCCTGGCTGCACCAGGGCTGGATGCACGCCAAACTGGCATTCGTGGCGCTCCTGCTCGCTTACCACGCCTTCTGTTACCGCCTGATGGGTCAGCTCCAGGCTGGCAGCTGTGGCTGGAGCCCGAAGCAGCTCCGGGCCCTCAACGAGCTGCCCACCCTGTTGCTGGTGATCGTGGTGATGCTGGTGGTGTTCAAGACCCAGTTCCCCACCGGCGCTGCCACCTGGTTCATCGTGGCTCTCGTGGTGTTCATGGCCGCCTCGATCCAGTTCTATGCCCGTTGGCGGCGACTGCGGGCGGAGCGCGAGGCGGCGCTGCCAGGCTGACGCCATGGCCGCCGGTTCCGCTTCCGCTTCCCATCCGCTCCGTGCCGTGCTGGCCGGCGTTCATGCCGGTAGCTGCCCGGTGGAGCTGAATTTCCACTGCCACACCACCTGCAGTGACGGCAGCCTCCGGCCCGAACAGCTCGGGCGCCAGGCTCTGGCCATCGGTCTGCGCCATCTGGCGGTGACCGACCACCACAGCACCGCCGCCCTCGAGCCCCTCACACGCTGGTTGTCGCAGCAGCAGGACGCAGGTGAAACGGTCCCCACCCTCTGGAGTGGGATCGAAATCAGCTGTCTGCTGGAGGGCTGTCTGGTGCATGTTCTGGCACTCGGCTTCGAGCCGGACCATCCAGCCTTGGCGCCCTACCGCCAGGGGCGGGCGCCGGTGGGGGCGCCATTGCGGGCCGGGGAGGTGCGGCGTCGCATCCACGACGCCGGTGGCCTGGCCCTGCTTGCCCACCCCGGCCGCTATCGCCTGCCGTTTCAGCGCCTGATCCCTGCGGCGGCGGCGCTGGGCTTCGATGGAGCCGAGGCCTTCTACGACTACGGCATGCAGCCCAGGTGGCAGCCGACGCCGCTGGTCTGCGAGGCGATCGACGCCCTGCTGACCAATCTCGGACTTCTGCGAAGTTGCGGTACGGACACCCATGGTCTGGAGCTCTGCGGCCGCTAGGGTTTGCCGAGATTCCGCGCTCCCCTGTCGATGGGCCTGTTCGATCGTCTCCTCGGTGGTCAGAAGCCGGTGTCCGGGACCACCCCCGCGAAGCCTGCCCCCAAACAGGAGGCTTTCTTCCTGGATGCCGACTCCTCCAGCTCCATGGGCAACGTGGAGTTCATGCGTCGCTCCAACACGATCCGCCACACCTTCCCCGGTACCGCCAGCAGCCCCGGCGAGAAGGAGCTGATCGAGGAGGTGGCGTCGATGGAGTCACGGCTGGAGAAGGTCACGCCAGGCCTCGGCGGCACCGTTGAGCAGGAGTCGGAGATCAACCTCACCGGTGGTGTGCCCAAGCCGGTCAAGAAGACCTTCGCAGAGCAGATCACCAGGGGCGAGCTGGATCAGCGCATGAAGGGCTCTGCCGTGGGCGTGAACGTCCCCGGTGGCACGGCGGCGATCAAGAAGCAGCAGGAGGAGGCCAGCGCTGCCCAGGAGCAGCCCCAGATCACCCGTCAGAGCACCGGCAAATCCGGCGACATCAACGTGTTCAAGGGCTGGGCAAAGGACATCAGCGGCTGATTGCCCGGGATCAGCCCTCCACCAGGGCCTCCGCTTCCAGCAGCAGCTGACGCACCATGCCCAGCTGCTGCGGATCTGCTCCTTCCCAGAGCCCGCGCTGGTTGGCCTCCAGCAGCCGCTCGGCCATGTCGCGCAGGGCCCAGGGATTGCTGCGGCGCAGGAAAGCAAGCACCGCCGGATCAGCGAGCCACTGGCTGCAGATGGCGCCATAGCTCCAGTCCGGTACGCGCCCTGTGCTGGCGTCGTAGGCGAACAGATAGTCGAGGCTCGCTGCCATCTCGAACCCCCCCTTGTAGCCGTGCTGCTGCATCGCCTCGATCCAGCGGGGGTTGAGAACGCGTGTGCGCAAAACCTTGTCGAGCTCCTGCTCCAGGCGATGCAGCCGCGGTCGCTGCTGACGCGAGTGATCGCCGAACCACAGCTGGGGCACCCTGCCGCTTACCGCTTCGACGGCCGCACTGAGTCCGCCCTGGAACTGGTAATAGTCGTCGGAATCGAGCAGATCATGCTCGCGGTTGTCCTGGTTGTGCAGCACCACCTGCACCTCACGCAGGCGCTGCTCGAAGCCTGCGCGGTCGGCGGCGACGTTCAGCCGTCCACCTGCGCCGTCGCCGCCACCGAGCCCTTCGTAACGCCAGCTGCTCCAGTTCAGGTAGGCCCGACCGAGGTCGTTGCGGCTCTCCCATTCGCCGCTGTCGATCAGTCCCTGCAGACCGGCCCCGTAGGCCCCCGGTGCCGAGCCGTAGACCCGCCAGGCATGGCCTTCCTCGGCAGCTGCTGCCGCCAGAGGATTGTCGGCCGGGTCCTCGTCGCCGGCGCCGGCCACCAGGGCCGTGGCCCGGTTCATCCAGGCCACCAGTTGCGGGAAGGCATCCCGGAACAACCCGGAGATGCGCAGGGTCACATCCACCCGGGGCCGGCCCAGCTGGGCCAGCGGGATCAGCTCAAGATCGATCAGCCGGCGGCTCGGACCATCCCAGACTGGCCTCACCCCCAGCAGCGCCAGCGCCTGGGCGATGTCCTCACCGCCGTTTCGCATCGTGCTGGTGCCCCACACCGAAACCGCAAGCTGGCGCAGCGGTTCGCCCTCCTGCTGTAGGTGCAGATCGAGCAGCAGCTCGGCGCTGCGCCGCCCCAGATCCCAGGCTGCCTCCGTGGGCAGGCCCCGCAGATCGACGCTGTAGAAGTTGCGGCCGGTCGGCAACAGGTCGGGCCGGCCGCGGGTGGGGGCACCGGAGGGGCCTGCGGCGATGCGCCCACCGCCAACGGCCGCTAGGAAGGCCTCGCGCTCGGCATCGCCACAGCGGAGCAGATCGGGCACCAGACCATCCTCCAGGCGCTGCAGCACCGCCAGCGTCCGCGGTCCCTCTGCAGCCCTGTCCTCCTGGGCCAGCGTCGCCTCCCCGCTCGCCAGCAGCCGTTCGCACAGCAGGAGGGCGCGCTGCTCCAGCCAGGCGATCGCATCACCGACGTGCCGCAGTGGGCCAGGCCCAGCGCCCAGCGCCTCCAGTCGTTCCTGATCGGCCGCGGAGAGCGGCTGCTCCTCCGGATCCGCCCAGGGGTCCAGATCCAGTCCGGCATCCAGCGCCAGCGCCTGGGTCAGCCCCAGGCCCGCCGCCTGGGGCGGTCTGGCCAGGCAGGCCAGCAGTTCCGCCAGGGCCGGCGCTGCCGGCAGCTGGCCAAACCGGTGCAGGCCAGTCCGCACCTGAGCTTCCTTGAGCTCGCACAGATAGCCGTCGGCCAGGTCGAGGGGATCGTCACCGCCCTCCGCATCGCCGCCACCACGCGCCTCCAGCACGTCGCCGAGCTGGAGGGCGCTCAACTGCTGCAGCACCCGCTCCCGCAGGGGTTCAGCCCGTTCGGAGCCCAGCTGCATTGCCTCCCAGTACTCATCGATCAAGGCCTCCAGCGCCCGCAGATCACCGTGCAGGCCCGCCCGGCCAAGGGGCGGCGTGAGGTGATCGAGGATCACGGCCTGGGCGCGGCGCTTGGCCTGAGAGCCTTCGCCGGGGTCGTTGACGATGAACGGGTAGATGTGCGGCAGCGGACCCAGCGCCCACTCGGGGAAACAGCCTGAGGACAGCCCCAGTCCCTTTCCTGGCAGCCACTCCAGGTTGCCGTGCTTGCCCACGTGGCAGACCAGTTGCACCCCGGCCACCTCGCGCAGCCAGAGGTACTGGGCCAGGTAGGCGTGGGTGGGGGGCAGGTCCGGCGCGTGGTAGCTGAGGCTGGGGTCGCGGTCGTAGCCCCGAGCCGGCTGGATCAGCACCACCACATGGCCGAAGCGCAGGCCCTGGATGGGAAAACCCAGTCCCTCCAGGCTCGGATCGGTGGCTGGAGCTCCCCAGCGCGCCTCCAGCTGCTCGCGCCCACTCGCCGGCAGGCTGGCGTACCAGGTTTCGTAGACGGCCAGAGGCAGATGGGCCAGGGGCGGGCGATGGCCGCTCTCCGGGTCATTGCTTCGCCCCTCGAGCAGTTGGGCGATCAGGGCGTCGCCGTCTGCTGGCAGCGCTCCATCGCCGAGGTCGTAGCCGTTCTGCCGCAACCAGCCCAGCATCAGGGCTGTGCTGGCGGGGGTGTCGAGTCCGACGCCATTGGCCAGGCGGCTGTTGCGGGTGGGGTAGTTGGCAAGCACCAGCGCCAGCCGGCGCCGTGGCGGTGGCGTCGCCCGCAGCCGGCACCAGTTGCCCAGCAGCTCGGCCACCCAGCTCAGGCGTTCCCGGTCCGGGCTGTAGTGCTGCAGGGCCGTGGCCAGTCGCTGATCGGCGCTGCGCATCTCCTTGAAGGCGCCGACACGGGTGGTGATGCGCCCATCCAGCTCCGGCAGGGCGATCTGCAGAGTGAGATCCAGGGGAGCCAGCCCGAGGCTGCTGGCTTCCCAGCCGGCTCGGCTCTGGGTGCTGCAGAGCAGCTGGAACACCGGCACGGCCAGGGTGTCCCACAGCGGTGCCCCCAGCCCGGCCTCGTCCAGTTGCACAGAGGCGAACGAGGTGGTGCAGACCACGGCCTCAACCCCCTCCCGGCTCAGCAGATCAGCCACCCCCCGCTGCACGGGCTCCTCCCGCAGACCGCTCACCCACAGGGCCCGTGGCGCGAGCCCGGCGCAGCGCAGGGCCTGCAGCAGGGCATCCGCCAGGGCGAGGTCTCCGCTCTGGAGCAGGGCGCGGTAGAGCACCACCCCCACTCGCGGCCCAGGGTCGTCGCGCCAGTCGTGGGGTTGTGGATCCGCCAGCGGCGAGAGAGCCGGCAGGTCCACGGTTCCGCCATCGAGCAGGGCGGTCAGGCTGGTCATCACCGCCTGCCAGTTGGCAGGGCCGCCTTCGCGCAGGCAGCGGCCGCAGGCCTCCGCCAGTGCCGGGGCCAGCGTGCCCAGGCCGTGCAGCTCGGTTTCCTCGCCAGCCGTTCCAGAGAGAACCAGCAGCTGGCGGTCCGGATCGCGCAGGGCCCATTCACGCAGTTGCTCCAGGCCATAGCTCCAGTGCCCGCGCCCCCCGAGCAGACGCACGATCACCAGCCGCGTGCCGTCCAGGCTGGTGCGCAGCCAGTGATCGATCACCGCCGGGTGCTGCAGGGCCGCCAGGTTGAGGGCGCGCAGCTCCCTGCCGGGCCCGAGGGGCTCCGGTTGGAGATCCAGCAGGGCGGCCAGGGCCGCCAGGTCGGTGTCGGCGCTGCTGAGCAGCAGCGCCGTCGCCGGTGGTTGTTCGATGAACACCACGCCATCGGCGGGGCTGGTGCTGCCGGGAACGGCCGCGAGGCGATGCATGGGGCCATTGTGATCAGCGGCGCCCCCGGCGGTGGTCGCGGCAGTGAGAAGATCACCTGCAGCAGTGGCCGTCTCGCCCCCCGAACCGATGCATCAGTTCCTGCCCTACGCCTGGTTCGGTGGCAAGTGCGTGCCGTTCGCGGAAGCGACCCTCTCGGTGGCGACCCACGCTCTGCACTACGGCACCGGCGCCTTCGGCGGCATGCGCGCCCTGCCCAATCCGGCCGACCCCAACGAGATCCTGCTGTTCCGCGCCGATCGCCATGCCCGGCGCCTCAGCCAGAGCGCCAGCCTGCTGCTGACGGAGCTCAGCGAGGAGACGATCCACCAGGCGATTCAGCAGTTCCTGCAGGTCAACAGGCCCACCTGCCCGGTCTACCTGCGTCCGTTCGTCTACACCAGCGACCTGGGCATCGCCCCGCGCCTGCACAACATCGAAACCGACTTCCTGATCTACGGCCTGGAGTTGGGCGACTACCTCGCGCCCGAGGGCGTCAGCTGCCGCATCAGTTCCTGGACCCGCCAGGAGGACCGTTCCCTGCCCCTGCGCGGCAAGATCAGCGGCGCTTACATCACCAGCTCCCTGGCCAAGACAGAAGCCGTGAAGAGCGGCTTCGATGAGGCCCTGCTGCTCAACAGCCGCGGCAAGGTGAGCGAGGCCAGCGGCATGAACCTGTTCCTGGTGCGCGACGGTGTGTTGATCACGCCTGGGGTGGATCAGGACATTCTCGAGGGCATCACCCGCGCCAGCGTGCTCGAGCTGGCCCGCGCCATGGGGATTCCCACCCTGGAGCGCCCGGTCGACAAGAGCGAGCTGTTCATCGCCGATGAGGTGTTCCTGAGCGGCACCGCCGCCAAGGTGACCCCGGTGCGCCGGGTCGAGAGCACCGACCTGCGCAGCGAGCGCCCGGTGATGGATGCAATCCGCGAGCGCCTCACGGCGATCACGGAAGGCCGCGATCCCGCCTATGACCACTGGGTCACCCGCGTGCGTCTGAACGGCTGATGCTGGCCACCCAACGGATCGGTTTCCTCGAGCGTCTGCACAGCCCGGAGCACCCGGTGCTGGTCTTCGACGGTGCCACAGGCACCTCGCTCCAGCAGATGAACCTCAGCGCCGAGGATTTCGGCGGTGCGGCCCTGGAGGGCTGCAACGAGAACCTGGTTTTCACGCGGCCCGATGCGGTTCAGGCGGTGCATCGCCAGTTCCTGGAGGTGGGCTGCGATGTGATCGAGACCGACACCTTCGGGGCGGCCTCGATCGTGCTGGCGGAATACGACCTGCAGGATCAGGCCTTCGCGATCAACAAGCGCGCCGCCGAGCTCGCCCGCGAGGTGGCCGATGCCTATTCCAGCCCCGACAAGCCCCGTTTCGTGGCGGGCTCGATGGGCCCCACCACCAAGTTGCCCACCCTGGGCCATGTCAGCTTCGATGAGTTGCGCGATTCGTTCGCCGAGCAGGCCGAGGGTCTGATCGCCGGCGACGTCGACCTGTTCATCGTCGAGACCTGCCAGGACGTGCTGCAGATCAAGGCGGCGCTGCAGGGGATCGAGCAGGCCTTCGCCAGCACCGGCCAGCGCCGGCCGCTGATGGTCAGCGTGACGATGGAGACCACCGGCACGATGCTGGTGGGTTCGGACATCGCTGCGGTGGTGGCGATCCTCGAGCCGTTCCCGATCGATGTGCTCGGCCTGAACTGCGCCACCGGGCCGGAGCAGATGAAGGAGCACGTGCGCTACCTGAGTGAGCACAGCCCGTTCGTCGTCAGCTGCATCCCCAATGCCGGCCTGCCGGAGAACATCGGCGGCGTCGCCCATTACCGGCTGACTCCGCTGGAGATGAAGATGCAGCTGCTGCACTTCGTCGAGGACCTGGGCGTGCAGGTGATCGGCGGCTGCTGCGGCACCACGCCGGCCCACATCGGCGCCCTGGCCGAGCTGGCGGCGGAGCTGAAGCCGGCGGCACGGCGGGTGCGCACACCCGAACTGCGGACCAGCGCCCAGGATCCACGGCCGGCACTGGCCTATGAGCCTGCGGCCGCGTCTATCTACGGCACCACGCCCTATCTGCAGGACAACTCCTTCCTGATCATCGGCGAGCGTCTCAACGCCAGCGGCAGCAAGAAGGTGCGCGACCTGCTGGCCGCGGAGGACTGGGATGGCCTGGTGGCCGTGGCCCGCGGCCAGGTCAAGGAGAACGCCCACGTGCTCGACGTCAACGTCGACTACGTCGGTCGCGATGGTGAGCGCGACATGCGCGAGCTGGTGAGCCGTCTGGTCACCAACGTCAACCTGCCGTTGATGCTCGACTCCACCGAATGGCAGAAGATGGAGGCCGGCCTGAAGATGGCCGGTGGCAAGTGCATCCTCAACTCCACCAACTACGAGGATGGCGACGAGCGCTTCTTCAAGGTGCTGGAGCTGGCCAGGGTCTACGGCGCCGGTGTGGTGGTGGGCACGATCGATGAGGAGGGCATGGCCCGCACGGCCGAGCGCAAGTTCGCCATCGCCCAGCGCGCCTATCGCGATGCGCTCGAGTTCGGCATCCCCGCCCACGAGATCTTCTATGACCCTCTGGCCCTGCCGATCTCCACGGGCATCGAGGAGGACCGTGAAAACGGCCTGGCCACGGTGCAGGCGATCCGGATGATCCGCCAGAACCTGCCCGGCGTGCACGTGGTGCTCGGCGTGAGCAATGTGAGCTTCGGTCTGTCGCCGGCGGCGCGGATCGTGCTCAATTCCCTGTTCCTGCACGACTGCTGCGAGGCGGGCATGGATGCGGCGATCGTCAGCCCGGCCAAGATCCTGCCGCTGGTCAAGATCAGCGAGGAGCACCAGCAGGTGTGCCGTGACCTGATCAACGACAACCGCCGCTTCGACAACGGCGTCTGCATCTACGACCCACTCACCGAGCTCACCAAGCTTTTCGAGGGGGTCAGCGCCAGGGAAGCGCGCGCCTCGGGCCCGCAGCTCAGCGATCTGCCGATCGAGGAGCGCCTCAAGCAGCACATCATCGATGGCGAGCGCATCGGCCTTGAGGATGCGCTAAGGCTTGCCCTCGACAGCTACCAGCCGCTGCAGATCATCAATACCTTCCTGCTCGATGGCATGAAGGTGGTGGGTGAGCTGTTCGGCTCCGGCCAGATGCAGCTGCCGTTCGTGCTGCAGAGCGCCGAAACGATGAAGGCGGCGGTGGCCTTCCTTGAGCCGCTGATGGACAGGCTCGAGGGTGACGACGGCAGCGGCAAGCGCGCCGCCAAGGCCAGGTTCCTGATCGCCACGGTGAAGGGCGATGTCCACGACATCGGCAAAAACCTGGTCGACATCATCCTCACCAACAACGGCTACGAGGTGATCAACCTCGGCATCAAGCAGCCGGTGGAGGCGATCATCGAGGCCCAGCGGCAGCACAATGCCGACTGCATCGCCATGAGCGGTCTGCTGGTCAAGTCGACGGCGTTCATGAAGGACAACCTCGAGGCCTTCAACGCCGCTGGTATCGACGTGCCTGTGATCCTCGGCGGTGCGGCCCTGACGCCGCGCTTCGTCAACAAGGACTGCCGTGAGGCCTACCGCGGGCAGGTGATCTATGGCCGGGATGCCTTCGCCGACCTGCGCTTCATGGACGCCTACGTCGCCGCCCGCGACAGCGGTCAGTGGGATAACCGTGCCGGCTTCCTCGCCGGTGCGCCCGAGGGCCTGGGGCTCGAACGGATCGTGGGTTCAGAAGCCGATGGTGAGCTGGGCACGGCCGAAGCCGTCGCAGGCGCAGATTCCGGAGCTGTTACCAGTCCGGCGCCGGTCGATGCGGTTGCCCTTGCCGATGCTGTCGCCAACGAGCACCGTTCCGATGCCGTTCCCGAAGAGCCCGCACTGATGCCGCCCTTCTGGGGTAGCCGTGTGCTTACGGAAGTCGACATTCCCCTCGAGGAGGTGTTCCACTATCTCGATCGCAATGCTCTGTTCGCCGGTCAATGGCAGTTGCGCAAGGCCCAGGGGCAGTCGCGTGACGACTACGAGGCGATGCTGGCGGAGAAGGCTGAGCCGGTGTTGCAGCACTGGCTGGAGCGCTGTCGGCAGGAGCAGCTGCTCACCCCGCGCCTGACCTACGGCTACCTCCCTTGCGGTCGCGATGGCAATGCCGTGGTGGTGTTTGATCCCGATGGTCTGACGGCAGGGGACCAAGCGTTTGAAGCCAGCCATTGCCTGGGGCGTTTCAACCTGCCGCGCCAGCGAGGCGGCAATCGCTACTGCATCGCCGATTTCTATCGCGATCTCCTGGCGAGCGGTGCTGATCCGGCTAACGCCAGGCCAGCCGATGTGCTGCCGATGCAGGCCGTCACCATGGGTGAACGCGCCACCCGCTTTGCCCAGGAGCTGTTCAAGGGCGACCAGTACAGCGACTACCTCTACTTCCATGGCCTGGGCGTGCAGATGGCCGAAGCCCTGGCGGAGTGGACGCATGCCCGGATCCGCCGCGAACTCGGTTTCGCCGATCCCGCCGGGATGCCGCTGCGCGACGTCCTCGCCCAGCGCTACCGCGGTAGCCGTTATTCCTTCGGCTATCCGGCCTGCCCCAACGTGGCCGATTCACGCCAGCAGCTCACCTGGCTTGGCGCGGAGCGGATCGGCCTGACGATGGATGAGAGCGATCAGCTCGAGCCCGAGCAGAGCACAACGGCCCTCGTGGCCCTGCACAGCCAGGCCCGCTACTTCTCCGCCTGAGCGACCCGGGGGCTTCTAGGCTCCGCCACGCCCCTCTTCAATCGCCATGGCCATTGCCGGTCCCGGCGGCGTCGATGACGCCATTGCCTCCGGAATCGATCTGGACGGCACGCCGATCCCAGCCCCGATGCTCGACCTCTACAACGAGGTGATGGAGCTCGAGAGCAAGCGCGCCCGCAGTGGCGTCCGGAAGTCGATGCGCAACCGGATCGTCAAGACCGGAGCCAAGCACTTCGATCAGCAGACCCTCGATGCGCGTCTGCAGGCGGCGGGCTGGGACGGTCTCAAGGACAAGGAGATCGCCTTCTTCTACGGCAGCTGAGCGCTCAGCTGCACATGTCCTCCAGGGTCTCGATCACTTCCTGCTGGAAGTCCTCGAGATCCTCGTTCTCGGAGAGGTCAACGCCCTCGCCGGCAGCGTTCTGGGTCAGCTCCTGGAAGTGGAACGCCCCCTCGCCGTTGGCCAGGAACTCGATCGCCGAGCTTTCGCCGCTTTCCTTGAAGGCATCGCAGAGGGCCATGAAGGCGGCGTCCTCGGTGAAGTCCCAGCTCATCTAATCGGGGGGGTCTGCTGAAAGACCTTTAACGCCTTCCCCCCCGAATCCGTCAACCACCTGGCCGTTTTTTGTTCCAGAGCTTCGCCAGACTGCCCCCGCTGTTCGGTTCCTCGCCGCCGTGACCCAGGCCCCCACCACCACCGCCAACCCGCGCAATGTGCTGGGCGAGCCGCTTGAGCTGTGCGGCTGTGAACCGATGACCGGCTGGTACCGCGACGGCAGTTGCCGCACCGATGGGGCTGACCTTGGTCGCCACACCGTCTGCTGTGTGGTCGATGAACGCTTTCTCGCGTACACCCGCGCCCAGGGCAACGACCTCTCCACTCCAGCGCCGCAGTACGGTTTCCCGGGACTGCGCCCCGGCGATCACTGGTGTGTGTGTGCCGCCCGCTGGCTTGAGGCCTACGAGGACGGCATGGCACCACCGGTGCGGTTGGCGGCCTGCGAGGAGAGCACCCTGGCCCTGATCCCTCTGTCAGTGCTGCAGGCCCATGCGGTCGCTGCCGCATGATGGCGCCATGAGCCTCTGCATCGCTGTTCTCGGACTCGGCGCCTGGGGAGACACCCTCGCCAGCCTGCTCCAGCACCAGGGTCACCGCATCCAGGGCTGGAGCCGCAGCCGTGGAGGTGATGCCGCTGCGGCGCTCGCGGGGGCCGATCTGGCCCTGGTGGCGATCGCCATGGCCGGCGTTCCCGAGCTGGCGGCCGACCTGGCCCCGCGCTGGCCCGCCGACCTGCCCCTGATCAGTTGCAGCAAGGGGATCGATCTGAGCACGCTCTGCACCCCCAGCCAGATCTGGCGGCAGCACGCTCCGGACCTGCCGCTGCTGGTGCTGAGTGGGCCAAATCTGGCGGCCGAGCTGGCCGCAGGTCTGCCGGCCGCCAGTGTGCTGGCCGCTGCGGATCCGGACCTTGCCCAGCGCCTCCAGCATCGCCTCAGCAGTGATCGCCTGCGCCTGTACACCAATCGCGATCCCGTCGGCACCGAAGTGGCCGGTGCCCTCAAGAACGTCATGGCGATTGCTGCCGGCATCTGCGATGGGCTTCGCCTGGGTGCCAATGCCAAGGCCTCGCTCCTCTGCCGGGCCCTGGTGGAGATGGGCACTGTGATCGAGGGCCTCGGCGGCAGTCCCGCCAGCCTCTACGGCCTGGCCGGCCTCGGTGATCTGCTGGCCACGGCCTGCAGCCCCCTCAGCCGCAACTATCGCTTCGGCCTGGCCCTGGCGGAGGGCCTCAGCCGTGCGGAGGCCCTTGAGCGGGTCGGCGCCACGGTCGAGGGCGCCGGAACCACCGATGCCGTTCTGCGCCTGGCGGCCACCAAGGGCTGGTACCTCCCGATCTGCTCCGAGGTGGCGGCTTTGATGGCCGCCGAGATCACGCCTGCTCAGACCGTCCGTCGCCTGATGGAACGGGATCTGCGGGCCGAGAGCCCAGCTCTGAATGTCTGATCGCGCATGACCATTCCATGGCCTGCCCCTGCCGGTTCCGTACAGCGGGCCGTGCTCGTGGAGGCATTCGCCGCCGGACCCCTTCAGGGCAATGGCGCCGCCGTGGTGCTGCTGCAGGATCCGGCCTCCGTCGACTGGATGCAGGCGCTGGCCGCCAGTTTCAGGCAATCGGAAACGGCTTTTCTCTGGCGGCGGCCCGACGGCGTCTGGGCTCTGCGCTGGTTCACCCCCAGCTGCGAGGTTCCGCTCTGTGGGCACGCCACCCTGGCGGCGGTCCTGGCCCTGGGTCACTGGGAACTGCTGAAACCTGGCGCCACCCTCGGCCTGGCCAGTCGCAGCGGCTCCCTGGCCGTGCAGCTCCAGGCGACACCCGCCGCCTCAGCCAGCCTGGTGCTCCCCAGCGGGGCCCTTGAGGTTCTCCCCCCACCCGCCTATCTGGCCGAGCTCTGCGGTGGCGATCTGCTGGGCTATTGGGGTTCAGCCCTGGGCTATCGCGTTGCGCTGCTGCCCCCGCAGTTTCCCCTGGCCGCGCTGGCCAGTCCGGCGCCCCTGCTGCAGGGCCCGGACCGTCAGGGGCTTGTGCTGATGCAGGCCGCCGGCCCCGCCCCGCCGGCCTGGCAGGGCAGACCCTGCGACTACCAGTTGCGTTTCTTTGCCCCCGGTCTGGGTATCGATGAGGATCCCGTCACCGGGTCGGCCCACGCCCTGGTGGCCCCCTGGTGGATGCGGCAGATCCATCGCAACAGCGTGATCGGCTGGCAGTGCTCGCCCCGCCATGGTGGAATGCTGTGCGAACAGGATCAGGCGGGTCATGTGCGCCTCACCGGCAGCGGTCATCTCTTATGGGATGGTCTGATCCACGCAGGTGGCGCTGGCCACGACGAGGATGGCTGGCTTGTCTGCCAGGGCGGTGCCGTCGCTGGCTGAGCCAGCGTCAGGCTGTGCCGTTCCCCCCTGGCCAGGCGCGGGCCCTGTTGTTCGGTGCTCCGATGGGCCTCGGCGCCCTTGGCCTCGGCTTCATGGCCCAGGGCCTGCTGCCGGGGCCTTCCAGCCTCAGTGGGCCGGTTCTGGACGCTGTGCTGGAGCCGCCGCGTGCCCGGCCGGCCCCCCCCGATAGTGCCCGGGAGGATCTGCGCGGCGTGGCGGCGCAGCGAGCCCCTCAGGCCGCAACGACCCTCGTGGAACCGGACCGCGGCCAGCCGCTCCATCTGGAGATCCGGGTCGCGCTCGAACGTCAGGCTGGCCGTGTCGAGCTAGGAGCGACCGGACCCTGGTGGCTGCGGCGTCAGGATGGCGCGGTTCTGCAGCAGGGTGATGCAGGCCAGACGACCGCGCTTGCGGCCGGCGACGACCTCCCCACCGAACTGTGGTTCGAATCCAGTGGAGATCAATCGGTTCTGCTGAATGGCCGGGCCTACAACGGGCGGCTGCGCGTGCTGCCTGGTGCTGATGGTCTGCTCGTGGTTAATCATCTGTCGCTGGAGAGTTACGTGGCCTCGGTCGTGGGCGCGGAGATGCCCAGTTCCTGGTCGATGGAGGCCCTGAAAGCCCAGGCCGTGGCAGCCCGCTCCTATGCCCTTGCACACATGGCACGCCCCGCAAGCCGCCATTGGCATCTCGGGGACACCACGCGCTGGCAGGCCTATCGCGGTCTGGCCAGCAGCAGTGCCCGCACCCGCCGTGCCGCAGAGGAAACCAGTGGCCTCATCCTCAGTTACCAGGGCGGCATCGTTGAGAGCCTCTATGCGGCCAACAGCCAGATCAGCTGGGAGGCCCACGGGCGCCTTGGTGCCTCGATGAGCCAGGAGGGTGCGCAGTCCCTGGCCAGCCAGGGGCGGGCCTACAACGAGATCCTGGGTCGCTATTACCCGGGGGCCTCCCTGGCGCGGTTACGGACGGGAGGCACGGGTGGATGAGCGCTGATCTGCTGCAGCAGGCCCTGCGCTGCAGCGACCGTGCACAGGCTTGCGGTGCCCTCGTTCCACTCTCGACCGAGCTCGTGCAATCGGACGGCTGGGAGCCCTTCGTGGTGCGCCGCCTGCTGTCGCGCACGCCGAAGCACCTGCTCAGTGGTGGACCCAAGCCCAATCCATTCCTGCCCTGGGATCCCCGCCTGGAGGTTCAGCGCCTGGGCGACAGCCACCTGGTGCTGCTCAACAAGTTTCCTGTCCAGCGCGGTCATCTGTTGTTGATCACGCAGCGCTGGCAGCCCCAGGCCGGTTGGCTGGAGTCGCTCGACTGGCAGGCCCTCGCCGCCGTGGAAGCGAAGGTGGCCGGTCTGTGGTTCTTCAACAGCTGTGCGGCAGCCGGTGCCAGCCAGCCGCATCGTCATCTTCAGCTTCTGCCACGGCAGGAGGGCACCAGCAGTTGTCCGCTGGCAGGCGAGGCGCTGGCGCAGCTCAGGGGCGAGGGCCCCAGCTGGCCATGGGCTTACCGCCTGTCGCCCAGGCTGGCGACTGGCACCAGTGCTGCTGCCGCCGAGCTGGAGCAGCTCTACGTCCGCCATGCCCGGGAACTGGGCCTTGGGGAGCCCGGGCATGATCCGGTGCCCACCCACCCCTACAACCTGCTCCTCGATCGGGACTGGTTGCTGACGGTGCGGCGCCGTCAGGAGCATTGGGCGGGCTTCAGCATCAATGGCCTCGGCTTTGCCGGTTATCTGCTGATCACGGAGCAGTCCGATCAGCACTGGCTTGAGCAGCATGGTCCGCGCGCCCTTCTGCAGAACGTGGCGGCACCATGCCGTGCTTCCACCGATGCCGGGCCCGATCCCTGAGGGATTGGCTGAAGGGGTTACGAGAGTCGCTGCAATGACGCAACCCCGACCGCGCTGCCCGAATCGACAGCTGCGGCGACGCAACACGCTGGTGGAGGCCAATCTCAGCCTCGTGCGTCCGATCGCCGCCCACTACGCGGCCAGCTGCACCGAATCCCGGGATGATCTTCAGCAGGTCGGCCTGCTGGGCCTGATCCGGGCTGCTGAGCTGTTCGACCTCAGCCTCGAGGTTCCCTTCAGCGCCTATGCGCGTCGTCACATCCGTGGCGCGATCCTTCACTACCTGCGCGATACCGCGCCCCTGGTGAGACCACCGCGACGTCTGCAGGAGCGGCGCCAGCAGATGCAGAAGCTGGAGGTCAGCCTGAGCCAGGAACTCGGGCGCCCCGCCAGCAACGATGAGCTCCGGCAGGCCCTGGGCCTCAGTGAACTGCAATGGCGTCACACCCTGGAGGTGGGCACCTGGCAGGAGCGTCTCTGGGTGCAGCAGCAGCTGGTTGAACGGCTGCCTTGCCCTGAGGAGTCGACCGGCGAGCGAGAGCAGGGCGTGCTTGAGGGGTTGGCCAGCCTGGAGTCCCGCCAGCGGCAGGTGATCCAGGCCGTGGTTCTGCAGGGTCTGAGTCTGCGGGACGTGGCGCGCCGGCAGCACAGCAGCGCCGCCACGGTGCATCGGTTGCTGCACCGTGGCCTGGCTGAACTCAGGAGTCGGCTGAGTCCCCCATCTGGCGCTCCAGCGTGCTGATCGCAGCGTTGAGCGCTGCCAGCTGCCGTTCAAGGCCGTCGCGCCAGAACGTCAGGGTCTGTAGTTTGCGCTCCTGGTGCCGGCGTCGCAGACGCTGGAACGAACTGTCATCGGCGCAGCCAACGAATGGCGGAAACATGGAAGAATGGTGACGAGTCGCAGTTCTAGCGGTCGAACTGAGTCGGCTGTGCATCACAGCGGTGCCTTAAAGCGCCATTGCGCATCCCCGCACCCTTGGTGCCCCATCTGCAACACCCCTCGGTTCTGCCCATCCCCTCGCCTCTGATCACCGGGCCATGCCACCGGCGTGGCACGCTGGCAGCCGCTCACCCGGCAGACGCTTAAGCGATTCCCAAGACCAGTCACCCCTGAGCCATCCCAGACGCACGTTGAGAGCAGTTGGTCCCATAGGCCGCATGCGACCGTTGATCCTTCCGCTCCTGATGAGTGGCCTGGCGATGCCAGCGCTGATCCAGCCTGCGCACGCCTACGTGGCGTTGATGGCCGGGCAGCCGGCACGTGCTCTGCAGGGCACCTTCAACCAGGTGCCTGTCCTGCATTCCAACCAGCCCGAGGAAGTGCTGGGCGAAGGGATCCTGGTCAGCACCCTGCCGGGATGGTCGGTCGCTGCTGAGACCAACCAGTCCCTCAGCAATGCCACGTACACCTTCAACGGTGACTTCGGCCTGCACGTTCACCACAAGTACTACCCGCAGGACCGCAGCCGCATCTACGGCGCCGGCGGTCGGCGTGGTGAGCTGACCCTGGCGACGATCCTGGTCAATCCCGGCTCCCGGCCCGTTCACATCCGCTTCAGTCGCGGTGCGGTGCGGAACAGCTTTGAGGCCCCGTATCTGGCCACCAACCTGATGGGCGTCAAGCCCCTCGGCCCCCGGCCCTGGAACACCGGCCCCGGTGACGCCACTGCCATTCAGATGCTGCGGGGCAAGCTGGATGCTCGTCTCAGCGATGAGATCACCATTCCGGCCAATGGGCGGATCATCCTCTTCCAGACCCAGTTGCCAGCCAAGGGCATTGCCAACGGCCTGTTGCGGGGTCACAGCGACGGACCCTTCCAGATGGCTGTCGTAGCGGCGGAAGATCCCCAGAGCCAAGCCGACCTGTTCGCCGTGCTCGATCGCGGTCAGCTGGCGCCCGGCCGCATCTATCTCTCCCGCATCGCCCAGATCCAGAACGGCACGGTGTTCTCCCGTGTTGCCGGCGTTGCCCTCGGCGATACCTATACCGCCAATCTCAGCCACGATCTGAGCAGCGGTCCGTTGCATGTGCCGCTCACTAGCACCCCACGCCATCACTTCGGAACCCGTGAGGTTCAGGTCAACGGCCTGGCGAGTCGGATGGTGGATTCCTCCCTCAATAACGTCGGCACCTACGGCGTTCGCTTTGACATCAACCTGCAGCTGAACGGCTCCGGGCCCCATGCCCTGGTGTTCAGCCATCCCACGCCGAATGGGCGCAATTTCACGGCCTTCCGGGGCTCCATCGGCATTGAGAGCGCTGAGGGGTATCGGGAGGTTCATGTTGGTCTGCGCTCCGGTCAGAGCCTGCCGCTGGCCGATCTGAACCTCAGCCCTGGCCAGGTCAACAAGGTGCGCATCAGCCTCGTCTATCCCGCTGATGCCACGCCCGGCCACCTGCTGAGCGTGGTTCCCGAACAGCAGCTCGCCCTGCTGCAGCGGCGCCAGCTCCAGCAGGATTCTGCCCTCGCCCTGGCCTCCCCTCAGGCCCCTCCACGACAGACCCCGCCGCCCGTCGTGCCGGCCGCTGAGGCGCTCACGCCTCCGGCTGTGCCGCCCGCCGTGGTCAGCCGGGTCGCTCCGCCGCTGGTGATTCCGGGCTGGCTGCCGCCGCCGCCTGAGATCGACAGCCCCGTCAGCCGCCCACCCGACCCCGCGACGACACCGACCAGGGTCAGCCAGACCCTTCTGGACCGCTACCAGCAGGCGGTGGAAGCACAGCGTCAGTTCGTGAAATCGCTGATGGGTCTCTAACCTCAGCGGGAAGGTCACAGGTCCACGTGAGCCCAAGCGAGACAGGCAAGCGACGGGTCACGGTGGACCTGAGCGACGAGATGGTCAGCTGGCTCGACGCGCTGAAATCCGAGCTCGGTCTGCGCAGTCGTGGCGCCATCCTGGAGCGGGTGCTGAGCGAGATCCGATTCAGAACCCTCGACGATGAGGAGGATGAGTTTGAGCCAGTGGATCTGGCTCAGCGCGACGATGGCGGTGAGCGGGATGAGCAGTCCGCCTCGTTCGACGACACGGAGCGCACCCCGCTTGACGAAACAACCGCCATCGTCCTGATCCCCGCAGGTCTCGGCTCGGACGCGGAGTTGGACCAGGGCAGAGACCAGGGTGGGACCACCGAGATGGATGCCCTCGCTGCCGGTTCGATGGTGCTTCCGCGCGGTTGCCGGGCCGAGGTGCCCCGTTCCGCATCGGTGGCAACAGCTGGTGCCGATGGCATCCAGTTGCCTGGCTTTCTGAGGCGCCAGGCCAGGGAGCTTGGTCGCAGTCTGAACGCTGAGCCACGGTCCGGTTCCGATCGCGTGCTCCCCCTGATCAGTGCTGCGGATCTTGATGACGCTCTGCTCAGAGCTGATCAGCATTGGCAGGAGATCTACAGCCATGCGGTCAGTGAGGCGGTCCTCGAGGCCGCCATGGTCTGGTTGGCCCGCGAGATCTGGCCCCGCTCGGATCAGAGCGAAGGCCGCCCCTTCGCCTGGAGCCTGATTCAACAGGTGGTGGGTTCCGTCGCCCCAGGCTGGCGATTCGGCGAACCCTCCCTGCCCCGCGTGATCACCGCAGCCGGAGTGCTCGAGGATCCGTTCAGCGGCAGCACCCTCGCCCTGCGCGTCCCCACTCTGATCACCCGCTTCGTGCAGTACCAGCGCAGCCGGCAGAAACGCAACACCTCGTTTGAAGCGATCGATCAGACCATGACTGTGCATGCAGCGCTACGCCTGCTGCAGCTCCCGACCGTGGTGGGGCGTCCGTACTGCCTGCAGGCGATCCGCGAGGCGTACCGGCAGCAGGCGCAGAACCACCACCCCGATGCAGGCGGCTCTGCCGACGCGATGCGTCGGATCAACGAGGCCTACCAGTTCCTCAAGGATCGCTACCGCCGCGCCGCCTGACTCGCCTGACCATTCCCAGATTGATTTGCATGTCTCGGTCTGGACGCATGATGGGTCTTGGTTCGCGTCAAGAGTGAGATGTCTGTTGCGCGCTGTTTTCCTGGGGTGGTTATGTCATTGCCACTGCCTGGAAACCCGTTTTTCCTGCATTTCTGTTTGCATCCAATGAGCTAGGAGCCCCTTCGCCGGGGAGTGGGTCTGGCTGTGCTCTGTCCAGTGGGGCGACAGTGCTCTGGCCAGGTCCTGGAAAACGGCCCATGACCACAGTCGTGCCAATGGGTCTTCTCACCGCGTACCTGCTGTAGACACAGGTACGCAGAGCGCTCTGTCCAATGGCTTGCTGGATCGATCGCCTCAGACCTGCGCTGATCGGGGCCTGCTGGGAAGTTGATCGCCGGGATGGCAGCTCGAGCTGCCATCCCGGCGTGCATCCTGGCTGCGACGCGGACTGGGACCAATGCGACGTCTCGCATGAGACGACTGAGTATCCATCGTGTCGCCCTGGAGATCGCGGCCCCATGCGGGCCCTGTCGCGATGGTCGCCGCAGGCCCGCTGCCGCGCACTGACGGCCGTCGCGTTTGGCTGTTCTGCGTCTCATTGCAGGTCCTGTCTGGGGTCCGGGATGAGACCCGTGGATCGCCTTGGTCCATCTGTTGCAACGTGCCCGCTCACGGTTTGCATCTCACGGCTTGCGTCGCCTGGTCGCCAGGGGCCCTTCTCCGTTAGGCGCGGTCGGCTGCTCCAGCGGTCTGCATCAGAAACTGGATCCCGCTTGTCCCGAACCAGGAGCATTCTGAGACCAGGAATGAGACCAGAGTGCGATCCCTGAGGCTCTAGGTTTGTGTGGTGAGGGCTGTTCTCGGCGGCTGGTGGGTCGCTGCCGTCGGGTCGTTGCCATGAAAAAAGCCGGCCTTGCGGCCGGCCAGTGCTTTGCTTGCGCTGGATCAGGCAGGCGTGGCCATCCCCTGGATCAGGAAATCAAAGTAAGGGGCTGCCACTGCTGCATCGTCACTGCCGAGCAGAGCCAGCGAGGCCTCCTTGAGGCAACGCATCGACTCGACCATGCCTGGCATCGGCACACCCAGGCTGTTGTACATCTCGCGGGCACCCTCAAGGCCGATCTTCTGGATCAGTTCGGTGCTGCCGGCCAGAACGCCGTAGGTGACCAGGCGCAGATACCAGCTGAAGTCGCGCAGGCACTGGGCCCGCTGCTTCTGGCCGTAGGCGTTGCCACCGGGCGCGACGTATTCGGGCTTGCGGCTGAACAGCTGCTTGGCTGATTCATCAACGATCTTCTTCTCGTTGTCGGTCAGAACCCGGACAATCGAGAGACGGCTGCTGCCCCCGGAGAGAAACTCCACCATCGAGCGGAGTTCACCGCCGGTGGGATAGCGGAGCTGATCGTCCGCCTGAAGGATCAGATCGCGTACGACGCTCATCGAAACCACCTTGCGCCCAGGCACTCTATCCAGATCGGAGCCGTTGCCAGGGCCGTGATGGCCAGAGGTTTACGCACCGATAGGGTCAGAGCTGGTGTGATGCTTCTGAGGGTGGCGGCGATGGCGACACGGGCGGCCTCGATCGGCCAGGTGCTGGAGCTCCCCATCGACGGGCTCAGCCACGATGGCCAGGGCGTGGGCCGGTGGCGGGAGCTGGTGGTGTTCGTGCCCGGTGCCCTGCCTGGCGAACAGGCCAGCGTGCGTGTGCGGCGCCTGGCGCGGCGCCACATCGAAGCCGATCTGATCGGCGTGGAATCCCCCTCGGCCGAGCGCCGCAGGCCGGCCTGCATCCTGGCGGAGCGGTGCGGCGGCTGCAGCCTCCAGCACTGCAGCGATGACAGTCAGGCGGAGATCAAGACCGATCAGGTGCGGCAGGCCCTGCGGCGCCTGGGCGGGCTCGATGCCGTGGTGGAGCCGATCTGGCGGGCCGAGGCGCCCTTCGGTTACCGCAACCGTGCTCTGATTCCACTGGAGCGTTCCGACGATGGCGTGCTGCGCGCCGGCTACTACCGGCGCGGCAGCCACCGGATCGTGAACATGAACCGCTGCCCGGTGCTCGATCCCCGCATCGATGCGCTGATCGCTCCGCTCAAGGCGGATCTCGAGGCCAGCGGCTGGCCGGTGGATGTGAACCTCACTGCCGGGGGTGGCCTCCGCCATCTGGCGCTGCGCGTCGGTCACCACAGTGGTGAGGTGCTGATCACGTTGGTCAGCAGCCACGAGCGGTTGCCTGGGCTCGCGGAACTTGCCGCTCGCTGGCAGGAACGCTGGCCTCAGCTGGTGGGTGTCGGTCTGAACCTGCAGCAGAAGGCCAGCAATGTGGTGCTCGGACCCGTCACACACGGGATCAGCGGCCGTCCTTGGCTGCTGGAGCGCTTCGGTGAGATCGAGCTCCGAATTGGCGCCGACACCTTCTTTCAGGTCAACACGCCGCAGGCAGAGCGGTTGCTGCCCCTGCTGGAGGCATTCTTCCAGCCGGGTCCGTCGGTGCCCCTGCTCGATGCCTACTGCGGCATCGGTACCTTCAGCCTGCCCCTGGCGGCGGCGGGTTCACCCGTGCTAGGCCTCGAGCTTCATGCCTGTTCGGTGCTGCAGGCCCGGGCGAACGCCGATCGCAATGGCCTGGAGCTGGCCCGCTTCGAGGAGGGGGATGTGGCGGCCGTGCTGGCGGAGCGGTTGCAGGGCATGGCGGGCCTGCTGGTGGATCCGCCTCGCAAGGGCCTCAGTCCTGATGCACTCTCCGCGATCCTGGTTGGCAGGCCGCCTCGGCTGGCCTACATCAGCTGCAACCCCGCCACCCTGGCCCGCGATCTGGCCGTGCTCTGCAGCCCTGAGGGGGGATACCGGCTGCAGCGGGTGCAACCGGTCGACTTCTTCCCCCAGACCAGCCACGTCGAGGCCGTGGCGCTGCTGGAGCGGGTCTGAGCCCCCGGCGCTTCAGGCTCAGGCCCGCAGCTCGGCGCCGAACTGTTTTTCGAGAGCCGCCCGGATCGTCTGGTGGGCCTGATCCACCTCCGCATCGGTGAGGGTGCGCTTGGGATCGCGGTAGCGCAGGCGGAAGGCCTGGCTGCAACGGCCGGCCGCCACCTGCTCGCCCTGGTAGCGGTCCACCAGTTCGGCCTGCTCGAGCAGCGGTTTGCCGGCCTTGCGAATCGCCTGCAGCAGCGACGAGCTGGCTGTCTCGGCCGGAACCACCAGCGCCAGATCCCGTTCCGAGGCGGGCACCGTGGCAAAGCTGGCGAAGCTGGGCTGCCAGCGGTTGCGGCGCGTGGCGGCGCTGAGCAGCTGCAGCATCTCCAGTTGGAACAGGTAGGTGGCGGCGGGCAGGTCGTAGCGCTCGGCGAGCTCCGGATGCACCTGACCGAACCAGCCGGCCGGTCGTCCCTCAACGACCACCTGGGCGGCGCGACCGGGATGCAGCAGAGGCTGGTCGCTGAGGCGACGATCCTCGACAGGCAGGGCGAGGCTCTGCAGCGCCACCTGCAACAGGCCGCGGGCCTGGAAGTAATCGGGAGCCTTGGGCTTGCCGCCACTGCTCCAGAGCTCCGCCTGACGGGAACCACAGATCAGGCCGGCCAGCTGCAGCTGCTGGCGATCCCCTTTTGCCCTTGCCTGGAAGACATGGCCGATCTCAAAGGCCCAGAAGCCAGGTCTGCCGGCCTGGAGGTTGCGCTGGGCCGCCAGCAGCAGTTCGTCCACCAGGCTGTCGCGCAGATGGCTGTAATCCGCCAGCAGCGGGTTGGCCAGCGGCAGCCGCTGGGCCGGATTGGCGCCGGGGCGTTCGCTGCAGGCCGGTCCAAGTGAAAGGCTGCAGGTCTCCTGAAGACCGGCGGCCACCAGGCTGCGACGCAGGCGGCGTTCCGCCTGCTGTTCGGCCGTGAGGCCACCGGGGGCGATCGGATCCGGCAGGTGCGCGCTGAAGCGGTCGTAACCGACCAGACGTGCCACCTCCTCGATCAGGTCCACCTCCCGCTGCAGGTCCATCGCCCGGGCAGCCGGCACCTGCACCAGCCAGCCCTCCTCCTCGGCCGTGAGCGTGCAGCCCAGGGCCGTGAGGATCTGTTCGATCTCGGTGTCGCCGAGGTCCTGGCCCTCGCCACCGGCTGCGGCTGCTGCAGGGCTGGCGTGGACCGGACCGAGCAGATTGTGGAGGGCGTCGCGGCGCAGCACCAGCGGAGGCCGTTCCTGCTGCGGCCTACGGTGCAGCCAGCGGCCCTCAACCCGGGCGCCGCAGAGCTCCTGCAGCAGAACCACCGCCCGGTCTGCGGCCTCGAGCGTGACCTCCACCGGCAGGCCCTTCTCGAAGCGGCTGCTGGATTCGCTGCGCAGACCGACGCTGCGGCCGCTGCGTCGCACCGCCTGGGGCGCGAACATCGCCGCCTCCAGCCAGAGACAGGTGGTGTCGTCCTGAACCGATGACTCGGCGCCGCCCATCACGCCGGCCAGGGCCACGGCCCGCTCGGCGTAGCTGACCACCAGGGCATCAGTGCTCAGGTCGTGGCTGCTGCCATCGAGTGCCCTGAACGGTTCGCCGTCCCGCGCCTGGCGCAGATCGAGCAGGGCCGGATCAAGCCTGCCGTCGGCCAGGGACGCCAGGCGGCTGGCATCGAATGCGTGCAGGGGCTGGCCCAGCTCCAGCATCACCAGGTTGGTGATGTCGACCACATTGTTGATCGGGCGTACGCCGGCGCGCTCCAGCCGCTGCTGCAACCAGGCGGGTGAGGGCGCCACCTGGATGCCGCTGAGGGCGGTGAGACTGAACAGCCCTCCCGCCTCGATGCGCTCCTGCGCGTCCGGGCCCACCGGCAGCGGCCCGGCGGCGATCGCCGGCGCTGCGGCGGGCAGGTTCAGGGCGCTGCCGGTGAGGGCCGCCACCTCACGGGCGATGCCGCGCATCGATAGTCCGTCGGGACGGTTGGCGGTGATCGCCAGTTCCAGCACCTGATCATCGAGGCCGAACAGGGGACCGACCGGGCTGCCGATGGCGGGAACCGCCTCGAGCGCTTCATCGAGGATGACGATGCCATCGGAGCTGTCTGCAAGGCCCAGCTCCGAGAGGGAGCAGATCATGCCGCTGCTGGCCACACCCCGCAGTTCGGCGGGCTTGATCGTCAGATCCACCGCAGGCAGGTAGGCGCCCACGGTTGCCACAGCCACATGGATGCCGGCGCGCACATTGCGGGCACCGCACACGATCTGGAGCGGTTCCTGCCCTGTGGCGATGCGCACCGTGCAGACGCTGAGCTTGTCTGCGTTGGGGTGCTGTTCCCGAGCCTCGACGAAGCCGACCACCACCCCGGCGGCCCGCGCCGCCAGGTCCTCGATCGCATCGACCTCGAAGCCGGCGACGGAGAGGCGTTCAGAAAGCTCGGCGGTGGGCAGATCACAGGCCACCAGCTCCCGCAGCCATTGGAGCGAGACCCGCATCGGCTCACCAGCAAAGGAAGGGCCGACTCTAGGGACAGGGCCCAACCTGGGCGGTAGGGCGACAGGGTAAGGTGTTCAACTGTCAATCCCGCATCGCATCAGCGGCGCAACGTCCTTCCATGGCAAAGAACAAGGGCGTCCGGATCGTGATCACTCTCGAGTGCACCGAATGCCGGTCCAACCCCGCCAAGCGGTCTCCTGGCGTGTCCCGTTACACGACTGAGAAGAACCGCCGCAACACGACTGAACGGATCGAACTCAAGAAGTTCTGCCCGCACTGCAACAAGTCGACGGTCCACAAGGAGATCAAGTGATCGCCTCAGCGTGATCCCGTCCGTCTGCTGTCAGTTCATCCATTCCGTTCAACCATGAGCAGTTCCTTCTTCAAGAAGCGCCTCTCGCCGATCAAGCCCGGCGAACCGATCGACTACAAGGATGTCGATCTCCTCAAGAAGTTCATCACCGAGCGCGGCAAGATCCTGCCCCGTCGTCTGACTGGCCTCACCGCCAAGCAGCAGCGGGATCTCACCACTGCCGTGAAGCGCGCCCGCATCGTGGCGCTGCTGCCCTTCGTCAACCCCGAGGGCTGATCCCTGAGCTCCGCGTCTTTCCACTGCGGCGACCTGATCGGCGTTGAGGACAGCCGCGGAGCCCAGCTCGCGGTGGTTGAGGCGGTTCAAGGCAGCAAGCTGCGCCTTCGCCTCGGCTACGACTCCAAACCTGTGGTCCTGCCTCAGCGGCAGGCCCAATTGCTCGACCCTCTGCCCTCCGGCATCGACCCGCCGGCGCGGTTGGGGGTTTCGCCATGGCAGTTGACACCGGAGCGGGTCAGCGCAGCTGGGCCGAACCGACGTGAATGGGCCGCTGCCTGGTTGCTGCTGTTGGAAACCGGCGACC
>Ga0315899_10000043_pt1 | contig 172826 bp, 104 predicted proteins | sample LakEriMetagenome_2_FD_203518 | JGI IMG/M metagenome (GOLD analysis project Ga0315899, IMG submission 203518) | Freshwater fungal communities from buoy surface, Lake Erie, Ohio, United States - Buoy 4 MA112 | ecosystem: Environmental > Aquatic > Freshwater > Lake | place: USA: Lake Erie, Ohio...
GCCGGTCCAGCAGGTCCTGCAGGCAAAGATGGCAAGCCAGGTCTAGCGGGCCCAGCGGGCAAGGACGGCAAGAATGGTCTCGATGGCAAGGCCGGTCCAGCAGGTCCTGCAGGCAAAGATGGCAAGCCAGGTCTAGCGGGCCCAGCGGGCAAGGACGGCAAGAATGGTCTCGATGGCAAGGCCGGTCCAGCAGGTCCTGCAGGCAAAGATGGCAAGCAAGGTCCAGCGGGTCCAGCAGGCAAAGATGGCAAGCCAGGTCTAGCGGGCCCAGCAGGCAAGGACGGCAAGCCAGGTCTAGCGGGCCCAGCAGGCAAGGACGGCAAGAATGGTCTTGATGGCAAGGCCGGTCCAGCGGGTCCTCAAGGACCCAAGGGGGATCGAGGCCCTGCTGGTTCGGATCTCAGAACGGGTGCTCGGGATATCACCGCGTTGCTCGATTTGCCAGAAGGGGCAAGGCTCGATAATGCGGTTCTTCGACGTGTTGGTGACACCGTTGAGTTGTCGATTGACGGACTGCGAAGCAAGAAGAGGATTGATGCGGTGCTAGGAAAAGTGCCGGCAGGTTTTCGTCCTTCGAGGCATCAGAGCCTCTGCACATCCGATGGTAATTTCGAGCATGTCAGGATGAGCGTCGAGGCGGATGCAAAAGCATCAATCACGGCCACACAGTCCAAGAATGCAAGTGGATTGGTTTCCACCTCGACAGCCATGGTATGGCTTACCGACGACGAATGGCCCTCGAAGTTGCCGGGCAAGGAGTGGCGTAACAAACGAACCTAAGGCGAACGCCAACTGATCTTTTTTTTGTGACACAAAGCAACCTAAATGTGGCGACACATTTAGGTTGCTTTACTTTAAGGGTTCTTCTAGTATTTCCCTGGATGGAACATCACAACATGGAGTTGGCAAATTGGTGCACCTGTTGGTAAGCGAGAAGGTATCGAGCACGAAGAAGACCAGCGTTCCAAATTTTTAGCCTCAAAACCTGTGAAAAACAACATTTCCTAGAAACCATACATAGGATACGCAGCATGCTGTTTCCGATAAGCGACGACGATCAAAACGTCAACATTGTCCCATACATTACTTACGGTTTGCTTGCGGCCAATGTTGTGCTTTTCTTGGTTCAGGTCACCAACCCCGAATTCACCTATGGCTGGAGTGTGATCCCTAAGGAGATCACCACTGGAATAGATATTGTAGAACCACAACAGATGAGTATCGAAGGTCAGGGCAAGGTCGAGATCCCTCAGGCACCCGGTCCAGTACCGATTTGGTTGACGCTCTTGTCCTCGATGTTCATGCACGGGGGCTTTGGACACATCGCTGGCAATATGCTCTACCTGTGGATCTTCGGAAACAACGTCGAGCACAGGTTCGGTCACAAGTGGTTTTTGATCTTCTATTTGATTTCCGGTTTGGTTGCAAGTTTTGCTCAAATCATGCTTGCGCCCGAGAGCATCATTCCGAACCTAGGAGCTTCCGGGGCAATCGCCGGCGTGATGGGGGCTTATCTAGTGCTATTCCCTTACAATCGGGTCAACGCTGTCTTTCTGTATCATATTGTTACGATCCCAGCGATCTTGGTGCTTGGACTCTGGATAGCCATGCAACTCTTTAGTGGCTACGGATCGATCGCCAGCACTTCGACCTCGGCCGGCGGGGTGGCTTACATGGCCCACGTCGGTGGCTTTGTCGCAGGAGTCCTAGCCGCGTTGGCCTATCGGATGACGATTCAAGGTGAACCGGATTCCTTGCTCAAACGGCAATACGAGCGAGATCCAATGGCAAGGCGATTTTGGTAGATCGTATTGCTCTAGCTTAGTGTCATTCTCGGAGATGATGGATCTTAACTGTTCCCAAGACCATTCGTGCGAGGCAACATCTTGACAACGGTGCCAAATCAAGGCGTGTTGATTGGAAACGGTAGCGCGTCGATTGCTAGCGCGGGCTTCTCGGATCGTTTGGCAAGAGGATCGGAGTGAGTTCTTTGACGAAGTCTTGGGCATCACGGAAGCTTCGGTAGACACTTGCAAAACGCACGAAAGCGACTTCGTCAAGATCTCGCAGGTACTGCATGCATAGATTCCCTACGTCCTCGGAACTGACCTCTCGATCGTAGTTGTCGAGTATATGGGCTTCGATCTCGATGGCCAGTCGCTGAATTTCCGCTTGCTCGATCTTGCGTTTCCAACACGCCGCTGACAACCCCCGTTCGATCTTTGCACGGCTGAAATCCTGACAAGTCCCATCCCGCTTGCGAACTTGCAAAAGTCCCTCGACCCGTTCGTAGGTCGTAAAACGACGTTTGCAGTGGTTGCAGAACCGACGTCGACGAATCGCGCGGCCCTCTTCCACAATCCGCGAATCGCGAACTCCGTCGTTGTCGTTACCACAAAAGGGACATCGCATGGAAGTACTTAACTTGCCGATGGAAAGATCATGCAAAACCAGAAATCTCGACGCTATTGTTGCAGAGTTTTCCAATCCATCAACGGTCAAGGGAAAATCCACGTCCTAGAAATATGCCGCTAGCCTCTGAGGATTGGCAAGCTATCATACCGAGTCGAATCGCATCCAAAGCGATTTTTCGTTGGCTTTTTCGAGTAACTCAAGTCCTCCGATCCCCTTTGCTTGCAATGTCCGACCCAACCCAAAACAACGATAACCCAGCAACTCCGCGTTCCCCTAGCGCCTACCGATACTTGTTTTGGGCTGGTTTGTTCATGCTCCTAGGGATCAGCTTTTTGATCATCCTCGGACGCCAGCGGGAGAGTTTTGCCGGCAGACAAGTCCCCGAATTGGATCTCAAGCCGCTGCTCAATGCGACCGAACCAGCCGTTGATCTGATGGCTAAATCGGACTTGGTGCTGGTCCATTTTTGGGGGACTTGGTGCGGCCCTTGTGTTCAGGAGTATCCTGAGATCATCAAGTTGCAGCGTAAGTATGCTGTTGATCCTCGGGTTGCGATCGTGAGTATCTCCTGCGGTTCAACAAACCCCGAGTCTATCGACGAACTCGAATTCGACACCAAAATTTTTGTCCAAGGACTTGGGGGAGACCTGCCGATCTATTGCGACCCTGCGATGTACTCTCGCATTCAGATCGCAAACATTATGGGGCGAGGTGGGTTTGCCTATCCAACAACCCTCCTGCTCGATCGCCAGATGAAAATCCTCGATGCATGGGTCGGAGCCACCAATCCAGGAGAACTCGATCGAGCGTTGACGAAACTTCTTGCATCCAAGAAATAGCATCATGACGTTTCACTAGAGGATTTCCCAAACAGATGTCTTCGAAGCACAAGCCGATCCTTGCAATTACCATGGGTGATCCTACGGGCATCGGTCCGGAGATTATCGCCGGAGCGGTTGTTAACCCCTTGGTGAGTCAATGGTGCACACCGGTGGTTATTGGTCGCACGAGCATCATGCGTCGTGCAAGTTCAGTCGTTGGTACCAACACCCCTTGGATCGCTTGTCAGGATTGGGAGCAGATTCGATCGCACCTCGAACTAATATCCGACGGAAATCCCAACTCTCCAGCGCCAGTGTGCTGTTTGGATGCGGCAAGCCAACCGTCCGAAGATGCACAACCCGGGAAGATCGATGCACTCGGTGGACAAGCCGCTTACGATTCGCTCTTGGCCGCAACTGAATTGTGTCTGAGTAAACGAGTCGACGGTTTAGTGACCGCACCTTTGCAGAAAAAATCGCTCGACCTGGCTGGGCATCATTGGCCTGGGCATACGGAACTCTTAGGGCATCTGTGCGGAGTCGATGCGACGGCCATGATGCTCTATCTGCCTCCTGGAAAACCCAACCACGGCGGGGCCAGTGGCCTAGGGGTCGTGCATGTGACACTGCATATGGCTTTGCGGGAAGTCTTTCAGCATTTGACTCCTGCGAACATTTTAAAAACGATCGAGCTGACGCATTCCTATTTTTCGCGTTTGGCTTTGGCCCAAGGCCGCAAGGAGCCGCCCAAGATCGCCGTGACCGCGTTGAATCCACATGCGGGTGAATCGGGGCGTTTTGGTACTGAGGAGATCGAATGCATCGCGCCTGCGGTACTTGAAGCCAGGAAATTGGGAATCGATGCCACGGGGCCTTGGGCTGTCGATACGCTCATGCCTAGAGCAGCGCAAGGAGAGTTTGATGCGGTGGTGGCGATGTACCATGATCAAGGCCACATAGCACTTAAACTGCTAGATATGTTTGAGGCGGTCAACATCACGTTGGGTTTGCCTATTGTTCGCACCAGCGTGGCACACGGCACTGCCCACGATATCGCTTGGAAAGGCATAGCTAAGTCTGGCGGAATGGTCCAAGCCATCTTGGCAGCCGCTAAGCTCGCGCTTGACTAGAGGATCCTGTTGAGAATCCAAAGTGACTGGTCAAAACGATCCTTTACGTCCGAGGGGTTTAACCAGGTACGCCGAAATTTGACGATAAAACAGTCTCCAAACCCCTCAAAATAGTCAATTGAGTTCCTGATGAACGTTTTTCTTCGTTTCGAATTAAGAAACTCTCGGATTGCTTCTGTGGACTCACTACGAACCAGATAATGAGAATTGAATTCGGGATCCTCTGAAAATGGGATGCCTTCTAAGCCAAAGAACCCCAAGAGGTTGAGAAACCGTTCTCGCTTAATCAATGAAAAATGCGGGAGGTTCAGGCGTCCATCCTGCACTAAAAGCAATGTGGAGGTTTCCGTGTTTTCGTCATTGAATGGGTGCTTGTATTCGCAAACGGTAATTCTAGAGGTATCTGTTTCACCGACCACCGCGTATGGAACCTTTTGGGAATCACCGCCAAGGGAATAAAGCTCAAAACGTTGAAAGTTCGCCCAGTCCTTCTCGGGAAGATCTGTGAAAAACTCAAGCCCCAAGGCTTGCGCATCTTCAGCGAACTCTGCCCGTTTTCTCTCGTGGTAGTCTTTCTGTGCCCACATCCCGATTAGGAGGAAGCCAATACCAACGGCAACAATGATCACCAAAAACATGACCTGTCATTCCTTGTCAATCGACTCTTGCCCGAAAGGCAAAGACAATCATGGCCTGCCGCTGAGGAGTTGCTGAACTTTCTCCTCGATTGCCTTTCCTCTCACGTGAACAGCAGCCACGTTTCCATCGCGACCGATGAGCATCGTAAAGGGGATCGCTATGATCGAAAGCTCCTGTGCAATCGCTGTGTCCATACCTGACTTGGCCGGATCATTACTTACGAGAACATCCCACGAGGTTTTATTCTGGGCCAAAAACTCATCGAGGTCCGATCGCTTCTCATCGAGATTGATCGAGATCACTTCAAATCCTTCGGCATGTTTCTCGTCATAGACTTTTTGAATGTTTGGAATCTCGGCAATGCATGGCCCGCACCAGGTTGCCCAAAAGTCGACCAGCACGACCTTGCCCTCGTACTTGGACTTGTCAAAAGGCTTGCCTGAGACATCGACTAGGCCTTCGAGATTCAGGGGTTTTCCGATAGTGCCGACCCGTTTTTGAAATCCGGTAACGGACATTTCGATTTGAGACTTCAGCTCTGGAGTTTTGGTTTTTTCGAGTTGAGTTGCGGCTAGATCCAAAAGGCTTTTGGCGACCTCGATGTTCCCTGAGAACTCGAACTGCATGGCGCACTGAGCCAGTGCCATCGCTGTCCAGGGCGATGGGATCTTGTCCATAAGATCTTTCGCTTTTTCGGTTAACGCGACAGGATCAGCGGCTAGGGCTTGTCGCGTATCGATGACTTGCAAGTAGCTCTCGAAGTCTGGCAACCGTCGCATCTTCATCTGCCAGGATCGCATCCCAAGATTTGGGTCGGGCACATCCCGAAACTTGGCCTCGAGCGCATCGACGAGTTGATCGCAAGCCACATCACCTGGGCTTGGGGTCTTTGGCTCAGCCGCACTTGCTGGATCCTTCGGATCAGAAGCTGCGGCAGAATCGTTCTCGCTCGAGAGAGCTTGTGCGGCCTGGGCTACGGCCATGAAGACACCTGGGTCGGCACCCTCGGCTTTTTCTAACAAGCTTTTGGCTGCAGCCAAGACTTGATCGACCGTCGCTGTTTGGTTTGCGTAGTCGGAGGAGAGCAACTGCAATTGCAATCGCTGAGCTATTTTCGAAACACGAGGATCCTCGTTGCTTGAAAGCTCTCCGCTGAGTTTCCTTAAGTCATCTTGTGCGGGGACATCGCGAAACATAGCCATTTGCTGGAGAGCTTCGAGTTTACTGATCCAGCCTTGAGCTGTCTCGTCGGGCGTCTTGGCTGCATTCCTGAGTCGATCGGCGGCTGCAGATTTCATACGAAGCAGATCCATTCCGCTTGTGAGAATGGTGTCGTTGTTGATCTGCTTTTTGTTGGCATCGTTTTGCAAATCCATCATCGCACGATCGACCGTGCTCAAGAACTTCACGATGTCCTCGGGTTTCTCCGAGTCGGTCATCTTTAGAGTTTTATAGCTCTTGGCTTGCAACGATGGATCGTCTTGCCCGGGTTGGAAGTTAGGTAGTTGCGGTGCTGTGCTTGGTTCGGTGGTATTTGAACTTGTGTCACCTACTTTAGGTTTAGACTTGGTTGATGCCTGGGAGCTATCGGCAGGTCGAAACCCGCTCGTCTCGGCCGAAACTTCCTTGGTCTTGCTTTCCGGGGAGCATCCCACGGGGGCAAGCAGAAGGCCGCCTACGAGCGTCCAGCGTATCGTGGATCTGAGTTGCTTGGCCAGCAGTGATCTACTCGAACTCGATGCTCTGGATTGAATTTTGTTTTCGACGACTTTTGCGATAACTATTTTCACGGATATTCTCCAAAAAACTCGGTGTACTTGACCGCTAGTAGCTTGAACGAATCGTCTCGACTAGGCAATACTGCTTGCTCCTTGCCTCTTTGATTTCCTCGGGAAACATTCGAATTCATCCTCGTGCTACGAAAGAAACCATGGAAAAACAGATCAGCATTTCGACCACTGCGCATCGCTCGTTGCCGTCGGTTGGCCTTGGGTTCTGGAAAATACCCAACGAGTCGACCGCCGAACTGGCCTTGGAGGCTGCCAAGATCGGTTATCGCCATTTCGATTGCGCGTCGGATTACGGCAATGAGCCGCAAGTCGGCCAGGGGCTTTCCCAAATCCAGCGAGACCGGATCTGCCGACGCGAGGATTTATGGGTCACAGGCAAACTATGGAACACTTACCACCGCAAGGAGCATGTGCGACTGGCTTGCGAAAGAAGCTTGAAAGATCTGCAACTCGATTACCTGGATCTGTATTTGATTCACTTTCCGATTGCATTGGCCTACGTTCCATTTGAACACCGTTATCCGGCAGGTTGGCATTATGACCCTGAATCGAAAACACCTAGGATGATTCCTGATGCTGTACCGATCTACGAAACTTGGGAAGCGATGGAAAGGCTCGTTCAGGCCGGTCTGGTACGCTCGGTGGGCGTGAGCAACTTTGGTGTGTCGCTCCTGCGCGATGTGCTGTCCTATGCGAGGATTCGCCCTAGTGTGCTCCAGGTCGAATCGCATCCGTATTTGGTACAAAGCAAACTGCTTCGTTATTGCCAGCAAGAGCAAATCGCCGTGACAGCGTTCAGCCCACTTGGGGCACCGTCGTACATTCCTCTGGGAATGGCCACCGTCGCCGATTCAGTGATCGAGCAATCTGTTGTTACCAAGATTGCTCGGGAGGTTGATCGCACGCCCGCTCAGGTCGTCTTGCGTTGGGGGGTTCAGCGGGGCACAGCCGTGATCCCTAAGACTCAGCAATTGACTCGTCTCCGGGAGAATTTGAGCCTGTTTGACTTTGAACTTACCGAAGAGCAAATGGCGTTGGTATCGGGACTTGATCGCAACCAACGATTCAACGATCCGGGTGTCTTTTGCGAAGAAGCCTTTGGGTGTTACTATCCGATTTACGAGTAATATGGGCTCTTCAGGAATCATTGTGGCTAGGAGTATATGCTATTGGTTTCTATCGTACTCGTACTCAATGAAATGGTTCTCGTACTCGTACTCGAAGCACCCTAGTATAGCGATTGCGCCCATTAATCTGCAAATTAACGGCAACCGCTTCGATCAACTATTGGCATAGCAAAAGTTCAAACAGCCATCGAGTAGGAGTACCGTTGCACTGAGTACCGCTTCGCTGAGTACGAGTACGAAGAAATCCAAAGCGATGCACAAACTTGCGATTAATCCACAATAATTCCCGATGAACCGCCACAGCTGTTACTCACGGTTTTGTTGCGATCGCGACTTCTGCATGATTTCGTAGAGGTCCAAGTCCGCTCGTCCGCCGAGGATAGCAAAAATCGTGCGCAGTTGCCTGAGGCCCACAGGAATTCCCTTATCGGCCCGGAGTCGGAAGTAACCTGGTTCTGCCGTAACAACTTGGCTTGCAAGGCTCTCTTGCTGCAAGAGGGATTGAACATAAGCAAAAGCGTGCTGGTCGCTGGTCAGCAGTGTTTGGCCAAGGGGCTCTTCGATTGGCTCGGTTTTGCTGATGATGCAATCGGCTTGAAGCTCTACAGTGCTCTCGTCGTCCTTGAGCAATCGAACTTGCCAAAAACCTTGCTCGGTCTTCGCAACCGATTCGACACCCAAACTCTCAATCATTACGAAACGCGTGGAGACTCGATCCGCAAGTTCACTTCGTGTTCGAGCAAGCTCATCGCCTTGAGGATCCTCGCGGTATTGGGAAGGGCTTGGAGGCACGATCCAAATAAATTTTGCATGGCCATCGTAGGCAAGGCATTCACGCACGCGTCGACAAGCCTCAGAAGTCGAACCTACAAGCACGATCTGTTTGCCATCGTACGTCTTTGGTTCGAATTTTCGATCCAGCGGCAGGTGGATCAGAAAGTCATCACGGGCTTGGAGTTCACCGATAGCAAGTCCACCTGCGGGGCCTAGGCCGACTCTGGTCGCCGGAGTCCCTCGGCAATCGATGATGCAATCGGCACGAGACACCCACGTGCCTCGATGTCGGCCTTGGACGAGGATACGAAATTCATCGTTGCAACGGCTCTGCCACTGGAACTCATCGAGTCGGTCGGGTTCGGGTCGATCGTATGAACGGAAACGAGAAATGTCGATCACGGGGCTTAAAAAGTGAATATCATCGAACAAAAGATCCGTTTTTGCCAACGGTAGCAGATATTCTTCGGCATACTGCTTGCCGGTGAAAAAAACATCCACGGCTGGAGCTCGGTAGGATTCGTCTTGAGCTTCCAATGCTGCCAATCCTAAGCTTGTTGTAACCTGCCCGGCGGGTAATTCGATCTGGCGATCATTCCAATCGAGCAAACGGTGGGCGACTCGGCGAGTTTCGAAGATCGATACATGGTAACCCAAGAATCGTGCATAGAGAGCCGCTTCGATACCCATTGGCCCCGCACCCACGATGGCAATAGTCGCTGGGCTCTCCATTTCGGGATCCCATGGAAGTGCATCGATCATGTAAGCGTTTTCTGTAAGAGAGACGGACAAAACTAAGGGAACGGGATGTTGTTGAATTCGTAGTCGACCGTTTGCAAGATGACCGACTCGGGAGCTCGATAAACAAAACGATAGTCGCACAAGGAGCCTTCGATGTCGAAGAGATAACTCAGACCGATGTCGTTTTTAGTAAGTCTAGTGGTAGCCCAGCCGGCATGTTCAATACGGTTCCCCTCTTTGTCTATTAGATAGCCATCGGTAAGAGCGATCCATCCCTGCAGGACGTCGTTTGACGGTTGATTGGCAAGCGACACACCGATTTGAATTTCCTGCAAATCCCGATTCTTGCTTGCCGATTCTAGAACCACTGTCATATCGCCCGCTGTAAGCGTCTTGCCACTGTTGTCCTTGGGGTTTTCGAAATCGATCGTCGCTGTACGGCCTGGAATAGCGATTTGCAGTTGGCCTTTCCAGGATGCGATCTTGGTGGCCGCTTGCGTGGGCTTGAGGACTCGCATCGAGACAAGCAACTGTGAACCTACTGGGACATAGTCGCTCGATTGGTCCGTTGGTACCAAGAGCAATTCATCGTTCTCTGTCCTGACGACCAGCTTATCCATAGCGAACCTGACGAACACTGGGTTGAATCTCGGTTCCCACTGGACGATGAAATCCAGTTCAGCCGTGCTCTGGAGCGGATCTAGAAAATGGGTTGTTTTGCTGAGCGCAATAGGCTGTAGCCGAAGAACACCGATATAGACCGGGGGGATCGACTCGCGGGGAAGACTTTTGAGCAAACCTTGTTTGTCCTCGGGAATTTGAGGTTTTGGCCCAAAGGCGATTTTGCCATTGTCCCTAGGAATGATTTGCCAATCGATTTGTTGCATCACCTCATCGAGAGCTTCCCAATAGGTCACCCCTTGGATATCGAAGTCCGACACTTCCCCAAGTGCAGGTTGTTTGCGATAGGAATCCAAACCGATTTTATTTCGGGTTTGTTTCTCAATCCTATCGAGGGCTTCGACCACGCTCATTTCCCCAACGAGATTGACCATCGATGGTTCATGAAAGTCGACGGTGGTCTCTTCGAGAAACTTTTCCCGGAGTCGCTCGATTCGCATTCGCAGTTCCGCAGAGGCTTGCTCATCCAGGGGCGGCAAAAACTCCAAAGCCTCTGGGCCGATCTGTTGAATCTCCTTTTCCGCAGCATCCCGATCAGCTTCTTTATCGGCATCGAGCTGCTTTGCAAGCTCTACGATCTTCTCCCGCAATGAGGCTTGCTCTTGGGGCTCTTGCCAAGCGCCCAAATCCGGGCATATGCAAACAAAAAGACTAAGAATAAAAACTGCCTTTGCGAATATTCTCATGGGGCACCCTCGCTCGATGATACAGGTTCTTGATTTTGAGGCTTGAGCATTCGACGGATCTGTTCGTAGCGACTGGCCAATTGGCTCTCGTGACCTCGCTCGATCGGGTGATAGAACTGCCGATCGACTCCCAAGTAGTCTTGGACTGCAATTCCGTCTGGAGATTCATGGGAATACTGGTATCCGATTCCGTGTCCAAGCACTTCAGAGCCAGGGTAATGACCATCGCGAAGATGGATTGGCACTGGAATCAAGTCTCCTTGCTGTACTTCTTTGCGTGCTGCCATGATCGCCGTTGTAGCCGAGTTGCTCTTCGGTGCAAGTGCAAGGTAGATGACTGCTTGAGAAAGATTCAGTTGGCATTCGGGCAGGCCGACAAACTCGCAAGCCTGCATGGTCGCAACTGCAAGGCTCAATGCTAGTGGATCTGCATTACCGACATCTTCGCTTGCAAAGATCACGAGCCTTCGAGTTAGGAAACGGATTTCCTCACCACTTTCGATCGCCCTTGCTAACCAGTACAAAGCGGCATCGACATCCGATCCACGCAGGCTTTTGATCAGGGCGCTTGCCATGTCATAATGTTGATCGCCTGATGGATCGAACTGCAGTACTTTCTTTTGCATGCTCTCTTGGATCAGCTCGACGGTCAATACGATGGGGATACCGGCGGACGACAAAACGGCAACTTCCAAGGCGTTCAGAGCGCGACGGGCGTCTCCTTCGGCAATCCTGGCGCAGTATTCGAGGGCTTGGGGTTCAACCTGAATCGAGTAGCGACCGTATCCTACTTGGGGGTCCTTGATGGCCCGATGAAGCAGTTTCACAAGATCGTTTTGCGACAAAGGGTGCAGCTCGAAGACCTGCGAGCGACTCAGCAAGGCACCGTTGACTGCAAAGAAGGGATTACTGGTAGTGGCTCCAACCAGGGCGATCGTGCCGGCTTCGACATCCGGTAGCAAAGCGTCTTGCTGGGAGCGGTTGAATCGATGGATTTCATCGATAAACAGAATCGGTCTCGAACCGCTGACGCTCAGTTCGTCTCGTGCCCATTCGAGAGCCTCACGAAGTTCCTTGATACCGCTGGTAACGGCGTTGATTTGCCGAAAAGCGGCTTTGGTCTCGGCGGCGATGAGTTTAGCGAGGGTTGTCTTGCCGGTTCCCGGGGGTCCGTAGAACAGAACCGATTGGATGCGAGCGGCGCTGACGAGTCGACGTAGGAGCTTGCCAGGTTCGAGGATGTGCGACTGGCCGACCATTTCGTCGAGCGACTTTGGACGCATGCGAGCCGCCAGGGGCTCGGCGGATCGTCGGTTGGATTCCTCGGCTTTTGAAAATAAATCCATCGTTTGATGCTCGGCTAGCGGTTTTGTTGGCAATCAAGATCAAGCCAGGAAAAACTGGCCTTGTGCGTTAGCCTTGGTTTTCCCGTGCAAATCCCTACAATCTCGGGCTTTGGCTGGGCAAGACCGCCGGCTGACCCGTTTCTGTACCCTTTGGATTTTAGACAATGTCTGACTCGAAGTCTGAATCTGGCTCGCAAAATTCCCATGAACTCGGGGTTCATCAAGCAGCGAGGCTTGAAAAACTCAAGAAAATCGAAGCCATGGGGATCGATCCTTGGGGACATCGCTTCGACCAACGGCACTTCATCGATGCGGTTCGCGCCCGGGCCTCCGAAGTCCGCTTCAAGAAGGAAGATGGCAGTTTTGTCGAGTTGCCGAACTTCGACGGCTCCGATGCTGTCGATTACAAGGCGTGGAAACTCCAGCAGGGAGCGGGCCAGGAGATCGGGCCAGAGGTTCGTATCGCTGGTCGAATTCTATTGATGAGAACCGCTGGTAAACTCGTCTTCCTCAACATTCGGGACCTTACTGGCGACATCCAAGTGATGATTCCCAAGGGGCATTTACCCGATGAGGATTTTGAACTTACTAAACTTCTGGACTTCGGTGATCTCATCGGTGTCGATGGACGTCTTGGACGTACCAACACCGGAGAGCTAACGGTGTTTGCATCGAAGCTACACTTTATGACCAAGACGCTTGAGCCACCACCGGAGAAGCACGCGGGGCTTCAGGATCCGGAACTGCGTCAACGGATGCGTTATGTTGATTTGACTTACAATCCCGAATCGCTTCAGACGTTCCTCAAAAGAACCAAGATCATCCAGTCGATTCGAAGTACACTCTCGAAACATGAGTTTGTCGAGGTAGAGGGTCCGACACTCCATACGATCGCCGGTGGAGCGGCAGCAAAACCGTTTTTGACCCATCACAACGCCTTGGATATGAAGCTCGTTCTAAGGATCGCTCTTGAGTTGCATTTAAAACGACTCATGGTCGGCGGAATCGAACGGGTCTATGAAATCGGGAGAGTCTATCGCAACGAAGGGATCAGCCCCAAACACAATCCCGAGTTCACGATGATCGAACTTTACTGGGCTTATGCCGACTATAAGGTCATGATGGATCTGACTCAGCAGATCATTGTTGAAGCGATCGAAGCCACTGGGCAGGGGTACCAATTGATGTGGGGAGATCTGCCGATCGACTTTACTCCGCCCTTTGCTCGCAAGACGTACACGGAACTATTCGAGCATCACACAGGTTTGAAGATCGACGATGCTGAGGGGATTTCTAAACTAGCCAAGAAAATTGGTTTGGATCCGACGGGCAAGCATCCCGATGTGGTGGTCAGCGAAGTCTTTGAAGAAAAGGTTGAGGACTCATTGATCGGGCCGATTTTTGTGACCGACTATCCGGCAAGTCTTTGCCCTTTGACCAAACGCAGCCGTTCGAACCCAAACATTGCAGAGAGGTTCGAGCTATTCATTCACGGAATGGAATTGGCCAACGCTTATACCGAACTGAATGATCCGATTTTGCAAGAGTCCTTGTTTAAAACACAGCTCGATGGGATGGCTGAGGAGGATTCCATGGCACGGATGGATAGCGATTTTATCCGTGCTTTGAGGCATGGTATGCCACCGGCTGGCGGATTGGGGATTGGAATCGATCGCTTGGTGATGCTGCTAACGAATTCTCGCAGCATCCGCGATGTGATTTTGTTCCCACTCCTGAGACATGAATCGTAAGTAGCAGTTAAGAGACTAGTTGGAGACGAACAGATGGAAGCGGGAATCGTAGGGTTACCCAATGTTGGGAAAAGTACATTATTCAACGCGCTGACAGGTTCTCAGGGTGCCCAAGCTGCAAACTATCCCTTTTGCACCATCGAGCCCAACGAGGGGATCGTCAGCATTCCCGACAAACGGCTCGACCGTATCAATCGACTGATCAAAACGCAAAAAATCATCCCCGCTATGTTCAAATTGGTGGACATTGCAGGGATCGTAAAAGGTGCAAGCGAGGGTGAGGGGCTTGGAAATAAATTCCTGAGCCACATTCGAGAGGTCGATGCGATCTTGCAAGTCGTGCGATGTTTCGTCGATCCGGACGTCACTCACGTGGCTGGCAAAGTTGACCCGGTCTCCGATATGGAGACGATCGAAATGGAATTGCTCTTTGCGGATATCCAAAGCGTAGAGACGGCTCTTCCTAAAGCCGAACGCGCTGCAAGAACCGGCGACAAAGAAGCCAAATTCCGAGTCGGCGTTATCCAAAAATGCCTCGATCACCTGAATTCTGAACAGCCCGTGCGATCCTTGGTTCTCGACGAGGCCGAATCCAAGGCGATACGAAGTTTCGGGTTGATGACGGCCAAGCCGATCCTCTACATCGCCAATGTTGACGAAACCGATTTGCATGGCCAAGGTGCGATGGTCCAAGCGGTTCGAGAACTCGCAACGCGCAAAGGAGCGTTGGTCGTCCCTGTATGCGCCAAACTCGAAGCGGAAATCGCTGAACTCGAAGAACCCGATCGATCGGAAATGCTCGCAGCAGTCGGCTTAGAAGAACCTGCACTTCAGACCGTCGCTCGGCAGACCTACAGAACGCTCGGTTTGCAGAGTTACTTTACGGCCGGGGAGAAAGAGATACGAGCCTGGACAATCCCCATCGGAGCCACCGCGCCACAAGCTGCAGGGGTGATCCACACCGACTTCGAGCGAGGCTTTATCCGCTGCGAGTGCTACTCGCTTGAGGATCTTGAGAAGCTTGGAAGCGAGAAGGAAATTCGAGCCAGCGGCAAGATGAGAACTGAGGGAAAAAGCTACGTTGTCCAAGACGGTGACATTTGCCACTTTTTGTTCAACGTATAAGTAGCCATGGATAAGCACCAGGGATTTGCAATTGGAACGCTGACGGTCATCGAGGTAACGGGTGCGGATCGAAATAAGATCCTCAATAACCTCTGCACCCAAGATCTTCGTCAGCTCCAACCCGGTCAGGTTCGCGAGACGTTCATGCTCGATGTGAAAGGTCGCACCATCAGCCATGGCATCGTGGTGTCGTTGGAATCCAAAACACTTTTCATTTCCTCACCGGGGCAGGGGTCGAGGTTAGTCCCTCACATCGATCGTTACATCATCCGCGAAGACGCGATGCTTCGGGATGTATCGAGCGACTATCAAGCGGTCCTGTTTCAACCAGCGGTATGGAACTTCTTTGCAAGCGAGTACGAAGAACTACAGCAATCCGAATGTGTGGAATTTGGCGATGATCCGATGTCGCGAATTCTTGTCGCCGTTCCGTGGCTCGGAGCCAAAAGTGTTTTGCTACTCTTATCGAGCAATGCCAACGAGCTCGACTTCAGGAAACTCGGGGCGGTTGTACAAGCTAGCGATTGCGAGAATCGAAGCCCATGGGAGCTTGAGCGGATCAGCCATTTTTGGCCCTGGTACGGCGTTGATATCAACGAGAAGAACTTACCCCAGGAAATCGGGATCGACTCTCGGGCGATCTCCTTCAAAAAGGGTTGCTACCTCGGTCAAGAGACCGTCGCTCGGCTCGATGCCTTGGGTCAGGTGCAAAAGCAGTTGGTTTTGGTCGAACTTCGGACACCTACGACCTGGGATTTCCAATTTCCGTACGAGTTGACCCATGAGGGAAAGTCGATCGGTTTTTTGACCTCTGCCAGCAAAAAAGGGGGGCTCGACACCTCAGACTCGCATTGGATGGGGCTGGGGATACTCAAACGCGGTTTTTTCGATACGACAAGAAGCCTCCGGCTCGACACGGGAGAACTACTCCAAGTTCGTATCCAAGAGTAACAATTGCTGATTAACAATTGACAACCCTGGACGATCTGTCAGTATTTTCCTGCCCCAGTTACTTCTTAAGGGATTATCCTAGGGTTGGGATTTTATGGGTAGCGCAATTTGCCGCTGCGGGCAGCAGATAAGAACCAGTGCTAGATCGGGTACAAAGGTTCAATGTCCCCGGTGCGAAACTTGGTTAACAGTCGTCGAAAAGGTTCTTGATCCAGGCAGAGCCATGGAAGAGAAAAGGATCGGTTCCGATCCTGGAATCCTTTTGGGACGCACCTACGCAAGCGATCCCTCGCACTACGGGAATGAGTCCGGTCAACCTGGAAGTCCACACGAAACGGGCGAGATCAAGTCCACTTTAAGTCGCTGGATCCTGTTGGCACTTATTCTCTTTATGCTTCCTGTTGCTGCACTTGTCTGGGCTTATTCCGGCTCGACGACCACAGATAGCAAGCGAACTGGCGAAGGGATGAAAAGGGATTCAAAAGAAATGGATCGGCAGTCTTTCGTCTGGGGCCAACTCGATTGGAAAAACAACTTTGATACTTATCCCAACGGATCCAAAGTCGAACAACTCGCTGAGAAGATCGCCCAGACCGGACGTCTCTTGGAATCGAGTAAATTCTGGGAACAACTCGATGTGTCGGCCTTCGAGAAGAAAGTTCTATCTCCGGGTGGCTCGCTTGTGGCTTACCAGGAAAAAATACCGATCAAACAAATTCTCGATGGTCTTAAAACTATCCCGATTGATACCGTTTCAAAACCGGATCTGATAGGTGCTTGCAGATGGGATGTCATTGGCGTTCATCCAGGGCCAGAACCAGAGTCGATTGGAGTTTTGATTCGATACTTTAACGAACCCATTGAACTTTCGAAATTCGTCTTGTCCGAGACTTGGATCTCAGAACTGAGCAAGATACTGAGGATGGAAGAGTACTTCAATGTCGCAAGGGATCTTTATGCACGGAGGAGCGGTAAGGGAGTCAACCAGGGCTACTTAGACCAACAGAGTAGTGTGCAAGAGCAAGTTTACGAAAGCATATTCACTCCATACTTCGGATACATGGTGTTGATCTTTAAAGTGTCAAGCGAAGGGGTTCTTTGGAGTGATACTGTTGCGATTCCGAGCGAAGTACGGCTCAGTCGCGCCTGCGGAACGTTGCTTCAAAAGGACTGGTACGCATTCCGAAAAAGGGTCAGTGTCGAGCCTCAACGAACGCCTGTAGGTTGGGCCGCCGAGGGTATGATCGATGTCTTGGGTGAATACAATTCACTCGAAGAGCAATCCTATGGACATGAACTTGTCTTCGGGGAGACAAAACCGGATGGTGAGACTGTGGCTCGAATTGAGCGCGGGATCCCCAGCATCTCTCCGAGTAGATCCAAGGATTTAGTATCCGTCGCGATTGCGGCAACCTCGAACTACGGCATGTTGAGGGAGAGTGTCACGGCTTTCCGAAAAACATATCCTAAGGACATCGGTCTGGATGCTCTGCTTATATCGATCTGGCTTCGGCATCACAGTGCTAGTCGATCCGGGATGACCTTTGGTGACTTCGGCGAGGTCTTCGTCGATGCAGCCGATCGGCTCTATGCAAGATACAAGGATCCCTTGCTTTTTGATATCAAAGCAAGGATCTATTGGTCGCATGGTCAACGACAGCAATCCGATGATCAATTAGCTCTAGCCGAGCGTTCCGGAAACGCTTCGACATTCTACTTTCAACGTCGAATCGAGAGTGCATTGGAGAATAACGACAAGGCTGAGGCTTTGAGCTATCTTTCCAAATTCAGCACTTTTTGGCTCGGTCAACCTGGGGTGATACTCGAAGCGGACCCGAGCTCTTCTTTGAAAAAACTCGATCGAACCTGGAGAAATTAGGCTTCCGATTTCATTGACTCTCGACCAGAACTAGTTAAACTACTCACCCCGGTTGGTGTCGCTCTGTTATTGGTTGGTGCCTTTCTTTGTGTCATTTTAGGCGAGGATATGGCTGATGCCGTTTGCCGGTGTGGTACGTACGTACGTGCTTATGTAAGCCTGGGCTCGACTATAAATTGCCCAAAGTGTGGCTCGTTGCTGACTATGGGGGGAACCTCTACGGATGCGATTGGTTCGCCAGATTTCAACGACGATCAATTGCAACAGCATTCCGTTTTTGGAAGCATTTGGTTATGGACAGTTGGGGGGCTGATAACAGTCCTTCTTCCTATTGGCTTGATGGCCTATAATCTTGGAATTTCGAATAATCCCAAAACATCGCCAACGGTCGAAAACCAAGTGAAGCTTGCGGTAGCCGAACTCCCGGTACCAGTGGTGGAGGACTCTCCTAAGCAAAGAGCGTTTTGGTCCGCAGAAGCGGCCTTTTCTCAAAACACTCCAACAACCCTCATTGACAAGGAACTGCAGTCGCTCACGAGGGAAATGTCTGCTGCGGGAGAGTTGATGAATCTCGCAGATTTTTGGGCGAAAGTCCGTGGACCGATCGATGGTAAAGATTTGGCTCGATATCAGAAAGTCATCGATCGCTTAGCTTCCTCTCCGATCGATTCGTATTCGACTGCTGAGAATACAGTCGGAAGCGATTGGTCGGTTGTTGGTCTCTATCGAGATTCAAACGATCTTGGTGTGCTAGTAAGATACTTTTTTGAACCTCTTGCATCGGATTCTGTGACAAACCGATTCGATGATTGGATTGATCATAGCCGAAGTGTTTTGAGTGTTGATGAGTTTGCACAAGTAGCAAACGGATTGTTTCCCGATCAGCCGGTTATCTCCGATTCCGAAATGACTCCGAACGAAAACCGATCGAAAGACGCCCCTGCAACCTGTTACTTCATGCCTCGCTTTGGATACATGGTTTTGATTATCAAGTCTGATTCCAGTGGAGTAGCTTGTACCGATGTCGTATCGCTTCCTGGGGAGGTACGCATTAGCTGCGTTGGACTCGATGGCCGCCCAAAGATTCAGGATGTTTTCGGGGAGTATCAGTCCGTTTCGGACCGTTCGATGGCTCAAAAATTGATTTTTGATCTGAATGATGATTCCAACAAATCAAATCTTGATCTGCGCAACGTTATCAAATCGATCAGCTTAGACCGCGCTCGAATTCTGGCGGAAATTGCAGAAGCTTCATTGTATGATCCAGATTCGATGTCTTTAAGAATGGCGAGATTCCAGAAATCGTTTCCAGATGACTTCGGCGATGATGCGCTACTTATTTCGCTGTGGTTTAGTCACCACCAAGGCAAGAAGATGACCTCGTCCTTCGATGATTTTGGGAGATTCTTTGTCGAGGCCGCCCATCGACTGTACCTGAGAACCAACGATCCACTACTGCTCGAGATGAAGTCCAGGGTTTACTTTGCTTATGGAAAACTTAACGACGCAGATAAGTGCTTACAAAACGCTGAAAGTTCTAACTTCAAATCCTTAAACCTGCTCTATCGACGGATCGAAGAAGCGAAAAACGCCCGCAATAAAGAGCAACTCATGAAACACCTCACGCAACTCAACGACCTACTTCAGCAAAAGCCGGCTTTAGCATCAAACCGTGCTCTGAGATCCAAATGGAATCAGCAATGGCTCGATTGGCGTACCGAGTCGCAGACGAAGTAGCCGTGTCTATGCCCCCCCCAGAGCGATATTCAGCAACTTTTGCAAACGATCCATATCCCAAGCGATCAACAAACCTCCCAAGCCAATACAAATCGAGCCAACAATCAATAAGCTAACCGCCGTAGGGATCATTCCAAGAGGGCGTCCCGCGTTAAGTTGCTCAAACGCTTTTGAGATCGCCGCAAGCTTCTCTATCTGGTACCAACCCAACATATTTCTCACCCTACCGCAGGGGCTTAAACAAGTGGTTTTCGGGAAACCTCGGCTCGGCTCAACGATCGCTCGCACATCCCACTTGTCGATCTGCAACTGATTCCCCATCCACTTACAATCGACCGAACCCTCTTGAAGGGCATTCTCGAAAAACGTCCTGAACTCGTCGGTGTCCATACCTACGATTGTCCAACCTGGGGCTCGTTGCAAGGCGATAAGCAAGACCACTAAGCAGTACAAAGCAACCAATAGCAACCACACCCATGGCCCTAGTGCGGCATACGCACCGGTGGGAAAAAACAGCTCGATTGGTCCAATCATTACAAAACCGGACAGGGCAAAACCGATTAGCAAAGTTTCCTGGCCTGTGGTCAATATCGTGGGCCGGTCACGCAAGGCCAAAAGCCCCATGACCATCAAGTAGAGCCCAAGCGGCATGATGCCTAGAGCAAGTCTTAAATAGTCCAACATGCTTGCCGTCTATGGAACATAGTCTTGCCACATCCACACAAGCGTGTCGGCCAAGGTGTGTTCAAAAACCTTGCGGTCGCAGTGCCGAGTATCTGTGCTAAAGACGTAGCGATAATCGTATCCTTTGGCGGCCAAGGACTTGGCTGTCCTTTCGTTGGCCATTACCCAATTGTGATAAGTCTCTTCGGCATCGTTGAATCGAAGGTCTTTGTCGGCCACATGGGTGAAAATCCGTAGGGGCTTTTTATCGCTTGTATCGAGCAACTTCAAGCTCGAATGGTACTCCCAGGCCCCGAGCGGATACTTCGACTCCTCGGCTGCATCGTCATCTTGCTGATCAACAAACGTACCCGAGTAGGTGATCAGGCGGCGGAATAAATCCGGACGAAACCAACCCATCGAAAGCGCCGCCGCTCCCCCGGAACTGCACCCCATTGCTGCCCTGCCCCAAGGATCATCCGTGAGCATCAACTTCGGATAGGTCGCCTTGATCTCAGGATGATTCATAACAGCTGGAAAGACTTCCTCTTGAACAAACCTTGCCAATCGATCCGACATCGTATCGTACTCAAGGCCTCGTTGACTACCTTTGCCATCGTTACCTCCATTCTCAATGCTGATAGCAATAAAAGCAGGCAACTTCCTAGCCGGATCTTTCGAGATGGTTAGGTTGTCGAGGGCGTTGCGAACTAGGTTCAGGTTGCTAGGGCCATCGTGCATCACCAGTACCGGAGCTTTGGTTCCATCTTTGTACTCCGCAGGGATGTAGACAAAGATCTTCCGCTCCTTGCGAACTTCCTTCTTCGAGTCCAGCGTCGCATCGGTTCCAGGGAAAATCTTGCTCTCAGCCAAGCTCATTCGAAACTCAAACTGCTTGCCCTTGGGATTCCCTCGGTCGCTCAAATCCGGATCCAATCGGTAGTCTGGCCCCACCACGAAGTCCCCGTTTCCCGGGCCGTAAGGCTTCTTGGTCGATAGGTCTTGTCCATTAGCAATTTCGCTATACGGTAGACCGATGCAAAGTGTCACCAGTCCCCACAAAAAACTGCACGCTGCCCTTTTTTCCATTTCTTTCCCCGCGATTTGAACGAAACACTAAACAATCTAAGTGCTCATGATATCTTATCTTTTGTTCGCTTGGGCCCTTCGTGAAAAAAGGTTCTTCAGGAAGTATTGTGGGTAATCCTTGGGATCACCACCCAGTTTCACGCTCGTGGATACATGACTTGCAGCTACCTGATACCCCATCGAGGGAAAACACAGAGAGAACGGGAGAGGTCCTCAAGGCTCTGTGCTCTTTGTGCCTTTGTGTTTCAAAAAGATTTTCTTAGGAATCTTAGAGCGTATGAGGTCCATCCCGAATCTTCGCGTCGAAGACAAATAGCAAACGACCAGTATCCTAGATTGCGACCCACAATCACTCCTGATGAGTCATAAAAGCAAGTTGTCTGTGTCTTTACCCGCCAATCAATTCCTCTAGAACCAAATAGTATGCAAAATGAAAAAAGATACCATCAACCCCCCTCTTGATCGCAGAGTTTTTTTGGCAGGAGGAACCCTTGCCATCGGCTCGGCCCTGGCTAATTCAACTTGCATTGCAAACCCCCATGGAGCGCCAGCCCCCGAGCCCCTTGCAATCATCGACTGCCATACCCATTTCTACGATCCAAGCAGGGCTCAAGGTGTTCCTTGGCCCCCAAAGGATTCGACCCTCTATAGGACTGTCCTACCGAAGGATCTTCGGGATCAACCGATGCACCAAAAAATCACCGGGACGGTGATCGTCGAAGCTAGCGAGTGGATTGAAGATAATCAGTGGCTTCTAGACTTAGCTAAGACCGATCCATTTATTGTCGGAATCGTGGGGAGATTGGATCCTGCTTCAGGTGTATTTGCTGAGCAACTCAAACGATTTGCCCAGAATCCTCTATACCGCGGGATCCGAATTTGGGAGGATCGAGCCAAATCGCTGCTAGAACGAAACGAGCTAGATGCCTTTGTGCTCATGGCCCAAATGGGTATCACCGCAGATCTTAACGGAGGCCCCCAAACTGCTTCGCTGGTCGAAGCCCTCGCGAAACGTGTCCCCGACCTGACAATCGTCCTAAACCATATCGGCAATGTAGCGATCAATACAGAAAGCCCACCCGAGGCATGGAAGGTCGCTATACGCGAGGCGGCAAAGACTCCGAATGTCTTCTGCAAAATCTCAGCTTTGGTTGAAGGTGCGGCCCGTGATGGCAAGAAAGCTCCATCGGACTTGGAATTCTATCGGCCAACACTCGATGTGGTTTGGGATGCCTTCGGAGAGGACAAAGTCATCTACGGTAGCAACTGGCCAGTATGCGAATTGGCGGCCGATTACCAGACCGTCCAACGTCTATCCATGGAGTACGTTGGTCAAAAAGGGGCCGAGGCCTTAAAGAAGTTCTGTGCCTTAAATGCCACTCGGGCCTACCGCTGGATTTCCAGATCCTAAGCGAGCTTTGGCAATGGGAGAATCTCCACGCATCGACTATAATTCCAGACTCTAACCCCACGTTTTCGGCAAGTCCCTCCCTGTGCCGAGCGGGTGCTGGCCAAGGGGGTCGGTGCCAACGTGTGAAACTCTTTTTCCCATTGATTTTGCCGAGATCGTTTAGACATGAAAGCAATCGCCGTTCGTCCTGGAACTCCCCATAGCGTTCACCTGAGAGATATTCCAGAGCCTAAATTGGATTCGATCCCTGATGGAAAAGGGGTTTTGATCAAAGTGCTTAAGGTTGGGGTCGATGCGACAGACCGCGAAATCAACGATGCTCTCTACGGCAATCCACCACCTGGGGATGACTATCTGGTATTGGGCCACGAGTCCTTTGGCATCGTCGAAAAAGTTGGAGCCAATGTCAAAAACATTCGAGTCGGTGACTACGTAACGGCAACCGTCCGGCGTCCAGGGGGATCGATCTATGACAAGATCGGAACCTACGACATGACAAGCGAAGAGACCTACTACGAACGCGGGATCAATCTTCTGCACGGATACCTAACGGAATCCTTTGTCGATCATGAAGACTATATCGTTCGTGTTCCAAAGGGGCTCAAAAACCTCCATGTTTTGATGGAGCCGATGAGTTGCGCGGCCAAGGCGATACAACAAGCCTACGAAGCACAAAGGCGCATGAAAGTATGGAGCCCAAAAAGAGCATTCGTCATGGGTGCGGGTCAAATTGGACTCCTCTCGACGCTGGTCCTGAGACTCAAAGGCCTCGAAGTGTTCACCCTTGCCAGAGCCAAAGGACCACACCTGAAAAGTTCGATCGTCGAAGGAATGGAAGCAACCTACATCGCTACCTCGGAAACCAGCCTCGAGGATCTGACGAAAAAAGTTGGCAAGGCGGATATCATCGTCGATGCGACAGGCTCCTCGAAAATCGCCTTCAACGCCATGGAATGCCTCGCTCATAACGGGGCCTTGGTTTGGACAAGTATCACCGGTGGCAAAAACACGACAGAAGTTCGTTCTGATAAAATCAACATCGAATGGGTTCTTGGGAACAAACTGCTCCTAGGTAGTGTCAATGCAAACCGTGATCACTTCGAATCCGGTATCCGTGATCTGGCCCTTGGAGAAGTCATGTTCCCAGGCGTCCTCGAAAAAATCCTCACCAATCCCGTCGAAGGCTTGGATCAATACAAAGAAATGATGCGTTTGCTCGTCGAAGACAACAACGCATTGAAAGTGTACGTAAACGTCGCACAAGGGTAATTCGATGCAGTGGCTTATTACGATCGCAGTCGTCTTGACAGCCTTGGCACTGGTGGTTGTCAAGTTTTTCAGGTTCGCCCAGGAACTCCGTCGGATCGATTCGGCCGATTCGCCAAACCGAGGTTGTCACGGATGCCCGGGTTCAAGCCAACCTCAGTCTGATCTGGGCATGACGATCAAGCCCCTGGTACAACTGGGGGACAAGACCAAGCAAGAAATACTCGCGATCGTTATTCTCAGCACTTGCATCTGCAGCGAGGGTACTTCTCAAGAGATCCGTCCCCCCAACTACGACGAGTCGATCGCATCAAAGTATCAGTTGGTATCGGTCCTTTCGGGACCAAACGGAGTACAGATCGACTCCAAGGAGCAGTGGCCTGATCAGCGTCGCTACTTGGTCGATCTACTTGCCACCGAGGAATACGGTTTTGCCCCCAAGGATCCTATATCGATCCGAACGGAGGTCTTTGACGATGCCCCTGCGGTTTTCGGGGGTGAGATTCAAGCGAACATTCGCCGAAGGCAAATCGCAGTGTTTTTGGAAAGAGCGGGCCGTAGTGTCCGTGTCGATTTGGCTCTGTGGTCTCCCAAAGATCGCTCGAAAGCACCTTGCTTTCTGGGACTCAACTTCCGAGGAAATCAATCCACTTGCGATGACCCAAAAATTCGGCTTACATCCAGTTGGTGTGATAACCGAAATCCAGGTGTAGAGAACAACAAAGCCACCGAAGCGAGTCGCGCCAACCAAAGCGAACGATGGCCGATCGCACAGATCGTAGCCCAAGGCTTTGCAGTAGCGACGGCTCACTATTCCGATATCGATCCAGACTACGACGACGGTTTTGAAAATGGTGTTCATAGCCTGTTCCCCGAACACCGCATCGATGAGCAAAACCCCAGCCGATGGGGTTCGATCGCTGCTTGGGCCTGGGGACTTTCGAGGCTTGCAGATGTTTTAGAAAAACTCGATGGGATCGATCCTAAAGGACTCATGGTCGTGGGGCACTCTCGTCTGGGCAAAACGGCCCTTTGGGCAGGAGCCAATGACCCGCGATTTCAAATCGTTGTTTCGAACAACTCCGGTTGTGGCGGTGCGGCACTCAGTAAGCGAATCTATGGAGAATCGGTCGCTCGGATCAATACCGCGTTCCCTCATTGGTTCAATCGAAATTTTCGAAAGCACAACGACCAAGAAGGCTCAATGACCTTCGATCAGCATCAACTCATCGCCTCGATTGCCCCAAGGTCGGTATACATTGCCAGTGCAAGCAACGACAAGTGGGCTGATCCGTTAGGTGAACTACTCGGGGGACACCACGCATCAAGAGCATTTGAATTGCTAGGCTTAAAGGGGCTTGAGGCCAAGGAACTACCTGCCGTCAATACACCCATAGGGCAAGGATCTATTGGGTATCATCTTCGCCAAGGAGATCACGACATGCTCCTGTACGACTGGCAGCAATTCATGGCGTTTGCCAAGCGACTAGGCTTCTAAGTCAAGTGGCTGGAGATCGCACTTAACGCATCATCCCATGCGCCGGGTGACTTGGGGTGATACACATCGATCGAGCTGGTTTGGAGCATCCATGCTCGGGCTTCGCCGACGTTTTTGAATCTTCCCAAGGCCAACATCTGCGAGATGACGTTCCCCAGCGCCGTGGCTTCGGCAGGACCAGCGACCACCGTACGGTTGCACGCATCGGCAGTCATTTGACAAAGCAGTTGGTTTCGAACCCCACCGCCTACGATGTGGATGGTTTCTATTTGGTAACCCAAGAGATCTTCGAGCATACCTAAGCAGATACGGTACCTCATGGCCAGGGATTCGAGAATCGCTCGCGCGATGGCTCCGTCGGTATCAGGGCTTGGTTGTTTGGTTTGTTTCATGTAACCAAGCACTGCATCAAGCATATCGTCTGGGGCAACAAAGGCCTGATTTTGAATGTCGATCCAGTGCGCATGAGGCTTGGCCTCTGCAGCCAACGTCGAGAGGGTCGTCCAGTCGTAAGGTTTACCTCGGCGTTGCCAACTGGCTCGGCATTGTTGAAGCGGCCATAGGCCAGCGATGTTTTTAAGTAAGCGTACAGTTCCATTGGCTCCACCTTCATTCGTGAAGTTCAGTTCGGCGCATTTGGCATTAAGACGGGGTTCGCTTAGCTCGACTCCCATCAAAGACCAAGTCCCGCTGCTGATGTAACACCAGTTGGGTCGAGATTCCGAAAACCCCTTCGCTGGCACAGCGAGCACCGCCGCGCCCGTATCGTGCGTTGCTGGGACGATCGTCTTTGCTCTTTGTGAAAGCCCTGTGAGGTTACGCAGTTGGGGACGTACAGATCCTAGAGAGCAACCGGGCTGAACCGGTGTTCGGAAAAGCTTCTTAGGAATGCCGAGGCTATCGAGGATCTTGGTCGACCAACCTCCGCCTCCGGGCTGAAGCATCTGAGTGGTCGATGCATTGGTAAATTCGTTGACTTTTTCACCCGTGAGCATCCAGTGAAAGAAATCAGGGATCATCAGAAATCGATCCGCGATGTCCAAAATCGGCGAGTTTTCAACTCGCATGCTATAGAGCTGATAGAGCGTATTGATCTCCATGAACTGGATCCCTGTCTCTTGGAAGATCTCCTCGCGAGTGATCTTCTCGAATGCCTTGTCCATCATTCCACGGGTTCTCGGATCGCGATAGCAATACGATGGACCTACCAGGTCGTCGTTGCGATCAAGTAGCACATAATCAACGCCCCAGGTATCCACTCCCAAGCTGACGATTCGGTCTCGATGCTCTTCGACCGCTTTTCCAATACCGATCTCTACCTCTTTCCATAGAGACAACAGGTTCCAAAGGAGTCGCTTTCCTACCGGTAGCGGAGCGTTTTCAAACCGGTGGACATCCTTGAGTTGAATCATGTCTCCTCGCAGTTCGGCGGCGATGACGCGTCCACCCGATGCACCTAAGTCGATGGCTAATGCAATATCTGGTTGGTCCATGTTTACCTGTTGTTTTGATTGTTGGAATCTTAGGGAGTTATTTTGGGTAAGGACACAAGCTTCTGTCTTTTATCGTACTCGTATTCGAAAACAAGAATTGGGACTCAGGGTTTTCGAGTACGAGTAGGAGTGTAATCACCCACAAAACTACGGTTTCAATTTCTTCTTGAGCCCATTGCGGACTGCCTCTTCAAGCCGACCAAGGGTCTCTTGTACCCATCGAGTTTGCTCTGAGTCGAGTTTATCCAATTGGCCAAACCGTCTTGCGTAAAACGCGCTCGACAGATGACCAGAATCGATCCTGAAGTCCGCTTGACGAAGACTTTCCTCAGCAAACTGAAGGAATTCTTGGGGCGTTTGATGGGGTTTGCGCGTTAACCCGAGCGTGCGCAAGAGCTTGATGAGTTTCTCGTAAAAATCGATTTTCGAGTAGCTTCGAAAATGTTGTGCAGATCTCCTTTGCCAACGTTTGGGCATCAAGCTCGGAAAGAGTTTTTCAATGGTCTTGAAGAGGATCAGTAAACCTGTAGCCAAGGCGATAAATGCGATGGCAATACGCCACGAGAACCATCGATCCGGAGATAGAAATCCACCCACGAAACGACTCGACTGCATCCTTGATAGGAGCGTTTGAATCTGAACCCAAAACCTTGCGTAGGACCCCTCGGAGGAGTCACCAAACAAGGAGAAAAGCCCCCCTTGTCGGGATTTGTCCATATTGATGACCATTTCATCCCAGAAGTCTTGCATGGCATCAAAGGTCTGCGTGCTGGAACTTCGAAACGTTCCCCCTGCATTCGATCCATCCACCGGTGGGGTCGGATCAAGACGTAGCCAAAGACCTTGCCTAGACCATTCAGGAATCGGAATCGAGCCGCGGATCGACGCATCGGTCTGGCGAATCTCATCGAGTGTGAAATACGCTTCGACCCACACATGGGCATGGCTTTGTGAGACTTGAAAATACCCGCCAACGTCGTTGTACTCACTGGGCCGAAAACCCACAACCAATCGCGTCGGTATCCCTTGGGACCTTAAAATCAGCGCAAGCGAACTGGCAAAGTACTGGCAATGGCCTCTTTTCTTGTTGAGCAAAAAATCAGCGATCGGGTCGATCCCTGGATCTCTAGGGCCCGTGAGCGAGAGCGTATATTCGTATTGATTGCTGTTGGCCAGATAGTTTTCAAAGTAAAGGGCTTTGGCGAGCTTGCCCTCAAGCGGTTTGTCGCTAGCCGATAGCACGCGGTCGATCAGGGGCCTGATGACCTCCAAAGATGCAGGAAATTCCATGACGGACTTGCCGTAACTGGCAAAACTGTCCGCTGGCTTGTCTTGGAAAACATCTGATTGGTCTTCAAGAATCGGGGATTCTTGACCGGAATAAAACGCGTAAGTCAAGAAGGAATAGCGACGTTTGGGAGGGTTGGCTCCGGCGAAATTGGTGCGTAGATCCAGCAATCGCCAATCCCTTCGGGATGTTCGAAACGGTGAGTTTTCGAGCTGGGCATAAGGGGGTATCGAACAGACGACCGTTCCAAAGGGTGATCGCTCGGCGACGTTGACTCGAACCGTGTCGCGTTTGGTTAGCAATGCATCGTCGCATTCTTGCTGAGTCATCAAATCTCGAAGATTGCCGAGTTTGACTCCAAAATTGTCCCCTTCGTTGGGTTGCCAAAAACCCCGACCCGGGCCATCGACGTAGCGATGCACGGCTGTGCCACGGATATAGGGAGGTTGATTGGGCCTATAGGTTTTTGTGGTGGCTTGATTGACCATGCTCATCCGAAAAGCCGGCGATTCATTTCGAAGCAAATTGCCGACAAATTGAAGCGATATCTGCTCGCTAAAACCGACTCGGTTTCCACCCCATCCAAAACCCTCACCGTCAAAAGAATCCGAATACAACCTCGGTAGCATATAGAAGTATCCGACCGAGAAGACAAGCATCGTCAATGCAAATGGAATGATGCTCGAACGCCATCGACTCGGATGAAAATCATGAATGCTGCTCGAATTAAAACTCGAACCTGTTGCAGTGAGATTCAATCCCGAATCCCCACGGCTAGCAATCTTCTCGACTCCAATCCAATGCAAAAATCGTGTCAGTATCGATGTCGATTCAGAATGGCTTTCATTGTGGCGCTCATAGGACGCGTATTCGGCAAGTGCGATCAGCGCCGCACTTCCGACGGCCAGCACCGGTAGCATCATCAATCCATAAAGAACATTGTCATTGACCAAGGCTGCAACGACGAGTTCAAGCAGCAAGAACACACCCCATTGCTCAAAAACGCGTTTCTCTTTCTTCTGAAAGTACAAAGGAATCTGGACATAGACCAACAAGTTACCTACCCAAAGCAACTGGTTGGATCGCATCTGCGTCGCATACTCATATCCGGCAAGTGCTGCTCCTGCGATCATTCCGGTGTAAACGACATAACGCGGCAGATGGATAAGCCCAAGCTTGTCCGTGCAATAAAAAGCTGTGATGGCACAAGTGCAGACCAAGATCGGCAGATACCAAGACTCCTGGCCAAGTCCTACTAAAAGCGATGCAATCGCCGAGAATAGAACAAAACAGAAAGCCAAGCGTTGGAAGTTCTTTTGCTGCACCATCATCGACTATCCTCCCAAACCCAAAGCCATTTTCAGTCGATGGATTATCCAAAGCAACCCGCCCAAGACCAACAGCAAACCAAGCAATATCCAAGGAGCCTGGATCGCTGAAAACATCCAAAGGCTACAAATTTCCCAGGCCTCTGGCCATTTGAGCATCAAAAAGACCGTCGCTGTGCTCAGATAAGGCCCAAAAGGAGTGCGAGTGTCCCCAGTGACCAGTGCCTTGGCAAGCACCAGTAAAACACCAAAAAGGGGAGCTAGGAAAAATGCCAACCAAACGATCTGCCATCCAAAAAAAGCACCCACCATACTCATCAATGTAACGTCACCAAACCCCAAGGCCTCCCGCCCTAAAACCCCTCCCGCCACCATCCGAAATGACCATACAAGCAAACCACCGAGCCACATACCGACCAACCCGCTGACCAATCGCATCCAGCTATAAGGCTCCAGAAAAAAATAACCCAAACAAATCAGCACCCATCCAGCAATCGTAAGCATGGTCATCGACCTTCGATTCACACTGCGGGTGTAACTGACCCAAGCATACTCAAAGGCCTTCTTCCAACCTCGACGTGTTATCCAACGAAAATCGATCAAAGACGTACACCATACAAACCAAGTCGCAAGGCAAATGATCAGCCCAAGCACATTTCCCTGCTTCCATGATTCGGGAAAAACCTCAGGTGAATTCGCATGGAAAAAGCGAGCCTCCTCAAACGGTGGACTCGATATGCGGACAATTTCTACCCAATTCCAACCGACCAGAAAGGTCGAGCCAAGAAGACCCACAATCGTTCCAGGTACGGTGATCCAATCCGGGATGGTTCGCTCATCGAAGTCGATAAACGTCGCAATCGTCAAGAGCGTGATCATGATCGCATAGGCGATGAAATGATTGACAAGATAACTGCTACCACTGAGATTTCTCGGTTGCGTGTTGCCACCGAGAACAAAAAAATACAAAGCTACAAATAGCCACGGAAATAGGATCTCGATCAGAAAAGGGCGAACCCAATACCACTTGCCAAACACCCCTTGATCGTCTTTGCGAAAAGACCGAAGTAGCCAACCTATGGCCGGAAGCCGCTCCCAAAGAGTCAAAGCCCCGGTACCCTCGGGGCGAGTCTGCCATGAAGAAATCCGAGGCGAGTAGTAGGCAAGTGCGTAGATGAAGTGATTGATCAACACACTAACTAAAGAACCGATCCCGAGAAGCAAGAAAGAGGTGCCAGGAGAATCAAGCATCGTTGGCTACTTTCTACTCATTCTTGGGTACCTGGAGAAAACTTTCCAGCTCGCTTCAGTCACTGTGAACCCCTCGCTCGCCGAGCATCCAATTATAAGGGACAACGCCTTATTGTTACTTAGCTGTTGGACGAAGATTTACAAGATAAGTCGATTCGATAGCTTTTGGATCAGTACTATTTCGGCAGGCCTTGCCACCACGCAGCGATCTCTTGGGCAATCTGATCAGGAGATTTTGTCCCGGCATCGACGACCAAATCGGCAAGCCCTCGGTAGACCCCTTCCCGTCGCTTAAGCACCGATTCGATCTCCTGGGTTACCCCAAGACCAGTAAGACTAGGTCGGAGTGCTCCTTGGTCTTGGTCCTTCATCAATCGCTGTGCCAAGATTGCCGGGGGACATTCAAGCCAAACGACTTTGCCGCTCCTTCGAATTGCCTCTTGGTTCGCTAGTGCCATCACCGCACCACCACCGAGCGAGATCACCTGATGGGACCTTTGGCTGACATCACTGACAATCCTGCTCTCGATGTCACGAAACGCAGGTTCGCCATGGTTAGCGAAGAATGTCGCAATCGATCCGGACAACTCGGCTTCAATGAGGCGATCTGTATCGACGAACGCCAAAGACAATCGATTTGCCAACACCGGTGCAACGGTCGACTTGCCACTTGCTCGATAACCGATCAGATACAAATTGCCCTGACCGGAACGCGGCATCCTCGATGCACTCATTTCAAGAGAAAAAAGTGCAGAGAACTAAGCGTTAATCGACTTAATCATCACCCGCGTGTACTTTTGGCGGTGACCGGTTCGAGCGTCGAAGTTCTTTCGTCGACTGAACTTCTGAATGAAAACCTTCTTGGCCTGTTCGAGCCCAACGACTTCTGCCGTTACCTTGGCCCCAGCAAGAGTCGGTTGCCCGAGTTTAAGTCCGCTGTCTCCACCAACGGCCAAAACCCGATCAAACTCGATGTTGTCGCCCGTCTCGGCCGTCTCCCGAAAGTCGATGTCAACGAGCAAACCTTCGGTTACTTTGTACTGTCTACCGCCGTCACAAATAATTGCGTACATGGCCATCCACGCCGATCCAATGAATGAAAGTCCGAGTCAATGCACCCGGAGAGTAAATTTTCAGGGCCCAGAAGTCTAGTCGACTAGGCTAAAATCGTCGAGTCCTAATTTCGATTTATAGCACCCCGAGTTCTTCACCCAAAACGGGACTATCCAACCAAGGCCTCTTGGCTACATTTCCCCGTATGGGAGAGCTTAATCCTGCACAAAGCGAAGCGGTCGCAACTCTTGCCGGCCCACTGTTGGTCCTGGCCGGTGCCGGCACCGGAAAAACACGCGTAGTGACCTTCAGAGTAGCAAATCTTATAAAGCACGGGACGCGACCGGATCGGATTCTAGCGGTCACCTTCACCAACAAAGCCGCCTTGGAAATGCAAGAGCGGATTTCGCATCAGCTGAAGTTACCCAAGCGGGTTCGCCGAGGGCAACCGGCTCCAGCCCGACCGCAAATCGGTACGTTCCACTCCCATTGTGTTCAAATCCTCAAGCGTTGGACTGGGGAGTTGGGATACCCGGATAAGTTCACGATCTACGACCGAAGCGATGCCGAGAGTGTCGCCAGAACGGTTCTTCGGGAGATCCGCGTGGCCGAAACCACGTTGTCGCCACCGGATTTTTTAAACATTGTCAGCCGATGGAAGAATGCCGGAGTTCGGCCTGAGAATGCCGACAGTGCCGCGACTAGCGACCAAGAGCACATCGCTGCTAGTGGATTTCGAAGATACCAACGCGCACTGAAGCTTCAGGCAGCCTTTGATTTCGACGACCTGCTTGTCTATGCCGAGCAGCTACTTACTGAGAACGACAAGATTCAGTCGGCCGAGTCGGGTCGATACGACCACGTCTTGGTCGATGAATACCAAGACACCAATGGGAGTCAGTACCGGATCATTAAGGCGCTATCGCAGGGACATCGGAATCTTTGCGTCGTGGGGGACGACGATCAATCGATCTATGGTTGGCGAGGAGCCGAGGTGCGCCACATTTTGAACTTTCGCACAGATTGGCCCGAGGCCAAGGTCGTGCGGCTCGAGGAGAACTATCGCTCGACCGATGCGATCTTGTCGATGGCCAATCGACTGATCGCTTTCAATCGCGAGAGACACGGCAAAGTTTTGCGTCCAGCCAGACCTAATGGCAAACCACCTCGAGTGGTTCAGTTCCCGGATGAGAATGCCGAAGCCAAAGGGGTTGTCGAAGAGATCGCCGATAGACTCGGCAACGACAAGTCCGTCAGTGCAGGAGATTTTGCCATCCTGTTCCGTACCAACGAACAGCCTCGACCTTTCGAAATGGAATTGCGAAAACGAAAAGTCCCTTACATGATCACCGGTACACAGTCGTTCTTTGATCGCAAGGAAGTCCGCGACGTGCTGGCTTATCTGCGTTGGATCGATTCACCTGACGATGAGCTAGCTCTTTTGCGAGTGATCAATGTACCTCCGCGAGGAATGGGAGCAGGCAGTGTCGACAAACTGCTCAAGGAAGCTGTGTCTCGGTCATCGAGCGTATGGAAAATCATGCATGATGATTCTTTCGTCGCAAGTCTACCCACAGTTGCTCAATCCGGGATCGCTAGTCTTAAGAGCCTCCAGAAGAAATTCAAAGCGCAGTTTGAACCATCTTCAGAGCATGCAGAAGAGTCAAAGACCATGGTCGAGGTGCTCATCAAGATGATCGATGAGCTCAAGTACCGCGAGGAGATCCAGCGATTGTATACAGATCCCGAAGAGTCGGTGATGCGGATCGGGTCGCTCGAATCGGTGCTCAATGCGATCGCACAATATGAAGAGAATGCGGCCGAGCCAACTCTCGATGATTTCCTCGCATCGATTGCACTTTCAGGTCGGGAATACGGTTCAGGTAAGGACAAACAACAAGGACTCAATGCAGTCTCATTGATGACTTACCATAGCGCCAAAGGATTGGAGTTTCCGATTGTCTACATGATCGGAATGGAGGAGGGTGTCTTACCGCATCGGCGGTCGATATCTGGAGAGATCGACACCGTCGATGAAGAGCGTAGGTTGTGTTATGTCGGTGTGACGCGAGCCCAAGACGAACTGACTTTGACGCTCCCACAGAGTCGATTCAAATGGGGCAAACCCCGTCCAACTTACCCCAGTCGATTTCTCTACGAGTTGACCGGCCAAGGGGATAACCCCAACAGGGTCAAAGCCATCCAAGCTGCAGCAGAAGAAGCCAAGAAACAGGGCCGAACCAAACGCTAGTCACGCAAAGTATCTGAATATGCTCACTGCGCCCCGGGCTGTTCAATGTAAAATGGCTGTCCTAAGCCGTTTTGTACGACCGCAAGTCGCCGTCTTGGCTGTTCACCTAACCCCTAAGCCTTCGTTCAACACCTCTTCCATCAGCGTCTAGTCAGTGTCTATCAGCGGTTCTGATCGCTCTCAGGATACAAAACAGCCCAACGATTGAGGACAGTCGTTTTACATTTCTCCATCAGCGTCTAGTCAGTGTCTATCAGCGGTTCTGATCGCTCTCAGGATACAAAACAGCCCAACGATCGAGGACAATCGTTTTACATTTTTTCCATCAGCGTCTAGTCAGTGTCTATCAGCGGTTCTGATCGCTCCCAGGGTACAAAACAGCCCAACGATCGAGGACAATCGTTTTACATTTTTTCCATCAGCGTCTAGTCAGTGTCTATCAGCGGTTCTGATCGCTCTCAGGATACAAAACAGCCCAACGATCGAGGACAATCGTTTTACATTTTTTCCATCAGCGTCTAGTCAGTGTCTATCAGCGGTTCTGATCGCTCTCAGGATACAAAATAGCCCAACGATCGAGGACAATCGTTTTACATTTCTCCATCAGCGTCTAGTCAGTGTCTATCAGCGGTTCTGATCGCTCTCAGGATACAAAACAGCCCAACGATTGAGGACAATCGTTTTACACTTTTTCCATCAGCGTCTAGTCAGTGTCTATCAGCGGTTCTGATCGCTCTCAGGATACAAAACAGCCCAACGATCGAGGACAATCGTTTTACATTTTTTCCATCAGCGTCTAGTCAGTGTCTATCAGCGGTTCTGATCGCTCCCAGGGTACAAAACAGCCCAACGATTGAGGACAATCGTTTTACATTTTTTCCATCAGCGTCTAGTCAGTGTCTATCAGCGGTTCTGATCGCTCTCAGGATACAAAATAGCCCAACGATCGAGGACAATCGTTTTACATTTTTTACATCAGCGTCTAGTCAGTGTCTATCAGCGGTTCTGATCGCTCCCAGGATACGAAACAGCCCAACGATCGAGGACAATCGTTTTACACTTTTTCCATCAGCGTCTAGTCAGTGTCTATCAGCGGTTCTGATCGCTCCCAGGATACAAAACAGCCCAACGATTGAGGACAATCGTTTTACATTTTTTCCATCAGCGTCTAGTCAGTGTCTATCAGCGGTTCTTTCGGCTTTCGTTGAGGCGATGAAGGGATCACTCCAACTGCCCCATGTGCATTCTGAACTCTTCGACTTCTAGTTGTCCCATCAAAAAACGATGCGAAAGAATGTATTTTTCAAGCCGTTTCGCGTCCTGCGTTCGATACTCCTTGCGATACTTGACCCTGCCGATCGAATAGTTGTCTTCTAGATCCGCCAACTTCACTTCCGTGGCGATTGGATCAATACACAGGTTTTCAATGTACTGGCCGTAAGGAATGCAAGGCGTATGAGTCAATCGCTTCACCGCTTCGACGACACGGGGGCCAATCCCTGCTGAAACAAGCTCTTGTGCACTCGTTGGAGTGTCTTCTAGAATGTCGTGCAAAACACCCGCTTGCTTGGCCTCTGGATCCCTGCAACGCATCATCACGCGGATCAAGTGAAGAACGTAGGGAGCTCCATCGGCATCGCGTTGGCCGCGATGCTTATCAATGGCCAACGACAATGCGATTTCAATCTCTTGGGCGTTTTTCTCTACCTCGTTCATCGTTACCTATCGTCTTGTTGTCTGATTACTAAGTGAGCATTTTTTGCTGACGCATCCAATCGATAGCCTCGGCAATCGATCGTTCGACTGGGCGAATATTATAGTCTAGCTGATCAATCGCCCGCTTGCTCGAATACCAGTGGAACTGCGAGGACATCGCGATCGCGGCAGAATTGATCAGCGGCTCTTTGCCAGTGATTTTTCCAAATAGATCCCCCGCACTGCCAGCGACGATTTGACCAGGCTTGCGCAAGGATGTCCAAGGCGAACGGCTCGCGAATTGCCGAGTGATTTCCTGCCAAAGTTTAAAGTAAGTCCAGTTCTCACCAGCTAGAACATAACGCCCACCCCGGGGGGCTCGATCAATGGCCCGAAGCATCGCTTGAGCTACGTCCCTCGGATCGCAAATGCTGCAACCGCCCGAGGGTGCAAGTGGTGGAGCACCCTTGCGCAAATCCATGATCATTCTCCCACTGCTGGGCTTCCAGTCCCAAGGGCCGAGCATGAATCCTGGATAAACGATCACCGCGTCGAAGCCTTGCGAGATCGCTTCGGCAACCTCTTGCTCTGCGGCCCTTTTGGAGACCACATACGTGCACGGGACTTGGCCGTCACCAGGCGTTTGCTCGTCTGCAATAACTTCACGCGAACCGATCGCAAGGGTGTTGACGGTCGATACATGGATCAATCTTGCTGAGTGCTTTCGAGCAAGACGAATCGCGTTGGCTGTACCATTCTTGTTGGTTTGAATCCCCTGATCGCGCTGGCTCCAACCAATGTGGATGTGCGCTGCCGAATGGATCACCGCGTCGAGATCACCTTCGATACGATCAAGCGATTCCCAATGCGAGATATCCGCATCGAGCTTATCAACCTTTAGATCTTGTAGCGATCGTGCGGTCGATGAATTTCGCGATATGGCGACGACTTCAATCCCTTGGTCGAGGGCCAAGCGAGTTACGTTGTTCCCAAGCAAACCGGTCGCTCCGGTAATGGCAATTCTCATAATCTCACGCATAGGATGGTCGAAACGATACCCCAAGTCCCCCTGTCGCTAGATCTTACCAAAGAATCCTGATCCCTGGAGGTCTGCAAAGGATTGGAATCCTGATATACTGCTACGCCTGCATACGTGTTGTGAACATCCTTGTCCTTGTAACCCAAGCCAGTCCCTGATGCCGATCATCGAAGTCAGAAATCTGACCAAACAATTCGGAGCCGGAGATCTGGCCGTCGATGTTCTCAAAGGTGTTAACCTCAAAATAGAGGCGGGAGAATTCGTCGCGCTCATGGGACCGAGCGGCTCGGGCAAGAGCACCCTCATGAGCATCATCGGTGGGATCGAACCACCGACCTCTGGCCAAGTATTGCTCGATGGTATCGATATCGCCAACCTCGACGACGACCAAAGAACGCTGCTAAGACGGCGAAAAGTCGGCTTCATTTTCCAAGCATTCAACTTGATCCCTACCCTTAGTGCCATCGAAAACGTTTCGCTCCCGTTGCAACTCGATGGAGTTCCTTGGAAACAAGCTCAGGAGCGAGCACAGATTGCCCTCGAACGCGTCGAGATGAGTCATCGCATGGATCATGTCCCCTCGAAACTCTCTGGGGGCGAGCAGCAAAGGGTAGCCATCGCTCGAGCATTGGCCATCGAGCCAGTGATCCTGCTTGCCGATGAGCCCACCGGGAATCTCGATTCGAGGCAAAGTGGGCGAGTCACGGAGTTGCTTCGGGACCTAGCGATGTACTCGCGGCAAACGATCGTCATGGTCACCCATGATGCAACCGTTGCACGAACAGCATTCCGACTCTTGAAGTTCAAAGATGGAAACATCGAACGCGATATTGCCCAAGAGGATTTTGAAGCCAATGCGTCGGTCTTCCACGCTTCCTCGGTCCAAAACGCAACGGGCTGAGCGAGGTAAGTGATGGCTCTATCGAGACTTTCGCTCAGGGAATTGCAAAGCCGGCCAGCTCGGTCGCTACTGACTCTACTGAGCATCATCATCGGTGCCGGGGCCATCGTCGCAACCTACATCGCCTCGGATAGCGCAAAACTCGCACAGCGTGCGATGGTTCAAAACGTAACAGGCAACGCCCACTTAGAGATCCAAGCCGCTGGCGGAGGATCGTTTGATATCCGCGAGGTTTTGTTTCTCAAAGAGCTCGATGGGATCGAAGTCATCTCGCCCTCGGTACGCCGATACTCGACCCTCGCTACTCTCAATGCTGAAGGCAAACCCGATCGCAAACATCGCGTCCAACTCCTGGGGGTCGATTTCCAAGAGGATCGCAAACTGCGGAATGTCGAGCATGTCTCAGGCAAAGATCCTTTTAGTGACTCCGCACCTGAGTCAAAGTCCGATGAACCTGAGGTATGGTGCGATGAGGGACTCGCCAAATCCGCTGGACTCTCTGTAGGCCAAGAAGTCAAACTGCTGACCAAGACGGGGAATCAATCCGCGAAAATTGCAGGGTTGCTCAAATCCAATACCGCCGCTGCGGCTTTTCAATCTGCGGTCCTGATGGCTCCAACTCGCACGATCCAAAAATGGACTCGCTCGGTCAACAAACTCGATATCGTCCAATTGATGCTCAAGGATGAAAAACAGGCTAGTGCAATTCAAGAGCTGATTGCTCAGAGGCTTCCACAGGGTGTCTACGTCCGACAGCCACCGATGCGAAGCGAACTGGCAAACGAGAGCACCGTCGCGATCCAACGAGGTCTATTGATCGCAACCATCTTCTCGTTAGTCATGGCTGGATTCATCATCTTCAACACATTCCAAATGAATGTCGGTGAACGACGTCGGCAATTGGGGATCTTGCGAGCCATCGGCACAACGCGAAAGCAGGTTCTTTCGATGGTTCTCAGAGAAGCCGCAATCCTCGGGATTATCGGTAGCATCATAGGCTGCGTCGTTGGGTATTTTGGAGCCGGGCTATTGAATCAATCGACGGCGACACTCTTAGGAATTTCTATACCTAGTAGTTCCGTCGGTGTCACACCGATCGCTCTGGCGATCAGTTGCGGATTTCTCGTGTCTCTTCTGGGGGCTTGCTTGCCTGCCCTGACTGCCGCGAAGGCTTCTCCATCCGAGGCGATGAAGAGTGTCTCGGAGTCGGATTCGACTAGACTATGGACCCTTTGGTTTGTGATCGGGTGGATCGTGATTGCACTCGGGGTGCTGATTGTCTGGGCCTCGACTTATCAGTACATCTCGGTGCGATTTGGAACAGCCGGTATCGTGATGGTGATACTCGGGGTGATCTTTCTCTTGCCCGCGTCGTTGCCTCTGTTGACCAAGATCGCGGCCGCTCCATTGATGGCCTGGATACCTGTCGAGGCATCGCTGGCTCGACGGCAGGTTTTGCGTCACCCTGGACGCTCTGCAATGACCATCGGGATTCTGCTTGTTGCCATGGCCATGGGCTTGGGTATGGCCTTTACCATCCTCGATAACATTCGCGATGTCCAACTGTGGTACAAAAGAACCATCGTCGGTGACTTCTTCGTGCGTGCCGCAATGCCCGATATGAGCAGTGGGCATGCGGCCGATATGCCCGACGGATTTCCTGAAAAGGTTGCTGCGGTCGACGGTATCCTCGTCAGCGATACAATGCGATTCGTCAGTGCCCGCGCTGGGGAACTGAGTGTCATTGTCATCGTCCGCCAATTCAACTCCAAGACCCAAGATTTTTTTGACTTGGTTCAAGGCCAAGAGAACCAGGTCATGCAAGGCATCCGCGAGGGCAAGGTGGTTCTCGGATCCGTCTTGGCCGAGCGATCACAACTCTCCGTAGGAGACCTCGTTGAACTCGAAACCACCGAAGGCAAAGTCAAGGTTCCTATCGTCGGAGTTACCAACGAATACCTAGCAGGCGGATTGACCCTCTACATGCAAACCGAGCAAGCCAAACGGCTCCTGAGCGTCGAAGGCACCGATGCGGTGATCGTTCGTACGGATCCTGCAAAAAGGAATCAGGTCAAACAGTCGCTTCAACAACTTGCCGACTCCGAGGGGCTTATGGTTCAGTCCTTCCAAGAGATGGCCGACATCATCGAAAACATGATCAATGGAGTTGTCGGAGGTCTGTGGGTCGTGCTGTTTCTCGGAGCTTTGATTGCAGCGTTCGGTTTAATCAATACCCTCGCGATGAACATCCTTGAACAAACCCGGGAGATCGGAATGCTGCGTGTTGTTGCCATGACACGAAAGCAAATTCGTCGGATGATCCTCGCTCAAGCCCTAATCATGGCCTTCATCGGAATTCTCCCAGGCGTTCTTTTAGGAGTTGGGGTAGCAGGAGCGATGAACCTCAGCACCCTAATCGTCACCGGGCACGCAGTCCGATTCCAGTGGTACCCAGGCTTCATCCTTGGGGCGTTGATCGCTGAAGTCATCATCGTGATTCTTGCAGCGATGTTCCCAGCCGAACGTGCTGCTCGATTGAATCTTGCGAAAGCCTTGCAGTACGAGTAATCTACCTTACTAGGTACGGACCGTACGCAAATTCACTCAGAGATAATGCTTTGAACGCAGCTTCGACCAACTGGATCCAAGTCAATAACCTCGTTGAAATCTCAACGACATTTCCCGACGACATTATCGCCGATGATGTCGCAGAGGTCTTGGTCGAGCGACAACTGGTGGCCTGCGCTCAAGTCTCTGGTCCGATCCAAAGTACCTACTTGTGGAAAGGGAAATACGAGCAGTGTTCGGAACATAAACTTTGCGTTAAAACCACCGTCGAACGCATGCCGGCGGTTGTCGAAGTGATCCGCTCGAGGCATCCTTACGAAGTTCCCGAGATCACCGCTCGCACTTACCAGTGGATGAACGAAGATTACGCCAACTGGATCATCCAATGCACGTCCAACCCGATCCAGGTCTCCGATTCGCAATAGTCCTTTCGAAACGGAACTGGATTAGCTTAGCCCAGGAAATGGAATTTCAGTGGAACAGCACTTGCCATGGCCCCAGCGTTTCGAGCTCATGGCGATGCTCTTCTTACACGGCATGGCACTGGCGGCTTGGTTCGTACCGATGGGTACAGTGCTCCAAGCTAGCGGATTAGGGGCTTGGACACCCTTTGCGTTCGGAGCATCGGCTGTGGCCGCGTTGCTCTCCCCTCTTTTTTTCGGGGCAATGGCAGATCGTTCTGTTCCTCCGATCAAAGTACTCCGCTGGGTCTGCCTAGGGACCGGACTCCTATCGTTAGTCACAGCCTATGCGCTGAAACAGAGACTTGAAGGTGTCAGCATTTGGCTCCTGATTCAGCTTCAGGCTCTCCTGAGCGTGCCTACCAACAGCCTTTCAGGTTCGATCGTTCTTGCAAGAGTGGCCAACTCGCACGGTCAATTCGGGGCGATTCGTGCCATGGGGACAGCCGGGTGGATGACAGGATGCTGGATCGTCAGCGGACTTCACCTAGATGCCAGCGAGAACACCTTTGTACTCAGCGGACTTCTTTGGTTTGTTCTCTCTGCGTACACACTGCTTTTGCCAGCAGGTGTCGTGCAATCGAGAACATCGGGTCGATTGACTCTGCGTCAAAGATTTGGACTCGATGCATTGTCGCTGCTCAAGGATCACGACCATCGTGTCATCTTTATCACGGCCGCACTCGTGGCGATCCCTTTTGCTGCCTTCTATCCTTACACGCCGACTCACATGAAAGATCTTGGGATGGAGCGCACGAGCGCATGGATGTCTATGGGGCAAGTCATCGAGGTGGCGATCATGTTCACGATCGGTTCGGTGATGGTCGATTGGAAGCTCAAGTGGGTGATCTTGGTCGGCCTTTTCTCTGGCCTGACCCGATATATCTTCTATGCAATGGACAGCCAAATCCCGCTGATGCTTGGAGTTTGCATGCACGGCTTGGCCTTTACATTCACTTACATTTCCACCCAAATCTACCTTGCTCGGCGGATCGCTCCGCAATGGAGGACGCGAGCCCAAGCCCTTTTGAGTCTGCTCGTCGGTGGTATTGGAAACCTAACGGGGTATCTGGTAACCGGCACCTGGTTAGCCATCTGCAGCGACGGCTCGGACGTAAATTGGCAACAATATTGGATCGGTTTAGACCTGCTGGTACTTGTCGTTTTGATCTACTTTGCAATCAATTACCAAGGGGAAAAGAGAACTCCCACAGATCCGACCACGGCCAAGGCGGCTTGATTCCATCCGCAATTTTGACTACCCTCGTTCGTATGCAAACTGCATGGCTAAAGCTCGTTTTAATCTTCATGGTGGCGATCCAGCAGACCGTCGCTGGAGTTTCGTGCTGCTGTTGGACTTCGGGATGCGTTGCACCAAGTTCCGAAAACAACGCTAGGCAAGCCGCAACGACGCAGACAACCAAGCCCTTTTGCAACAAGTGCAAATCCAAGACTGCATCGACCAAGTCCGTGCAACGCGAGCAACAACGGTGTTCCAGGCTTAGTGCCGATCCATGCAAATGCAAAGCCTCCGTTCCGTGCATCGCAAATGGGGTGAAATCGACTCAGTTAGAGTCGTCGAAGTCGAAAAAATCTGCTCCCCCTGGCACAATGGTTTATGACATCCTATGCCAGCCTGATGATCTACTCGCACGCATCTCTTTGATAGCATTCCAATTAGCAGGGCGCTTCGAGCCTGTGCCTGCGCCCAAGACGACCCTCGCAAGGTTGTCTATCTTGAACTCTTGGGTGATCTGAGCTGATTCTCTTTCATTGAGAATCCAATCTGCGTTGCTTTTTTCGTACTCGTACTCAATCAAAGGGTATTCGTACTCGGGAAGAAGCATTGGGACTCAGGGGCGTCGAGTATGAGAAAACAAAGAAATCATCTACAAATCGACCCCAAGAACCCAAATACTCACAAACGACCGTCAATTCAAACCTTGTTACGTCCCTAGCTAGGAGGCTTATGATGAAATCCACGAAAATCCTTCGACCACTCTTTTGTAGCACTCTTCTATGCTTGAGCTTGCTCTCGGGTTGCGATCAAAAATCGGACTCTGCCAAGTCGACCCCACCGAAAGCCGATGCGGCAAAGCATGATCACGCTCAAGAACACGAACACGAACATCCACCAGGGGCTCACGGCGGAACCATCGTGCCACTGGGAGCAGACAGTTATCATGCCGAAGCCCTCTTAGAGGCAGATGGAACACTCAGGCTCTTTATGCTCGGCAAGGATGAATCTCGAGTTCAAGAGATTCAGGTGCAATCGATCAAGGCGTTTGCCAAAAACGAAGATTCGGTCAATGTGAAAAATATCGAACTGACTGCTGAGCCGCAAGCTGGAGACAGCGAAGGTAAAACCTCGCAATTCGTCGCCAAGATCCCGGCGGAATTGCTCGGCAAGTCCCTAAGAGTAACGATCCCAAACATCGCTATCTCCGGGGAACGCTTCCGCATCGCGTTCGAACTCAAAGCCCATGACGCTCACCAACCGATGGGCAAGCAAGCTCAAGCCGGCGAAGAAGAGAGTCTTTACTTGACCCCGGGAGGCAAGTACACCGCTGCCGATATCGAGGCCAATGGCAAGACGATTCCTTCGATCAAGTTCAAGGGGATCCGCTCGAACCACGATGATAAACCGGTGCCCGGCGACAAGATCTGTCCGATCTCGAAAACCAAGGCCAACGAGCAATTCGCTTGGATCATCGATGGGAAAACCTACACATTCTGTTGCCCCCCATGCATCGATGAATTTGTCAGATCTGCCAAAGAACAACCCGACTCGCTTCAAGCACCCGAGACCTACATCAAGGAGTAGTGCAAATGATCGGCAATTCATCCCGGTTTGTGGCTCTATTTGCAACACTCCTGTGCTTGTGCGTTGGATTTCACAGAAACGGATTGATCCAAGCGCACGAGGGGCACAAGCCTTTGCCAACCAAGGGTGTGGAGGTCGATGCAAAATCTGGAACACTGGTCTTGAGCGCCTCGGCTCGCGATGCAATCGAAGTGATGACCGAAGAGGTCTTGCAAGGTCCACTAGCGAGTCACTTAAGCGCATTTGGAACATTGACCGTGCCTTGGAATAATCACGCGTTGGTCGGTCCGCTTATGGAAGGCCGCGTCGAGTCAGTCTTTTTCGTCGCTGGTGATAAAGTCCAAACAGGCCAAGTCGTCGCTCAGATAGCCTCCCCGCAAATCGAGCAGTTGCAAAACGAGATCCGCGATCTGGTTGCTGGAGTCAATCTCGATCAACAACTCTTGCAAGGTGTTCAAGAAGCAAGCAAAAGTGGCGCGATCCCTGCGGCCAAAATTTTAGAACTTCAGACATCCTTGTTTCAAAACCAAACCGCCTTGAAAATTGCGAAAGCCAAATGGCTAGGTCTGGGTCTGGATCTCTCAAGTTTTGAACGCATCCTGGCCGATCCGAGTGTCTATCAGTCGGTTCGACTAGGCATCACATCTCCCATTTCAGGCACGGTGCTGCACAATGACCTAACGGTGGGCAAGGTTGTCAATCCAAAGGAACATGTTTTAGAGATCATCGATTTGTCGACGCTTTGGCTACGGATCGAAGTCCTTGAAAAAGATGTTTCGAAAGTTAGCCAAGGGGATCCGGTCGAGTTCCTTCCGACAAGTGCTCCAGGCAGATCGATTACCGGAACGATCCGAATCCTTGAAAAAGTTCTCGATCCCCGAACCCATGTCGCGACAGGTTGGGTGGATGTCCAGAATGATAGTTCGAGCCCCGATGAGTTATTGCCTGGGATGACTGGTCGAGTCCGTATCGGTAAGACCTCTGCATCTCCAAAACTGCAAGTTCCAAACTCGGCCGTCATTCGAGATGGCGCTGAACGCTTTGTTCTGGTAGAACAAGAGCGTACCGAAAAAGCCTCTTTGTTTCGCAAGATCCCTATCGCGATCGGAATACTTGGCAATCGACACGCAGAAGTCACCCGTGGTGAATTGGTTCCCGGTGATCGCGTATTGACGCAAGGCAGCCGGCAACTCGGGCATCTGTCTTCCCAAGGAGTGCTGCGACTCAGCACCGAAGCCATGCAGGATATCGGTCTCAAGACAGCAGTGGCGCAAACCGGGAGAACTTCAAGGATAGTCTCCGTCGACGGCATAGTCAGTTTGCCTCCCTCGAAATTGGCTCGAGTATCACCCCAACTCTCGGGCAGGATTCATCAAGTTCTCGTCGAGCGCGGGGCATCGATCCGCACCGGCGAACCCTTGGCACTAGTCTCAAGCAGCGAATTCCAAGACTTGCAACTTCGCAGCGTCCAAGCCAATCTGGAACTTCGATTCCGCGAATCTGTCCTTGAGAACATTCGCCAGGCTGGATCAAGTGTTCCGCCCCGGCAGAAGCTAGAGGCACAGAACCAACTTGTTGTGGCAAGAAATCAGTATGACAATGCGGTTCATCAATTAAAACTCCTGGGGATCGCGGACCATCAGATCGAATCGATCATCCAATCGCAACAGGTCATGCAGTACTATCCCGTGATCGCTCCTATTGACGGGGTCCTTGTCGGGTTCAACAAAGCGATCGGACATACGGTATCTGCTGACGAGGAATTGTTTGAATTGCACGAACCGGCTGCACGACTCGTGGAGGCTTACGTCTCCGAAAAAGATGCTCGATTGATCCGTCCAGGCCAATCGTTACGATGTAAACCTGTCGCTCTGGAGGGTCGAAGTTTCCCTGGCACGGTTCTTTCCTCGGGAAAATCACTGAGCAATCGAGGTCAGACGCTTTCCGTGTGGGCCCAGGTCGACTTCGAACCAGAGGCGGTTGTCTTTCACAACATGCTTTGCAGACTTGCGATCGAAGTACCCGAGTCGGCTACAGAGGTCGATGGATTTGAAAACCTTCGCGAAGATAAACCCCTGGTTCCCTTGTCGAGTATTTTGCAAGAGGGGAGTCAATCGTACCTGTTTGTCGCTTTGACCGATGGAACCTTTGAGCGTCGCAGAGTCACACTCGGACAACGCGACGATCGCCAAGTGACGATTGTCGCGGGACTCAGTCCCAAAGAGACGGTGGTGATCGAAGGTGTCGCGGCGCTTCAGACCGGATATGCGGCGGTGCAATAAAGGGTCTGGTATGTTTGACCGAATCATCCGTTTTTCGCTTGACCATCGCCCGATGGTTCTATTCATTGCGTTGGCATGCGCTTGTGCTGGGCTATGGGAACTCACACGAATCCCAGTCGATGTGTTCCCGGATTTGAATCGTCCAACAGTGACGATCATGACTGAAGCCCCAGGCTTGGCCCCCGAAGAGGTTGAAATGCTCGTGACGCGTCCCTTGGAGTATTCCTTCAATGGACTCACGGGGGTCGAGCGTGTCCGGTCGGCTTCGGCGATTGGACTTTCGATCGTCTGGGTCGAGTTCGGTTGGGGAACCGACATCTATCGCGATCGTCAGATCGTTCAGGAAAAGCTTTCGACGGCTCGGGATCAAATCGTAGCTGGCAATCCGACTATGGCTCCGATCTCTTCGATCATGGGAGAAATTTTGCTTTTGGGGATCCGTCCTGCTCTTGCTCAAGACGAACAAAATCCCCAACTCCAGATGGCCATGCGAACCTTTGGTGAATTCACTCTTCGAAACCGCTTGAGGGGGATTCAAGGCGTCGCGCAGGTGACGGTCATGGGAGGAATGCTCAAGCAGTATCAGGTCGTGACTTCACCAGAGAGATTGGCTTCTCAAAACATCACCTTGGCTCAACTGACCGAGGCGATCCAGAAATCCAACGTGCTTGCAGGTGGCGGATTGATGGTTCGAGATACCGAAGAGTCGATCTTGCGCATCAGCGGTCAGTCCCTATCGCTCGAAGATCTCCAAAACACTCCAATTCTGTGGCGCGAGCAACGGCCGGTATTGGTGCGAGAAGTGGCCGATGTGCAGTTTGGTGGGCCTGTTCGGAGAGGAGATGGAGGCGCGAGCGTCCGAAACCTACAGGATGGCAATATCCAAGGGGGACAGGGGGTCATCCTTGCAATTCAAAAGCAACCAGGGGTCGACACGATTAAACTTGATCACCAAATCCAAAAGGCTTTGGACTCGATTGAAAAAGAGCTCCCACCAGAAATGATTCTCGAACGACGATTGTTTCAGCAATCGAGTTTTATCCAAGCAGCCGTCGAGAACGTGGCCGAGGCGGTGCAGGATGGAGCTTTGTGGGTCGTTGTGATTCTATTTGTCTTTCTGTGGAATTTCCGAGTCAGCGTCTGTTCGCTCATCGCGATGCCACTTTCGATCTTGATGACGTTCTTGGTCTTTAGGGCTATGGGCGCGACGATCAACACCATGACACTAGGAGGAATCGCTGTTGCGATCGGCGATCTGGTCGATGATTCTATCGTCGATGTTGAAAATATTTTTCGCAGACTCAAAGAGAACCGCCAGTTGCCGATCGACCAACGACGATCGAGCTTGGACGTTGTCTACGAGGCATCTAGGGAAGTTCGCGGTTCGATCGTCTATGCAACGATGATTGTCGTGCTGGTTGTTGTGCCGTTGTTTGGACTCACGGGACTCGAAGGGCGAATGTTCGCCCCACTGGGTGTATCCTACATTGTGTCGCTCCTGTGTTCCTTGCTGGTTTCCCTGACGGTTACCCCCGTGATCGCTTCGTACCTGCTACCAAGAGCAAGGTTTCTTGCCGTGAAGGGTGATGCATGGCTAGTGCGAATCCTCAAGTCCTTCGTTCGGCGTGTACTGACATGGACCCTCGATCATACAAGCCTGGTTTTCGCCGCAACTGGCCTGGGCATCGTTCTTTCAGTTTGCTCGGTCGCTTGGATGGGAGGTTCATTTCTTCCTGAATTCAATGAAGGGAGCTACACAGTCAACGTGCAATGCTCACCTGGAACGAGCCTTCAAGAGAGCATTCGCGTGGCACAGCGATGCGAAAAGATGCTCATGGAGATTCCTGAGGTCGTCTCGATATCCAGAAGAACAGGACGAGCGGAACTCGATGAACATGCCGAAGGTGTTCATTCCTCGGAGATCGATATCCAAACACGAAACACAAGAATCCCCAAACCGGGTCTTGCATGGGCAGTTTTCCGAAGATTGCCGGGCTTGCAGCAGTTTGGATACGAACATCAGGCTCAAGCGACGCACAAAATGATCGAGGAGATACGTGAGCGTGTCACCAATATTCCTGGAGTTCAAATCAATATTGGGCAACCGATTTCGCACAGGCTCGATCACATCATGACCGGCGTGCGAGCTCAGATTGCCCTCAAGGTATTCGGAGAAGACTTACGGCAACTCCGAGAGATCAGCCACGATCTGATCGATGCGATCAGCGATGTACCGGGTGTTGTGGATTTGCAAGCCGAACCGCAAGTCGAGGTTTCGCAGATCCGATTGCAGATCAAACGAGAAGAAGCCGCACGGCATGGACTCACACCAGGAGATTTAGCCGAACTGCTTCAAACAGCTTACAAAGGACGAGTCGTCTCCCAGGTGATCGACGGGCCGCAGTACCATGATCTGGTCGTATGGTACGACGAGGAGTCCAGAAGCTCCCCGGAGAGAATTCAATCGACGATCATCGATACACCCTCTGGTAGACGTGTGACTTTGGGCCAAGTTGCTGAGGTGATCGACACGACAGGCCCCAACACGATCCATCGTGAAGATACCCAGCGCCGCATCGTCGTCCAATGCAATGTTCAGGATCGAGATTTGGCAAGTGTCGTCAGGGATATCGGTATTCGAGTCCGTCCTATCGAAGAGCGTTTGGAAAAGCTCGATGGCAACTATTACTTGGAGATCGGTGGGCAGTTCGAAGCTCAGCAGCAAGCAAATCGCCGATTGCTTCTGTTCGGAAGCATGGCACTTCTTGCGATATTGCTACTCCTGATGCAGTGTTTGAAGTCATTGTCAGCAGCAGTGCAAATACTCATCAATGTCCCGCTGGCGGCTATCGGCGCCGTAGCCATGCTTCTGGTGTTCGAACGGCCAGAAACATCGGTACTCGCTGGTGTGCCCTGGTGGGCTTGGCCTAAAGTCTGGGTCGAATCGATCACTCTATCGGTAGCCCACTGGGTGGGTTTCATCACTCTGGTAGGAATTGTCAGTCGCAACGGGATTTTAATGATTTCCCACTACCAGCATTTAATGGAGCACGAAGGAGAGTCGTTTAGCAAAGAGATGATCATCCGAGGTAGTTTAGAAAGACTCACGCCGGTCATGATGACCGCATGCACGAGTTTCGTGGGACTCTTGCCACTGCTCTTGGGAGCCGGTCAGACAGGTAAGGAGATTTTGCATCCCCTATCCGTGGTGGTCTTTGGCGGGATGCTATCGACGACTATTTTGGATCAATTGGTAACGCCGGCCTTGTACTGGCGCTTCGGCCCACGTAACTTGGGGGGGAGTCGATCGGACGGATCGGACAGATCAAAACCAACACCATGATGATTGATTTCCTGTGCCTATAGTTGCCTGCTCAAGTTGCAAAGCCAAACTCAACGCTCCCGATTCTGCTATTGGTAAGAAGGTCAAATGCCGTTGTGGTGCCTTGGTCGATGTGCCCTCTGGATCGGCTAGTGCTACCAATCCCGTCGCTAGCACACAGTCGGCGAAGGTTCAGGGCAAGCCGTCAGGCCCCAGCAACACGATGGGCCAACTGCTAGATCAACTCACAGCGAGCGATTTTTCGCGAGCCGAGAAAAAGGTTGAAAGCACCGGGCCTTCGCAAAACCAAAGGGACTCCAAAGCCCTTGATGCCTTTAAAGCCCCCAACACCAAGTCCGGCAAACGAGGCGGATTCAATGACGGCATGTCCGGCCCTGCCAGTTCTGGCATGGAGGATCTCGATGCAATCGCGACGATCTACTTTGTCTTTGCGGGCTTACACTCATTGGGGCTAGCTGTTGGAATTTTCGCTTCAGTTCTAACCTCAGGAGTCATGGCAATAGCCTCACTCCCATTCTTGATAATCCTAGCGCTACCTACTGTTGGATACGATCTTGCTGCCGGCATTGGGCTTAAACAAAGAAAGCCTTGGGGATGGTGGCTCGGTGCCATTGGGATCGCTTGGGTTGCAGGAGCCACTTTTCCCGGGATACTCGGTCTGATTCTCATCGGTGTTGCCATAGTTCAAGGCAAACTTGAAATCGGTGATGCAGTACCTGGATTGATTAACGGAGGTATTTCTTTGGTGATTTTTATCGCAGCGATTTGGATGCTGCGACAAATGATCAACAAAAACATCATGAAGAAGTACAACGTAGCCGTCGCCCCTGCATTGGCGTGGTTTGCCTGTCTTTTTGGAGGTGTTCTTTTGGGGATTGCTTACATTGTCTTCCTTCTTGTATACGTCCTGGGTTTGGTCTCGCTGTCTAATCTATTTAATCGGGGTTTGTAGCGACCATACCGCGAAGATGTGCATCGACACAATCGGGCATGTGTTGCAAGTGATAACCACCTTCTAAAAGCGAAACGAGGCGCCCTTTGCAGTGCTCGTTGGCTAACTGTGCAATCCACTTGCCCGCTTCGAAGAAGTGTTCGGATTCCAGACTCAGTCCACCGACGGGATCGGCGATGTGGGCATCAAATCCAGCGCTCAAAAGAATGAGTTCGGGTTTCATCTTCTGAGCAAGCTCTTGGGTTTTGTTAGCGAGTTGGTCGAGGAACGATTTGGGGCCGGTGTCGGCAGCGACGGGAATATTGACTTTGGTCCCAAGGGCTACACCTGAACCGGTCTCGTCTTTGCGTCCTGTTCCTGGATAAAAGGGGAAGCGATGGATTGACACAAATCCAACACTTGGATCCTCCCAAAACGACGCTTGGGTGCCATTTCCATGGTGCACATCCCAGTCGACGATCAAGACGCTTTTGCAACCGAGGGATCTTGCATAGTGAGCAGCGATCGAAACGTTGTTGAGCAAACAAAAACCCATCGGAGCGTCCTTGAGTGCATGATGCCCAGGGGGGCGAATCGCGCAGAAGGCTTGAGTATCTTCGCCATGGCACACTCGCCTTACGGCATCGCAAGCTGCACCGGCGGCCAAGGTCGCTGCATCCCAGGATCCAACCGAGACGACCGTATCGGACTCGACCCTCCCTGCATCTTGATCGCACCATCGGTGCAATTGTTCGATATATTCCGATGTGTGATTTCGCTTGCACTGCTCGATCGTTGCACTGAGCCAATTGGGTTTGGTGCATCGCTCGATCCAGCCCTTTTTTTCGAGCATCGCATTGACATTGGAGATGCGAGCGATGCATTCGGGGTGACTGCCCGTGTCGTGCTTTTCAAAGATTGGACTGTGGTACAAAAGCATGGTTTAGATCCATTTGTTTAGAAAAAGTTGCTATACTTTGGACTTGATTGTAGCCCCTGGGGCATCCCTCCGCATCCTCATGAATTCCTTGTCCAAGGAACCCTCCCGATGAAAAAGCAAATAGCCTTGAGCTTGTCGCTGAGCTTTGGAGTTTTAAATTCGCTTTCGAGCACGAGTCTAGCGAAAGAGCCGATTGAGCCAACTCCGCTTGTCGAGTCGAAATATGCGATCAAGGATCTCGATGGACATTTTCCGTTCGCTGTCCCAGAGAACAAAGAAGCTTGGGAAACGCGAGCAGGGGAACTTCGCCAGCAAATGCTCGTCTCGCTTGGGATGTACCCGATGCCTACGCTTGCTGCGGTCAAACCTGTTGTGCACTCTCGCCGCGAATTGGATGGTTACGCGATTGAAAAGGTGTACTTTGAGAGTCTTCCTGGGTTGTACGTCACCGGGAGCCTTTACAGTCCAACGAGTCCGTTGGCCGAAGGACAAAAACGTCCCGCTGTTCTCTGCCCGCACGGCCACTGGGCAAACGGACGCTTCTATTACACATCCGATGCGGAGATGAAGCGCGAGTTAGCCACGGGTGCCGAGCGATTCGAATCCGCAGCGCGCAGTCCACTCCAAGCCCGTTGCGTTCAAATGGCTCGAATGGGAATTGTCGTGTTCCACTACGACATGATGGGCAATGCGGACAATCTACAAATCAGCGCCGAGCGGGTGCATGGATTTGGGAACCCCAAAGTTTCCAACCCCGAGGTTCCTTCGGGCAAGTGGCTTCTCTATAGCACGACTGCCGAAGGGATGCTTCAGAACATCATGGGCATGCAGACGATCAACTCGATCCAATCGCTGGAGTTTCTGCTACAGCGCCCCGATGTCGATCCCAAGCGGATTTCGATCACCGGAGCTAGCGGTGGCGGAACTCAGACCTTCATCGCATCGGCCATCGAACCGCGTTTCGCTGGCGCTTATCCTGTCGTGATGGTCAGTACATCGATGCAAGGTGGATGCACCTGCGAAAACGCCGTGGGCTTGCGGGTCAATACTGGTAACGTCGAGTTGGCTGCACTGACGGCACCTAGGCCCTTAGGTGTCAATGCTGCCAACGACTGGACCAAGGATATGGCCAAGGATGGATTCCCTGAGCTGAAGAAACTCTATGGCATCTACGGGGTGCCCGATGCAGTGAGTTTTCATAATGCAACTCACTTTGGCCACAACTACAACCACGTTACCCGAGTACCGATGTACGGGTTCATGAACCGACTCTTTGGACTAGGACTTGAAGAGCCCATTCTCGAAAAGGACTTTCAAGTCCTCAAGGCAGCCGATATGACTGTATGGGATGAGCAGCATCCTAAGCCCCAAGGTGGGATCGAGTTTGAAACCGGCTTGCTCGAACGTTGGGCCAAGGATGTTTCGGCCAAAGTCGAAGCCTCTTCTGAGATCCGGCAAACCGGATGGAAGACGATCCTCTTGCCAGCAAACACCGTGGCTAAGTCGCTGAGCGTCACCGATGCAAAGACCGAAGGCGATGTAACGACCATCCGAGTCATCAACGCTGACGGAACCAATGTCGGTATTCTCAAAACCCGCTCCGCGCTGGGGACTCCGGGGCTGAAGATTCGATTGATGAGCGATCTGAAGACATCGGAGACTCCTAAGGCTGACGAAGTTCTGCTTGCGATCGATGATGCTTGGGGTGTGAATTTGGGAGCTTTGGAGCAATCACTTGTTAAGAACCCTAGGCCTGCGGCTTGTTACACCTACGGTTACAACCCAAGTTTGTATCTTCGAAAGCTTGCCGTATTGCTGGCACTCTTGGACGCTCCGAGCACCAAGAGTCTTGGCGGTGGAATCTGGCAATCCGAAGGTGCACTAGGAACCATGATCGATGCGGCGGCGGTACTTCGGCCTCAGAGCGTCCGAGTTCCCGAGGCGGCTTGCTCGTTTGATTTTGGCCAAGTTGCATCGATCAAGGATGCGAACTTACTCCCCGGAGCCCTCCGGTTTGGCAACACTGCTGGGCTACATAAAACGGCTAAAGAATTGTCCAAGCAACAGTAGCGAATTCCAACAAATGAAGCGTTTCAAGGCATTTTGGAAGGATACCGGTTGGTTATGGACGGTATTCTTCGTGGTGATCGTTGGACTGATGACCTTCGTCAGTCGGGTCTTCGTGGCGGCTGTCCCATTGCTCATGGTGATCTTCATCTATTTTGCGTTGGTTCGCTATGATGAAGAAGGGAATTTCATCGGGGCCTAGTTCGGCGGATCGAATGCACCTTCGCTCGTGAGCATTCGAATCGTAGGTGATTCGGTTTCACCGAGATTGCTTAGAGCTTCGTCGGGATCGGAGCCTTCGATTGCGGGTGTTCTTTTTTGCACCAGTTTCCGAGTTGATGTTGCGATTCCTTGCGTGACAGCTTGCTGGGTATTGATCGTTTGGGAATTCCTCATCGAGACCACCGCGCTGGTCTTCATAAACTCCGAGCGAATTTCTGGAGCGATTTTTGTTAGCCGCGAGGCGACCTGCTGAAGTCCTTGCGGATTGACTCGGGCAGTTTGTGAAATTTGCGATAGGAAACTTGCGCACTCGATGAAGTTCTGGTCGGCTGTCTTGGCCACTAGTGGACCGAGTGTTTTGACGATCAGATCCGCACCTGCATTTTCAAGACGCATAAAAGTGTCCATCCAAGCGACCATACCCGGACGTCCATCAGGAAGTTTTACCGGCCGGTTGTATAGGGCTACAACACACTGCCCGCGCAGAGATCGAGGCCATAGATTTCCGTCGTAGTGTCCATCGCAATAGTAGATATGGAGCGAATCGCTCCCGTAGACCAGATCGAGTTTGCACGTCGTGCCTGCCCCGTCATTACCGGCGAGCTGGTACTCGCCCGTCCGCTCCAAAGTCACTTTGGTGATCCCCATCAGATCCCAAATATTGACAACCACTTCGGGATGACGAACCAAAAAGCGATACATATCAGGGTCGCTTTCAACTGTCTGCGCTGGCATCCGACGGAAGTAACTCACGTCGTCGACCACGGATCGAATCCGTTGGGCAGACTCAGGGGTTAACTGCTGCAGCGGCAGTGAGCGAATCGCTACGGACCGAGTTTCCCGCGAACTTGAACCCTCTTCGAATTCTTTGATAAGCTGCAATTGCTGCACGTGGCCTTGCTGGGCAAAGCATTCGATTGCACTAAAGAGCGAGAAAAGGACCACGCCCAGAAACATGACTACCGGTGCGTACCGTCGCCAAAGCTTCGAAAAATTCCCGACGTAGCGAATCGGTTGCATCGATGGTCCTAGTTCCGAAATGGACCGGAACGCTTGGAGGATGGATCATAGGGTGATGCCCCCTTGCCCCATCCTTGAGAATCCCCCCCAAGGACTTTTGAAGTCCGCGCGCAGGCCATCACTTGTGGGATTCCATCGGCATCCGCTGCACAAAACCCGAGAGGATTTACCTTTTTTCCGGTTCAAGTGGTCCGCGCCTAAAGGCAATAGCCTTCGGATCGCACCGAATTCCAGTACCTTTCGTATAATCCGAATATCCTTAAACAAAACACCCTTTTTTCTGAGTTTTTTATGCGGGCCCTTTTTCACAGCCGCAATCGATTCGCCAGACCCATTCTCTGCTTGCTTGGAATCCTTGGGCTAGTCGGCTGCAGGCCCGAGCCGGCCGCAACAACCAGCGACTTAAGCGGAGCAAAGAAATCCGACACCCCTGCCGAAAAACAGTCCGAAGTCGCCGCTGCTACGGGAAATCAGGACGCTCGGACTCTCTTGGCAGAGTGTTTGAAAACGTATCGCAATCTGGAGCGCTATCAAGACAGTGCGCAACTTGTCATCCAAGGCACTTCGACGCTCACGCTTCCAATGCAGGTTGCTTGGGAAAAACCCAACCGACTCGGACTGCGAACCGGTTCGATGCGAGGGAGTTGGACCAGCACGACCTGGGAAGCTCAAAGTCTCGGAGCAGTCAATCCGTTTCCAAACCAACGGCTCGTGCGCGTGTTGCCACCAACGATCGATCTGGGTTGGGTTACGGATGACAGTATGGGTGGTTTGTTATTGGATCCAATGTCCAAGCCGATTCAGATCGAACTCCTTTTGTCGAATGATTTGTCCGACAGCCTTGTCGGTAGCGACTCTAAGTTAACCGTTTTAGAGCCGGCTTCTTTCGATGATGTCGAGTGCCAGCGAGTGATCGTCGAAAAAACAATCGCATCGCAAAACCTGCGTTGGGTTCTTTGGATTGATTCCAAGAGCAAGCTCCTCAAGCAAGTCGAGTTGCCGGCTCAGTTCTATTATCCCAACGTACCCTCAGAGCAGCTGGCTGATATCCGATGCAGCATGCAAATGCTCAAAGCAACCAAAGATGAGCCGATCGACTGGAGCTCTTGGTTGCCTCCGAGCATCGCTCAAGAAGTCCATGTATCACGATGGGTTGCTCCCCCTCCGATCGCCTCGACACCGATCCTTGGTAAGGTCATCGAACCGCTGGATTTCAAAGACTCCAACGACGCACTTGTGCTCGATACCGCAGAGCCAAAGAAACCTTGGAATGTCCTTGTTTGGATCTCGGATCGATCCGAATCCAAACCTCTGATCGATGACTTGATCCATACGCAACGTATCCTTTTGGAAAAGGAACTCACACCCTCGTGCAATATCTTCTTGGTATGCAGCGCCGAGGATGCGAAAGGGCTTGCTGAAAAACTTAGGTCTTGGAACTGCGAGATCCCCTTGTCTGTCGATCGCAATGGCACGCTAACGAAGAGCTTTCAGATCAGCCAAGCTCCAGCGATGATCGTTTTGGACAGGTCGCGGCGAGTTCAAGTTGGCGAGTTCATTGTTACGCCACAGACAATCGCCTCGATACCTGAGCTCATTGGAAAGCTTCGAGCCCAACAGGATTTGGCAAGTCGGCAACTGCAACAAGACCTCGATAACCAAGCTCGATTCATCGGAGCCTTGCATCGAGTCGCGATCGACAAAGATCAAATCACAAAGCTTCCTGAGATCAACGAGTTTCCATTCGCGATGTATGGGATGAGACGTGACTGGAAAGTTGACTTCGAAGCGCCGCTGGTGAGCGCATCAGGTGTTTGGTATCCCGAGGCATCCTTGGATGCCTCAACTCAAAGCACCCCAAGTCAAATTGCAATGGTCACATTGGACGAAGACGGACGGTTGCAATCGATCGCATTCGACGGAACAAAAAAGTTTTTTTCCAAGATCGAGACCGAGCAGGCCGACGGTGCCAAGCGACTCGTTACCACGATCGACCCTTGGAGTCGCAAATGGATTGCGGTCATCCCAGAAGGTCTACCTCGATTTTGGATCGCACCGTTGGACTCCCCAAACAACGCGCCAGGATTAGCCACTGCGTACAACACCCAAGCAGCCGAGAGCCCTGTCTGCCATGCGTGGATACCTCAGGCAAATGACGGGAATCTGTTGCGAGGATCCAAGCTTGCCGTCGGCACGAGCCAGTCAAGATTGATGATGATTGACCCCAGCAGTGAACAGCGCTTCGACGCTACTTTCCGAGAGCCACCTGTGGGTTTTGTTCCAGGTCTAGCCTCCGACGGGAAACTCTCTCAGTGGGATGTGCTCTACGGCGATGGCACATTGCACAAAATCTCGAACCTAAGTCAACATGGGATCGAAGCTTCTTTAGGTGGCACGATCGAGGCCCGCCTGGAACAACTTGCACAAAAACCTATTGGGGGAAATTGGTTCTGGGGCAATCACACCCCAGCCAGAGCACAAACCACTCAAGGATCATTGGCTGAAATATACTTGGGTAAACTTCCAAGTGGTGAGACAGGGATTATCACTTCGAACCATTTGCATCAGCCTCTTGCCAACCGAGCATTGACGGTCCGCGCCGAGCAATCGAGGCTTTGGGGATCTGCTAGGCTCAAGGATGGAACACTCATGGGGTTAGCCAGCGGTCCGAGCAAAATCTTGCACCTTTTTTCAGCAGATTACAGGCTTTTTGATCAAGCTTCCTTCGGGACCAAGGTTTTTGGAGCGGCACTCATCGGATGGCAGGAAGATTTGAAAATCGTCGTTGCTTTGGAAAAGGAGGTCAGTTGCTGGAGCATTGATGTACCGAACATGTTGCCAAATGCCGGCTCGGTCGAAAGTCAAAAGTAGCGGACAAGTCATTCTTGGGCGTGCGGATGTCCGGTGGGCCCGATACAATCTATACTCCCTTCGGATGGCGAACCGCGCGCAGTCGCCATAGCGGCGGGGTAACAATTCTCCGAGCCGATGGTTCGACAAGTTTTGCCAGCGATCGTTTGGACACGACGATTTGGCGAGCCTTATCGACTCGTCGCTCAGGAGAAGATGTAGCAAACGCAATCCAGTGAAAGCTCCACATCGATGAAGCCTTGGGCCATTTATCACGAACATCAACATTGGTTTCGCCCTTTATTCGCAGAGCTCGAGCGTCGTGGTATCCCGACAGTGGCACCGGACCCAAGAGCCCACTGGTACGATCCTAGCGAGAGCAAGTCCCCTTACGGACTGGTCTTCAACCGCATGAGTCCTTCGGCTTACCTCAGAGGTGGACTTCAAGGAACCTTCTACACCTTGCAATGGCTCGACCACTTGGAAAGGCTTCGCGTTCCGGTTGTCAACGGTCTCGATGCCTTTACCATCGAGACGAGCAAAGCCCGGCAACTGACACTCCTTGAGAGTCTAGGGCTTGGTTACCCTCGTTCGAGAGTTCTAAATCACCCGAGTCAAATCGAGCAAGCCATTGAGGGATTGCGATTCCCGATTGTGCTCAAAGCCAATATCGGTGGTTCTGGCGCTGGCATTGTCAGGTTTGATTCGAAAGAAGCGATTTTTCAAGCGGCCCGCGAGAATGGATTAGACTTCGGGATAGATCATACGGCCTTGGTTCAAGAGTATGTTCCGGCCAGAGGAGGTCATATTGTCCGAGTCGAACTCCTCGGAGGTAAATTCCTCTATGCGATCGAGGTTTACACCAGTGGCCAATCGTTTAATTTATGCCCAGCGGACATCTGCCAACGTTCCGATGGAGTCGAGCTTGTACGTTCGGCTTGTCCGATCGATGCACCGAAAACCGGTTTGAAAGTCCAAGCATGCCAGCCATCGGAGCAGATCATCGCAGCTTGCGAGGCGATCATGTGCAGTGCGAAAATTGATGTCGGAGGCATCGAACTCATGGTCGACGATCGCGATGGGAGCATCGTTTACTATGATATCAATGCTCTTTCAAATTTTGTTGCCGACCCACTCAACGTCATCGGTTTTGATCCTTTTTCTCGTCTTGCGGATTATCTTGTCCTGCGATCAGAGCAAGGCCATGCACTGGCTGGGAGTTACTGATGCGTTTTGGTTATTGGCTACCGGTGTTTGGAGGTTGGTTGAGGAATGTGCCTGACGAGGGAATGCAGGCAACCTGGGATTACGCCAAACGTTTGGCCATCCGCAGCGAGCAGTTGGGTTATGACCTGAGTCTCATCGCCGAGCTGAACCTCAACGACATCAAAGGAATCCAAGCCCCATCGCTCGATGCTTGGTCGACGGCCGCCGCCTTGATGGCCGTCACCGAGCGCATTGAATGGATGGTTGCCGTTCGTCCAACCTTCCATGCACCGGCACTGCTTGCGAAACAAGCTGCCAATATCGATCACATCGGTGGGGCTGGTCGCCTGAGTATCAATGTCGTATCGAGTTGGTGGCAAGACGAGGCTCAGAAGTATGGAGTCGAGTTCGAACAGCATGATCGACGCTACCAACGCACAAGCGAGTGGTTGGATGTTGTCGATGCACTTTGGAGCAAGGACGGAGTGGATTACCAAGGTGAGTTCTATCGCATCAAGCAGTCGATGCTTCAGCCAAAACCGCTGACCAAGCCACGGCCGACGATCTACGCTGGCGGAGAGTCTGAAGCAGCAAAGGATTTGATTGCATCCAAGTGCGACGCCTATTTGATGCATGGCGATCCACCCGAGCGGGTTGCGGCGAAGATCCAGGATATGCGAGCCCGACGCGAGCGGCTCGGGCTAGCCCCGATGGCCTTTGGTGTGGCCGCCTACGTTGTCACTCGGGACACCGAACACGAGGCCGCACAGGAAGTACGAAGGATCACCGATGTGAAACAATCGGCCCTTGGCTACGAAAACTACCAGCAATGGTTGGCAGGCACCCAACTAGATCGCCAAGTGAGCCTCGAAGATTATTCGGTGAGCAATCGAGGCTTGCAGGCGGGATTGGTCGGCTCGCACCAACAGGTTCAGGATCGGATCGGTGAATTTCAGGCCGCTGGGGTCGATTTATTGCTACTCCAATGCAGTCCTCAGATTGAGGAAATGGAGCGTTTCTCCGAATGTGTCATTCGGCACTTTGGACAATCTTCAACCGCAGGTTAGAATACAGAAACTCTGCCTGCAACATCCCTCCTGATTTTTGGTTCCCTCCCCAACATGTCCTCGATCCCCTGGTCGATCTCCGAAGATTCTCTGGATGTGAATTTTTCAGTCCCTCAGCAACTGCGACTGAGGTTTACTCGGGACTGTTTTGGAAGTGATTGGGACAATCTCATGCCGCTATTTTGTAGCGACAGCGGATTGTCTCGCATGCAATGGTGGGTCGACGAATCGGTGGCTCAAGCTCAGCCGGAGTTGCTACCGAGCATCCATCGAAGACTACGTGAGAATGCCTCGAAACTGGAACTTGTCTCGGACATCCATGTCATCGCTGGTGGAGAACAGGTCAAGAATGATACGGCCGCTGTCGATCAGATCTTCACGACCATCGAGCGCGACGGACTCGATCGGCGTTCCTACATATTGGTCGTTGGAGGTGGAGCACTTCTCGATGCAGTAGGCTATGCTGCTGGGATCGCTCACCGAGGGATACGATTGGTTCGTTTCCCTACGACCACTTTGGCCCAGGCCGATTCAGGTGTAGGGGTCAAGAATGCGATCAATGCGTTCGGTAAAAAGAACTGGAAGGGGACGTTTGCTGTTCCCTGGGGTGTGGTCAACGATCAAGGTTTATTGTCCAAGCTTCCGGATCGGGATTTTCGCGCGGGCTTCTCAGAGGGGGTGAAAGTCTCGCTCCTCAAGAGCCCCTCGGCGTTTCGATTTTTGTGCCAGCACGCCAAGGACATCGCGGCTCGCGATTGGACTGCGGTCATGCCAGCTATCCGATCGAGTGTTCTGATGCATCTGCACCACATCACCCACGGAGGCGATCCATTTGAAATGCAAGAAGCTAGGCCATTGGACTTTGGCCATTGGTCGGCCCACAAACTCGAGCAGATCACCCAGTACCGACTTCGCCATGGCGAAGCGGTTGCGATCGGAGTGGCGCTCGATACGCTGTATTCCCATTTGATGTTTGGCTTAGATCGCCACGACGCACTTTCGGCCATCCAGGCCCTTTTGGATTTGCATTTACCGATCTACGACACTGCGTTAGCATCCAACACCGTATTCGAGGGCCTTGAGGAATTCCGGCAGCATCTTGGCGGTCGGCTAACGCTCACGATGCTCAAGGGGGTAGGCCAAGTTCACACGGTTCACCAGGTCGATCAATCGGTCATGGAGCAAGCCATCGAGTGGCTCAGAAATATCCATGAAAGCCAATCGGTTACTGCGGTTTCGTAGTTGAAACTTCAGCAAACGCAAGACTTTTCGCGATTGAAAGTCCAATTGTTAACCGGATCCTCGTGCCCGCTCTTGTCGCATTGGGTATACTAATGAGTCACGTTCACAATGTTTTTCGGCTGACTCTCTTTCGATGAGGTTATCATGCAATCGAACCAGTCGTGTTGCTACTTTGGAAAACTTCCATGGTTGCTCCCCGTCGCTTTGCTATCCTTAGTCGCAATCGTCGCTTTCAAATCCCCCTTGGATGCCAAGGCTTCCGCCCCACCTAACACGTCGGAAAATGAAAGCCAAGACGCAAACAAGCAGTCGGGTAAGGCCGAAGAGGGCAAGGAAACCGCCAAAGTCGTCATCGGACGTGGTGGGCAATCAAATCCGAAATCGTCAAAAAGCAAGGGGAACAAAATGGAAGAGGCCGAATACAACAAGCTAACCCCTGAAGAACGCTGGGTTCTGCTCAACAAGGGAACCGAGTACGCTTTCACTGGCAAGTACACCGATCACTTCGTGGAAGGGACCTACATCTGCAAACGATGCAACAATCCGCTCTACAAGTCCGATGACAAGTTCCATAGCGGTTGCGGTTGGCCAGCGTTTGACGATGAGATCAAAGGATCCATCCATCGCGAGACGGATGCCGACGGATATCGAATCGAAATCACCTGCAAAAACTGCGGCGGACACCTTGGGCACGTTTTCAACGGCGAAAAGATGACCAAGAAGGACTCCCGTCACTGCGTCAACAGCATATCGATCAAGTTCGTGCCCAAGGGCAAGGAACTGCCTGCTGTTATCAAAGCCAAGAAAGAAGACGAGTCCAAGCCGAAGGATTCAGTAGACTCGCCGGTGCCAAGCCCGACGAAAAAGCCCTAATTTTCGGCTCTTTGTCTTTCCACCCTATTCCCGCCAAAAAGCAGGCGGCTTGTCATTGCGATAAACGACCTGCATCTGGGGAGTCTCGTACTTAGCACCCCCGGCCGCGAGTGACTCGACCCCACCGATGACCATTCCGCTAGTGAGTAACGTTCGCTCGACAGGATAAGGCGTCTTGCCCTCGAGCACGAGCGTTTCTATGTGCCTTGCTAGCGGATTAAAGAAATCCGCGGTCGTTGATCCATGCGTCGGCATCGGTAAATACATCTGACATGAGATGATCTGTCCATTGTCCGATCGCATCCCGGCATAGTTGAAATCCTGGATCGGACACAAGAACATCGTCGTGCGAAATCCATCCCGATGCTCAATGAAGTAGCCAATCGTGCTTGCCATCACCCGCTTGCCCCACTCATAAGTCACCGGAGCTGTGGGAAATCCTCCCTCGACGGGCAAATTGTGCGACCGCGTCATGGCTGCCACAAACAATTTGCGTGTGTCCTCTCGCGATGACTTTTCCATCTCCGACCATAACGCATCACCCTTGAGCGCCGTGACCGACGAAATCCCTACCTCTCCCCCTTTACGTCGCTCGGACATGCATTGGGCAGTTTCGAGCGCATGGAAGTCGTAACTATCAACCCCTCCATAACCCACGCAAACGCTCTCTTTGAGCGGTGTATCGACAGGCATATCGATCGAAGGGAACCTCCAGGTAACAGGCAAAGACGACCCGGCCAAAAACGGGAATTTCAACCGCTTGGAATCCTCAACCATCTCGACGCACTCTGACCAAACCGTCGACAGATGCTTGTCGTTGAACACAGGACAACTCTGTCCGGTCTGCTCAAAAACCTTAACGATCTGCTTGAACCAGTCATACCTCGGATAACGACGCTGTCCTTTCTCGTTACTGGGGTAATCGCCATGCTCCCCGATAACGACCACTCCGTCGACTGCCAACTTGCTGGTCCCTAGCGTCAGTGCGTCGGCGATGCTAGGCACTCGCTTGAGCTTGTACTTTTCTATCCGTTGCTGCGCTAAATCGTTTTGCTTTTGTTCTTGCTCGATATAGACCGAAGCGACATCGAATCGGGGCGATTGCCACTGCCCGCCCCAGGTATAGCCCATGCAGTGTCGGTCAAGAAAATGCTGGGCATGAGAATGTTGAAAAACCACGGTACCCAAGAAGGCTACTTTCTTGCGCGGCTCTTGGGCGCGGAGACTCGTAGGAGTCAACCCGGTGCTTACACAAGCCGCCGTAGCTGCACATCCGGCCATAAAAGTTCTGCGACGTATCATCAATGAAGACTCCTTATTTATTCGATTGTGTTTTCACCGTCATCGGGCCAAAACAAGTAAAGTGCTACCAACGGGAAGATCGGCAAGATGCTGATGAGAAAAAGTCCGATATCGTAGTTTCCTGTCTGCTCCTTAAGCCAACCAAACCAAGGCTGCGCGTAGGAGGAAGCCAACCATCCTCCGGTGGCCGATACCGAAGTCACCTTGCCTTGATGCAACGGTGAAACGTCTTGGGCAAAGGAATAGTAGATCGGAAAGATCGCAAGTGCCCCGGCCCCCGAGACAAGCAAAATCGCAAGCATCGCAAACTGCGACGGTTGTAGATTATAGAAAGCTTCGGCTTCCTGACCCCAAGTCCTGGGTGCCTGCGGCAACGAACCAGAAGCACCTGAAGTGGGACTTGCAGCTCCGCTAGCTGACGGACCTTTTGTAGCTTGGATGCGATGGTTCAAAAAGGGAACGGCGATGATCGAAGTGAAAAACGAAACTCCCAAGAGCAATGAAAGCAATCGAGAAGATTTCACCGACCAGCCCTTGTGTGCCATCGTCAGTGCAATAAAACCTGAGGCGACACAACCCAAGTCGGTGGCGATGTACCAAAACGAGTTGAAGATCAACGTCTGTCGTTCACTGAATCCATAGTTCTCTTGCATGATCAATGGCAACCAAGCCCTAACGACTTGCCACATCGTATTGATGCAAATAATCATAAGCAATACGATCGCAAACTTGCGTGTAAAAATATCATGCCACCACTGGTAGTCAGATCGAGTCTGATGAAACTCCGGGTGGGCTGGTGACTGAATGATAAAGTCACTGTCTCGGACGACGTAGAGCCATAGAAAAACCCATAAAGCTCCGACGATCGCAATCCCTTGGAAACCCGCACGCCAACTCCCAGGTGCATCCGTTAGAATCGCAAGCATTACGATCGGAGTAAGGATTGCACCGATCGAGGTACCACTTTGCAGGAGACTGTTTCCCATCGCTCGTCGTTGCTTGCTGAGTAAGGCTTGGGTCGTCTTGAGGGCACACGGCCAGTGGGCCGACTCGAAGATCCCAAGTAGCAGTCGGCAATAGTAAAGCTCGTCGTAATCGCGAGCCCAGCCGGTCAGAAATCCCATGAGCGACCAACCCAAAAGTCCGATCGGATAGATCCATCGCACCGAAAAGCGATCGACGAGAAAACCCCACAGGATTGAGCCAAGTGCAAAGCTGTATCCAAAGACCGCTTCGACCCGTCCGTACTGGACATTATCCAGAGCGAATTCCGATTTGATCCTTGCGGCAGTGACAGCCAGTGTCTGGCGATCCATGTAGTTGACTGCGGATGCCAACAACAAGAGGACGCAGATGAAGATCGTCCGACGCGACAAAGCGCCTGATGAGTTTCCCAAATGCTCGGAGGTTGACGATTCATAAGGATTAAAAGCCACGGAGGATACTAACCTATATGCGAGAGATTTCTAAGCGGGAGTATTTTACCAATACCTTTCGACCACATAGTGTCCGGGCTCGTTGCGTCTGTGCTTTCGCATTCCCCTTGCATTCAGGATCGCTTCGACATCATCGAGCATCTGAGGGTTGCCACACATCATCACAGCCGATTGATCCGAGCTCATGGGTGTCCCTGCAAGTTCCTCAAGTTTACCGCTCTCGATGGCTTGCGTGATTCTGCCTTGGTAACCATGAACCGCCAATGCCCTTGAAATCACCGGAACAAAAACCAATCGCCCTGGATGGGTATCGTGATACTCTTCGAGTTCCTCGGTGTAAGCCAAATCGGTCAGGTAGCGTACACCATGCACCAAGACGATGCGATTGTAGGTTTCCCAAATTTTCGGCTGGCGAAGCATCGCGATGTAGGGAGCAAGCCCAGTGCCAGTAGCGAGCAACCATAAGTTCTTTGCTGCCGGGGTATGACTCAGCGTAAAACTGCCAGTGGCTTTACTGCAAACATCGATACTTTGGCCGACTTCTAAATTCCAGAGCCTCGGGGTTAGCTCGCCATGATCGACTCGCACGATAAAAAACTCAAGCTCCCGACCATGTGGCGAAGCGACCGAATAGGGGCGGTGCAAATGTTTATCGGCAAGTTGCAGTCCTACCTGTAGAAACTGACCTGGTTCGAACGGAGCAACCCCAGGACAATCGACTGTCAGGCTAAAGAGACCATCTGACCAAACTTTTCTTTTCTTCAGGGATCCGCTGATCCATTCAATGGCCATGGCATAACCAATGCGAAAACAGGTGGGTCGATCGTGGCATGCAAGACCTTGATTGTATCAGATCGCCACGTGCAAAATGGTCGCTCAGCGATTTTGGGGTTCCAGGGAGTTTCCGAGGAGGCCATACCACCTCATTTAGCCTGAACTATTTCTGAAGAACCCAGGCGTACAAGCGATTACGGCTTAGGTAAATTCCAAAGCTCGCCGAGCAATTGGGCAATTTGAGGATCGTGTTTCTCGAGTTGCTCGCGGGTAAATGGAAAGAAGTCGTTGGTAGAAAAATAAGCTTCCGTTGATTCGGCAAAGTATTCTGCAGGATTGCTCAAAGCATAGGCGCGCGTGTTTGCCGATCGGCCATCCCCGAACCGTTGCTCGACTTGTTCGTATTTGCCCGAATCCTTGGCCTTGCGATAAAGCTCAGAAACTTGCGGATTCGAGAACCCCTGATCCAGATACTGATCATGATACGCATGCGCTAGTTCGTGCAAGGCGAAATTCGGCATCCTGCGATATTCGGCTTCGAAGATCCCGATGTTTGAAAACTCGACCCCTTTTTCCATCGCAGGATCTCGCCCGTGCTCCTTGAGCCACCCTGCACCTGGGTGGTACTCGCACCTAGGTTGCTCGCCGGGATACACCGGCGATAGCCACAATGGGATCCGCCGCAGTTTCTCTACCGCAGGACCAGGGACCACGCGGACGATTTCATCGAGTTGCTTCTCCAGTAGCACCATGGCCTTCGCAAGTTTCTCAGGCTCAGACTCTCTAAGTTCCTTTCGGATATGCACTTTCCAACCAAGCAGCTTGGTTTCCTGATACTCCCATTTTGAATCGTCCAATTTGGAACATTGGTAAGCTAGGGCACTTGCCCCTAGCTCCAGAAGTAGAATTACACAGGCAAAGTTAGGCAATAATCTCAATCGAAGACCCATCATCGGCTATTTCCTACCGCTAAAATCGTTGATGCTGGAAAACTCGGTAATTCTTGACCAAAAATATCACCTGGGTAATTTATTCCGGCAAGCCGGAGCGATTCGCTAAGATATCCTTTCGGCGAATCTCCGAGTAGCCACCTTGCCCCATCCCCCCGACGCCTCAGACAGAAACTATATGTTCGGATTCAATCGACTTAGCATCCAGTCCAAGATGATCTTGCTGTTGCTGCTGGTGGCCCTGAGCGCCCTGGCAGTGATGGCTTGGATCGGCTATGCCACTGGAAAATCAGCTCTGGAAAAATCGGTACAAAACCAACTCAAGGGGATTCAAGTCGCAAAAACGACGGCACTTAAGACTCGGCTTGAGTCGTTGAGAGACCAGGTCGTCTCGATGTCCGATAGCCGCATCGTCCTCGATGGTATGAAAGCATTCGCGAAGGCTTATGATGACCTCGAACAAGCCCCACTGAGTCCTGCAGAGTCGCAGCAAGTCAAGGATTTTTATTCACAGACGTTCATTCCAAAACTGCGAGAACATATCATCGCCGAGCCACTCGTCGATCAATACATCCCTTCGAATCCAATATCGAGTTACCTTCAATACCACTACATCGCCGCAAACCCTCACCCCTATGAATCCAAGTACTCATTGATGGGCGCTCCCGGAGATAAAAGCTCTTATCGTGAGATTCACGAGCAACTCCATCCAAGCTTTGAGCGGGCCGCGAGGATTTTCGGCTTTGAAGACATCCTGCTGATCGACGCGAGGAACCTCAACATCGTCTATAGCTACGCAAAAACCAGCGAATTTGCCACCAACCTAGAAACCGGTCCCTACAGCAACACGAAAATGGCTCGCAAGGCTCGAGAGCTCCAATCGGCACAAGACCGAGACGCGTACAAGATCGCCGACTTTGAAGCGTACCGACCAAGCCTTGGGTTGCCCATGGCCTTTGCCCTGAGTCCAATCTTTGATGGTTCGAAAATCATCGGCATCCTCGCTCTGCAATTCCCTGTCGACAGTTTCAACTTCCTTATGACAGGTGGTGGCAAATGGCTTGAGGAGGGACTCGGGGAGACCGGTGAGTGCTATCTGGTTGGCCCGGATTTGACCATGCGCAGCCGCAGTCGATTCATGATGACCGATCCGAAGAAATTCATCGCAGAACTCCGCCAGTTGAACGTCTCCCCACCGATCGTCAACCAAATCGAAAAGCAGGAAAACGTGCTAGGGGTTCTGCCGGTGGAAACCAAATCCGCAAGAGAAGCCTTAAACGGTGAAAGCGGCATCATAGAGGACTACGACTACCGACGCAAAAAGGTCATCAGTGCGTATGGACCGATCGAACTCGATTCGCTTCGCTGGGGCGTTCTAGCAGAAATCGATGCCGACGAGGCCTATGGACCTATTCGAGACTTTGGACGCAAAGTCCTTATGACTTCCTCGGCTATGGCCTTGCTCAGCAGCCTCTTGGCATTGCTCTTTTCGAATTGGATGATTCGCCCCTTGCGACAACTCATCGAGGGAGCACGACGACTCGGCTCCGGAGAGACCGATGTCCAAGTCCCGGTGGCGACCAAAGACGAATTCGGTGAACTCGGGACCGTCTTCAATAACATGTCCCGAAGCATCAAAACTCAAACCGAGAAACTCGAACAACAGATCCGTGAGAACGAGGAGCTTTTGGGAAGTATCCTGCCTGCTTCGGCCATCGCCCAGCGGCGCGAAGGGGACGAACGAGCTAGCCAAGAGTTCACCGACGTTTCGGTCTTCTTCGCCGAGCTGATCGGTTTAGAGGACTTTAGCCGCGAAGCGGGCGAAACCAAGGCCCTGAGCGTGCTCGGGGATTTGATCGTATCGCTCGACGAAGCAGCCGAAAAATTCGGTATCGAAAAAGTAAAAACCATCGGTGGTGCGTATCTTGCCGTCTGCGGTCTCTCGGTCACCCGACCCGACCACGCTCGACGCATGGCTCAATTTGCCCAGGAAGCCGTTCGGATCGTGGCCCATTCGCATCGTGAGTTCAAAGCCGAACTCAATGTCGCCATCGGCATTAACTCAGGCCCCGTCGTTGGTGGTGTCGTCGGACGACGGAAATTTCTATACGACCTTTGGGGAGATACCGTTACGATCGCAAAGAAACTTGCCGTCGGTAAAGGGGCTTCGTCTATCCGTGTTACCCAATCGGTTCGGGATCGAATCGGAGACCAGTTCCAACTCGAAGGCCCGGTGCAAGTCGAACTCGATGGACGTTCCCCAATTGAGGCTTGGCAGGTGTCTACATGAACAGCTTGAGCGACCTATCTAGTTTGCCGATATGGCAAGCCATCGCCTTGGCCATCGGCTTCCCATTGGGCTTGCTCTTTCTCAATGAGCTCATAGGTGCTCTGGAGCGAAGATCCAATCCGCTTGCAAAGAACCTTCGAATACTCCGCAATCTGGTTCTACCTGCACTCGCTGCGCTATTATTCGCGAATTGGATTTTGGGATTGCCTAACGAGCACAGCGGTATGCGTTGGATTGAGACTATTTTTTGGGTGACCTTGTTGTATGCCTTGCTAGGTTTCGTCAACGACATCGTCTTTGGCATGGGATCCAAAAAATCCCTCGGTGAACGGGTTCCCAAGCTTTTCCGCGACTTAGCACAAGCTCTCTTGGTAGCCATCGGTGCGATGGTCATCTATAGCAAGGTTTGGGGTATGGAAATCCAAGGTGCCCTGACCGCACTAGGGCTCGGATCGATCGTCATCGGCCTTGCCCTCCAAGAACCCCTCGGCAATATCGTTTCGGGGTTGATGCTGCTACTGGAGCGTCCCTTGAATGTAGGCGATTGGGTCACGGTCGACGGAGTCACAGGAAAAGTAACCGAAATCAATTGGCGTTCGGTTCACATCGAGACTCCTACACGCGAAATACGGGTCGTGCCAAATGTGTCATTGTACAAAGGAGCATTCAGCAATCTTTCGCGACCAACACCGGAGCGAACCGAAGTCGTAGAGATGGGCTTTAGCTACGACGATCCGCCGAGCAAAGTCAAACAATTGCTTCTGGATCTACTCCTTAGCACACCCGGGGTAAAAAATGATCCCGCACCTTTGGTTCGCACAGTCAACTACGCTGATTTTTCCATCATCTATCGAATGATCTTTACGGTCGAGAAACAAGAGACCCTCGGTTCGACTCGCGATGAGGTGATGACTCGACTTTGGTACATGGCCCGCCGGGAGGGTTTGAATATCCCCTTCCCGATCCAGATGGAATACAAACCGGGTGAGAACCCGGGCAAGCCACAAAAGACCACCTCGCAATGGCTCAACGAGCAACCTCGTTTCAAGGCTTCGTTGCAACCTGCCGATGTCGCTGATCTTCACATCCTCGAATACACCGCCGGGGAGATTATGCACTCCCCAGCAAAACCTTTCGAAGGTGGAGCACTGATCCTCCGAGGCGACGTATCGCTTTTGTTTCCATCGAATGAAGGCCAAGAACTAGTTGTCTCGAAACTCGGTGCCGGCGAATGCTTTGGCGATAACCTTACGGCTGGATCCTCCTCGGATGCGATCACTCTCAAAGCCAACAACGATGTGACAGTACTGTGGTTACCGACCCAGCAAATGGACGAACTGCTGAGTCGCTCCTCCAACCTCTCCTCCGAGGTGGGTGATGCAATCGAACTTCGAAGACTTGCCGTTCAAGCGATCAAGCGGCATCGCAAGGGACAGTCGCTACCGGCCAACTAAGTGACTCCACCCGTTAGCTCGACGATCGCCGGAGCGAATCGGAATAACTCTTGGCTACCATCTCCCAGGTGGGGAACGCTTCATAGAGCATCCGTTGTGAATCGAACAATTCCGCACGGTGATCGATCCCCCAGAGAATCTTGTTGGCCAAGTCCTGTGGGTTCAGCGGATCAAAAATCATTCGGTCTCGCAGCGAGCTATCGACGATCTTCTCGCGTACCATCGCTATGTTGCTCAGGAGCGACGGGGTACCGACCGAGTAAGCTTCGGTAAACGTGAATGGAAAACCACCTTCAAACAAAGTTGGATTAACCGCCAAGCTAGCCCAGCAATAAAGGGACGCAAGAACTTGGTTCGATACTCCCGTCGCAAACAGAACCCATGCATCGAGTCGATACTCGGTAATGAACAAATCGAGATCCGATCCAGGTGAACGTTCGCACGTCAGGACTAATCGGATCGGAACACTTGAACGATGCCGAAGAATCTCGATGGCCCGCAGGAGCGATAGGATGTTCTTTTGCCCTCTGGCCTGTGACGAATAGAACACATAGGTCGACTTGTCCCATGCAAATCGACTCCAGTAGGGGTTTCCTGCCAAGTTGGATCGTTGGTAAACCCTCAAAGACTCCAGGGCGATTTGCCTTTGCTCATCAAGCCCAGGCATCGACTTGCCCAATTTGAGGAACTCTCCGAGTTCAACTCTTCCATGGCCGATCACCTCGATCTGATCGGGGGATAGTCCCACGCCTTGAACCAATTGATCGTTTCGAATCGAGTCGCTGTAGCAGATAAGACTCGGTGCATTTTGAAGCGTATCGAGAATGCGAGCGTAAATCGGTTCGGTCGTCGGATCTGAGAATCTTAGCGGAAATTTTTGCAGGACCAAATCTGGGCACACGATCGATTTGGTATGCTCAATGCGATTGGCCTCGGGCCAAAAAGGGGTGGGCACGAGCCAGTGCCTTACGGTTTGCTGCTTGTTGATCTGCTTGATCAGTTGCGAGACTTCCTGCATGTACCGCTTGTGACGCCGCTTTTGCTTTCGCATCAGTTTCTTTGGGGTGGCCGACGCACGGTCTTTGTTTTTCTTGCGGTACTTTCTCCAAACCCGATATGCAAGGAAAACCGCGAGCAAAACCAAGATCACAGGCCAATACAATCGGATGAGCCAAAGAACCATGGCCACGAAAACAATCACTTTGAAAACCTCCAAAGAGGCTGCAAAAAGGTTTTTCGCATTGGTCAATCGGTTCAGATCGATCAAAAAGATCTGTTCAAACCAAGTGCCTTTGGTCGAGTCCATAGCAGGCAAGGCTTCGCCTCTGACGCGTGCCCGAATGCGATGAACCCCCGGTCGAACGTTGCGCTCAAGCTCCTTGAGCCTCAACTGGATCTTGCGCCACCAAGGATCACTCGTACAAAGCAACTGGTAACGCTCGGGCGCGATTCCATGATCCGACAGCAATGCTTGGAGATCCTTGACGAGCCAGTAGGGACACGCGATCGTGAGTCGATGACCCGGGAGTTTGACCCAACCGGAGACCAAGTATGCGAGCAATCGGCCAAGCCCTTCGTTTTTGAGCGGGATATTCTTGTCGTAACCCAAGAAAATCCCATCTTCGATCATGGGATGTTCTGGATGATCCGCCACAAGCTCTCTCCATTAAAATTCTTATCGACAAGAAAGATCCAATCCTGCGAAACGCCGTATTCCTTGACCAACAAGTCTCGATCTTCTTGCGTGTCGACCAATACCGCTTGGGCGTTCTGGAGCGATAGAGCTGTCCAACGCTGCATGGAACTGGGTAAAGGAACATCAGGAACTGGACGGGTAAAATAGAAAATGTACGGTTTGGCCGACGCGATCGGGGCCCAGCACCGATCCCCTACGACGATCCAAGCGTGGCAGTCCATAAAATCGCAGACACCATCATCGGGAAACACTGTAACCACTTCGCTACAGAGCTGGGCGTGGCCACCAAGACGCTGCACGTATTTCAACTGCAGGATCGAAAGGGGTTTCCAAGCAAAGGGCATCGATGCATTTGTCTGCGTCTGAGGACTCCACTTTTCGAGCGATCCAAGACGAACGCCCAAACGCGTGCCGCAAAGTTCGACAAGTTGCCGACAGGTTTTGTGGATCGAGGAGTGGTTAGCCAATGGAAGAATCGCGACGGGCCCATAGCGATCCGAAGCAACCACGGGTCTTTGAAGAATCCCTTGAACGAACTCCTTATCCCATCGTTCCAAAGCGTACTCTTTGGTAAAGAGATGATAGATCTCGGATTGCGAATCGCGTATCTGCTGCGCCAAAGACAAATCTTGTCCGTCGATCAATCGCTCAATCTTGGCGATTGCTTCGCCGATCGTATCACAAGCACCGGGCAATTTTCGATCGGTCAACTGGCCGAGCATTCCTTGCTGCATGTAGACAACGGGCATCCCATAGCAGATGGCTTCGAGGGGATGGTAATGGATGTGACGGGGCAAGCGACTGTGATAGAACATCACGTTGCAGGTGCGAAAAAATTCAGCGTAGGTCTGATCATCCACTTTGCCTAGGACTGCCGGATCGTTGTGGGGTTTCGACTGCGCACCGCAAATGACATGCCATAGTTTTCCGAAGTGGGTTTTGAATTCGTTATAGATCTGCTTGCTCTCTTGGTAGGTATCGATCTCGGGACAAACGAAGAGTATCTTCGCTTGACCACCAGTCCAAGTGTTTTTGTGGCGAGTGATCCTCTCGGGGAGCCCTAGAGGAAGGTCGACACTTCGGCGTTGAATGATTGGAGGTTCGATCGTTTTTAGATTGGGATAAGCTTGGGCGAACCAGAACCGTTGGGAGGCTCGAGCCAAGAGTCGTTCAAAGGCTGGCGATGCAACTTCGCGAGCAAAACTGTAATAGGTATAAGTCGGATGCGTCGATCCGAAAGTTCTTAAAAGTATTCTTCCGCGAAAGTTCGCAAGAACTTGTTCGAACATCGGAAACATGTAAGCGACGATGATGCTGCCGAAGCGATCGTTGAGTATCTGCCGAATTTCAGGTGTGAAGGGTTCCGAGTAGAAATCAAATTCATTGAGCTTTGCGAGTTCGGGTTCTGGTAGGCTCAGGGAATTGTCAAACTCGAAGCTGACCGAAGCGCTACGATTGTCAGGATTGCGAGGAAAACGCTTTGGACAATAGACTTCCAGCCCCAACGAGCAAAGCAGTGGAACCTCAAATTCCCGAAGAGTGGTGTGGTTCAAAAGCCACACAACGCGCTTGTTCGATTCGCCATCCATAAACAATCGTTCGGCGACAAAGCATCCGCTGCCGCTTTGGTGTAAACTATGATGTCCGTCGCTTGATGTTCGAAAAAATGTATCAGTATTTTCGGCTTCCAACAAGTACAGCCCCAGGTGCATCGTGCAAGCCTACTCCGGTAAACCCCAAAGTCGCTCTGTCAACCGTAGGCATCTGCTCAAAGCTTCTGGTTTGCTGGTGGGATACCATCTTGGCGGGAGCCTCAAGGGGGCCAAGGCATTTGCGAGCCCCAATGCAAGGCCCCGTATTGGTGCGATCGGCCTGCGCTACCAAGGAACGGTAATCGCCAACCAAGCCAAGAATTTCGGCGATATCGTCGCTGTCTGCGATGTCGATCGGAATGTCAGAGACCAAGCCAAAGCCTCCTTTGGTAGCACACCCTTTGCGTGCGAAAACTACCGAGACCTGCTCTCTCGCAAAGATATCGATGTGGTGACCATCGGGACACCCGATCATTGGCACACCCAAATGCTCATCGATGCATGCAGGGCAGGAAAAGACGTTTACTGCGAGAAACCGCTGACACTGACGGTCGACGAGGGGAAGCTGATTTGCAAAATTGTCGCGCAAACGGGCCGGGTCGTTCAAGTCGGATCGTGGCAACGCAGTGACGAGAGATTTCGCTTGGCGATCGAACTGATCCGTGCGGGCCGAATTGGCAAGCTGAAACAGGTTGACGTGGTGCTCGGCAAAAACGTTACGGGCGGGCCATTTGCAAGTCGCACTGTTCCTGGTCATTTGAACTGGAATTTATGGCAAGGCCAAGCGCCTGAGGTTCCTTATGTCGAGGAGCGTTGCCACTATACCTTTCGATGGTGGTGGGAATACTCCGGCGGTCAAATGACCGATTGGGGAGCTCACCATATCGATATCGCACAGTGGGGAATCGATTCGTTGCCGGTGGAATTCCAAGCCACAGCCAAACCTTCGAGTATCGAGGGTGGATACAACGTGCCGGTGGACTTCCAAGCACGTGTAACTTATGCCAACGGTGTTGTCATGAATATCAGCGACACCGGAGACAATGGGATTCTTTTTACAGGTGATCAAGGACGACTATTTGTCAACCGTGGCAAGATCACTGGATTGCCCATCGAGGAACTTCAAACGCGACCTCTTCCTCGCCAGGATTGGAAAGCTTATGCGTTTGACAATCTCGAGCAACCTTTGCGAAGTGGCAAACTTGATGCGATCACAAGCCACATGCACAATTTTTTTGAGTGCATCACGACCAGAAAGCCTACCATCTCGGACGTTCTCAGCCAGCATCGCAGCGTATCGACTTGCCATCTTGCCAACATCGCAATCCGACTCGGTCGGCCGCTGCGTTGGGATGCGGAAAATGAAGTGTTTGTGGATGACCAGCAGGCCAATGAAATGCTTTCTAGACAACAACGCCAAGGATTCGAAATCAGTTGATAACCACACGCCGTGACTTTCTTCATGCTAGCAGCATTGCAGCAACATTCGCAGGAACGATGAGCCAAAGTTCGTCGCTATTTGCAAATTGGCAAGGAGCCTTAGAGACAAAAGCGCCTAAGCACTTGCTATCGAGCTCTCTGTTTGGATACTCGCGGCTCGAAGAGATCTTGCCAATCGCTAAAAGACTCGGAATCAACTCGCTGGATCTATGGCCCAAAGTGCACGGAAATCAGCGCGAGCAATTGGCGGAGATGGGAGAAGATCAATTCGTTGAATTGTTGTCGAGTTACGAGTGCACACTTGCTTGTTTGACTCAGTATCCATTGGGTCCTTTTGGATTGGCCGACGAAATGCGTTTGGCCAAGCGACTCGGTTGCCAAACCATTGTTACCGGTTCGGGTGGTCCCAAGGGGCTTCGCGGAGACGAGCTGAAGGCTTCGATGCGGGAATTTGTCGAGAAGCTCAAGCCGCATTTGGAGTTGGCTCAGGAGACCGGTGTGACGATCGCTATCGAGAACCATGCAAACAGTTTACTCGATTCACCAGACTCGATGCGATGGCTCTGTCAGATGCGACCATCGGATCGACTCGGGATCGCTTTTGCACCTTATCACCTACCGCAAAATCAGGAGTTGCTCGGTAAGCTGGTTCGAGATGTGTTGCCCTGCATCGAAGTTTTCTATGCTTGGCAGCATGGAAAAGGATGCATGCAAGCCCAGCCCAAGCAAGACGAGAGAATGCAATTGCCGGGCCGAGGCAGCTTGGATTTCTTGCCACTTTTTAGGGAGCTACGAAACGCGAACTACAACCGGTGGGTCGAAGTCTTTATGCATCCTTTCCCAAGAGGGATTCCGATCGCTGAGGAAATGCCCGAAGTCTTTGAGTTGCTCAGCGAGGCGAAATCCTACGTCGACCGAACATGGAACGCAGCGATGTAATTCGCCAGGAGTAGACTCAACGCAAATCGGAAACGCCGGATCGCGCACGATCGGATGCACGATCTATGAATTCACAACGCGGTGTCGCAGCCATGTTCCTACGACAAAGAGAAATGCGTTGCCGATCCATAGGCTGCTTGCGGGCCAAGCACCATCCTTGGCTCGGTCGAGGGCTAGTCCAAAGAGCGGGAAGTACATGAGCATGATTGGTATAAAACACATGCCGAAGGTCCAAGCATAATCGGCGGATTTGTTGAGGATGGCAAATGGGACACCGATCCAGACGAAGAAGAAACAGGCGAAGCCGAAAGACCATCGACGGTAGGGTTCGAGTTCAAGTCGGATAAGTCGTTTTTTGTTTTCATCGATTTGGACAAGCATGCTTTGGAGGCTGGCTTCGGAGAGCAGATTGTAGCGGCCCATCCCCAGTCCCATCGAGACTTGGCTTGCCATCGATTCTTTGATTCGGTCATTGAGTCTCGATTGCTTTTCGACCTCGGCCGGGATTTGCTTCATTGCAAATTGGGACGGGCGAACCGAGTCTCCACCTTTCTGAGCAGCTCGATTAAGACTCATGTTAAAGCGTTCAGAGCCGGGGATATTGAAACGTGTCGCGTTGCTTTGGCTCGTTTCACCCTTGGAATTGATCATTTCCAAAATGAGTTGGTCTTCGTCGGGGTCTTTATAGATCTGGGCCCGTTCGGCGGTGATCGTCGTCGGCTTACCTGTGGTTTCGTCAAAGCAGAAGATGGTGGGTCGAATCAGCCAGTCCCCTTGAACTTCTTGGACATGGACGGTGAAGCCTTTATCGTTCTCATAGGATCGCCGGGTTCTTAGCCGGTTATAGATGATTTCTTTGATGGATCGAAGGACGACTTGTTCCATGCCAGGTTGGGCCCAAGAGACGGCTAGGTCATTGATCCATACTGCAGGGACGCTCACCAAGAGCCCGAGAATCATCATTGGACGGATCACTCGAAGGGGAGAGACACCGACACTTTTCAAGGCGACAATTTCGTTGTCGGCCGAGATGCGACCAAAGACCGAGCAGACCGAGAAGAGCAGAGTAGCCGGCACGGCGATCTGCAGAGCGATCATGCAGATAAAGGGAAGCAGTTGGACTAGCGCCAACCAGCCGACCCCTTCACTGATGAGTTGCTGACCAACCAGACCGACACTAATCAGGCCCGTAAGGCCGATGGTTGTGATCGTGAAGAGTTTCAGAACATCCCAGAGGATGAGTCTGTTGATTTTTGTCGGAAGCATGGCACGTAGAGTGTAGCGAACCGGTGCCCTCAAATTCGACATCAAAACGACTTTGGGTTGTGAAAAACAAAAGACTGCATCTGGTATAGCTAGCAATTAAACTGCCGCCTTCGGCGACCGGTGCCAGGCACCCGCGACGCATGAAAAAAACATCCGCAAAGAGCTATTCACGGGCTACAAGCCCGTGCTACATCTGCCGGGCTACTTGAGGATCAGGAGCAGATCCCCTGCTTCGACTTGGCTTCCCGAACTGACGAGCAATTGGGCGATTTCCCCATCCCGCTCGGCGTTGATGACGGTCTCCATTTTCATCGCTTCAAGCGATAAGAGTTTCTGACCCTTTGAAACCTTGGTTCCGGCGGCTACGGCAACTCCAATAACCATTCCCGGCATCGCCGCTGCCACATGGGTTGGATCAGCCGTATCAGCCTTGATCCTCTTTGCAGCCTTGGTCTCAATCGACTTATCAACCACCTCAACCTCGCGTGGCTGTCCATTGAGTTCGAAAAATACAGTCCGAACTCCATCGGGACGAGGCTCACCGACAGCCAAGAATTTCACGATCAAGCGTTTGCCGGACTCGATGTCGACGGAGAATTCCTCCCCAATAGTCGGTCCGTAAAAGAAAATCGGCGTTGGCAATAAAGACACATCCCCGTAGTCCCTAAGATGCCCGATGTACTCATCGAACACCTTCGGATAAAGCGCACTGGTGACGGTCTCTTGCATGATGGCCTCGCGACCGAGCTTGCTTTCGAGATCCTTGGCTGTCGCGTTGAAATCATGTGCTGGGAGAGTTTCACCAGGGCGATTGGTGACTTCGGGATTGCTCCGCAAAATCGCACGCTTGACCTTCTCCGGAAAACCTCCTGGTGGTTGACCCATCATTCCGCCAACGAGATCCAGGACTGAGGCTGGATAAGAAAGTTCGCGAGATCCATGGAGGATATCATCGACACCGAGTTCATTGGCTACCATAAACAGCGCCAAATCTCCGACTGCCTTGCTCGTCGGTGTAACCTTGACGATATCTCCAAGGAGTTGGTTAGCCGCAGCATACATTTTGCAGACGTGATCCCAGCGATCCGACAGCCCTAGTGCTTTGGCTTGCTGATAGAGATTCGTATACTGTCCACCTGGCATTTCGTGCTGGTATAGGTCCCCACCTGCGACGAGCGATTCGCCTTCGAAGGGTGCGTAAAACTGCCTGACTTCCTTCCAGTACTCCGAGAGTGCAGTCAGTGCATCGGTATCGAGTTTGCTTTCGCGAGGAGAATACCTAAGTGCCTCGACGAGTGTGTTGAGGTTGACTTGGGATGTTCCACCGGACATCGACGCCAAAGCTCCGTCGGCGATTTCAAGGCCTTCTTCGGCAGCATTGAGGATCGAAGAGGCTTGGATACCCGCCGTGTCGTGTGTGTGGAAGTGGATCGGGATCCCAATGTGCTGGCGCAACTCAGAGACTAGAACCTTCGCCGCCGCAGGCTTGCATAGACCCGCCATGTCTTTGATGGCAAGCATGTGAGCCCCCATCTTCTCCAATTTCTTCGCTAAATCAATGTAATACTTTAGCGAATATTTCTGTCGATTTGGATTGAGGATATCACCGGTATAGCAGATCGCGGCTTCGCAAATCATTCCCGATTCGACAACCGCTTCCATGGCCACTTGCATGTTCTCAGCCCAGTTGAGCGCGTCAAAGACCCGGAAAATATCGATTCCTGCCTGAGCAGCTTCTTGGACGAAGGCTCGAACGACATTATCTGGGTAGTTGGTATAGCCAACCGCATTGGAGGCTCTTAAGAGCATCTGAAAAAGGATGTTGGGTATCCGCTCTCGGAGATCTGCGAGCCTTTGCCAAGGACTCTCCTTGAGGAATCGCATTGAGGTGTCAAAGGTAGCTCCACCCCACATTTCCATAGAAAACAATTGCGGTGCGAGTTTTGCATAAGCATCCGCGACCTTGAGCATATCAAAGGTTCTCACACGCGTCGCCAAAAGCGATTGATGCGCGTCGCGCATGGTCGTATCGGTCAGCAACAATTCCTTGGTATTGCGAATCGACTGGCAGAAAGTCGATGCGCCGAGCTTGAGAAACTTTTGTCGATAACCATCAGGAATTGGTTGACCCGCTTGAATCTTCGGTGCCGTTGCTGGCTCGCGTCGAACCTTAGCCCCCGTTTTCTCGACGAGTTTGTTGCCGTTGACGACCGTATCGGCAATGAAACGCAAGAGTCGCGTGGCTCGGTCACGACGCTTGGGCAACTCAAATAGCTCGGGAGTCTTGTCGATCATCCGTGTCGTCGCATCTCCAGCTTGGAACGTCGGATGCCGTATAAGTGATATCAAGAACGGAATGTTGGTTTTGACACCTCGGATACGGAACTCTTGCAAGCAGCGTTCCATGCGTCCAGCAGCTTCGCTCAGGTTCCTACCTCTTGCCGTAACCTTGACCAACAAAGAGTCATAGAAGGGGTTTACGACCGCACCGCTAAAGGCACTGCCTGCATCGAGCCGGATTCCAAGCCCCCCGGCACTTCGATAGTGAGTGATCCGTCCATAATCAGGTCGAAACTGATTCGAAGGATCTTCGGTCGTCACTCTGCACTGAATCGCCGAACCAACCACTTGGATTTCATTTTGATTCGGTAGGCCTTGGGACTGATCCCCGAGTTTGTAGCCACAAGAAACGAGAATCTGCGAACGAATCAAATCCACACCAGTGACTTCCTCGGTCACCGTGTGCTCGACTTGGATGCGTGGATTGACTTCGATGAAATAGAATTTGTTGGTTTCGGTATCGAGCAGGAACTCTACCGTTCCGGCACAGTAGTAGTCGACTTTCCGCGCGATGGCCAAGGCCGCTTCGTGAAGTTCCGACGCAACCTTTTTGCTAAGATTGGGAGCCGGTGCAATCTCGACTACCTTTTGGTGTCGGCGTTGAACCGAGCAATCCCGTTCGTGCAAATGGACGATGTTTCCATGCTGATCACCGAGGATCTGAACTTCGAGGTGTCGTGCCCGACCTACGAGTTTTTCTAGGAAGACTTCGTCGCTCCCGAAAGCATTCTTTGCTTCTCGCTGTGCTTGCTCTAGATTGCTGGCCAGTTGGTCTTCGGTCTCGACGACTCGCATTCCGCGACCACCGCCCCCCTTCGAGGCTTTGAGCATGATTGGGTATTGCATTTTCCGAGCAATCTCGACCGCTTCATCGAGACTGCTTACTGCGGCTGCTGATCCTTCGAGGATCGGCACACCGACTTGTTTTGCGATCTCGCGAGCCGCGACCTTGTCTCCCAAGAGCTCTAGCGATTGATTGCTCGGTCCGATGAACATGATCCCTGCATTGCGGAGAGATCGAGCAAACTCCGCGTTCTCCGAAAGAAATCCATATCCAGGGTGAACCGCATCGATCTTGTTCTCTAAGCAAAGATCAACAATGGCTGGGATATCCAAATAGGAGCGGATGGGCTCTCCTGGTTTGCCGATCGCATAAGCTTCATCGGCTTTGAAGCGGTGCAGCGCGAAGCGATCCTCGTGGGAGTAGATGGCGACGGTACGGATTCCGAGTTCGTGGGCGCTGCGGAAAATCCGGATCGCGATTTCACTGCGATTGGCAGCAAGGATTCGACGGATAGGTAGCATGAGAAAGATAGCCGAGGGTTGCTAGAATTCTTTCGAAGTTCGAAAGCAAAAACGTAATCAAACAGATCAAGATGAACGGCCAGAGTATACCGCAATTTCAAAAAACACGCAGGCTTAAGAGGGGCGATCTAGAGTGGTTTGACTTTGAACTATCCCATGCGCTCCTTGCCACCCTCCATTGACCGCAATGTCTTGAGCATTGATGAACTCTCCATCACCCAAACTGATAGTCGCTACAACTTTAGCGACATCTTCGGGGCGGCCCCATCTTTCAAGCAGGCACTCGCTCTTTGCTCGATTCGACCAAGCTTCCGAGGTCTCGCGTCCCCAATCGGTTTGGATCCAACCTGGACTGATGCAATTGACTCGGAGTTTCGGTGCATAGCTTTTTGCCAAGCTTTTGGAAAAGGCGCTGACGGCTGACTTGACTGCGCTGAAGTACTGCCCACTGTCACCTTCCATTCCCCATGGAGCCTGATCCCAGCCAAGATGAATCATCGATGGTAAGGTTTTGTGAGAGGAAACCTGATGGATTTGGCGGTGAGCAACGTTTCGGCTAAGGAGCATCATCGCACGAACATCCAAGTCCCAAAGCTCGGTGAGTTTCTTTTCAAACGACCAAGACTTGGCCTCCCCGGTAAGTACATCTGTGCCTGCCGAATGCACCCATAGGTTCACGTAACCTAGGTGCCTAAAGGCAGCATCAGCCATCGAATAGAGGCTGGTGTTATTTTTAAGATCGGCCACGATGCACATCGGCTTGTTCTCGCATCGCTGGGCTGTTTGCATCAAGCCCTCGAGGTTGCTGCGGGTGTGGATAATCAGGCGACAACCTCTTTGGGCAAGTTCGATCGCAATGGCTTGGCCGATCCCGCTGGCTGCCCCCGTTACAACGGCAACAAAGGGTTCTTCGATGCTAGTCATAGATCAGTCTGAGGCTTCGTTCGGAGGTGGTTCGTAGTTGAACTCTTGCCATTTGATCGCTTGATCCATAGGTTCGATGCGCAGGACGAGGAACCCGTTTTGAAAAACGCGGACCGTACCGCTCGACTGGCTTACGACGATCGCGATAGCCTTGGTGCGTTGGGAGATGCCTGCGGCGGCCCAGTGCCTTGAACCGAGCCCTTTGGAGAGTTGCAGATTCTCGTGGAGAACCTCGATGATCTGACGCGATCGTTCCACAACACCGTCGGGCGAAACGACAAACGCTCCGTCCATTTGAGCGATCTCTTTGATATCTTCGCGGACGCGGGCGTCGTGAAGGTTTCGGTTTTTCCGGCTGTAACCTTTCAGTGGGTCAAAGCCGCTGTCCTTGCAGTGGGCCAAGACTTTGCGGGTATCCCCCACAACAAATAGCGTACCGACTTTATTTCCTTCACGGCCTTCACGACCGATTTGAACCGCAAGGTCGATGACGATTTTTAGGTTGTTGAGCGGAACGGCCGTTTCGAGCCGTTGCAAATCGCGGCTCGTAAAGCGCCTCATCCGCTCATCGAGCTTGATGATGGAAATCGAGTCCATGCGATTGGCTTCGAATCCACAGTAGACCGCCACGACTTCACTTTGGCTTGCTAGATGTTCGTCGGCAACCGCTTCAAGAAGCGCGTGCTGGAGACGCTCCAAAAGTGGGGAGTCTTCCTTGTTCAATACCAAAGGTATGAGCCCAAAGCCGGTAGCCGCCTCGAGGTCCTCCTCACGATCTGCGGCGACCAAGATCCGTTGGATCTCGTTAGGAACCAGTTCTCGAAGACGTTCCCAGTCGGTCGCACCATCCAGGAGAAACAAAAGCGAGTCGGCTCCAATGGAAACCGCAAGGTTTCCGGCAGCCTCGACCACGCTTGAAAATTCCCGGGTGAATTTTTGCGTGTTCATCGTTTAGTGACGCAAGTCTTTGCTGGGTTGGAAGTTACGAACCAGAACGATTCTGCCCAGGATAGTGTAACTTAGGTTTGGCATTCGGCAATCCAAACAACCCGTAGAACAATGTTTTGGCGTTGATTTTCGAGGCAATAGAGCTATACTTCCGCTCCCCAGCAACTTCACGTTGTCATTGTTGCTGAACATTACGGATACGTTCCCCCATCAAGTTTCGGTTTCGAAAATCGGGTCTAGTCATGGCAAGAGCATGTGAAGTTTGCAATAAGTCGCCTCAAGTTGGCAATATGATCGAGACGCGAGGTAAGGCCAAGTATTTGGGGGGTGTGGGTACCAAAATCACCGGAATTACCCGAAGAAGATTCCTTCCTAATCTTCAAACCATCAAAGCGTCGTTGCCAAGCGGCGAAGTCAAGACCATCCGTGTCTGCACCCAATGCATCCGTTCGGGCAGGGTTCGCAAGGCCGTCCGGACAAAGCCATTCTCGTTGCCTAGCAACTAATCGGTTGCCCACCCCTAGGATCCGATGACGCTTTCTGCAGCAGATATTCAACGGCTAGCAAAGCTCTCTCGCCTTGAGATTCCCTCGGAGCAAGTCTCCGAGGTCCGATCGGACTTAAGCAGGATTCTGGGACTTTTTGAACAGCTCAAGCAAGTAGACACATCAGCGGTAGAACCTCTGGTTCACGCCATCGAAGTTAGCGATGTGTTTGCTCCAGACCACGTCGCGAAATCTCTGGACTTGGAGGATGTTCTGAGAAACGCTCCTGTTCACGATGAATCCTTCTTCAAAGTACCCCCGGTGTTAGGTTAGCATCGTGTGGAGTATTCGATCTTTCCTCAATGTCGATACTCCCTCACTGGCAAGGATCTGGTGTCTCCATCACCAAGCCTATTCTTCGAAATCCGATTGCACTGTCGTCGCGTGGGATCTTGGAGTCTTGGCGAAACCCTTTTTTCGCAGCGACCAACTACTGGTTGCCGAGGATCCTCACGAGGGGTTAGTTGGCTTTATCCACTTCGGGCGTAATCCCGAGGCCAGTTCGCTTGGCAAGGACTCCGGGATCGTGCACCGACTCTGCGTTCGACCAGGAGAAAACGAGGATGCTATCGCCAGCGAATTGCTTTCGCAGGGATTGCATTGCATGGCAAAAGAGAGCCTCAAGCGATGCGTGGGCCTCGGAGCATTTCACGACAGCATCTTTTACATCGGTATTGCAGAAGGAGATGGTTTCCTCGGTGTTCATTCAAGCGATGTAAGATTGCTTGGCTGGATGCAGAAACACGGTTTTCGGCCCTTGCAAGCCACCGAGTGCTGGGAGTTGTCACTGGCGCGTTTTAAGCTCCCAATGGATCGCCTTCAGATTGCTGTGCGGCGAAACAGCATCGTCAGCCAGATCCTTGCGGAGTCACAGACCAACTGGTGGGAGAATGTTGTCTATGGGCACTGCGATCAGGCCAGTTATCAGTTGGCGACCAAGTCCCATCCCCATGTTGAATTAGCCATCAGTATCTGGACACCCGAGGCGTTTGTTCCCGGTGTGGAATCCTGGATGGCTCGACTGATCATTCCAGAGATCGCTTCAGAACAAGTCGGCAACCAACAAGTCAACACCGAGGATCTTATCGAGCATTGGATTTGTTTGCTCTCGGAATGCATGCGATTGCTACAAAACGATCGCAAGCAAAAGGTGCAAGTGGTGATTGATCCAAGCCAGGCGGCACACGTGCAAATCTTGCGGCGTTTGGGATTCACCACACGGCACCATGGCATGGTGATGACTTGCGATCTCATGCAACCGGTTATGCTTGTTTAGAACAGAACCAAGCCTCGATACTTAAGCGAGGCTTATTCCTCTTGCTGCATCTTGCCCCGGCCAAAGGCAAACTCGAACTCGCTCAAGGCCGGGATCAGCATCGCGGCGGTGGCAAAGGCATATGAAACAACGACCGTCGAGAAGACGGTAAGTTCCTGATCTCGCAGAATAAAACTGGTGATCGCAAAGAACGTCAAGAAGGGTAAAAGAAATGACGTCAGCGCGATCGCAGGAGAAGGATTGCGATTGCCGATCGCCAAGTACAACCCCGTACCACCTCCGAGGATGATCATTAAAAAGGGTGCAAGTTGCCGACCAAAGGAACCACGGAACATGAGCATGATGAGCATGCAGGTAGCCACTCCGAGAAACAGAAAAAAGACTGTTCCAAGGCTTGTTCCAATCGCCGCACGACTTTGATAATAGATCATCCCGCAGTGGATCCCAAGCATGCAAACAAACACATCCATCACAAGCATGGCAATGATCGAAAAGATCAAATTCTCTGTCGAAAGTCCACCATAGAACCAGGGGATGAAGAGCAATAGGATCGGTATAAGTACCATCTCCTTCATCACGTACAAAACCCCGAGGATTTTGCCGAAGATGAAATCTACCGAGGTGATCTCGGTGACCAATAGCAGATCCAAAGCCCCGCCATCGCGCTCGTTGGTCACTGAATTGACAGCCAAGGCATTGATCAAGATCAGCGAGAAGACCATCAGGGGTGCCAAGATACTCACCGCAGGCGCAACGAGTTGCTCCTCGTATCCTCGATCTCCAAAAGAGCCTTGGCTTGAACGGGCCACTTGCAATAGCCCGAAAGCCACACAAGCCGCAAGAATCAGATAGGCGACGCGAATGATCAGAACTTTTTTACCATACGCCCAAGTTCGCATTTCACGCCAGAGAATCGGATTGCTCCACATCGGTCGTGGATCGCGACTCTTCCAGGATTTGATCGTGCGAGCAGTTCCCGACTCTTGAGCAACCCCCTCATGGGTACTGTCGACAGTCTCGGTTGCCTGATCTGAGTACTCGGCAGAGACCCTACGACGCTCTCGGTTCGGATTCCAAACCCGAAGCTTAAGGATCGAAAGAGACATCAGCAACGCCGCTGCGATCAGGAGCGTCATCGAACTTTTGATCGGATGATCCCATATCCCTAAACTCCAGGCTTGTTGGGCTAGATCTTCCTTTGCACTGGCAATCGGCTGAGCCACTTGCCAAAGGGCTCGCAGAGGGCTTACGATCGTCGCTACCTCAGGCGAGATCCCTGGGACGGCGCCTAGCCGGATCGCTTCGCCGGCGACAATCCAAATCCCCACCGAAAGCAGAGTCACCGCAATGGCTTGAAACGTTTTTTCTCGCCAAAAGGCAACCGTGGCTCCGAGACTGCAAGTTAGAATGATTGTCGAGGCTGTGATCAACACGGCACTTAAGGATTGTTCGAGCGAGACACCTCCAAGAAGGCAGGGCAAAAACAAAATAGGAGCCACCGACAACAACGCATTGAAGGCCAGCAAAAGCCCCGAACCAATCTTGCCCAAAACCACTTCCGCGTTGCTCAAGGAAGTCATCAGTAGCAGCGTCAGCGTCTGCCTGTCCTTCTCGTGGCTAACGGCCGTGACCCCCGCAAGGGCCCCTAGGAACATCAGCACGAATAACTGAAAAGGGGCGATGAGCTGAAAAATCAGCACCCCAAATCGGGCCAAGTCTCCCGCGTTTTGAACCGGTTGGATCCCCGCGAGCAATAGCCAAGTGGTACTGATAATCGCGAAGACCATCACCAAAAAAACCACGCGTGCCGCGAAATGTCGCGGCCGGCGTGGCAGTACAGCAGTCTCGCGTTGAAAAATCGGTCCAATCATGATGCCAGTCTAACGATCCAAGCTTTCCTAGGCTAGTTCCGCCGGACCCTGGTATACGTTTTTCGAATCCTTACAGAACAAAACAGCCCGAGTTCGTATAATTTCTTCGATGTCGCTATTACGCAAGCTAATTTGACCGGTGCAGGTAAAGAGTTCGATAAATGAGCTATCCGAACCCAAGGTTTCTGGTTATTGTCAAACATACGTTAAGGGATCCATAGATCGAAATTTCCAATGCGTTGAGCCTCTAAAAAGGTCAGGTTCGTGCCCGCAACAACTTCCCATTTTTCAATCGAACAAGCCCGCTCGATGTTGCCACTGCTGCGACTGATCGTGGCCGATATTTCTTTGTCCCACCGGGAGTTGACCGATCGTCGATCCCACCTTCGCCGCATGCTTCGAAGCCACCAGGGCAAAGCTAGGTTTCAGGTGTACGATCAAGAGATTGTCGAGATGCAAAAGGAACTCAACGATCAAACGGCTCACTTGGACGAGTACATCACCGAGCTTGAACGTCTCGGAGTCCTTCTGCGATCGGCTCACGAAGGGATCGTCGATTTCCCAACAGTGATCGATCAACGCCCCGCTTTTTTCACTTGGCAGATGGGACAAGAAGACATCAACGATTTTCACTGGCATGACGAGTCGACAGCTGACCGCAAGCGTTTGGCTCCGATGTCCAACGGCTGATCGTATGGATCGATCCTGATGGATAGTCCGCAAGAACCCCTTTCACTTCCCCAATTGCAGCAGACTGTCGATCAGTGGATCAACACCGTTGGAGTACGGTACTTCTCAGAATTGACCAATATTGCAGTCTTGATGGAAGAAGTCGGCGAGTTGGCTAGGATTTTTGCCAGAACTTACGGCGATCAGAGCTTTAAAAAAAGCGATCAAGCCTACAATCTCTCCGACGAAATGGCAGATGTGTTGTTTGTTCTCGTTTGCCTTGCGAATCAAACCGGAGTCGATCTACAAGCAGCCATGCGTGCGAACTTGGAGAAAAAGACACGCCGGGACTTCGAGCGTCACAAGGACAACCCCAAGTTGCAAAACCCAAGTCAATGACTTATTAGGAATCGGATCCATGAACCTTACGATCATGCGTCGCATCAAGTTCTGTGCCGGACACCGGCTATTTGGCCATGGTGGCAAGTGCGAGAACTTTCATGGACACAACTATGTGTGCGATTTTTTTGTCACCAGCGACACGCAAGATCAAGTGGGACGGGTGATCGATTTTTCAGATCTTAAAGCCCGTTGCAAAGGCTGGATCGATGAACATTGGGATCACAGTTTCTTGATCTGCAAAAACGACGACAATGCTATCAACGCACTGAAAATGGTCACGCCTTGCCGGATGTTCATCATGCCCTACAACCCAACCGCCGAGAACATGGCCAAGTACTTGCTAGAAGAAGTCTGCCCTGTGATTTTGCAAGGCAGCGGAGCCCAAGCCACACGTGTGCGGATCTGGGAAACCGATGAATCCTACGCAGAGGCCAGCGTCGATCTGAGCAACGGATTAGTCTCGACCCTCTATCAAGAAGCCATGTCCGGGGACTAGCATCAACCATGGAACCGTCACCTGATCAAACCAAAACCGTCGAGCCACCTACGGCTCTGTTTGTCGGGAACGATCTGATGTTCCAGTCAAGGATCTCTTCGGCCTGCAAATCCGCAGGTCTTGGGCTCAAGTTGTTACGAAACCCTGAGAACTTCAACCCCGAAGCCTATCAAGGCAACCTGCCAGTTCTCATCATCGTTGACCTGGGACTTGCCAATCTCGATCTCGAAGGCTTGCTCGCGAAGCTCCGACCTGTTTTGCCAAACGCAAAGTGGCTCGGCTACGGTGCTCACGTGCTAGCCGACCGACTCGACGAGGCGAGCAATTTGGGGCTTGATGCCGTAATGACTCGCGGTCAGTTCGATCGCGATATGGTTCGAATTCTGCAATCGATCGCCAATTAAGCCCCGTTGCTTACTCTTCGTTTTTGCGTTCTGAAAACGTCGACAGGGTCTCGATAGGCAATTCGATACACGTCCACAAGACGTGGCCAAGCAACTCGATGAAGAGTTGAACCAACAATTCAGCCAACGCTGCCAGCAATTCCATGATTGCACTTCTTGAGTAAAACCTTCTACCCTGCCCAATCATTGGACGCAGGATCACATGTAGAAGGCCAATTGCAAGCGATTTCCAGGCGCGAAACTTTTGGATTTTCCGCTAAATCACCGCCGGTTGCTGTTGGGTGGCGCAGTGGAAGGCGCCCAGTCCTAGGATGAAATCCGAAGCGTCGATCGGGATGATATCGCGATCGGGATACTGTTCTTTTAGGATCCCGAGGGCGGCCGAATCGGTCTGACGGTATCCAAACTGAGGAACGATCACGATTCCATTGGCCATGTAATAGTTGCAATAACTTTCGGGAACCCTTCTGCCTTGGATCATCCTCGGGGGAGGAGTCCGCAGCGGTATGATCTCTAGTTGTCGGCCTTGAGCGTCGGTGACCTCTCGGAGGACTTGATACTGCTTGGTTAGATGAGGTGCATTAGAATCGTCGGAGGTCGATGAAACGGCGGCAAAAACGACCGCGGGTCGAACAAAGCGTACCAACTGATCGATATGGCTGTCGGTGTCATCCCCTGCGAGTTCACCACCGTCGATCCAGAGCACCTTGCGGATCCCAAGTTGCCGCTTGAACTCGGTTTCGATTTGTTCGTTCGTCCAATTCGGATTCCGTGTGCCGGTGGCAACCGCGCTGCTCGTGGTAAGCAGAGTACCTTGGCCATCGGTCTCGAGTGCTCCACCTTCGCATACAAGTTTCGAATCAAAGTACTCCAGTGCATTCTTTGAGTCTCGATGGGATTCAAGCATCCATTTTCCGGACTGGTCGAGTCCTTGGCAAATACGCTTCGAAGCGGCAGCATCATCGTCGTAGGGATGGTATTTGTTGCCCCAGGCGTTGAAAATCCAACGCACTGCGCCGAGTCTCTTTTGAGTCGGGTCGATAACGAAGGTCGGTCCGTAATCGCGTATCCAGACATCATTGGTGCGTATATTGTGCACAAGAACATTCGCAACACCTTCAAGCGCTCTCTGGGCGGCCTCGAAGGGTTCGCTTGGACCTCCTAACACATGAACCGTTTCGACTTCCGCCAACGTTCGAATGACTTTCTCGGTCACCGGAGGGATCGCCTGAAGTCGGCCAGGCCAAGTCGTCTCTCGGTAAGGCCAGGAGATCCAAGTCGCTTCGTGGGGTTCCCACTCGGCAACCCATCGATATCCGCAATCAGCAGCGCTAGGTCCTCTCATCCGTCCACCCAACGTTTCGTCAGGTCTCCATAAGCATCGATGCGCCGATCTCGCATAAAGGGCCAGTACGTGCGTTGGGTGTCGATGAAATCCAGATCGCATCGAACCATAACCAATTCCTCTTGGTTGTGACTGGCGCGGTAGAGCAGGTTCCCTGCTGGATCGAAGGCAAACGAAGCTCCCCAAAATTCGATCGAATCTTCATGACCCACTCTGTTTGCTGCAGCGACAAACACGCCGTTGGCGATCGCATGCGATCGCATCATGGTTTCCCAAGCTTCATGTTGGCTTTTACCGACACTCTCTTTGTCTGGAGCAAGCCATCCGATCGCAGTCGGATACAGCAGTATTTCGGCACCTCGCAAGGCGAACAATCGGGCAGCCTCTGGATACCATTGATCCCAGCAAACCCCAACTCCGATCGTGGCGTATTTGGTCTTGGCTACCGTAAAGCCTGTATCCCCGGGAGTAAAGTAAAACTTTTCATAGTAATGAGGATCGTCTGGGATGTGCATCTTGCGATAGAAGCCGACTTGGGTTCCATCGGTATCAAAGACCAATGCTGTATTGTGATACAGGCCGTGTGCTCGCCTTTCGAAGACCGAGCCAGTGACGACCACTGAACACTCTTTGGCCACTTGGCTCATAGCCTTGCTCGTCGGTCCGGGGATCGACTCGGCCCAAGCAAAACGCTCATGATCCTCGCTCTGACAAGGGTAAGGAGCATTGAAGAGTTCTTGCAAGCAAACGATATTGGCCCCTGCTTTGGCAGCCTGACGCACCAGCGAGATCGCTTTGTCTACGTTCTCAGGGATAGATTTAGGCGTGGTCATTTGGACTAAAGCCAAATGGATTGTACGAGAAACTTTGGACATGCAATCTCCTATGGAAACACTTTTGAATTCATGAACTACTCGGAGCATTGACCAGCGTAGCGCAGAGTCCGAATGACCAATTCTCGGACACTTTGTGCATCGACGCTGGAAATGATCTCGAGATCTCTTGATACAGTCGCATGGGGGCGACGGTCGATGATCGTAGCTCCTCGGGTCACGGTACCTTGCTCCTCAACGGCCACAGAAAGCTGTTCGCATTGAAACAACTCTGGTTCGAGCATGTATGCCACACCGATGACACCTTTGAGGAAGATCGTTTCCATACCTCGCATTTGCCGATAGGATCGAAACATGTGCGAAAGCATCGCATGGAGCGGGCCGCCCGCACGGGTGTACTTCAGGGGAAGACTCGACATCAGATCCAGGTCGAATCGGACTTGTTGAACAATCTCTAGGGGGAGCAAAGTCTTGGTCGTCGCCGAGCGAAGGACGCGATTGGCGCTGGCCGGATCAAAATACATGTTGAACTCTGCCGACGGAGTGATATCTCCGTATCCAGGAACCGCACCACCGACGACTACGATCCGGTCGATCTGAGAGATGATACCAGGATCCCTTTGCATGGCTCGTGCGATCCCAGTCAATGGCCCCAAGCATAACAGCGTCACACCCCCTGGATCTGATTTAATCCGATCGACGATGAGTTTCTCGCTAGGCATCAAATGCTGCCGATCGACCCGAGAGAGGCTTAGGTTCCCAAGGCCGTCGGATCCATGCAGTTCGGATTCGTCGAGCACCGGGGCATCTTCCGGATCGGTGCCTAAACCGACGCGTGGAAACCGCGGAGGATCGAGTTTCTCGATCAGGGACTGAACGTTTTGGGCCGATTGCTCGGCAGGAACAGTTCCTGCGCTGGTGGTAACAGCAAGGACATCGAGCCTGGGGTCAAACAAGGCCATGACAAGCGCCACGGCATCATCGATCCCCGGATCGCAATCAATAATGACTTTTCTGGCCATATAGACTCAAATACACTTTCTAGCGGCGTTCCTGAAGCTCTCCCTAGTTTACCTCCTGAGCACCCTCGCGGGCTAGCCTCCTATAGACCACCCTATCCAACATGCTTGAGGATTTCATACAAATCGCCGAAAGTGGCCAAGACTTGTCTCCAGACCAAATGCAGCAAGCCATCATTTGGATGCTCGCCGGCCGGGCCCAAGACTCCGAGATCGGTCAATTGCTCTTGGCACTTCGAGCCAAAGGGGAGTCGGTTTCCGAAATGCTCGGGGCTGCTAAAGGGTTGCGGTTGATGATGACCCCAATCCGCAGCAAATACCCAGACTTGCTCGACACTTGTGGAACCGGGGGTGACGGGAGCGGAACCTTTAACATTTCGACAGCTACAGCCATCGTCACGGCAGCCTGCGGTGTTCCGACGGCTAAGCATGGCAACCGAAAGATAACCAGCGCGACAGGCTCAGCCGATGTCTTGGCCCACCTGGGGGTCCAAGTCGAAGCTGACCGAGAGTGTGTTGAAAGGTGCTTGGATCAAATAGGCTTGTGCTTTTGTTATGCCCCAATTTTGCATCCGGCAATGAAGCATGTCGGACAAGTTCGTCGGCAACTCGGCGTCCCCACGCTCTTTAACTACCTCGGACCCTTGTGCAATCCAGCCGGAGCCGCATACCAAGTCCTAGGCACTGGCAAAGAGGATTTGCAAGCCAAGCTCGCCGCGACATTGTTACAACTGCCGATTCAAGCGGCGGTGGTTGTTCGAGGAGCCGATGGAATGGACGAAGTAAGTCTTGCCGCCGAGACCAGTGTCTTGCATGTACAGTATGGAATGACGACTCAGTTGTTCTGGGACCATCGCAGTTTTGGTTTGCCGAAAATCAACAACTCCGATCTTTTGGTCGATGGTCCAGAGCAAAGCGCCAAAACAATCGAGGGGATCTTAAAAGGCCAAACCGGACCTGCACGAGATATTGTGGTCGCCAACGCTGCTGCGGGCCTTTGGGTTTGCAATCGTACCCATTCCTTGATCGATGCAGTAGGCCAAGCTCAACGAGCTATTGATTCAGGCAAGGCTCTTTCGCTCCTCGAGCAACTCTCGGGATTGTCCCATGGTCATACAACATGATGCAATCGAGCTTTCTTGAATCAGTTTCGATGGTTTGAATGTAGGCCGATGCATCAACGTCCAACCCTACGAAGCCCCAACGGGGCGCAAGGAAATAGCCTAGGGCAAAGCGCAGCGACGCCCTGGGATTCGGTACGCCATAAATACCGCAAGCCCTGAAGGGGCGAAATACCACCGTGCGGACTCGAATGTACATCGTACCCGACGCGCCAGCGAGCCCAGCGTGGCGCTGCGCTCCCCCTTGGCTTTCCGACGATGCCCCCTTGGGGCGGTGCATTCGAGAGTTTGCTGTATGAATTTCGATGGTTTAAATGTTCGCCGAGATATAGATGCCTTGGCGAAATCAGTAACTTAGAAATCCTAGATGCAGTTCCGCATGTCGAAGATTCAACTTGATTCTGTCCTCATGCGACATCTTCCCAAACGCTGGGCTGTCGTAAGGTGTTGGCTCATTGCTTGCTAGCCGATCTAGGGCCAACAGAAGACGCTGCGCAGCCTGCCCCGTGGGCAAATCGTCGATCCCTGTGGTTCCCTCTTTGATCCCAGGAATGCGTACCCCTTTGGTCATCCCCACATCGAGCATCTTTCTTAGACGCACGCGCAGCAACCAACGAATGAAAAACGGAAGAGGTTTGATCGGATAACCCACATAACCGTATTCGATCCAAGCGGCCACATGCGAAAGAACCTCTCCGGCTGTCCAGTTGCCTGATGCCTTGAGTGTGCCTTGCTCCTGCGCCTGAGCGATTCGATGGACTTCATCAATACACTCCTGGATCGAATCAAATCGGAGTTTGCGATACGACGAACTATTGGAAGCATTCATAAACTGCTCGTTAGAAGAAGTATGGAGGTGGGAGATGAAAACTACTAGTCCTCAATTATGCCCAAAAAGTTGGAAGATTGTTGACTGATAACATATCGCAAATTTCACAAGAGTTGTCATCCTTCGTCAAGCCACTCAAACCCGTCTTTGAGAATGCATCAATTGATTAGCTCTGTGCTCTCTGCGACTCTGTGTTTCAAAAAGAGGTTCTTCAGGAATTTGTAGCGTATACTCCTACCCACAATAATTCCTGACGAGCACCATGAAAAATCGTACTGGAGAGATATGCTACAATATTTCCCGGTCCCTCTGGCATCTTCTTGGATTAGCGCTAAGGCCACCAATCCAGCTTCATCCCGGTAGGGCTATAAGTTACGCCTCCACTGGCACAAAACCAGTGGTAGGCACTACCCCTAGAAAAACACAAGCCGCCTCCGAAATCCTATTTTCAAGTCTCTCCTCCTCAACTTGATTGATTATGAACAAAGCATTGCACCGAAGAAACTTTCTTTGCTCGACCAGTTCGGCATTTGCCGCCGCGGCAATCGTGCACCGGGCACCCAGAGCCGAAGGCTTTTATCAAGCCAATGATAGGCCCCGAGTGGCTGCCATCGGAACCGGAAGCCGTTGGTGCCAAAAGGCTACCGGACTTCAGGGCCCCTACGGCTCTGCCCCTGACTTCAAAAAATACGGAGACTATGTCAGCGTCTTTGATGCCGATAGCAGTCGCACCGAACTGGCTGCTGCACTCGTGAAAGAATGGACCGGAAACCAACCCTCTACCCCGAAAGATTATCGAGCCATCCTCGATGATCCCAAAGTCGATATCGTCCATATCTCCACCCCCGACCACTGGCATGCCAAACTGCTCATCGAGGCAATGCTCGCTGGCAAAGATGTTTACTGCGAAAAGCCGATGACCCTCACGGTGCCCGAAGGCCGAGCGATCTGCGATGTCTGCAAAAAGACAGGTCGCATCGTTCAAATCGGTACTCAACAACGAAGCAGCAGGCAATTCGTCGAAGCCATCGCTCTGTTGCAAAACGGCAGAATCGGCAAAATCAAAAAAGCGACCTGCCATATCGGTGGAGCACCCAAAAGCCCTGAGATCCCCGTTGCCGATCCCCCTAAACATCTCGATTGGAATCTATGGCAAGGTCCCGTGGCCCAGGCCCCCTTTCGATTCCTCGCCGGCGACAACGGAGAGACCAAGAGTTGGTCCCGTTGCCACTACGAGTTCCGATGGTGGTACGAATACTCAGGTGGCAAACTCACCGACTGGGGTGCCCACCACGTGGATATCGCAACCTGGGGAATGGGACTTACCGATACCGGCCCGATCGAAATCATTCCCGAGATGGTCAAACATCCAGTGGAATTCAAAGAAGGCTACCCAACCGACTCCTCGCGTTACAACACCGCGACGGAGTTTCTTATTAGGGCCAGGTTTCAAGAAGGTGCCGAAATCGAAATCCGTCACGATGGCGATAACGGAATCATGTTCGAAGGAACCGAAGGCCGACTGTTCGTCAACCGTGGCCGTATCTCGGGCAAAGCGGTCGATGACCTCAAGTCCAATCCATTGCCAGCAAGCGCGCTCGAGACAGCTTACAAAAATCGATCGCTAGTGGACCACTTCCGAAACTTCTTCGAAGCGGCTCGGGATCGCGTTGAACCGATCTCCGATGTCCATAGCCACCATCGGGCTTTGTCAACTTGCCATCTGGCCGGAATCGCCGCCCGACTCGATCGCAAGATCACTTGGGATCCAAAGTCAGAGAGGATTCTCGGAGACTCACAAGCCGAAAAACTCTTGGCCCGCGAACCTCGCCGAGGATTCGAAACCCTCATGGGCTAGTGTTCCCAGAGTCAACTGTCTTCTTGAAATTGGAAATCGAATGAACTCGCAAGATCACTCGCAGCGCATCGTGGAACCCCTAGGACGCCGGGAATGGCTCATCAGCAGCCTTCTTGCCTGCGGCTCGGTGGCGACAATCCATCAAGCTCAGACCCTAGCATCCTGCTTACCTCTGGACGCAATCGATCAGGACAATCAGGATTCGCCTGCAGCCAAGGAACTCTCGGAGATCACCGCGCAGATGGTTCGCCAAGCCTCTTGGCAATCGCGAGTCGAACTGAGCGATCCACAGTGCGACGAGATCGCCAAACGGTTAAGTGCCAAGGCCAAATCGATCCAGGCCCTGCGCTCGATCTCGATCGACGAAAACACTCCGATGGCTTCGGTCTTTCTTCCTGCAGCAATCGTTGAACCGACCACAACGTTTGGACATCGTCAGGAAGGCACCAACCCGCATGAGGATGGTTCCACTTGGGATCCAGCGAAACTTCGCTCGCTCGAATTACCCAAATTCGTGCAAGACAAACCCGAGCAAGAGAGGCTCGAACAAGTCGCATTCTGGAGCGTCGAGCAACTAGCAGCCGGGCTAAGGCGCAAGCTCTTTACGAGCCAGCAAATCACTGCGATGTACCTCGATAGGCTCAAGCGATACGATCCCCAATTGCTGTGTGTTGTTTCGTACAACGAGAAAGCAATTGAGGATGCCAAGCGGGCTGACGAACAGCTCGCTTCGGGTAAGGACCTTGGGCTACTGCATGGGATACCTTGGGGCGCCAAGGACATCATCTCGATACCCGGGATGCCCACGACTTGGGGAGCGGTCGATTACAAAGATCGCAAACGGGATGTTTTGGCGACCATTGCCCAGAGGATGCAATCAGCCGGTGCAGTGCTGCTTGCCAAACTGACGGTTGGGACGTTGGCTTGGGGGGATCAATGGTTTGGTGGGATGACACGCAACCCCTGGGATATTGAGCAAGGTAGCTCGGGATCCTCGGCTGGAAGTGCTTGCGCGGTGGTCGCGGGATTGGTTGGTTTTGCGATCGGCTCGGAGACTCTCGGTAGCATCGTATCTCCGACGCGCGTGTGTAGCACCTGTGGTCTGCGTCCTAGCTTTGGTCGCGTGAGTCGTTATGGGTGCATGACACTCGGATGGTCGATGGACAAAATAGGACCGATCGGGCGAACACCTCGCGATTGCGGAGTCGTTTTCTCAAAGATGCTCGGAAGTGACGGCAAGGACGCTTCGGTCTTCGACGCTCCGCTGGTTTGGCCTCTGAGCGATTGGTCGATCAAGCCATTGCGATTTGGGGTATCGAGTCGTCCCAAGGGCTCCGAGCGGACACTTGCTCGGTTGCTTGAGGAAGAAGGTTGCGAGGTGATCGAACTGGACTTTGAACCCGATCCTCGGATTCAAGCCATGACCGATGCGATCAGTGTCGAGGCTGCCGCGATGCATGGCGAATTGTTCGAGGGGATCAAGCAGGACGATCAGGTTGGTAAGTGGGCACCGACGTTTCGCGAAGCGCAGTTCTGCTCGGCGATCGATTATGTTCAAGCCATGCGAGCTCGGGTGGATTTAATTCGCAAGACCGAGCAAACATTACGCCAAGTCGATGTCTACCTTGGCGATGGGGATCTTGCCCGAACGAATCTGACAGGCCATCCGTCGATGGTCGTTTCGTTTGGAGAGGATCTGACCAACAAGAAGCCCAAGACGATTGCACTTACAGGACGATTTTTCCACGAGTCGCAATTGCTCATGGTTGCCGATTGGATTCAAACGAAACTTCCACCCACCCCGAGTCAGCCTGCATTGACCGCCTATGAACCAACCTGATGACTCTGAATACGAGATCCAAGAACCCAAGTACTTCGAACCAAATAAGCGTGAGCCAAAGCAAATCGAGCCGTTAGCTACCTCGCACTTCGAGGATGAATACAGTCTCGAAGAAACGGAGGCTGATCGAGGCAAGCCGCAGTCGTGGGCCACGAGAGCAATTGGGTTGTTATTGGCTACTTTGACACTCAATGGCATTGTGAGTTCTTATCTTTTTTCCGGATGGATTTTCAACCTTCCGACTTATTTGTATGAACTCAATTCCTTTTTATCGTTCGTTTGTCCTGGGTTATTTGTTTGCCAGTATGGTGCTATTTGGGTTTGGTTGAAACTTTATCGTTCGGGTTGGCTCCTGCGGGCAGTTCTTAGCTCTTCGATAGTAGCTGCTGTGACTTTATCAGGAACCATCAATCTTCTGTTTAGTATTGTGTCCGGCCCTTTTCGCTCGGGAAATCCATGGCCAGAAGTGATGCTGCTATCCTGCATATTTTTACCTTGGGCAGGAGCCTACTACTGGATGCATTCGAGGCTTTTGGGCTTGCTTCTTAAGCGAACTGATTTGACTCTTGAGTTTGGGTTGCAGGGAAGTAATCAGTACACGATTCGCAGATTGCTTGGATGGATGATGGTCTTTGCGATCGTGAGCATGGTGCTGAAGTATCTCACTGCAAGTGGGATGAGCATGGACTTAGGTTTTATCGCGATTTGCGCGATGTGGACTGTTTTGTCGGCGTTCTTTTCGGCTTTGATTATCTACACGCAATTTGCGAGTCGATTCGCTTTAGAGCGTCGAAAGTTTCATTGGTATTGGTGGATTTTGGTAGTCATCTCGCCACCGGTCTATCTTGGGTGTGCTTTGTCCTTCACAAGGGTTCTCACGCCAACTTTGCCCTCGGTGGAACCCCTAAGCGATCTTGCGTATACCTACTTGATGGAATTGGGGTTCGCATTTGGAACTTGGATCCAATTAAGTCTGATTCCTAAAAGAGGCTTTTGAATTTCAAGCTGAGTGTGTGTTTTGAATCCTCATCCGATCGAGTCACCTAAAAACCACTGGCAAGGCCAACGCCTGGCCATCGCTGATTGGTTGCGTGGAGTTGCTGCCGTTTGTATCGTTTGGCACCACCTTTCCTTGTATGCCCCACAATCAGACCTCGCCGATCGGTTTGCTCCGAATGTTGGCTATGCGCTTTACAACTACATGCTCTATGCAGTCGCCATTTTTTTTGTGCTCGGTGGTCTGACTGCCAGTATCGATAAGGGGAGCCGAACCCTCGGCGAGACTCTGCAAGATATCCTCAAGAGGTATCTTCGTCTGGCGATACCCTATCTGGTGATGCTCTCGTTTTTCTTAGTGACTAACTTTGTAGCAATTCATTATGGTTGGTCGCTCAATCAGATCGATTCCTTTTCCTGGCCTCAACTCGCAACGCATACTCTCTTTCTTCAAGACATCTTTGGCTATGGCAACTTCTCGGCGGGAACTTGGTACCTATGTATCGAGCTTCAATGGTCATGCTTTGTTTTGCTCTTAGGGTATGTTGCAAACCGATGGCAAACGGGCAAGTTCAACTCGGTGCAAACTCAGGTAGCCATTCTTTTTCCCCTTGGTGTCGCCAGCGCATGGCTCTGGAGTCGGAGCGAAACCTTCGAGCCCTACTTCCTTTTCTTTGCTTCTCAATACGTGCTAGGATTTTTCTTGGGTTTGAGCCTGCAGGGTAAGCTACCTCGCTTGGCATTGCTCCTTTACTCGACCGCTATTGCCTTGAGCCTTGCGATCAACCCGCGACCGCAACTATTGACATCCTTGCTGGTCGCAGGACTTCTTTTGTACCTGGTTCCCAGGCTGCAGAGTTGGCAACTTCCGCTGTTCTTTCGTTGGCTGGGTGACATCTCATACAGCCTTTTTCTGGTTCATTATCTGGTCAATGGACTTGTTTTAAAACTGATTGATCCCTTGGCAAAACAAAGCCCTAGCTGGGCAGCCGGTGCGATGGCAATCGCGTTTGCATGCTCGCTGGGAGTCGCCGACCTATTTCATCGATTTGTAGAACAACCGGCGATCCGTTGGATCAAGCGATAGAGGAACGGGTTACCGAGCAGCCTTTTGAATTTGCTCTTTGGCCCAGCGGCCCGCGGAGTTCAACCCGTCTTTGCTGTCCAATGTGTAGCGGTCAATCGTCGGCATCGAATCGAGAAAACCAAATTCACCCAGGGTAAGAATGCACGCATAGCCCACCAGATAATTCTCCGGCATCAGTGAGCTAAGGTCTTTGATCCGCTCGCTCAGGCTAGCCCGTAGCGCCGGATCGTCTTGCTCTTTGAGGATTTTCCCCAGCGCCCAAATGGCCGACGCACGGCTGAGATTCCCCATTCGAAAGTCCCTCTTGGGGATGTACTTTTTGAGCATATCGGCAACCGGCTCGTATCGGTTGCGTCCGAAGACTTCTAGCAGAAAACTCAGTCGAATGATGTCTTGTTTCTCATAATGGTCCCCGGCGTCCAATCCTTGGGTGAGCTTCTGAGCGTGAGGAACGATTCCAGCGACAATCGCCGGATCATCTGCCAGTTCCATCAAACCCCAAGCCGCATGCATGTTGACCTCGGCCCGTTGGTGCTCGATGAGTTCAAGGAATCGGGCACATCGCGATCGGTCTTGCAGTTCCACTGCCAAAATAATGGCTTGCTCGATACCTTGCCAAGCCTTGCCTGATAAGTTTTCACTGATGCACTCGTCGACAAGGGGACGAAACCCCTTGGTGCATAATTCAAGCAACTGGGCTTTAGCTGTCTGCCGCACAACAAGATCAGGATCTGCAAGCATGCTGGATTGAAGCCGTGTGTTGGACTCCGAAGCATCATTCTTTAATAGTTCAAGCGCAGCGAGTCGAATCTGGTCATCCGGATGTTTTACCCATGTTTCAATGCGCGAGAGTCCCTGCTTAGGAAAGTTCCTACCAATCGCGTGCGCGGCGATACGTTGGGCAGGAGAAGAGCCTTGAGCCAGTACGGTCTCCAGGACGACCAAGGCATCTTCCTGGGTATGATTCGCTAATAGGAACCCGGCTAACATTTCCTTATGTTGATCTTTCGTGTTTAAAAGATCCTTGGCCAGTCCAACCAGCCCTGAAGACTGGAGCATTCCCAGAGCTCTTGCTGCAGCAGCTCGCGTCATCGGTGTCGACTGCTCGGACTTTAGTACATCGTTGCACGATGGGATGTCTTGCGACTGACCAACATTCGCTAAGCCATCGAGGGCCCTCTGGATTTGGCTTGGCGTAGACTTTGGATCGCTGAGTACCTTGCGCCAATGTTCTGCGGCAACAGGTGATTTCCAGCGGATCAGATGGTTCTCAACCAGCGGTGCTAACCCGGGATCTTCCATGGCAGCTTGCCAGATGGCTTGGGCATTGACGCCGTTATCCAAAAGACAGGCCGCCGAGACGATCGATCGCTTGACGAGTACCGAATTTTCTGGGTTGTCGAACTGCCCGATTAGCAATTCGAGCACTTTCGGATCTTTCCTGAAACTGGGCCTGTCGAAATTTTGACAGATGTTCTGAGCGGCTTCAAAGCGAACATTCGCTAGATCGCTTTTGATGTCATTGATGTCCAGATACTTAGCTCGGGGCTCTCGATTGATATTCCATACATCCCCAAACCCAGGCTCGACCTCCCATCGATGCTGCAAAGGGATGATTTGTTGTCCCGACGCGGTCCAAGCTACCTGCGATGCCACTGCAAACGCCAGCCATTGAAGAATTGCTGTTGGTTTCTTCCAAAATTTCTGATTACGGTTACTAGTCATGCTCAAGGGTCAATCAGGGCGAGTCAATCGAACGATGCGAAGAATCAATATCACCAATCCGGCTGCGCAGATTCCCAGTCCCACATACCAGCCTTGCGGGATCAATTGGAACGTCTCAAAGCCTGGGGCCTTCATTTCAGCCAGCGCCGTAGCGGCTGGATTCAACAGCAAGGCCCTTTCAACGAAAACAGGCCCGAACGGATTACCACGTCCGAGCCAAATCAGGAGGGTTCCTGCAAATAGCAGTAAGAGGACCCCATAACTTGCTGCCGTTGCCGCCGCACTTGTCTTGGAGTAAGCGCTCACGCAGGCACTAAGGATTGTGACCATCGCCGTAGCGATCAGCAACGAAATAACCACATTCGAAACCTGCCCTCCAATCGCTGGCTGAATGTAACTCATCATCACATATCCCGGCAGAGTCGCCAGCAGCAGTAGTAGCAGCGTCAAAAAGGTGCTCATGAGCTTCCCGGTGAGAATCCTCCAAGCAGAGATCGGTGATGCCCGCATCAGTTGCCAACCACCGCTTTCAATTTCCGAAGCGATCAGGTTTGCCCCTAAGCTCGGCCCAAGTAAGAGCAGGAACCCGATTTGCATCAGAACCATCGAGGAGGCGATTCGATCCACTCCCCAATTGACAGTTCCTGTTGCAGCGACCACCGTCAGCAAAATCGAGATGATCGCACCTGCAGCAACCAACCGAAGCAACCAGTGCAACCGACCGAATTTTCGAGTTCGAAACTCCTTGACCATCACTGGATTGAGCCAAAAGGGAATCCCAGCCTTTCGTCGATTCGGATCGACTAGGTAGGAGAGCCGTCGAAGCCAACTCGACTCCTTGGCCTCGATCACCTTGCCTGCGTCCCTGGCTCGATCCATCATCGTCGGATGCAATTTATAAAGGGTCGCAATCGCAAGTCCTACCGTTGAAACAGCGCACATCACAAGGAATTCGACCCATCCGGTTCCAATTCCAATCGATTTGGCTTGTCCCTGCGCACCGGTGATCTGCTGCATCGCAGGAATCGGTGAGAGTGTTGTCAGAGCTTGGGAAACCCAAGCTGCGACGCCAGAGAGTTTCCCCACTAAAACGCTCGGACCAATCGATAGAACAACAAGACACAACAGGATGCTGTAAGTCCACCTTAAGCTCGCGTCGATCGATTGCGATCGGCTCGACACCCACAATCCCAACGCCGAATACTGGAACGCCATCCCCAAAAAAATCATTAGCAAGGGCACAATGTGGCCGGCGATCGAAATCCCACCCATCGCATAGCAAGCAAAGATCGCTGGTAAACTTACCGAGAAAAGAAGTAGCCCAAGCAGAACATTCGCAAGAAGCTTTCCAACGTAAACCACCCAGGGTGGTGTCGGAGAGTTGAGCATCAATACCAAAGTCCCCTTCTTGCGCTCTGAGACGATCGCCGTCGCGGGAAAGGCCGGTGTGAGCATCATGATCGCGATCGCGATGGCATAAGCCACCGGACGGAAAACTTGGATCGACCCTTGGCTGACCAAATCGATGCTGGCTTCTCTTGGCCATCGCATTAACACCAAACCACATGAGACAATGGCAACAATCGCCATCGCTATCAATGCTTTGGGACTCCGAAGGCGACTGGTAAGTTCTCGCCTGAGGATTGGGTTGCTTAAAAAGGACTTTGGGTTCACGCCGAGTGCTTTCGAGTAATGGTCAACAACTAATCTTTTCCTGCAACCGACAAGAATGCGTCTTCCAAGTCGCTCGTCAATTCACGGAACTGAGTGATCGGGAGTTTTGCCGCAACGAGTTTTTGGAGTAGCTCGGCTAGCTCCGATTCGGTCCTGACCGTCGGGAACCGCAATGTCAACTCTGCGGGACTTGCGGTAAGTGGCTCGGAATCCAGCAAAGCATCGCTCAAGAGCTTCTGTGCCTGCGGGATATGCTCGGCGCTGGCGAGTTGGACTTCAAAGTTTCGCTGGGGGCACAACTTGCCCATGACTTCGTCGACCGATCCGAATGCTCGTAGTTGGCCAGCCGTCACGATCGCTACCACGTTGCAGATTCGGGATAGCTCGGGCAGGATATGACTTGTGACGATAAGGGTCTTACCCTGAGCCGCTAGTTGCAAAAGCAACTGACGCATCTCGATGCGAGCCTTGGGATCCAATCCATTGGCGGGTTCGTCCAGGATGAGGACCTCGGGGTTATGGAGAAGTGTTCTGGCGATCCCTACACGCTGTTGCATCCCGTGACTGAGGCTTTCGACATACCGATCTTGCATGTAAGTCGTATTGGTTGTTTCCATGACCTCTTGGATTCGGGCCTTGCGCTGCTTGCCGGGTATTCCAAAGATCGCACCGAAGAAATCCAAGTACTCATGCACTCGCATGTTGTCATAGGATCCAAACTTATCGGGCATGTACCCGACCAGTTGCTTGATCTTGGAAGCGTTCTGACTGCAATCAACCCCTGCTATCGTGGCCGAACCTGAGGTCGGTTTGGAAAGTCCTACGAGGATCTTGATCGTTGTGGTCTTGCCGGCACCATTAGGACCGATGAAGCCCAAAATCTGTCCACGATCCACATGGATCGAAAGATCGTTTAACGCCGTAAACGCTCCGTAACGCTTTGTAAGGTTCTTCGTTTCAACAACAGTTTCGCTCATGGGAGACTTCAGATCTAAGGCTTCAGTGGGTTGCTCGGAAGGGTCACGCCTCGGACATTGAGCCTCAGGTGCTTGATCCGCCAGGGGATCGAGCTCCCGACCTCTTGGTCTTCGGCCACTTCTAAACGCAGTGTTAGAAGTCCATCTTGGAATTCTTCGAGTAGTTCAGGATCCGACAGGGTTGCTTTCCAAGGTATCGACGGGCCATCGAATTTGATGATTTCAACCAAGGTTTGGTCTTTCGATCGAAGCCACGAAAGCTTGACCTTTCGACGCGGTACTTGCAGATCCCAATCAAAGTCGATGTGTGTCGGATTTAGCGGTAGGACTTCGTCGGGTAATCGAAATTCAAGACTTGTCTCAGCAACACTCGAAGATTGGGTTATCCACCGGCCAGTCCCTTCCAGAAACACCGGCGAAGAGTTGGTGTTCCTAGCAAGTTTGATGTCGATAAATGGAAACGGTATTGCAATCGATGAACCAGGTGCAGGGCGAGATAGCGACAATGGCATTGAAACAAGAGCAACACCTCGACGCTCCATCTCGGTATTCCAGCGAGGACCTTGGTCGAACAGATCTGTCCAGCCAAGTACGGTTCTAGATAGGGTCAAGGAGCGATCGTTCGCTTCGAGTACGCTCTTATAAATGCTAGATCTGCGTCGTTGCTCGTCACCGACGATCGCATCGAGGGTCCATCGCTCTCCCTCGGCAGGGTATTTTCCATCGATGAGGATCTCGTAGTCAGAGCTATTCAGACCAAGTGCTGGAGCTCCAGGAACATAGGCAACCAATGGATCTTGAACCTTAGAAGGGAGATTTTCCGGTAACTTGATGCGAACACCTTTTTCTGAAAATTCAGCCTGCGCGACGGCTTGAATATCCGGCAATGTAAATTCGGTCTGATAGCGCCAAGTGCCTGTGGGCCAGGCTTGGTTGCTCATCTGCCATTTGCCAAAATCTTCGGTGGTTACGGTCTTGATGCCATTTTCAATTTTCGGGTCAGGATAAGCAGCTCCCAGGGAATTGCTCACGAGGGACATCGAGGTGTCTTGAGGCAAATAAACCGCTGCAGATTCCTTGAGTGTCGCACCGCAATTGGACTCGAGTTGGACCAGTTGGAATAGCGACACCATCGGAGGCTTGTCCCGTTTCTGGGACCAAGCAAGGTAGATCAGCGGGATCGATGCACCCAGTGCCAAAGCAGGCGCAATCCAGCCCATGGCCTTTGCATCTTTGGCCGCAAGTCGCCAGCAGCTTAACCCAATCAAAACAGTGCAAAAGCTCAGAAGAATCCCCGCAACGATGCTGCGAGAGACCACCGGATTGCCGATCCGTTCCAAGGGATAATCGATCCCTTTGAGCGAAACGATGTTCGCGCCCCTTTTGACTTGCACGATGTCAACGAGGTTCTTTGCCCATGTCTTCAGTTCGTAATCGGAACGGTAGAAAGGATCATCGCTGAGTTGACCTTGGCGAGGCATAAGCCATGCACTGCTTTCGAGCGACGTGATGATCAATTCACCACGACCAATCGGCATGACGATCGATGCTGGCCAACCATCGATTTGATGCTTAACGCTGCCCCCTTGCTGCATCAATCGCTTGAAGATCACCGGGGCTTCCAAGTCGACTTGCGCCTCCTGCTGCAAACTGCCCGGTCCAATCGTATGGATTAGAAAATTGGTAAGTTTGATCGTATCGATCAAGCGAATCTGCTGGCTAGGTTCTAAGAGTGGCTCGATTGCTTGGGTGTCGATCGTATCGAGCATCACCCAAATGCGTCCTCCGGAGTACAAGAAACTTTTCAGGGTGCTCAGTGTCGTTGCGTCCCTCAAGGGCCCCTGTTCGGCAAGCATGAGCAGATCGGTGTTCTTCCAATCGTTTTGAGCCGCTGGAAACTCAATACCATCGAGTCCAATAGAGTCTTTGGGCAACTCCGCATCGATGCGGCTTGCCATAGCCAGTTCGTAAGTAGTGAATGGAACTGCTTTTTCCCAACGCCAGTCCAACGGTGGAGCCAGTTCGCGTCCCAAGGCCGTGGCGGCTACGACCGGAACCTTCTTCCTCGGACTAAACAATGGCACCTTGCGCACTGCCGGTTGATCTCCGACAACCACCAGAGTCTCTTTGCCATCGACCAGTGCGAAGAGGGAGGCTTCGACCTCAAGCCCTGATTCGGGCAGTCGAAGCGGTGGGCGAACGGTCAGTTCGCAGGTTCGTGTCTGTTCGGGTGGAACAATCAGTTTATAGCGATCATCGTCGGTCAGGTTGCCGGCAACTCGAGCCGAAACGATTCCTGTTAGAGATTCCTTGGAACCGTTTCTTACAATGCAACGGATGACAATCAGCGGATCACCTTGAAGTAGACTCCGGGCCGACAAGGTAGCCGATTCAAGCGAAAGGCCTGTTCCACCGGTCGATGCAGCATAATTCAAGTCTTCTTGTTGGGCATAACCCGAGCAAGACCGAGATGCCGTTATAGCAAGCCCGAAACATGCGTGCCAACACGCCAATACAAGCAGCAAGCGAAGAGGAGGAATCATTGTAGGTGGTGCTAGGAAGATGAATGACGAGTTCGATAATGTATCAGATTTCACCCAGACAAGTATCGCTCAAAAATTGCGTTCGATGTGGTTTTTACCTCGATCGTACAATTGGCTCAAAGATCCGCTGATCGATTCGATGATCTGCTGTTCGGAAAGGTGCAGGTATTCCTGAGCCAAGAGCGGTTTGCCAAAAACCACAGCTATTGGGCGTGGAAAGAGCCACCTCGAACCCCTAGGCATGCACTCGAAAGCGCCGACGATAGCCACGGGAATTAATGGCACCTCGGACCGCTTTGCAATCGGCAAAAACCCAGGTTTGAGCGATCCTATCGACCCGTCGGTGGTTCGAGTCCCTTCGGGAAAAAGCAATACTAGTTCTCCGGATCGCAATCTTGAGAGCATCTCTCGTAGTCCACCGAGTCCACCTCGCTCACGATCGATTTCGATCGCATCGAGAATCCGGATCAGGAATGAGAAAGCTGGATTTTTAAAAAGTGTGCTCCGAGCCAGGTAGTTCAAGTTGCGGTTGCAAGAAAGCCCAACGAGGATCGGATCTATCCCGGACTGATGGGTCGATAGTAGCATCCCTCCTCCATCAAGGGGGACATGATGCCGGCCTTCGACGCGAATCCGAAACCAGAGCACGAATACCACTCTAGCGACTATTCGCATCAAACGATAAAAGGCGCGGCGGAGATAAACGCTCAAGTCGAGTCCGCTTTTTTGGCGAGCCTCTTTGGCTCTCGTTGATGGTTGGCTCGGATCGGTCATCTGGCAGCCTGCTCGATTTTCGATCGCACGATTCCGATGAGCTTGGCTAAGACTTGTTCTTCGCTTAAGCCATCGGTATTTACGACGATCGCATCGCCTGCAGCTCGCAGTGGGCCGGTTTGACGCTTGGAATCATTTTCATCGCGTTGATTTTGAAGGTTCAATATTTCGTCGTAATCGGCATCGATTTGGTTATCGAGCAACTGCTGGTATCTCCTGCGGGCTCGTTCCTCCGCAGATGCGGTCAAGAAGATTTTGCACTGGGCATTTGGGAATGCGACGGTTCCCTGATCGCGACCCTCGGTCACACAGTCGCGATCTTGGCAGATGCGACGCTGGGCCTGAACCATGAGATCTCGGATTTGCGGATTTTCTGCGATGGGTTTGATCGACTTGGCTACCGTGGGATTTCGGATCTCGCGAGTCACGTCTTGATCGTTGAGTTTTACGGTGCCTTTCGAAAGTTCGATTTGACAGGATTTAGCAATTTGAAGCGTCGCTTGGGGATCGCTCATATCGATCCTAGAACTTAAACATGCCAGCGTTACACATCGATACATCGCACCAGTATCGAGGAAAAAGAAGCCCAAGGCCTCGGCGAGTTTTAATGAAACGGAACTCTTTCCTGCCCCAGCAGGACCATCGATTGTTACGATCATCGGGTTTTTAATTACAATTGGTTTAGGGCACGACGGGATCGATTTGCAAGAGTTTAGCGACAATCGCGTCGCTCTCAAAACGGATTCCTCGCTCGCGGCCTCCCTTTCCCGTCTCCTTTTTTTCACATCGGAACATCATGTCCAAAAGATTTTTTTATTATCGCTCTGGACTTATCAAGTCCTTGGCAAAACTGGGTTTGTTGACACTCATTTCCAGTGGCTCGTTGGTTTCTGCCTTGGGGCAGGACAAGCCCGTAGAAGCACCCGTTGAATCTGCAGCGGCAGCACCTGAGGCGGCGCCTGAAAAGAAGCCGGAGGAAAGCAAGCCTGCCAAGGCCCCCGCAAAGAAGCAAGTTCGAGTGTTGGCACTAAGCGGTGAGTATGTCGATCTTCAAGGTTCAAGTGGTTTTAATCCTGCAGATTTGATCATGGGGGGTGGGGGAGGAAAACCCAAGTCCTTCTATAAACTCTGCGATTACCTCGATGAACTCAGCCATGAGGAACTCGTAACGCATGTGGTCTTTGACCTCTCCTCATCGTCTTTGTCAATGAACCCAGCACAGCTCGATGAATTCTCCAGGCGACTATCTCATCTTCGAGGCCATGGCAAAAAATGCATCGCTTGGCTTGAATCGGCAAGCAACGTCCACCTGTCGATTGCCTCGGGATGCGACGAAGTTCTCCTTGCTGATCTTGGTGGTATCGATATGCCATCGTCGTCCATGGAGACAATGTTCTACCGCGATGCGATGGATCTGATGGGTGTCCAAGCCTCGGTGACTCGTGCCGGTGACTTCAAAGGCGCTGTTGAACCCTACGTCAACCCGGTGATGTCCAAACACCTCAAGGAACATTACCTTGCGATGCTCGAATCGATCAACAACGCTCAAGTTGGCCGGATCGCCAAAGGACGAGGACTCTCGGTGGCAACCGTGCGAGACCTTCAAAAGAAACGCATGATCCTCCCGGTCGAAGCATTGGCTAGCAAGCTAGTCGATAAACTGGTGCCTTACGGTGCACTTGAAAAAACCGTGATGGATAGCCTTGGGGATAGTTATGAATGGACCAAGCCGAAGGCAAAACCAAAGAAGGATGTATCGATTTTTGAACTCATGGGCCAAGCCATGGCACCACCGAAGAACTCACTTAAAATCAAGGATGACTCGATCGTCGTGGTGCATTTAAGCGGAGCGATTCAGGATGGGAAAGCACCAAGTGCTGGAAGTATCGTTTCAGGACCAACGGTCAAGCTCATCGAAGACCTTACGGCCGATGAGAAGGTCAAGGGAGTCGTCGTTCGAATCAATTCTCCGGGTGGAAGTGCAACGGCCAGCGAAGCGATCCGTCAGGCTCTCGAAGCGATGGCGAAGAAAAAGCCACTTGTGTTTTCCATGGGCGAGCTTGCTGCCTCCGGTGGCTATTGGATCACTTGTATCGGTCAACCGATCTTTGCCGAACACGGAACCATCACCGGTTCAATCGGTGTCTTCTCAATGAAATTCAGCGGTGGAGCGCTGGCTCGGCGGGTTGGTGTTCACATCGAATCCGTTACACTCGATTCGGCCGCAGGCATGAATGCACTCAACCACGCTTGGACCGAAGAAGAAACCGACATGATGCAGAAGTTCATCGGTACGATCTATGACAAGTTCCTGCAGATCGCATCCTCTTCACGAAACATCCCTGTCGAGACATTAAAGAGCCTTGCCGGCGGACGTGTATGGTCAGGTGAACAAGCCAAAGCGAATCGACTCGTCGACCAAATAGGCGGACTCGATGATGCCCTAGCGATGGTTGCCAAGAACGCCAAGATCGATAAGTACAAGGTCGTCCATCGTCCGGAAGCTGCCGGGGGATTGGATCTTGGTAGCTTGCTTGGTGGCCCGCAAGAGGATACCGATATTTTGCAAAGTTACGAAGTGGTGACCGTTCTGGAGAACAAGCTATCTGAGCTGCTCAAAGCCCAAGGTTTTCGCGGTGATGCAACTCGGTTGCTACTGCGTTCGATCGATCTGTCGGGCAAGCAGTCTCCAAAAGCTTGGGCACTACTGGGCGAAGAACTCAAAATTCGCTAGTCGCTGATCAGTTCGGGGCATAAAGAACGAGGGGATTGGTGTTTAACCAATCCCCTCTGATTTTAAGTGAACCGAATAAGGCCTTAGAGGGCGACTTCCAGTTGAGCTTGACCCTGTTGGACCGTAACGGTTCTATCCATGCTCGCTTGCATCAACGAACTGTCGACCCCAGAAAGGTTCGACGACCCGTCTTCTTTCGCGGCAAGATAGAAAGCGTACTTACCAGGGACAATCGTACCCTTAAAGGAACCATCAGTGCCGACTGATAGCGGGACCATGTGACCCGTTTCCAAAGGTTGGAGCATCAGGGTGACATTACCCATAGGTTTGCCATCTTTGGTCAACTTCCCGGAAACATCGACTGGAGTGCTCATCAAGGGTGCCTTGTACTGGCAACCGACGAACAAGCAGGCGATTAGGACAAGGACAATAGATCGAAATCGCGTCATGGGTTACTCCGGAACTTCTACAGTTCGGCTATCATTGCGTCCGACGAGCCACTTGAGGACGACACCATCGGTGTTGGCCGAAAGAAACTTGACCGATCCATCACCCATACCTGCATTCGCCCCAGCACCGTGGAACGCGTAAGGTTCGTCGTTAGGACCGCAGTTATTGACCGACCACAGGCACTCGGGTGGACCACCGATGACCTGCGAGTAGTTGTTGATCATCGCAGTGCGACTTGCCGGAGCAATCGCATTGCTAGGACCTGAATAGCCGTTGGTGACTGCATCCGCATCAGCCCAAGCGTACATGTGGCGACCAAGAGGGCCTGTCATCATGTTCACTGGGAAAGCTGGCGTGGAAACCGGCGTTTTACGCGCCGAAAGAGCTCCGAACCTAGCTACGTTTGGGTGAGCGCGTCCAGCGTCCTCGATGAGCAAAACCGTATTGGATGTGCCATCGACTGTAGATGCCAGTCGGCTACCTTCGCAATCGAGCATGCCTTGAACTCGCATCGCAGCGATTTGGGGATCGCTACCGGGAGTTCTTCCACCGTAGGTCGCAGAACCTGCACGATGATCGATATCTGAAAGGTCGATGAACATGTAGTCGAAACCACCAAGACGATCGACTGGATCGCGTGTTCCCAAGTCGAGGGGGGTAGACGGGCAGACGAAGGTTGGAATGTTCGTCTGTGCTGCAAGTTGTCCCGAGGGATGGGTCGGATCATCGTAGGCCTTACCCTTGGCGTTGCGATGGATCAAGCAACCGCTTGGGGTCATGAAGTTTGTGCCGTCAGGAGATGCTCCATAATGGGCGACCGGATTTGTGTTGAAGTCGAACATGTTATAGACCGACTGTTGCTCGATATAGGGAAGCAACATCGTCGCTGTCGAATGGATCATGTAGGGAGTCGTCGTACCACCTGTTGAACCGCATTGACCGGAATGTGGCAGTCGCTTGTAAGCCGATTCGTGGTTCTGGACGGCCAATCCCATTTGCTTGACGTTGTTTGAGCAGCTCATTCTTCGAGCTGCTTCTCGGGCCGCCTGCACTGCAGGTAGCAATAGCCCAACCAAAATCCCGATGATCGCGATGACCACCAACAACTCGACCAGCGTAAAAGCACGTCTGGTTTTTCTTGACCAATTCCATTGGTTCTTCATCAATTCCACCCCTTCGATAAGGAACAAAAAATCTTTCGTGTGAGGGTGCCCTGCGCACCAACGGGGCGAGAATCTATCTTCAAATCATGAAGGCTCGATGTAGATTCATGCAATTCATGCCATCTTCATGAAAGCCAAACACAAACCAAACAACTCCAATTGCGATCGTTAAGAATACGTTAACAAGCAATGAAGAAACGTGCGATTTCCCGCGATGACCGCTGATGGGCACTGCTGACCGCTGATGGACACTGATAAACGCTGATAGAAACAACCACGGCACACAGCTTTTCTGTTTTGGCTATTCATCAGCGCTCATGAGTGTTCATCAGCGGTTGAAAAAAGAAGGCTCTCGAATGCTTCCAAGAGTCGCTCTGCTGACCGCTGATGGACACTGATAAACGCTGATGGAAACAGCCCATGCACACAACTTTGCGGTTTTGGCTGCTTATCAGCACTCATGAGTGTTCATCAGCGGTTCAAAAAAAGGAGTGTGAATCAGCGGTTGATCAGGGAAGGTTATTGGATTGCTGCTGATAAATAGGCAAGTAGCGGTAGTAAACCTCCAAGCACATGCACGCCATAGCGGTCGAGTATATTCTGCCCCCGTGACCGCCCCATACGCAGCGAGGATCCCATGAGCCGGCGAATTCTCCTTGGGATACTTGTGTCGATACAAGCTCTTTCTTCATCGCGTCGTTCCACACACCCCAAGCATCGTTTTGATTCCTGGATTGGTACAGAGCCAGTGTTGCGTAGTACCAATAGTAAAAATTCGTTTCGCCTTTGCCTGGAAGATGACTCATGAGCATCTGCTTGGCTTCTTGGGAAGCTTGGACAGACATCGGCAGTCCTAACATGGCTCGCAAGGCCAAGGCTTCGGCAGTCATTGCAGGAGTTGCTTGTTGAATCGGTGGACGAGACTGCGGATTGAGATTGCGATAGACGGCAAGTCCGCCAGCATTTCCGGTACTTACCGAATCGAGGAATCGTTGCAGCATAACCCGATGCGATCCTTCCAACGCCGTAGCACGCCCAGCGTTTGCGCTACTGAGCAACATCGCTTGCCAACCGAACTGGCTCGTATCGCCTGGATCTTCGGTTGCAAAGTCGTAACGCCATCCACCGGTCTTTGGGTTCATCGCTTTGAGAGAGTAAACCACCGCGCTGCGAATAGGATCAAGGAGTTGTGGGTCTTGTGTCATCGCGTAGGCTTCCGCGAGAGCGATGCCAGAGATTCCATGACTATACATGCGAGAGTATCGCACGGTGGGTTGATTGCCGATTTGAGCTCGGCCAGATAAATCGCCCGAAGGAAATTGTTGTTGGCAAAGGTATTGAAGCCCCCGCTCGACAGTCATCGCGTAGGGGCCGGCATCGATGTGCGTATGCCCGGCTCCAAGGAAGGCGAGTAATGCAAGTCCGGTCATGGCCGTATCAGCGAATTTGCCCGTATCAGCACGATAGACCGCATCGACCTTTGGTGAATCGCTGGCTCGACCTGCCCCGTAAGTTTGGGCGTTCCAAGATCCATCCGAGGATTGGGATTTCGCCAAGAACTCTAAAGCCTTGCGTACCGCTTCTTCTGTGTTTGCATCCCCACCGTTCTGCATCGCATAAGTTTGGCGATCTGGGGAAAGTCGTAGTCGATAGACTTCGGGCACGAGGGCGATAGAGCGAACCGGGTTTGGTGGAGGGGCATTGATCGGTACGATCGAGGCAGATGATTTTGATTCAGGAGCATTTTCAACTATCAACGATGGATCGATAGGAAGATCGATTGGGTTGGGATCTTCTGATGGGGAGTCTGGGAATAGCTTTTCATCGATCTGGCCGAGTTGGCGCAGTTGATCATCGGAGAGTTCCTCAGTGAGATCCATCTCGGGCATTTGCGCATTGATGATCGAGTCCGTGGGTAGTTCGATCGAGCGATTCCAAAGAGGTGTTTCTTGCGAGGCCATGGGTTCCTCCTGGTCTTGAAGACTTGGAGGATCGGAAGACAAGTCGACGGGGGTCCAAGCGACCATGACTGGGTTCGTTGGTATTGGTAGTTCCGATGGAGAGTTCGACGTCCCTTCGCCAGTACCTTGATTGCCGTATGGGATTCTGGTTCCATAGGCATATAGAAGCAACCAAATGTGAGCAAGAAACGCGATCGCGATGCATTTGGTCAGGAGTTTCGATTGGCCCCAGCGAGTCCAGGACAGAATCAGTAGTCCGATGGCTACAGCCGCAAGGAAGCATCCTAGGAAGATGGCCCAAGCTCGATTCGAGACTGGGTTTCCGATCGCAGCTAGAAGTAGCGATGACCAAAGGTACATGGCGCGAGCTACCGTGTTTGCATCCCAGGCATGACCGATGCTGTCGTCGCCCAGCGGATGTCTTGGACACCTGAACGGCTAATGGCTTCCATGACTTGGCTAGCTTGACCGACAGGGACACCTGTATCGGGTCTGAATCGGACTTGAAGATCCGGGTAGTTTCGAACCATAGGCACAAGCGATGCGGTGAGTTGATCGCTTGTAAGTCGTCGGCCTTCGAACTCGATGGTTCCATCGGAATAGAGGTTGACGATTTTTGCCCCTGGGCGATCCATCATCGTTTCAGGCGAAGTCGACTTAGGAAGCTTCAAGGAGATTTGGTGTTCGGACTCAGTGAAACGAGTACCGACCATGAAGAAGATGATCAGCAGAAACAGCACGTCGATCATGCTTGTAAGATTGATGCTGGGCAGTTCTTCGTCTTGGGAGGTTTTCAGAGGCATCGATAAACTCCTCTGAGCTTAGGCCGCTTTTCGAGAGCGGCGGGTTCGGGTGCCTTCGTTCTCTTGCAGGCCTTCGGCACTGATCACATCGACGAGCCTTTGAGCATGCGTATCCATCTCGACAATGAGGCTATCGATGCGAGCCACGAAGTAGATGTAGACGGCATAAGCAGGAATAGCTACAAGCAGGCCGGCGGCGGTTGTTAGCAATGCTTGACTGATCCCACCTGCGAGCATCTCTGGACGCCCCATCGCTTGTGAAGTCGATATATCGTTGAATGATTGGATCATTCCCAATACCGTACCGAGCAGGCCTAGTAGGGGTGTTAGATTGCTCACAGCAAGAATCGCCCTCATGTTTCTACGAAGGTAGTTGCATTCGCGTTCGCCGGTATCGAGCACAGATTGCTCGACTTCTACGGCTGGTCGACCGTAGCGGCGTAAGGCTGCGAGCATGATCTTAGCCATGGGACTACCATTTTTTTCGCATAGTTCGATCGCTTCATCGCGATCGATGAGTTGTTGCTGGAGTTGCTCGATAATTCGGTTAACGAACGGCTTGGAGACGACTCGCGTTTTACGAAGCGCGATCCAGCGTTCAAAGGCAAAAACAGTCAATCCGAACGAGCACAGTGCGATTGGATACATCATCCAACCGCCATCGTAGAAAACTTGCAGTAGATTCCTGGTGGGAATTTTACCTGAGTTCGTTTCGACTGGCGATGTCGCTGAATTGGTACCGGTGTTGTAGCTTACATTCGAGCCAGGTGCCGGCAGAGCAGCGATTCGAGGATCGTTCTGAGTGACCGAGGGTGTTGGACGAGTTGTATTCGGAAGTGTTGAAGGATAGGTGTTTTGGATCGGCGGTGGATTGGTATTCCATCGCGTGTTTTGCGCCCAAAGCGTTGATGAGCAAGTGCACAGAAGCAGAATCAAGCAACCGAATGCGGCTTGGTGTAATTTCGAGACTCGTCTGGACGAGGGATTCATCGCGGTTGCTTGGGCGTCTGTTTCTGGGTCGAACGCATTGGAACGTTGTTGTTTGGTTCCGAACCCGAAGCGACTGAGCTACCGTATGCCTGATGGCAAATAGCCATTTGGCGCTGGGCCAAAGTAGCCCAGGGAGAGTCGGCTCCGAGTTTGGCGACTTGTTCGTAAGCGGTCAAGGCAGCGGAATAGTTGCGTTGCATCAAGTGCGACTCGGCCATCGTCCACCACACCTTTGTCTGCAGCGGGGCAGGGGGTGGCGGCTCATTTGCCAAGACTGATGCTAGCAATTGCCTTGCTTCTTCGAACTTTGCGTCGTTGACCAAACAACGTGCTAGAACATAATCGACCTGTGTAGATACCTTGCATTCGGGAAAATGAGTACGAATCTTCCAAACATCAGATTCGGCAACTTTCCATTTTCCCAAAACCATCGCGACCTCCGCTTTGCGTAGGAGGTACTTTTCCAACCAGTTTGGAGGGGGGATTTGGGTAAGATATTCCTCGGCGATAGTTTGTAAGGCTTCGATTGATTTTTCAGCATCGGACCAGCGTTGGAGTTGGATGCAGCATTCGATTCGCATGAGGTTCGATTCGATGTCCAAAGCTTCAGGAGCGTTCGGATCCACAGGGGTTTGATCAAGAAGAGCGAGGGTTTCAAGCCAACGCTGGCCAGCGAAAGCTAGTTGCGTTTCTAACGTCTGAATCGAGGCGATCCGTTGCGTGAGTTTATCGGAATAATTTTCTAATTGCTGCTTTGGAGTCGATTGCTTCCATGCCTTGGCGTTGCAGATCCAATGGGAGCAATCGATGGCGAGTTGTTCGAGGTTTTGAGACGTATGATCGCCGGTTAAGAGGTGGCGTTTGGCAATAAGTTCGTAATAGCTAGCTTCCAAGGCAAGCGGGGAACCGCTGGTGAGACTTGCGACTTGTTTGAAGCATTCGATGGCTTGAAGATAGTCTTTTTGGATCAGGGCTTGGTTTGCACGCCGATAGAGCGAGATTGGATCAGTGGGTTCCGGATCGCTTGAAGGTCTAGCTTGAGCATTTAGTTCGCAGGACACCGTGAGCCAAAACGCGATTAGCCCGAGGGCAAACCACCTAGAAGAGATTCGTCGAATCGGGCAAATTGGGCAAGCGCACATAGAGGCGATCGCATTGTGGGCGCGAGGGACATGGTTGTTTTTGGAGCCTAGGTAGGTATTTCGGCGTTTTGGGTTAGCCGGGTAAGGTAAAAGTTGCGGAAGGGATGCTGGGGGGGGTATGCCCCCATTTGGCTAGCATTCAACATAAGACCCACGTTCGCCGAGTGTCTGTCCCCAGTGCAACTGCAGGATTTGCATGCATTGCGAATGTGCCCCCGACGGGTGCCTGGCACCTAGCGAGTCTGCTCGGTGATGCTAGCATTCAAAATCCGCCCGCCGATCGCCGAGTGTCTGTCCCCAGTGCAACTGCGGGATTTGCATGCATTGCGAATGTGCCCCCGACGGGTGCCTGGCACCTAGATAGCCTGCTTGGTAATGCTAGCATTCAAAATCCGCCCCGCCGTTCGCCGAGTGTCTGTCCCCAGTGCAACTGCGGGATTTGCATGCATTGCGAATGTGCCCCCGACGGGTGCCTGGCACCTAGATAGCCTGCTTGGTAATGCTAGCATTCAAAATCCGCCCCGCCAATCGCCGAGTGTCTGTCCCCAGTGCAACTGCGGGATTTGCATGCATTGCGAATGTGCCCCCGACGGGTGCCTGGCACCTAGATAGCCTGCTTGGTAATGCTAGCATTCGCGGATCGACCTCAGTAGCCGAGTGCCTGTCCCCGGGAGCAACGTCGAGGTTTGCATGCATTGCCAAGCGCCCCCGACGGGTGCCAGGCACCTAGCGAGGGTGCACGGTGATGCTAGCATTCAATATCCGACTCGCCGTTCGCCGAGTGTCTGTCCCCAGTGCAAAAATTTAAACTTCTTCCTGCCGACGAACTCCAAGGACAAAATTCACTCGGTCGTTCCATAACACAAATACAGCACCAGCGCTAGCTGACAAAGACTTACTCCAAAACCCACCGGATGACCAATCCGCGCGCGTCGCCTAGTGATGATCCATATCACCCATAAAACAAACACTGTGCCAAGGCCCTTGGCAATCAAAAAGTTAGTGACATCAGGGATGCTGTTGTTCGGAATATGATCCAACCTCATAAGCCACCGGCCAATCGGATTTAGCTCCAATTGCCGAAGACTTTCCGCATAGCGAATGGTCAGGAGCATGTCATAACACGACACCGCACCAATAATGATCATGTAAATGGACAAAAACAGGTACGAAAAGACACGACTCCAATTTGGAAAATTAAACCTAGGAGCAAACCTAGCTAAACGGCTCGAGTCTTCTTGAAGCCTAGAAACAGGTCTTGTAAGGCTCGCTGATGGACTGAAACTCATGATCCTGTGTCCTCTTGATTCGCAAAATACGGATCCCCAATAAACCAAATTGCGTGATCCAAAGTGCGTTTTGCGTGCCAAAAATGGAATCGCAATGAGAAAAAACCTAGGGGAGTTAATCCCTCCTTTGCTACCGCCGAAGGTGATCTATTCCAAAAACTCCTATTTAGATGCCGTGATTAGTTGTCACAGAGGACTAGACGCTGCGTTGGATTTGCGCATCGAGTTGGCTACGAATCAGGCAGTGCTGGGCATAACAGGCATCCTGAACAAGTAGGATTACTTCTGGAACCCCTTAAAAAACGGAGCCTTTGCAGACGGCCTTTCAGTTGTTCAAACAACTATTGTTTGTACAATTAACAGGATGAAAAACTTAGATTTAGCCATCCAGTTCTTTTTCCAAATCGCTGTTATTCTCGGAGTTTGCCGGATCGTTGGACTCGTCGCCAAACGCTTCGGTCAGCCTCAAGTCGTTGCCGAGATGATCGCAGGAGTCCTCCTAGGTCCGTCCCTCTTTGGACTTCTGGCTCCCGAGCTTCAGCAGTCCCTTTTTCCGTGGGATCCTAAACAACAAAGCCGAGACACGTCGGCTTACCTTTTCCCTGCATCCCAGTTGGGACTCGCTCTTTACATGTTCATCGTCGGCTTGGAATTTCGAGTCGATATCGTTCGCAAACACCTTAAGAGCTCGATCGCCGTTTCCGCCGCAGGAATGCTGGTCCCATTTCTCCTTGGCGGAGGCCTGGGCTATCTGCTACACGCCCAAGGTGGACTCTTTCCAGAACAAACATCAGCCTCCGAGGCGGCCTTGTTCTTGGGCGCTTCGATGTGCATTACCGCGTTTCCAATGCTCGCGAGAATCATCCACTTCAAGGGACTTAACGGAACGCTCATGGGAACCGTTGCCATCGGTGCCGGAGCGATCGACGATGCGGTCGCTTGGTGCTTACTAGCATTGGTGCTTGCAAGTTTCGATAGCGATATGACTCAAGCGATTCGAGGTATCGGCGGTGGAATCTGTTTTGTTGTTTTCGTGACGATGATTCTGCGACCTATCCTGTCGCGACTTCGCAATATGTTTTTAGATGCCGAAGGAAAGCTGAGCGAATCAGGTTTGGTGATCGCATTGATGCTCATGGCGTTGGGGGCTTGGTTTACCGATTCGATTCACCTCCATGCCGTTTTCGGAGCATTTCTTGTAGGTACTGCGATTCCTCGGGGCACGATTCATTCTGGCATCGTCGATCGGATCCAACCTCTGACGGTAGCTCTGCTTTTGCCTCTTTTTTTTACCTATTCGGGACTCAATACGAAGATCGGACTCTTGAACCAATGGTGGTTGATCGGAGTCTCTGCAGCGATCCTCTTGGCAGCGATTCTTGGCAAGTGGGCCGCGTGTACGGCGGCGGCTAAGCTGTCGGGACTGAGCCTGCGAGAAGCGATGGGCATCGGCGTGCTGATGAACGCCCGAGGCTTAATGGAGCTGATCATCATCAACAAAGGGTTCGAACGAGGCATCATCTCGTCCGAACTCTTCGCGTGCTTGGTCATTATGGCCATCATCACCACGCTGATGGCCTCTCCCCTGTTCGATCGGATGACCGCTAAATCCAAGTCCCTTTAAGAAACTCGTCATCAAGACTGGATGACGCTTCTTGCTGGTCTTTGTCCTTGGCAAGACTTGCCCAAAACTCGACCGCCTGCTCATCCTCTGAGTTGGTTGGGAAGAGAGCGGGTCCGAAGAGTTCGGCATCGTCTTGGCTTAGCGATGCCCAAGCGTTGGACTGAGCACCTGCTTGGTTAAACAGGACAGCTTGCTCAACGGTCTTGGGCTCCGGAGCAGCAAGTAGACCAATGGCAAATTGACTGATGCCATCGACCGTGTCTTGTTCCCCTTCACCCGATCCGCTGTTACCCGTCGAGTTGATGAAATCGACTAGTGCGAGCACATCGGTAGCATCAACGAATCCGTTGCCATTGACATCGTAGAACGGTGGTGGTGGCGGCAGTTGCTCGACAGGGATCGAGGCACCCGTTGAGTTCAGCAGATTGATCACCAGCAGAACGTCGATCGGTGAGACGAACGAATCGTTGTTGACGTCGAATTTGTTGCTCGGGTTTTGATAAAGTGAAGCGACGACTTGAACGGTCACATTGGCGACGTTGCTCGAAAGTCCATCGTTATCGGAAACCGCATAAGCAAAGGTCGCCGTGCCTGTGAATCCCGCTTGAGGAATAAACAGGATTCGACCATCGCTTTGCGCGACAGCGGTTCCGAAGTTCGGTGGGGTTACGATGTTGACGGTGCTTCGGTTGATCGTACCGTCGGTATCAAAGTCGTTGGCAAGCACATCGATCAGGACTTGCGTGTCTCGTTTGGTGATCGCTGAATCCGGAACGGCTACCGGCGCGGTATTGACGTTCACCGTGACGGTCGCTTCTTGGGAGTACTTTCCAAGTGAATCGCGAACACGATAGGTGAAGGTGTCTTGACCACGGAACCCGGTTCTTGGCGTGTAGCGCACCGTGCCCGACGGTGTCGGAGCGACCGTACCATTGACTGGTAGCCGACCGATCTCGATCGAACCGATATCCAGCGGAGTATCCACGTCGGTATCGTTAGCCAATACAGGCAAGAGTTCCGAAACATTGAAGGGAACGGTGAACGTATCGTTGTTGGCCACAGGCGCATCGTTGATGCCGCTGACGGTGATCGAGACGGTGGCAACATTGCTGAGCAATCCTGCAGCGTCCTTGGCACGATAAGTAAATGTATCAACCAAGCTTTGACCGTCGACCATAGCTCGGAGCCTTGCCGAGACGGTTGGGTTGTAGACGACCGAGCCATCGTTGCGAACGGTTACTGCTGCACCGAGTTCCGAGGTCGCTTGGAAGCTTGCCACACTCAGGGTGTCGTTGGGCAGATCCGGATCGGTGTCGTTGGCTAGCACCCCAGGAGCTGTCACATTGAGGATCGTATGCTCGTCGGTGCTATAGCTATTGTCTAGCGCGATTGGAGCATCATTGATCGGATTGATCGTGATCGAGAACGTCTTGGCCTGCGAGCGGTTCACATTCGGAGGAGTGCTAGGACCATTGTCGGTTGCGACAACCGAGACGATGGCAACACCCGAAGCGTTCGGAGCGGGGGTAAACCGCAACACACCATTCGAATCGATTGTCGGTTGTGCCGTGAACAAGGCGGGCCTGTCAACGGTTGTCGAGATCGACACGGTTTGGTTAGCTTCGTCGAGTGCCGTCGGAGGATTGCTGTTCATCCCTTCGGCAGGGACGATGTCAGCAAGCACGAGACCTGTAAAGGCACCGGAGTCTTCATCGACGGCGATATTCCTAGTGACATTGAATCCTGGTGGATCGTTTACAGGGGTAACCGAAAGAGTGAAGGTCGACGGTTGCGATCGGTTGTTGTTCGGTGGAGGCGATGATGGTCCGCTGTCGACAGCGACAACCACGATGCTAACCGAACCGTTGGCGTCCTTGGCGAGCGTGAAGCTCAGGCGACCCGCTGCATCGACTGCAGGACGAACTGAGAACATCGCGTCGTTGCTGGTGGTCACTTCGAAGGAAACCGTTTGTGCATTGGGTCCGGTGTTCTCGTCGGTCGCTGCTGGAGGACCGGCCAAGATGTTCGTAGCCCAAGGTGCCAAGTAGGCTGCGGAGTCTTCGAGCACCGTTACGTTTCCACCTGCAGTGAACTGTGGTGGATCGTTGATCGGTCCGACGCTCATGGTAATCGTACCAGTTGCGCTTTGCTGACCAGGCTTGTACGTCGCATCGTCGGTAACGACGTAGCGGATGAAGTCTTGGCCAACAAAGTTCAACGGTGGTATGTAATCAAAGCGGACAATTCGACCGCTGCTGAATACAGGGATGACCACGCCACCACGGGTGGTGAGTTGTTCGATGTTGGTCATCCGAATGGTTTGGCCTTCGGCAACTTCATCGGCAGGGCCAGGAAGGTCGTTGGCCAAAACATCTGCGGTTTGTACGGTTACTCGAGTATCTTCAAGCGTCGTTGTCAGGTATCCGGCCGAGATCGGTGGATCGTTTACTGGCAGGATGTTGACGGTAAAGACGCTTTCGATCGAGATATTGGTATTTGGAGCCGGTGAGGATGCACCGTTATCACGGAGCCTTACGCGAACACGGGTATCTTTACCCGAGTTGCTGTTGATATCCCGAGCGGTCTGATAAACCAAAGTACCATCGACTCCGATGCTTGGCTGGACGGCAAACGCGGTCGGATCAAAAGCGACGACCTCGAAGGTGAGTTCTTGGTTCGATTCGTCTGCAGCAGTGACCGGTCCTGGGCGGATGCCGGTGGCAAAGTTTGGCACCGATACAACACCTTGGTCTTCATCCGAAGTGGTCGACGATGGGACCGTAAATTCCGGAGCATCGTTGACCGGGCGGATGATGATCGAGAAGGTCGCATTGGGTCCAATGTTGTCATTGGGGAATGGACCTGGTCGACCGTTGTCGACCAAGTTGACGATGATCACGGCCGTTCCGTTTTGGTTCGGTGCGGTCACGAAGGTCAAATCGCCCGTTGGAGAAATGCTCGGTTGGGTGCTGAAGAGTCCGGTGTTGGAGTTGAACGTAACGTTGAACGTCAGCGTCTGGGATGCTTCATCGATCGCCGTTGCCGGGCCAGGTCGAACGTTGGTTGCAAACCCTACCACTCGGGTCGGTGTAACTCCGGTGATCGACTCGTTGTCCTCGAGGATCGAGACCAGAGTCGTTGGGATCGTGTACTGAGGTTCGTCGTTGATATCCGCCACGTTAAGGGTAAGGATCTTTTCCGTGCTTTCGGATGGCACACCATTGTCGGTGGCAATCAAACGGATTCGAGTGTCCTTGAACAAGCTGTTGACATCGGGAGCCAGTTGGAACGTCAAATCACCGGTACCGGTAACCAGCGGTTGGACCGTAAATGCGGTCGGATCGACGGCGACGGCGATGATATTCGTCGTCTGATTCGATTCGTCCGTAGCGGTCAATGGGCCTGGGCCAAGGTTGGTGATGAATCCTGGGAGGGTCAAGAACCCGTCGTCTTCCCGCATGTTGAACGAGTTGAACGCCATGTCGAAGATCGGTGGATCGTTGATCTCTCTGACTCGGATAGTGAAGGTCTGAGTCGTCGAGCGATTGACGTTTGGCGCGGTGTTCGAACCGTTGTCAAACAAGCTTACTCGAACCAAGATGGGCCCGGAGTTGAGGATGTTCACATCGGGAGCTAGGTCGTAGGTCAGGACTCCGGTTGGGGAGATGCTTGGTTGACCTGCAACACCGTTGAACTTCGATGGATCCACAGCTTGGACATCGAAGGTCAAGACTTGAGCAGGTACGCCGCTCACTTGACCAAGTTCATCGATCGCTGTGAGTGGGCCAGCCAAGATGTTCGTTACGAAATTGTTGACCGGTGACACCTCGAGGTCTTCATCGATACTGATAATCGGATTTGGTATCGTAAAGAGCGGAGCATCGTTCACTGGGTTGACGTTCAGGGTGACGGTGATCTCGGCCGAGGAATTGACATCGGGGATACCGGGGCGAGAACCGGGAGCAGGACCGTTATCGACGGCTCTGACTCGGATCAAAATCGGACCGGAGTTGACGTTGTTGACATCGGGAGCCAAGTCATAGGTCAGAACTCCAGTTGGGCTAATCGCTGGCTGTCCGGCGGCTCCATTGAAACGGGTTGGATCGACTGCTGTGACCGTGAAGGTAACGGTTTGCGATGCCAATTCGTCAGCGGCGGTAGCAGGACCAGGCAGGATGCCCGTGAGGAAGCCACTCAGTGGGGAATTTTCGAGATCTTCGTCGATCGTGATCGTCGAGTCGGGAACATTGAACTGCGGTGCATCATTGACGTCTTGGACGCTGATGGTGAACGTCTGCGGTGCAGAGCGATGGACATCAGGAACTCCAGGCCGACTGCCGCTTTGAGGACCATTGTCCACGGCGATGACTTCGACGAGGATCGGACCTGAATTCAGAAGGTTCACATCAGGAGCAAGATCATACGAGAGGGTTCCATCAGGAGTGATCTGCGGTTGAACGCTGAATCGGCTCGGGTCGATGGCTCGAACTTCGAAAGTGATGGATTGGCCCGGAGGACCTAGTTCATCCGTTGCCGTTGGTGGACCTGCAACGATGTTGGTAAGGAATCCAGGAAGTGGCGAGTTCTCGAGATCTTCTTGAACCGCAATCGTCGAATTGGGTATCGTAAAGCCAGGGGCATCGTTGACGTCTTGAACAAGGATCGTAAAGAACTGTTCGATCGATCGATTCACGTCCGGGATGCCTGGGCGATCGCCTGCAGCAGGGCCGCTATCAACCGCTACAACGCGGACAATGATTGCTCCGGAGTTGAGAAGGTTCACATCGGGGGCCAAGTCGTAAGTGAGTTGACCGGCGGCATTGATGCGTGGTTGTCCAGCGACTCCATTGAATCGGGTTGGATCCAAAGCGGTGACTTCGAACGAGACGGTTTGTCCAGGCGTTGGCGGATTGAGTCCCAGTTCATCGGTCGCAGTCGGAGGACCAGCGACGATATTGGTTACGAAGCTTGCAACCGGAGTGACCTCGATGTCTTCGAGAATGTTGATTACTGGGTTGGGAATCGTAAACAGCGGTGCGTCGTTAACTTCGACTGGTAGGATCGTGAAGGTCCTGGGCGCCGAACGGTTATCATCGGGTCGACCTGGCCGCGAGCCTGCTGCATTTCCGCTATCGATCGCGATGACTTCGACAAGGATCGGCGAAGAGTTTAGCGCATTGACATCGGTGTTAAGTGTATAGGTCAACGTTCCACTTGCATCGATGGCTGGTTGGCCTGCGGCGGTGAAGCGCGTAGGATCCAAAGCGGTGACTTGGAATCGAACGGTTTGTGCGGGTAGACCATTGACCAAACCTAGTTCATCGTCCGTGGTGGACTTGCCCGGGAATATCAGGTTCAGGAAGCCTGGTGCACTGACCGATGCGTCTTCGAGTGGTGTTTGAGTTGGCCGTGGGATATTAAATAGCGGCGGATCATTCACATCGTTGATGTTGATCGTCAGGGTGCTATAGATCAAGGTCGGAGGGGTATCATCCATCCCTGGTCGTTTGGGTTGTTCATCTCCACCGGCAACACCGGAGTCTTCGATCAAGATCCTAACTAGAACAGGTCCATTGATCAGATTGTTGTAATCGGTCGGTGGAGTGTAGGTGATTCGGTTGTTCACCAAAGTCAAAGATTCGCCAAGTCCTCGATCGACGACGAGTTCAGCATCGACGATTCGGAGGATTTGCCCCGATTCATTGGTATCGTAAATATCGCCATCGGTACCCGTTGGACGATCCGGTTGAGTGCGATCGTTCTCGGTAAAGAGCGATCCGTCCCAAGTGATCGTTTCATCTTCATTGATGGTTGCTACGTCATCGACTGCAACAGGTGCGTCGTTGACTGGGGTGACGGTGATCGTCACTGTGGCAGCCACGTTGCTGGTCATGCGAGGGTCGGTCGCTAGATAAACAAACGTGTCGGTTCCGAAGAAGTCTTGTTTTGGCGTATAGACAAAGGATCCATCGGCAGAGATCGTCAGGTAACCGTGCTGTGGACCACGAACAGGTTGAACGCCGGGTTGCGTTAGATCCGAGTCGAACACGCGAATTGGCTGGGAATCTGCATCCGTATCATTGGTTAGCACACCTGCAGCAGGGACGATCAAAACGTCATCCTCGGCAACGATGAAGCTATCTGAATTGGCTACCGGAGGAGACCCCGCGAGGACTTCGATCAGATGGTCTTCGACTTCGCCACCGATACCAAGCCCGTAGGTAAACAGGCCACCGGTGCTACTGATGCGGAAGCGAGCTGTTGTAAATCCGATCGCTGCACTTGCAGGGGTCGTGACATAGAAGGTGTTGGCTCCTGCAACGACGGACTGCGCGGTAAGGATCTTCTCGCCAGCATCTTCGAAATCGTTGTCTTGGTTCCAATCGATCCAAGCATCGACGAATCCGCTTGCTGAAGCCGTGAGAGTCACAGGTGTCGAGAGGGAGTTGGCGTTAAACCAGCTACCGAATTGAACGCCGTCTTCATCGTCGGCCGAAACCGTCAGTGCATTGTTCGAAACGGTCACTGCGGGCAGTTTAAGTTTCGAATCGCTAATGGCTTTGTTGATAGCCGCAGCCAGTGCGGTTGCAAAGCTATTTGGAGTGACTGTCGATAGATCTACCGATACAGCGACACTTCCTACAGCCAGAACTGTCGGAGTTGCCAATGGATTGGTATCGATGACTTGGAAGCCTACACTATTTCCGAAGCCGTCGGTCAGGAACATGGTGTTACCGGCAGCAAGTCCGATTAGGTTCGAGTTTACGACAACTTCATTGGTGCCCGACTGGAGTCGAGCTACAGCACCAATGGCGTTGGACACATCGAAACGATGTCCGTTTGTACCACCCAGTGACAGGATATTTCCAGTGGCACTTGAGTGGATGCCGGTGATGCTGCCATCGAGGATCGAAGCAAGAACGACGGCTTGCAATCGCGAAGCGACATCGCTTGCGGTCACAGCACCGCTGAGGTTGACCGCAAGAGCACCAGGAATGACAGTAGCACCGCCGTCTGTGAACTCATAGGTAACCGACTTGGCAACCGTGTCGGAGATCGTGATCGACTTACCGATCATAGTTCCATCGAATGGAGCCAGCAACAAGCGAGCTGGACCCTTGGTCGATACACTAAGGAAGTTTGCAAGTGTTCCGAAGTCGATGGACGAATCGAAGTCATCTGCATCAGCAGCGGCAGATGGTTGGCCATCTGTTTCGCCGTCGGCATAGTTACCTAGAACGAGCAAGGTTGCATCGTCGGGATATAGACCGTGGCGAACTCCATTGTCTGCAAGAAGTGTGCTGCTATTGGATCCTGTTCCGATCCTTTGGACTGCATCGCCGTAGTCGACGGAGACCTCGGGCATCAGGATAGTAAACTGGGTGAGCGAATTGGCTCGGTTGGCTTGCAGGTTATTTCCAGCAAGGTCTTGGATCGCAGGAATGCTTAGTGAAGCAGCCATACCTGAAATCGAATTGACACCTTCGACGAATATCAAGCCATTAGCAAGCGAGTAGGCTTTCACCCCCGAGCCAACTTGATTGAGGGCTTGGGTAAGTGCCGTGGACATAGCGATGGCATCAAAGCCTGCTACGGGGAGGAACTTCACGGGGATCGCACCGGCGGTGACACCTGGTCGTCCGGAGAGGACCAACGAAGAGTTTGTCACATTCAACGTATCGCCGACATTACCACCGACGACGACGCGTCCGCCAGGAATAGCTTGGACAGGCCAGCCGTTTTGACGGATCAGTGGGTTGACCACCGCAGCGATCTTGGCTGCTAGTTGATCTGGGGTATCGGAGGCAAGATAGGTGATGACCTTCGTGGCGAAGGTTGTTTGCGTATTGCCTGCGAGGTTGAATTCGAAGGTGATCGTTTCGCCGCCGGCTGGGGTGTAAGTAAAGGTTTGGCCATCTGCCACACCTGCGGTTGGAACCGTCAGGATAAATCCGCTGTCGAGTTCCAACGAACGCGTTCCACCGCTTGCAAGGGCCACGGTGAAGCGATCCCCATCGATACGGTTGGCCGCGTCATCTGGAGCGATCACTCGCAAGGTTGGTTTGTTGATCAGCGTCAATTCATAGACGCTGTCTTGTCGCCAGAAGCCTGCAAGAGGAGTTAGGCGAATCGTACGGCTGTTGAAGCTATAGCCGAAAACGTAGTCAACGCCCGGGCTGAGCATACGTCCGTTCTCGGTCAGAACGACATTGTCTTGGGTGATCGTCTCCGGATCTGGTCCGGTGCCTTGGCGTTCATCGATAAGGATTTCGAAGTAATCGATGTTACCGGTCCTGAGTTGGACGTATGTGTTGGACCCATCGCGATCGACTTGAGCGGCGTCATTATCGAGTGGACGCTGGAGGATTGCCAGTGGTCCATCGAGATCGACGCGGTCAAGTGCACCACGGTCGGCAAACACGTTCGACCCTAGACCACCTGGGGTACTGACCGATGGATCATCGCTACGAAGCAATCCATAGGCATCGAACTCTGGAGCGATGATCGGGCTTGTTGGCAGTCCGACAGCAGAACGAACCTGGTCGAGCAGGTTTCGGTCTTCAAGCGAGGCGATCGATGAGTCGATGGCTTGCGAAAGGGCTCGGAGGTAGAACCTGTCTCGAGTCGGATCGGTAAAGAGTGGCTGACTTGGGGTCAGGAAGATTGGGAAGGACTGATTGGTTCCGGGTGTGAGATTCGTCACGTTGCCTTGATAAAGATTTGCACCGACAACAACTGAATTTTGAACTGTTGGATCGACGTTAATGCCTGTCGCAAGGTTCGCAAGAATGTTGCTGAGGATGGTCGGACTGGTGTTGGCTTCGACGAGGATACCCGACTGACCTGCACCGGTGTTGCGTCCATAGATCGTGTTGTTAACGATTCGAGTGACGCTTGTGGGAGCAAGAGCGAGGTTCCCGACAGCCGAGTCTCCGCCGACACGAATACCACCGCTGGAGTTACCAGCCAGGATGTTATTGACGATCACCGCTCCAGGAGCCAAGCGGCTGTTGTTCAGGGTGATCATGTTGCGAACCGAGCCTGGGTAGGGTCGGGTGCCGGCCTCTGTAGACATTGGGACTTGGCGAGTCGCAAAAGGTTGAGTCGAGATCTGATCCATGTTGATGAATCGATCCGAGAGATCCCGAGGAGCGGGGATCAGGTTAATACCGTAGTTCGAGGATTGGGTTACTGCGACTCCGGAGATGATCAATTGACCTTGGTCGCGGAAGATGTTCGCATCACCGGCATCTTCGCCCCACTGGGTGTCCTGCCCGTACTTGATGGTGTTGAATCCAAGCGGAACAAGATTGCCCAAGGCATCGGTTACCAGGACAGGATTGCCGTTGGAATCATTGAATCTGAACGCCGAGTTTGCGAATAGATCCGAGGCAGCTTCGCCGTTGAACTGGATTGTCGAAGCATGAGCAGCGTCGTACAAAACGGTTCCGAACATATCGCCGTTGTTTTCGACCGTTAGGCCCAAAACAGCACGAACGGCCGCATCGTTGATGGCATTTCTTACAGCCAATGCGATTTGATTGTCCGAAGCGTTTGGTGCAAGCGGGATTCGGATTCGACCGGGAATAATCGGTCGGTAAGCCGGATCGTTGGTGTTGGCAGTGGTAAAGACGTTGAACTCGAAGGTTACGACGTTTACACCGTTGCTAACCGTAAAGTTGTAGCCATCACCGATTCGTCCAGCTAGACCGGTCGTATCGATCGCTAGGGCTCTTAGCAAGCGATCGTTGGTATCGAAGGTTCGACCCTTGGGTCCGACGAAAGGTACTGGCGCGATCGATAAAGCTTGGCCTTCGGTCTTGCCATAATCGGGAGCGGTGCGCATTTCCAATTGGTAAGCACCGGTTTCAAGTTCAGGTGCACCGGCTCCATTGGGTCCTCCAAAGAGTTCGTATTGGAATGTCGGCGAAAATACAGGTTGTAGCGATTGTCCGTTGGAAACCATTTCACCACGTTCGGCGAAGCTCACGACGATATCGTCAATCGTCACACTCATGGGCGCGTTGGGCGATCCTTGGATCGTTCCGTTGTTAAGTGCCCGCCGAGCGGCTTGTGTCAATGGGAAGTTCGTATCGGCTGGGCCGAAGTTATCACCAACACGTCCACCTCCGCTGTAACGCAAAACGCCTGGGTTGTTAACTCGCCAAGCTGCGGATCCGTAGATCAAAATCGTGTCGTTGTAGTATCGCCAAACTTCGGTGTTGTTTTCTTGGCCCGCGACATTGAATGAACCTGCAAGCGATGTGCGGATTTCATCGCGTACATTGCGTTGCCGGCTCGATAGGGCTCCTACGGCATCGATGTCTGCACCGACGGAGTTGCCAGCGTTTGGACCTTGGTTTGGATCATCGGTCAGTCTCACATAGCGAAGCAGGCTGTCGGTTCCGAAACCGAAAGCATCTAAATCGACGTAACGATTGGCTCCTGAGATCGTTCCTACGGGAGTGAAGGTGACTCCATCATAGCTGACTTCGACGTTGACGTTTTCGGACGTGCCGACTTCGTACACGGCAAGATCGGGCAGATCATCGCCCGAGCCAGTTAGGTAGTTGTCGGCGAATTGGACGACCATTGAACCTCCGCGGCCCAGCGATACGACTCCTTGGCCCGCAGCGGTTGGCTCACCAAAACCGACGTAATCTGGGCGACCCAAAGCGGCCGTTGGATCTTGCAAACCAGCTATCGGAGCGGCACCACCAGCATTGGGGTTGTACCTGTTAAGTGGAGCAAGATCTGCAAAAGCGATCAGACCATCGAGGTACAAATCACCTTGGGCAACGATTGGCGTTTGAGCCGTTTGCGTTGCAGGCAGTGTGTTGTCTACAGAAACACGGGTATTCCCTGCAGCCACACCTGGCTTGCCAGTGATGATTGCATCGTCTGGCCCTATCATATCGTAATCGGTCGGCAGAACCGAATCGGGTAGTGGCGAACCATTCCTGTGGGTCACATTCAAGATGTTCGGCGAAGCCGTACTTGTCAGGACTCGATAGCCGTTGGCTGTTAGTACCGTGTTGATCGCATTGGCGATCGTATCTGGACTATCTGTTGCAGTGAATGGAATTTGGTTCGGACCCGCAGCGGCTGCAAACGTGTATATGTCCGTACCGATCTTGAGCTGATCGCCGTTTTTGAAACTGCTACCGCTTGGAATGTTGAGCACTAGACCAAGATCGAATTCGAAGGTGACGGCCCCGGTAGGAGCCGTTATCCGGAAGGTAGATCCATCGGCGATTCGCTCTCCGGGAATTGCCGAGAGTTCATAGCCACCGCGCGTTGGATCGTTGGTTCGGAAATCACCACCGGAATTGAATTCGAAACGGATCTTCACATCGCGCTTACCGGCCAAAGGTCCGAGGTTGACTCGGGCTTGACGCCAGCCTTGGTTATCGAAGGCCGAGGAGGTGATGAAACTCCTGCCGAAGGCATCTTGGTTGCCGTTGCGTGGGACATCGTATTCACTGTAGGGTGGGAAAGGTACACCTTCGGCGTAGGATTGATCGACGTATCCAGCCGAGTTGTTGGTTGTAAGGAGCACCCACTGTCCATCTTCACCGGCACCGTAGACACGGAATGAATCCATGAAGGCTTGGCCTGCACCATCGCCGAAGATGTTGCCATCGTTGTTGGCAGTTGCATTTTCAGTACGGACATTGTAATTGAAGTACATGACGGGCTGATCGCTGGAGGAATAGCGAGTCAGATCGATCATAGTGCTTTCGAAGGCACCCCAAGCACCACCGGGCATCGCGTAGGTGTTAGCGGTGTTGGCAAAGTTGTCGACGCCAAGGATGTTTCCTGGGTTGCTGAATGCAAACCGCATGGTGTTGTTGGGGCCAGTTTGCGAATCGCCCGAGTTGTTGAAAGTTCGACTACGACCGTGCCCGGCAGCTTGCGAGTCCGGATCGGAGTTCGAGAGGCCCCAAAGATTCACATCGAGAGAGGTAAAATCGATACCTGCAATCGCCGCTGTTCCTAGGGTGATCGAAGATCTTCCTTGTGGGAAAATCGGTTGGAATACGCCCGTAGTGTTGAAGGCATAGAGCGTTCCGGTTGTTGATAGACCGAAGAGGATATCGGCAAATCGACCATTTTCGACATTAGCAGGTCCACGGCTCAATCCGGTAAAATTGATCGGATTTCCGGTCGTTGGATCGTTCAGGACTAGGCGCGAAGGAATGCTCGGAATCCCTACAAGTGTAGGAGTTACCAATTCACCTTGGTCTGACACGCCGTAGACAGTGTCACCGATGGTTGTCAAACCGTTGACTGTTCCCGTAGCGAGCAAGAAGTACCCAGCTTCCTGGATGTTCGTGCCAGCGGTGGTGCCCATGTTATAGACGCCATTGAGATAATCATCCGTAGTGCGAGTGGGTTGACCGAGCCAGTTTTGAGCGACGCCTGTATCAGGATTCAACTGATAAATGATGTTCTTTGTTCGCGGTTGCGCCGCGATGGGTGTTTCGTTGAACGATCCCGTGAGACGACGACTCGCTACACCGATAAAGTTGCTACGACCCGAGGCTCCGATACTCGTGTAACTCAGGCCTGTAAAAACCATACCGTCACCGATCGGATTGCCGCCTCCATCTTGAGATTGGCGGATCACTAGATTGCCGTTGGCATCGACATACCTACCCCAAGTGATGATTCCCGAACCGTTGATTCCGGGGATAACTTGGCCGGTATCTCCGATATCGATACCGAAGAATTGACCTGCATTGGTATCTGTAATAGGTCCAGGGTCTTGTACGCGGAAGCCCATCGCGGTTCCGGCAGGGGACACTGCGATATCCCGAGTGACAAATCCATTTTGGAAGACAGATTCGCTGACCCCGTCTCGGCTCATATTGGCTTCAACGACACCGGTCATCGGATTGAGGAATGAGACCTTCCCGACTTGGTTTTCCTCCCTGGCTGCAAACAGGGTTACGTCTGCCAGCGTGAATGGAACTTGGCCACCTGCGAAAATCGTGGGTGCTCCGTCGGCGGTCGTCAGTGGCGGTTGTTGCTCGAATCGGTCTTCGCCCAGTCGAGCCACCGAGTCGAGTGGTTCGAGTCGGATTTCTGCGGCACCAGGTATTCCGCCAATATCCGACTGAGTGAATTGAGTCAGTCCAAAATACATCACTGACTTGTTAGTCACCGCGACCGAATAGTCACCCGGTGGCAATTCGATCGGTCCGATGTATGCATCGCGCTTTCCGAGCGAACCTCGGGTCAGATCCGTTTGATCCGTTCCCTTGAGTATGGCTGGTTGGTCGTCTTGGATGTTCGAGTCATCGGCTGTTAGGACAAGTGTAAGATTACCGCCGGCATTGCGTCGGAAGACCCATAGTTGGGTATTGGCACGTCCTACACCGTCGGCGTAATCGATATCAAAAATCAGAGAACCGTGGGCATCGACACGCAGAGCAGTATTGGGTGTGTTGGCCGGCAATTGCTGAATGGAGTCTTCATCGCGACCGACCGAGAAGTTGAACCAATCGACATCGGCAGGAGTTGATAGATTTCCAGCAATCGAAACACCGGCTCGATCATTGACCATCACGTTCCCAACATCAATCGCAGTCGACGATGCGCTGCCGCCATCAACGATCGGTTCGGCATACTCACCGATAAGCGGAGAGTGCATGGTATTGCCGAAGATTTCAATGCCATTGGTAGCGAAGCGCAAGTCGGCATAACGTACCGTCGAGCCGGCGATTTCTTGTCGCTCTTGGAGGCGAACGTGGAGTTTGTAAGCACCGGTGGTGATGCCTGTTGTTGTATCGTATGGATCGGTAACAACTCCGGGTTGTTTGTTGCTGGATCGAACGCGGATGTAATAGAGGTTCGATGTGCCGGCTACACCTGGTAGTACTACGCGCAAACCTGCATCGCGAGGGTTGGTCGCTTGGAAATCGACGTTCGAGCCTGCTGCTAAGGAATTCTCGATGGACGTCGAGATTTGATCCATCGGGAAGGCTTTGATCGCCGGCGAATAAGCTGGGTTCTCGAGCGATTGATCCGCCAGAGATTCGGTTAGCGAATCATCGCTAATTGCCATAATCTGACCGCTCTCATCGATGAGTTCAACGATCGAATCAAGCGATCCGGAGGTTTGATCGATATCGAGCCAAACGGTCGAGCCGGCAACGCCTGAAAATCGGTAAACGTCCATGTCCTTGGGCGAAGCAATCGCGCCAGTGAGAGTTACACCGAGTCGCAGGTTCTCGTCACCGAGTTTCAAATTGCCAGCGAGTTTACCGATATCCTCGGCTTTGAATGGATTGTCATTGCTTCCGCTTGATGCAATCTTGTCGGATTCCTTTTCATAGGTCATCTCGACATTGCGATCATTGCTAAATGGCGTGAAGCGAACGCTGCGCCAGTTGCCTGGTTGTGGGGTGCTCGCTGACCCATCGTTGTTGGTATCTCGAAGCGATGCACCTTCGTCATCGAATCCAGCACCGATCGAATCATCTGCAAGAGAAGTGATCACTACGGGGAAGCCTTGGGAGCCGAGTATTTGAACAGTTCCACCGATGCGATCCTTGATATCCAAGGGGCGTCCTGCAGCGGTAATACCGGCGCTGTTGCTGGCCTTAACCACAAGGCTCGAATCGACCTTGCTGGTTAAGCGAAGACCACCGTAAGTATGGAAATCGGGAACGATGATTTCGCTCTGAAGGATGTGTACGATATCGGTGTCATCCCAGACCGATTCGCTCACGAGCGTGCCACCTCGGACTCGCATGCCGTTGAGGCCGTTACCACCGAGGCGATTATTAAATACAAGCGGCCCGTAGTTGCCGATACCAAGGTTCGTTTCGCGTTGGTTGAAGCCTGTGGCGCGACCGAAATCCCGCTGGCTCTTGGCGTTGAGACTGGTGTGATCGACGCTGATTGCCGCAGTATCACTGGCCGAATTATCTCGGATGATGTTATTGATGATGACCGGCTGGCTCGAAAGAACGAAGATTACCGACCCATCGTTGTTCCCTTTGGCATCGCGATTGGTGGTACTGGCATTGGTTCGTCCCGATGCATTGCTCTCAATCAACGAGTTTGCAATCCGAGCCGTGGCTTGGTGGATTTCGATTGCATTGAATGATGCAAATCCACCTGGGATGCGCGATTCACCACCGCCAAAAGTCACTACGGCATTGTCAATGCTCAGTTCGCTCATATGTCGAGCTAGGATTCCAGACCAGTCCCCTGCACGTCCGATGGTTGCAGATCCATCGTTGTTGGTATCAAACGTACCGCCAGCACCGTATCGGTCATCGAGCCTAGAAGTGAAAATCACCGGCTTGGACTGAGTGCCTTCGGCAATAAATGTTGCTCCATGGCTGACTTCAATACGAGTCCCCTTCAATTTAGCAACGATTCCTGGATCGATTACAAGCGAGCTGTCTTGGCGAGATCGATTCAACTCTGTCATCTTGAGCGTTTGAATCGCCCCGTTGAGGGTGATGTTGTTATCGACGAAGACCGTATCGTCCTTGTTGAGGATACCTGCAAGTTGGTAGGCACCGGTGTTGTTGACACGACGATAAACGCGTCTCGAAACGTAGTCACCAATAGCCGCAGGGATGTTACTTAGTCGGACAGATTGGCTGGCCTGAACGACGATGTCTTTTCCGACACTCGGCAGGCTCTCTTGACCGAATCGATCCATGTAGGTGACGATGTACTCAAGGGCCGAAGCGTTTACGAAACCGCTACCGGAAGTCGGCGCGACGTTCGTAAGGAGCATCAGCGAAGTATTCGGTCCTGCGATCTCATTGACCGCACCCCCTGGCGTGCCAGCAATCACCAGGTTTTCGCCGAATACCAAGGTGATTTCGGAGTCATCAATCCGAGCATGAGTCGTCAGGGATTTGGTCGGTTGACCAGGCTGTGTTTCGACGCGTACAAATAGACCATTAATCGTGTTATTGCGAATATCGTTATTGTAAATGACCGGACCGACGCGACGGTAATCTGGAACGAATGCTCCCGCATTTTGATAACGTGGTTCGGTAAAGAGAGTCTCTTCGAAGCTGTTTGGATCGGCGCTGATGGCCGAGTCGGCACTCCGCGTAATCGAGTTACCCAAGATCAATGGGCGGGCTTCTCCAAGCTCGATCGGACTGGTGACTTTGGCCTGGGCTCCAGAGCCGACCAAACCACCACCGAAGGTCATGCGAGCATTGGAAATCGTGTTGAGGAATATGCCTTCACGTTCACGATCGAAGCGGCCTTGGGATCGATCCACATCGTTGCGGATTTCCACGCCACCCCAATCCCCAGCTTTCGGAGTCGTTTCGAGTGGGTTGGTATCGGTGCCCAACGACTGATCGGTGTAGGAGGTGAAGTAGACGGGCAGTGTCGGTGTTCCAAGAACTTGAATCGCTGCTCCGGATCGATCGATCACGCCATCGCTTCCGACCATGATTCGAGAGTTGCCAAGTTTAAGGATTGCCCCGGCATCGATCATCAGGGTCACACCCTTCGGAACTTCGAGTCGATCACCGTCGGAGAGTGTCGAACCGAAGGCACCTCGGCCGATTTCGTAAGCAAGAACGCTCGTGAGAGAAGGAAGCGGATTGGCTTCGTTTAGTCCGGCTAGTCGAATGATGTCTCCGGGTTGGGCAACGCTGACGGCAGCCGAGATCGTATTGAAGGGGTTGGCAAGAGTCCCGGTTCTTGTCAGCCCTGTGTATGCTTTATCGACAACCAATGTCCGAGGTGAACTTGCTGCCGTTCCATAAGCTCCAGAGGTACGGAACCAGAAGTTAAAATCGCCGCCTGCGATGCCATCGCCATCGCCGTCGAGTGCCGAACCGACGGCAGTCGACGTAAAGCTCTGTTCGCTAATGCTGCCCGAATTGGTGCTCTTGAAATCGAAACGAAGTTGATAACGGCCTTGGCTCGTCGCACCACTACCGGTATCGAGGACTTTAGGATCGTTGTCTTCGTTTCCTTTGCCGGTGACGGCAACAAAATATTCGCCAGCCGAGAGGGGCACATCGATCAGCGAGTCTTGGCTGATGTAGTTGTTGTTGACCGAAACGATTGACAATGCACCAGTGACTTGATCGCGCTTCAAAAGCGTAAGGTGCGTATCGAGATTGCTGGAATCGTTAAGTCTTTCAGCGATGGTCTCTAAGCGGACTTGACCGGTGGTCGTCAATTCGAATCGGTAAAGATCGACATCTCGGTTATCGGGTCTGAAAGCATGCTGACCATGGATTTGATCGATAATACCTGGGAAGATCTGTTCGAGTGGATTGGCATTGGAGTTCAATCGCGTGCCGACAACGGCTCCATTGCTATTGGTTGTTCCGCCGTTGCTGTCGCTACCCATGATCGTTCCGGCTGGAAGATCATAGGTATGATCGAGCCCGAGCATGTGGCCTATCTCATGCATTGCGGTGGTGAAGAAACTAAACGGTCCGGCCTGGGCAGCGGGGGTGTCTGGAACGACTTCCCCACCAAGTGGTTTTTGGGAAACCCCGAAACCAAACGCGTTGTCCCATGGTTCGGAACCGTCCATGATGACCATGTCCCAAGATGTGTTCGGGTCATCTGGATCGGTCGTGGTTCCGGCTACACCGAGCAAATCCCCAGGCCCGCTTATGGTGCTGTTGATCGGGATCATGTCGCCAACGATGACACTTAGGAATCCCCGGGTGTCTCGGGATGTCGAGAGGACATCTTGGAGAATCAGGACCGGGTCGATCGTTATGGCAGAGTTGGGGATCAAACCCAGATTGATACTGCCATTTCCGGTATCGGTCGCGATGAGTCCAAGTCTAGGAAAGTTGTTGATGGCCGTGATCGTATCAGCGATCACGTCTGCTTGGGTCTGTGCAGCGGTAAATGGAATCGTTTGGCTTCCGAAGATCGTCGATCCGCTACCGTCGCCATCGAACTCAAATACCGCAGTGATGCCGTTGTTGGTCAGGGTAAAAAAGGTGTTATCGATCAGGGATTGGCCACCGTCTTGGGGAATCTGCAAGTGCAAATATCCGATGGGCCCTGCGTATTCACGGAAGTCGACACCAAGGTATCGAGAATAGAATCCAAAGACTTCTCGGATGCGTTGTTTTTGCTCGGTGGAAACCGATGTGAAGAGTCGTCTGCCTGAGGAGTCCACACCGTAGGCTTGGTTCTCCATGAAGTTGTATCGGATACTTTGAATTTCGGCGTTTGCATCAGGTGCAAAGTTGGGTGGCCCCCAGATTACATCCGGTGTTCTGAGCGAACGATCTTCTTGAATATCCCGGTGGCCGGGTTCTTGGCTACTTCCTGGGAAATCCAGCTGGAGTGGGTTCGATACGGTGCGAATCTCTTGTTCAAACACGGACGAGAAGTTTGCGGAGATTGGCAAACCAGAGTTGATATCAAAGGCACCAGTTAGATAGCCTTGCGGATCGGTTGCTGGAGTCACCAACGGTACCGTTGTAGGATTGATCACCGAAGAAATTGGCGAATCGGATCCGACTCGCAGACGGTAGGTTCCACTTCCAGCCAGTGCATTGATCGGACCGGCGAATTGCAGCGAAGCCATCCTGATGGCAGGATCAAAGGTAACCTTGATGGGGTTGAAAACTTGATCATCAAACGGACTGACCGAATCGCCCGTCGCGATGAGGTTATAGAAACGAGGATCGACGACCGTCGGATCGGCATTTGGAGCTAGATCGCCTGTGGAAATCTTTCGATCGTAAAGTTCGCCGTCGTTGAAGTACACTCGGATCGTGTCGAGGTCTTGGGAGAGCGTACCGTCGAGTGCACGGTTGATCGGTTGCGGAACGATCGCCGTGATCTTGGTTCCAAGTTCGAGGTTGAATACGTAACTGTCACGATCGGTGCCACTTTTGCGGGGCTTGAGCGGATCGTTGACCACGTTTCGGACGGCGTTGATACCCTGGGCAGGTAGATCGACCCCAAAGACTTCGACGTTGTAGAGGTCATCCGGAAGCGGTTGTGAGAACCTTGCGACGACAACACGGCGGTTGGCTGCATCGGCAAAGTCCAAGTACTCAGGTGTCACGATGATATCGGTCGAAACTCCTCCGGCACCGAAAACACCATCACCACCGGATCGAGTCAGCCGAATACCATTTCGAAGCGTCGATGGACGGACATCATCGCCACCTGCAAAACGGAAAATGAGTTCTCGTGGAGACTCATTGAGGGTGTTGGATCTGGTCGTCGAGAGGATCTCGCCGGTGTTGGGGGCAACCGAGAGCAACCGGAAGTCGAGGTCGAGAATATCACCCGCCATCACTTCGCGGCGCTCGAGGTTCTCGCAAAGAATATTGCGAAAGCCCCTGCGTCGTTCTTGTTGTTTGGAACGATTGCTGTTTGCAGATCTGGATGCGTCAATTCCCATTTGAACGAACCTTGGAACCGTACGGTACAAAAATGGAAGGTAATGGATGAGTCAGTCAATGGAGCAAGCGGAACCTGGTTTGGAAGGTTCCGCTTACCGATTTTGTGTGTGATTTATTATCCGCCGAACAGGTCTTTGAAGGCCTGATCAAGCGATGAATTGTCCTGGTCTGTTTGGCTTTCGGAAGGTTGATGACTTCCGAGCAAACTGGCTAGGTCGTCAAAGTCGTCTTCCCAGTTGGTGTTGCCAAACATGCTGGCAAGTGGCATCGACGAGGTCTTCGAAGCACTCTGTCGCTTGGACTCCATCATACCAGCCCAGGCGGGCATTGGGTTGGAGGAGCCAAGACCTCGGCCTACTTCTACAACCATCGAATCGAAGGTTGGGGCGGCGTTGATGCCGACCATTTGTTCGCCTTCTCCGCTGCCGCTGCTGGCGTTGATCTTGTCGACGACTGCTAGAACATCCAGCGGGGTAACAAAGTTGTCCCCGTTGACGTCGACGTAATCGGGTGGTCCAGGCAATCCTGCGACCGGGATGCTCGAGCCACGTGAATTGAGCAGATTCACTAGGATCAGCACATCGATCGGGGAGATAAACCCGTCGGCGTTAACATCCCAACGTTGACTTGGGTTTTGATAGGCCGGAGGGGGAGCCCGTCCGATGGTGATCGTGACGGTTGTTTGTGGGCTAGCTGCACCGAAGGCATCGATGGCTCGGTAGGTGAACGTGTCGGTCGTTCCAAACAGAGCCGTTGGGCCTGGGGTGTAGGTGAACGTTCCGTTAGCATTGAGCGTTACGGTACCGCGGGTCGGTTGGGTAACGATCGAAGCGGTCATTGCATCGCCTTCGGGGTCTCGGTCGTTTGCCAAGACACCGTCGTCGAGTGGGGTTGCCGTGAGGATACCCAACGGATCGGTTGTCACCAGCGTGACACCTTCCGGAGTCGCGTAGTTATCCGGTTGGGTCACAGGTGGATCGTTCACTGGGGTGACCGTCAGGACAAACGAATCCGAAACGAACCGACCTGTGGTGTCGGTCGCCACGACGTTGATGAGTGTTTGGCCCGAAGCGTTTGGAACGAGGGTCAACTGCAGTTTGTTGCCTTGGATCGTCACGGTGGCAACGTTGGTGTTGCTACTGGTGGCCGTGAAGGTCAGGAAGTCGTTGTTGATGACATCCGGATCGAAGAAGAACTGCGGGCTTAGGTCAAAGAGCACTGGCAAGGAGTCTTCGGAAACCGTGCGGTCTGGAAGTGGGCTGACCAATCGCGGATCATCATCGACTGGGGTGACGATCAATCGCAGGGTATTGGTCGTCTTGAGTCCAGCCAAGTCCATCGCTTCGACAACGATGGTGGCTTGTCCGTTTTGATCGGGCTTGGGCCTTACGAACATCTTGCCGCCGGCAAAGCTCGGTTCAACCAGGCCAGGATTGGAATTGCTTGCGACTCGGTAGGTCAGTACATCGCCGTTGGTTGCGATATCCGGATCGCTGAAGAATTCCGAGAGAGTGAATTCTCGCTCGAGAGAATCTTCTTCGACCGTCACGGTTCCAAACGGCTTGAGGACGAATGGGGGATCGTTGACCGGATCGACGATCACGGTAACCGTACCGCGACTGGTTTGTGGATCTGGTTGCCCGTTGCTCAGTCCGTCGTCAGTCACCAGGTAAACGAATGTATCGGTGCCGTTGAAGTGAGATGGCGGATAATAAACCACACGATCCCCGAGGACTTCGACGAGACCACCTCGGGCCGTCGGGTTGATCACACCGCTGAAATTCAAGGTTTGAATCAACTGTTCGTCGGCAGGCCCAACGGTATCACCGGCGATCAGGTCATTGATCAGGATACTTACTGGAATGTCCTCGTCGGTTTGCAATGTCTTGTTGACCGTGATCGGAGGATCGTTCTTGTCGAGAACCGTCACAAAGATTGTTCCGACGGCCGTCAATGGATCAGCAAGATTGCCGGTGATACCGTTGTCGATGATTGTGTAGGTGAACGAGTCGTTTCCTACGAAGTTCGTCAGTGGAATGTAGGTGATCACACCGCCGACGAATCGAACGCTACCACCTCGTGCCGACAGGGCATCGACAGCGACAATGTTGAGTGTTTGATCGCTTTCGTTTGCTGGCCCGGGAACCGAAGCAGCAAGGACGACCGAACCTGGAATATCCAGTTGTCGATCTTCGTCGATCGTGTAGGTCAGATTACCGGCAATCGGTGGATCGTTGACTGGTCGTACGTTGATCACCGCAGTGGCGGGTGCCAGAGCGTCCAGCACTCCATCGGTGACGATGTAGACGAACGAATCGGTGCCAAAGTAATCGTCGTTGGGGATGTAATCGAACGTTCCGTCGGAGCGGAATGTAAAGACCTTGAAGTTCGACGGTGGGGTGATCAAGCGTGCCGAAAGGGGCTTACGATCCGGATTGATATCGTTTGCCAGCACCCCGTTGTTGCCTGGGAAACCATCATTGTCGAACGGATCGTTGGTGATCAGACCACCGAATTGATCTTCGTTCATCGTGTAGGTGTCATTGACACCCACAGGCGGAGTACCCGGGATGATGTTGACGCGATAATCTTCGACTTCACCATCGAGAGCCAATCCGGTCGGGGTTAGCGATCCGGCGGTTGAAGCTCGGAAGCGAGCGAACGAAGAGGTGGCCACGGTCACATTGGGTGCCGTTGCTGGGACTCGAACCTTGAGGGTTTGCGTCAGGTTGCCTAAGCTGAAGACAACGTTGTCGAAAACGTTTTCGCCTGGATCGGCCCAGTCGCCGTCAAAGTTAAAGTCGATCCAGCCGTTGAGCACACCGGGAGCTGACATGGTAACGGTCAGGTCGGTATCGACGTTCTTGTTGAACATCGGTGCTTGGTTTCCGGTGAAGATGTTGGTTTGGAAACGGAACGAGATACCATCATCGTTTTCGTCGCCGTCGCCCAGAGGTTGCGGTTTGCCTTCGATCTCTGGAGTCACACCGCTTCCGAGCACCAAGGCCGAATCGCTAACGACGTGCCTTGCACCATCATTGGTCTTGAGCGTTGGGTATCGAGATTGGGTGGTGGTGAATGGATCGGGAGCATCGCCGTAATCGAGTTCGACTCCGGGCATAATGATCGTGAACTTGGTCTCGTTGTCGATCCGATTGCTCGACAGGAAGTTGCCTGCATTGTCTTGGACACCTCGCAGGAAGAAGCTGCTAAGTTCAGGACTGATGCTAACGGCATTCTCGACAAAGAGTGTGCTTCCGCCTCGGACCTTAGCCACCAGCGAAGTTCCGCCGGTTGCCGATAGGCCGTTGATGGCGCGGATGATCGCATCCCGCATGTTGATCGAGGTGAACGATGGGTCTTGGACAAACAAGACGGGGATCGCTCCACCGGGGACACCAGTACGACGCAGCGATGGAGCGTTGTCGACATTGGTAAGGTATCTTGCCGTATCGAACAGCTCGAGTCCTCGGCTGGTGATTTGCGAATCGAGGTTCAAGATCGACGACTTGATCGTCGCTTGCATCGCCTCATAAACGCGTTGAACGGAGTCTTGGTTGGTATATCGAATTGGAACTCGAGCCGGATCGCGACCGTTGGCAACACTGATGTTTTCGAATTCGAAAGTTACGGTGTTGGTGCCATCGGTGATGCTGAAGTAATCACCGTCTTGGGCATTGCCGCGAGCGGTTGTCAAATTGCTGTCAAGAACGTTGACTGCCGAGTTCGGTAGCAAGCCGATATCGACGCGACCGTTTCCTGCATCGCGAGCAACCACACCCAAGCCTGGGAAGGAGTTGATCGCAGCGATCATGGCGTTGACCACATCATTTTGTGTGGAGGTACCGCTGAATCGGATGGTTCGGCTACCTGGGATGGTCGAACCGCTGAAGTTCCCATCGAATTCGAAGATCGCCGTGAGGTTTCGATTCGTGATAGTAAACGAGGTGTTGTCGGTCAAGTCTGGACCGCCGCGAGCGGGGACTTGCAAGAGCAAGGTGCCGAAGATCTCGAGGGTCGTACGGCCTTGCACTCCTGGTCGACCGAAGAGTCCGACGGTCGGAGCGTTGGCCACCGAGATCGAGTACTCGGAAGATCCACCGATAATCACGTTTCCGTTTCCGACGTGTTGCGGAGAGAGTCCAAGTCCAGCAGCAGCGATGGCCGCCGCGAGTGCTCCACCGATTTGGGACTGAGTATCGGTCGGACTAAACACCACTGGGATATTTCCAGCGGCAACATTCGCATCGGTCGTGAACTCAAAGGTTTGCGTGACCACCGACCCAGCGACATTTCGCGAGATCGTTATCGTGTTGCCGTCTTGGATCGTTCTTGCGACACCGACGATATTCAATTCCGTGCTGACCACGTCGACTCGGCCTGCAGCCGGTAGCGACAGATGGATGACGTTGTTGTTGACCACCGAAGAGTTCAGTGCAAGCGTCGATCCAGCGATAGCGCGTTGGGTTGCCAGGGCCACATCTCGATCGCTATTGGCTTGGGAGATGTCGATTGAGACATTCCCAGGTTGAGTCGTTCCATCGGAATCGTACTCGAAGACCACGGCGACTCGACCGTCGGTAACGCTGAAGGTTTGACCGTCGGTGATTCCACCAGGTCGGGTGCCCAACGATGGGACTAGCAAGCCGATGGTGGAATTGGGTTGCTGGATCGAGGGAGCCGATTCGGTATCGATGGTTGTACCGATCGGAGCACCGATGAAAATGTTTCCATCGCTTGTTAGGCTGGCGGTTATACCAGGAATCGATGGGTTATTGATTGCGGCAACCAAGGCAGCGACGACTTGCTGTTTGGTCGAAAGCGAGGTGAACTGCACGACGCGAGCCGATGGATTGATGATGTTCGAGTTGCTATCGAACTCGAACGAATAGGTGGTCGACCCGCTGGTGATCGTGAATCGATCCCCGTCGAGGATTCCACCGGCACCACCGCCTGCGAGGGGCAGGTTGAGTTGGAGGCCTTGGGGAATCTGAATGCGGAAGCCACTTTCGTATTCAAACGTGACATTGCCACCGTTGGAGTCTTTGATGGTGAACGAATCCCCATCGTTGATTTGATCGCCGGCCACAGCATTGACAACAAATCGGTCTTTGTTGTTGATGTTGATGTCGTAAACCTTGTTGTTTCTCCAAACACCCGCCAAAGGCTTAAGGACGATCTCGTTGGTGGTCGTGTTGTAGGAGAAGGCATAATCGATGCCTTCAACCAAGAGACGGCCATTTTCAGTGATCGTTACGACCGAACCTGGGAGACGGTTGCCTCCGGTTCGCCCCACGACTGAATCGTCGTTGATGCCTGTACCGCCACCGATGTTGGCAGTTTCGAAGCCGTCCTTGAGTTGGATACGGAATTCGGGATAGACACCACCGGTGAGTTGAATCACCGACTCGGTCTTGTCGCTATCGACTTGCTGAGCATCGTTGTCGATGGGCACCAAGGACACGGCTGTTGGTCCGATGAAGTCTGCGCGATCGACGGCACCTCGGTCTTTGAAGACGTTCGAGCCTAGACCGCTTGGGGGAGCGACATTCGGATCATCAGCCCGGAAGATCCCGTAGTAATCGCGGTCTGGGGCCAGGATCGGACTCGAGGCGACACCTACGGCGTTCTTGACGGCTCGGAATCCTTCGCGCTCGGGCAAGGAGTTGATCGAGCTATCGATGATTTGCGATCCGCTTCCTGGGAGGAAGTTATTCCCAGGGAAATCAACCAGCAGCCGTTCGTTGTTAGCAGCGATGAAGTTGAAGTCGGTGCTGGTATTGGGAACGTTGGTCGGAACAGCCTCGATGTTGCCCCAAGTGAGGTTGGAATCGGGTTTGGCTGGCTCGACATACTGGTATGTATTTCCACCGACGACAACCGCAGAGGGACGAGCTGCGGCAACATCGCCAACGATGGTATTGGTGAATACAGGTGGTTCCTGAAGGATCGGGCTTTGAACATTGATGAAGGTGTTATTCATCAATGTTGGAGTCGCACCTGCAGAGACATAGATACCACTCTCGGGAATGAGCTGATTGGCATTATTACCGCCGACACGGGCATTGATGCGGCGCGAGACACTCGAAGTGATCGAGTAGGCGTTTCGAATCACAACAAACTTTTCAGTCGTTCCATCACCTTGAGAGGTTCCAAATGGACCAGACATCGTTCGGTCGTGACCAAAACCAAGTCCCATGTGGTTTCCCCCAGGGCCAACACCGACGTCGAATGGAGAACGGTCGTTGGTTCCGTTTGCGGTATAGTTCAGACCGGCTTCGAGTTGTGCACCGCGGATGTTTCCGGAATTGACACCAGTATCTGGTCCGATGGTGTTGCTTGCCGTAGGGTTGTATCCGTTGATACCACCGAGAGCAATCGCCGAAACGGGAGCCAACGGGTTAGCAAACCCAAATGCACCGTTGGCAAGATTTTGAACGTTGTCCATACCTGCGTTGTTGATGGCTGCAGCGATAGCCCGAGCAACATCGGGAACGCGGTATTCAGGGCCGATAAAGACAGGGATATTGTTGCCCGAAACAGCTCCAGTTCGTGTGAACTCGAAGGTTCTTGCGTTGTTGGTTGTTCCAACAAAGTCGGCAACTTGGCGAATGGTGAAGGTCTCCCCATCTGCATAGGAGTTGACTTCGTCGACCGTAATCACGAATTGCTCGGGTCGGAGGACTTCGAGGGTCATCGTGTAATTGCCGCTGGTATCACCGCGAGACCGATCCGCAAACGAGAGTGGATCGTAGGAGGTGTTTCCTGATGCGCTGATGGCAGCGTAATAAACACCGGCTTTGGTTGCAGTGAAATCGATGTATGGGTCTAGACCTCGCACTTCGCTAGGAGCAGGAACATCGTCAGCCGTCGTTGGATCATTGCCGTTGCTAACAACTTGAGCCACACCGCTAGCATTGAAAATCTTCAACGCAGCGTTGAGCCCACTGTTGGTATTAACATTGATCTTGACCCGTTCGCCGATTTCAAGTTGGAACTTGTACAAATCCACATCGGTCGATCCGGTGGAGAGCGGATCGGGAGTCAGAGTTCCATCGACAGAGTACTGCTGTGGGTTGATGCCAACACCTTGGTAGGTTTCCACGGCACCGGCGATGGTATCATTGGTTTCCGTATCAACACGCACGGCAGCCGAGGGTGCACGTCCATCGTTTCCGATGAAGGTGTTGTTGACTGCTCGAGCAAATGGTGATGCGGTGTAGTCGCCTACACGCTGAATCTGTACAGGTGTATTGACTGAGACGATGTACTCAGGACCTCGAACCACAAGTGTGGCTGACGGATACGTCCAAGTTGCTGGGTCGGCCGGATCGCCAACAATCACAGGGGTTTGCGGTTCGATCCAGGTAGAAATTCGCTGGGTCGTACCGTTGGTCGTAAGAACACTGCCGTAGAACGAGTCACGAATCGCCTTGACCATTTCATCGGTCGCATATCCTGACGGTGCAGCCGGGGGACGCAAGTAATCGCTCCCGGTATCGTCTCGATAGTAGATCGGGATGAAATCTGGCGACCAACCATTGCCACCAACAACACCGCTACCATAAGCGGGGTCACCAGTAGTTGCGCCAGAAATATCTTCAAATTCAAATCGGACGCGAGTACGTGCTAGACCGACTTCCAGACGGTTAGGGATCGCATCGTGGAATCGGGAACCGGCGTGAGTTCCAATGTCGTTAATACCACCGTTGGTGTCCTGCGTTCCAGGTCGAACAGTGATTCTCCAAGTCGGTGTTTCACCTTGAAGGTTCAACCCGCCGAGTCCTGATTCGTCAAAGATGTTGTTCATCACAACGATGCCAGGAGTAACCCCAGCACGCTCGGCAACTGATCCGGGAGCAACGCCAAAGGGAACGATGTTCGCTACAGGCAAATTGCGTGTATAGGCTCCACCGAGGGTTGGGGGCAAGGTGGTATTGGTCGTACCAGTCAATGTGATTCGTGCTTGTTGGGCGCGACCATCGGCATAGTATTTGTCAGCAGGAGCCGACCAGACACCAAAGTCCCGATTACTGGTAAAGACGCTGTTGGTGACCGTGAATTGGCCTTGGTTTCGAGCGATGTTTTGGTCGCTCGAACCGTCGAATCGCTGAATGCCCGACTGACCTGCAACGGTGAAGATGTTCGATGGGTCGATGACTTCGACGTTGCCAAACAGGTCGATAATGCCGTTGCCATTTCCGGTAACTAGACGGTTGCTATCGGAAGCTCGGACATTGAGCTGCTTTTGTTGGAAGAGTTGGTTGATGATGTCACGGAACCTATCTCCAAGTCGAGCGGGTGTATCGCTGGCCGAATAGAGAACTGGGATGTTTCCAAAGTTGACCGTACCGGTTCGAGTCCATTCGAGGGTGACGCGGTTTGCACCGTCGGTGACATCGAAGGTGCTGCGATCGGGGATCGAGAGTCCGTTTAGGAACTCGACGGTGGTGCTGTAGGAACCTCGGTAGTTTCGAGGAAGACTTGTGGTATTGTCTCCCGCACGAACCTCCATCTGGTAGACACCGGCCTTGGTCGAGAATGGCTCGGCATCGGTGACGACTACCTCGTAAGTACCACGCGGTAGTTCATTTGCACCCAAGAAGCTAAGGAATGGATCCCCTGTTCCTACCGATCCTCGTGTCAGGTCGACAAGATCCGATCCAGAAAGAGGCCCTGGCAGATCGTCGACGATCAACGATCGCGTGCGACTGGTGGGTGTTACCGCAATGCCAGGAGTCGTCGGGTCGTTGTCGTTATCGAAAAGAACTTGGATGTTGAGTCGTTTGCGGTTGAGACCATCTGCATAATCGACATCGATCACAACAGGATAAGTCGATGCACCACTTGGATTGCGAACGTATTCGCTTGCCAGATCACCAACGGTGAATTGATATCGATTCGTTCCGCCTGTGAGTGTACCAGCGACGCTGATGGCAGATTTGTTCGTTAGATGCAACGGGCCAAGATCGACGATACCATCGGTCATGTTCCCATCGTACATTGCCGAGTTGGCTTCGCCGGTCAAAGGCGAATTGTTTGGCATGCCATTGACTTGGACACCGTTGGTCGCATAGCGGATATCGGCAAACTGCACCGTCGAGCCGCCAAACTCTTGTTGGTCACGCAGACGGATTTGGGCCGTGTAGGATCCAGAGGTAATCCCTGCGGAGGACTGATCGATATTGGTGCTCTTGGATCGAACTCGGAAGAAGTAAGTGCTCTGAGCTCCTGCAACTCCTGGCAACAGAATTCTCAACCCTGCATCTGCTGGGTTGGTCGTCCCATCTTCCTTGATCAAGCCCGAAGCATTCCTTCGAGCCGTCGAGCGAGTGCGCTGAACAATCGAATTGACGTGATCGGGATTGATCGTTGGGTCTTTGAATAGGAGCGATGGATTCGACTGCTCGGCGGTGCTATCGTCAGAGCGAGCAAGCAGGTCGCCGTTGGCATTAAGAATTTCGACGACCGAGTCGAGAGTTGTCAGTGTGTAATCGATATCGAACCAAACCTCAGTACCGGCCGTGCCAGTAAAGCTGTAGAGATCCTGATCTGCTGGTTCACTCAGTACACCTTGGATGGTGAATCCGAGAACCAAGTTCTCATCGGTGGTGGATGTATCAGGCGACAGAGCACCGAGGAACTGAGCCGTAAGAACGGAATCATTGATTCCCGGGGCGATGACTGTTCTGGATTCGGTTTCGATGACGGTTGCAACGTTGCGATCATTGCTGAAGGAATCAAAAAGCAAGCTGCGCCAATCGCCAGGGCGTGGGATGCTTGCGATTCCATCGTTGTTCGTATCGGTTTGAGGGCGTCCATCGGGTTGGGTGCCAGCACCGACACTATCGTCCCGAAGGCTCGTAAGAACCACTGGGAATCCAGGCATGCCGAGGACTTGTACGGTACCACCGACACGATCGCTGATGCTAGAGAACCGACCTGTGGCCGTCAGACCTGTTCCTCGTTCTTGATCGAAGTTCGAGCCTTGGCCTTCCATCTTGACGACCAGAGATTCATTGACGGCGCTTTGAAGTCTCAAACCACCTACATGTTGAAGGTTGCTGACAGTGACCGAATCAAACAGCACGTGAACGATATCGGTATCATCCCAAACGCTCTCGGTTGTCAGCAAATTGCGTTGGAGGTCGCGTACCGACAGGTTGTTTTGGTCGCGATCGTTGGTCGAGGCATCGGCTCGAATTTCCAAGCCGTTGATGCTGTTGTTGAATAGTCGGTTGCCTCGGAAAAGTGGGCCGCGGTTCCAGTCGAGCGTCTTATCGCGATCGACTTCGCCAGTTTGACGACCAAGATCTCCTCGCAGTTCGGCGTCCATCGAGTTTGCATCGATGGTGATGGCCGAACCGGTATTGTTCTGGAACGTGTTGTTCAAGAATATCGGTTGGGTGCCTCGGGCAAAAACGGTTGACCCACGGCTCGCGTTGTTTCCGAACGGATAGTTCTCGTTGGCAGGTCGACCTAGTCGGTCGATCGGGCCTTGGCCCCCCATCCCGTTGCCGTTGTTTTCGAAGACCGTATTAGCAATCCGCGCGTCGGCCTGCTGCAACTCAATGGGGCTAAAGGCCTTGAATGTACCTTCCAATCGTGAGATACCGCCTGCGTAGGCAACTACAGCGTTATCAAGACTCAGGTTGGCACCTGGCGACGTGTAAATACCGCTCCAGTCGCGTTGATTCGCATCGGCCGATGCGTTGAGGCCGTTATTGTTTGTATCGAATGTTCCACCGGCACCGAAGCGGTCGTCTTGCTTGCTTGTCAAAACAACTCTTCCACCGTCGACACCTTCAGCCAATAGCTGTGTGCTGTGTCCTAATTCAATCCTGGCACCCTCAAGCTTGGCAATCAGCCCTGGATCCATAACCAAGGATGCATCAAGGCGAGGTCGAGTGTTCCCGGAGGTTTCGACTGCGAGAGTGCCCGGTAGGGACGAACCGCTATCGACGATCGATGTGATGGCTGGATCTCGGAGATCCGCGATGAGCGTGTAGGGCCCAACACCACCGACGGAGCTTCGATAAACCCGCCGTCCGGCATAACCGGTTTGGACACTCGGAAGCGAGGTTAGCCGGATCGAACGATTCGCAGGAATTGCACCAACGGCTGGTGTGGTTGTCGCAGAAGCGGTTGCGTTGGATGCAAGGCTCTCACGGCCCATCGCATCGACCATCACAACTCGGTAATTGAACGAACCGATAGGCAGTGTTCCGCCTGCGGTCACATTGACACCTACAGAGCTAACGACTGGTCGATCGAGTAGCAAGGTTGCTTGTGCGTCGCTTGGATCTGAAAGTGCACCACCACGGTCGGTATAGGTCGTCGTGGTGCCATCAAGTTCAGCAACGAGTCTGTAGGCCCCTCCGACGGAGTCGGAGCGGTAGAGTCTCCTAGAAACGTATTGCTCGGGAACACCAGGTAGACCGATGAATCGCACTGCGGTTTGACCGCCTGTGAGTGTCAATCGAGGAGTGGCTTCCGATGGAGGGGTTTCATAACCGTTCTTATCAACGAAGGTCAGTTTGTATTGGTAGTCTCCTGGTGTCAGGCTACCGCCGAGCGATGGAGCTAGCGAGATGAGGTTCGACGGAGCGATGGTGCTATCGAGCAAGCCACCACCGGGGTTGCCAGAGACGACGATGTTTTCGGAGATGACGTGGACGATATCGGTGTCGTTGAATCGTCCGGGAACGGTCAGTTGTTTGAGTTCGCCACCTGCTGGGGTGGAAACCTTGATGAACAAACCATTGATCGAGTTGTTGATCAAGGTGTTATCGTGGATTTCTGGCCCGACGCGATCGTAATCAGGTGTGAAGGAACCTTTTCGTTGGAAGCGGATATCGCTAAAGAGGGTTTCCTCGAAACTGTCAGGTGTGGCGCTCATGGCCGAATCGGCAGAGTTGGTGATCCGATTGAAGGTCACCGTCGGTCGCATGTCGGCGATCTGAATGGTGTTGACCGTCTGCTGAACCGAATCGATTACGACCGATGCCGATCCACCGTATCGCATATCGGCGTAGTTGACGTACTGACGGAAGACACCTTCGTCTTCGAGATCGAAGCGACCTGCAGAGCGATCTAAGTCTCGTTTGAAGACCAACCCACCCCAATCGCCTGGTGCTGGAACGGTATTGGGCGCGTAGTTATCGAGTCCGATCGATTGATCGAGCCACGATGTGAAGAACACGCTACCGGTGATTTCAGAACCGTCGGCTGTCTTGATGGCATTACCATTTCGATCAAGCAGTTTGGGTGTGCCGAGAACTTGGAGAGCACCACCGCTACGATCAACTCCGAGTGTCGAGCTTCCAACACCGATTCGGCTGCGTCGCATCTTGAAGACCGCGCCGGCATCGACCATGACGCTTACGCCCTTAGGCACGTCCATGGTCGAACCATCGGAGAGGACCGAACCTGCAAGGACGCCAAAGCCGACTTCGTAGGCAAAGTTATCTTCGACCGTTTCGAGCCTACCATCAGCACCGCCGTTGCCGACGATGCGGATGATGTCCCCTGGAACGCTTGCTGCAAAGGCATTAGCGACACCGGCACCAGAGATGTTATTGAAAGGTTTCGTGAGCGAACCGTCGGCGTTGGGACCTGCAGACTTATCGACGAAGATCGTCTTGCCCGAAAGGTCGATGGCTGTCAATCCATTGGACAGTTGAATGAGTCTTTCGCCTCGGAGGTTTACGCGCGCTCCGTTGGCAACAGCGGTGACACCCAATTCGCTACGAGAGTTGATCGCGTTGGCAAGGGCTGTCGCGAGATCTCCAGCAGTGCTGTTGGAGTTGAAGATGACCGCAGTGTTGCCGACACCCACGAGCGGATCGAGACTGAACTCAAATCTTCGCACGACCCCATTGCCGCCGGTGACGGTAACGATGCGTGTGTCAAGCGATGCTGTGCCGCCTGAGTTGAATCGCAACACTCGATCCAATGGCCTGGTCTCAAACCAGTAGTTGTAAACACCACCTTGGACGCCATCACCATCCCCATCGAAAGTCACGTTCAAATCGCCAGATCCATTGTCGACGTCTTGGATGGAGTCCGAGCCATCGGTCTGCGCACGGAAAGTGACCCGCAGATCATAGCGGCCTTGGGTGCGTCCACCGTTTCCGGTGCCTGGTACGGATGCATCGTACTTGTCATTGCCTGAGGCAGACATGCCGATGAAGTACACACCTGAATCGAGATTCATTCGGATCAAAGAGTCTTTGCCGAAGTAATCGTCGTTTTGGGCGATCAGATTGACGTTGCCACCGGTAAGGACGATCGGCGAGTAGGTCAGTTCGCGGTTGCCTACTTTGGTGTTTCGATCCCCCTTGAGCAGATCAACTTTCACGAGTGATCGGGCCGCAGGATCGTTGTCCAAGGCTCGAATGAATTCATCGAGGGTCGACTCGCTACCAACGGTCGAGTTGAGATCGATCGAGATCGCATTTGGGAAGGTGTTGACGATCGGTTGGGCTCCGACACCACGGTTGGATCGGGTGACGAAGACCAAGAGGTTGTTGCCAAGTTTTCCGGGTTGGACCGCTGTGAACTTGACTTCGATTCCACCGCCGGCACCCAAGTTAGAAATGGCAGCGGCTTGGGTTTGTTTGTAGAGAGCCAAGCGGGTATCGAGTGGACTGCTGCTGGCGAGTCGTTCGGCGAGCGTCTCGACGACCAATGAACCTTGGCGAGACTGACCGTTGGGGCCAAAGTCGATATCGAATCGATATAGGTCGATATCGCTGCCTTCGGATCGATGCAGGTAGTTGGCTCTGAGGACATCGAGATTGCCGGGGAAGACTGGCTCAAAGTTTCGATTCGCTGAGGTTGGGAAGTTGATGAATCCTGTATCGAAGTTCATCATCGTCGACGGGTCGGCGTCCCCTGCGCGAGCAAGGCCGAGCATCAGGCCGATGCTAGCGACTGCTGCTCGAGTGAAATTTTCGCCATAGTTGTCGTTCCAAGTGTTGTCGGCAGAGAAGACTGCAAGGCTGTTTTGGTAGGCTGGATCGATCCGGACTCCCCAACCACCGCTGGCGGCATTTTCAACGGTCAGTCCACCGGAGGGCAAAGCGGCTAGCGCACCTAGGGCCATCGTAAAGCCGCTGTCAGGTGTTTCTACAAACTGAACACCGATTTGCTCTGCCCATAGCGAGAAGGCTTCTCGAATTCGGGCGCGTTGTTTTTCGGTGATTGCATTCGACTGTGCTGCTCCAGCGACCGCTCCGTAAGCATCCTTGAAATTGTAATAAATCGTTCGAACGCCATTGAAGTTATCTCCGGTGAAGGCTGGATTGATGTAGTTCTCGAAGGCTTCAGGAACATTGCGGGTTCCCGGATCGTTGTTGGCACCGATCAAGTCCAATGCATGGACTTCTGGATCGATATTCGAGGTTAGGAGCAAGCTAGTAAGCGGAACATCCTTTGAGCCGAGTGTGCCGAGATTCGTTGAGGTGTCAAAGGAGGAGCCGAGTCCAACCAGCGCGATCGGCGAGTAATTGATAACGCGACTGCCGACAACGGTCGTTCCGACGCTACCGGCTTCGAGGGTGACGGTCATCAATGGCGAGGAAACGGTCGAGACGTTCAGTGCATCGACGATTTCATTGGCAGTGACATCGGCTCGGGCCATATCGACGACGATTACTCCACCAACACTGCTTACCGTAGGTGAACCACCTGATAGGGAGTTGACGAAGGAGACTTGGAGACCAGAGCCGGCTTCACCCAAGGTCTTGGCGGTGAACCGCAGTTTGACTGCTCCGTTGGTATTTAGATCGGAGATCGCCGTCGCTGCGGCTTCGCTTCGAACCGGTTGAAATGGGGTTGATTCTCGCGTTCCGATTCGGAGGCGGAAGCTGCTTGAGGGTATGAATGGTCCAGGAAGGACATCGATGTCCGAGGAGAATCGTAACGTTGCGGTATTGGCCGAGGCGTTGTAGGTGACTCGCTCTGGCTTGAACGTGATGTCGTCGGTATTGCGAACGGTGTTGGCCGTGTAGTGAAGTTGATAGAAGTCAGGGTTCTCGGCGCTACCTGCGGTAGGGTTGCCCATCGAGTCGTTTTCAACAAAGAGCTTTTCATTGTCGAAGTAAACGATGATCGTATCGCGACGCTGCTCGAGGACACCCGAGGAGTTGCGCACCACGGGTTGAGGAACCACGGCGGTGACTTTCGAGCCCAGATCGATACGGAACTCGATGGTGTCTTGGCGGGTGTTCGGATCGCGAGGAACGAAAAGATCGCCGGTCACATTTCGCAGACCAGTAATGCCGCGAACCGTATCGTCGAACCCAAAGACTTCTAAGCGGTAGTTATCGTCGGGAAGGTTCTCAGCAAAACGGAGCGTGACTTCGTTTTCATTGGGACGATCACCGATGATGACCGCACCTGGATTGATGACGACATCATTGCTCTTGGACACCAAGATTGGCGAGTAAGTTGCAGGATCGGCTACCCCTAGAGCGGTCGAGGCAAAACCGCCGTTGATCTTGGCCGATAGCTTGGATGCCACCGGAGAGGTTGGCAGGTTAATCAAGTCGACGAGTTGCTGGGCTGTGATGGTCGACCCACTGCGGGAGTTGAGCACCAGCGAAATGATATTGCCGGAGATACTCAGTTGCGGAGGTGCTCCGAGGCCCAAGTCAGCCCGCGTGACGTTGATACGGAACGAGTCGGTTGCGTTGCGAGAAGTCAGTTGGACATCGACTTTACCGTTGGTACCAAAGTCGGTCGAGACGCTCGGAAGGCTAAAGGATCCATCGCCGCCGGCGCGGGTTACACGAATGCCGCTGACGGTGGTTGGGTCGATGATCTGGGCATCATCGAAACGGAAAGTCAGCTCTCGTGGGGAAACGGTTCGGATAGAACCATTGTCGATCAGTTCGCTATTGTTGGGTTGCACACCGATGAGGATCGGTCCAGTGGATACCTTGGCATCGGATTCTAGGCGAAGGCTGTAGAGTTGGGTTTCGCCTGCTGCGCCCGCGAGCACTCTCAAGAAATAGGTGCCGGGGTTCAAGTTCGGGCTTTGTAGGATCTCGGGGATCCCTGCTGGGCTCGAATTGGCCACAGCAACAACTTCGCCATTGAGTCTTTCGATTTGGAAAGAAAGGTTGCGATAAAGAAGGGAATTGACCGTAGAGATCTGACCACCTTGTGGTCCGACATCGTATTGCAATCCTTCGGGGATGAGCGACACACGCTTGAGCTTGGCATTGCCGACGGTGAACAAGAACACGTCGGTGTCTTCGCTGCGATCGATCGACAGGTTGCTAAAGGTCGATACGCCATTGCCCAATAAGCCTAGGTTCGAGGCTTGGCTTGTCGCATCGTTTTGTTCGTAAGTGTCACCGTAGAGCGTTTGTGTTGCCAGGATGTCGTCGTGCTGGGCACCGTAATAGGCGAACGACACAAACGGCTCCATGAGTTTGGTCTGATCGGTAGGGATCACGTGAAGTAGCCCGATACCGTGACCGATTTCGTGGGAGAAGACGTTGTGAAGACCTCGGTTTTCTCCGTTGGCACCATCGGAGTTGAGCGAGTAAAAATTGTCTGATGTATCGATGACCATGTCGCCATCGAAGCCGTTATTCCCGCTACCGGTCGGTAAGAAGGCATAGCCCAAGATGCCCGAGTTGCCGTCGGCGGCCGTACCGCCGATACGCATATCGCCGCGCACACCGATCACGCCGCGGGAGGCAGCACCGTAAGCGGCACCGTCATCATTGGGTTCATAGATGAAGTTCAACCCAGAGGAGGCAGCCCAGTTCTCGTAGGTTCGACGTACCAAATTGAACCAAGGTCGATTGGCGACTGGTCCAGGGGCCGATCCATAGATCCCATCCATGAAGGCGATGAAGTTCGATGGGGCCAAGCCACCGTTGATGGTGCTGACCTGAGTACCGTCTGGAACGATACTCCATGAAACACTCGCAGGGTCTCCATTGTTGGGGCTAGAGCCACCAACCGGATTGACCCAGCGATTGCCGGAGAGGTTGATGAAGCCTCCGCCGTTTAGGCCGTTGGCTCCTCCACCACCAAGAAGGTTTTGACCACCGCCATTACCACCCTGGTTGTTGTTGCCCGCATTGCCGAAGTTGAGGCCTCGGAGTTGATCGGACATCCGTTGGAAGTACGCAGGATCGGTGCCTGCATCAAAAATACCAGCGGCATCCATCACCTCGCGGCGTTCGAGCTGTTCGCACAACAAGGAACGAAAACTCAAACGACGAGTCGATCGAGCGTTCGAAGAGTGACGGTTCTTGGACCTGGATTCATCAATTCCCATTTGCGGTAAACCTTCATACCAATTTGGATTGGCGGGTCACAACGGCAGGAAATCCGCCTTTGTAGGGGGACTGCCTACATAACATTTGCGATTGAGTATAATTTGGGTGACTTCGGATGCAACTTTTGGAGATTAGGACAGTGTCCTAACGGCCTTGGTTGTACACGAAAGCCAATTTCCCGGAATCCAACTCGGCAAATCCCGCCGCCAACATTGAATTCCTTGAAAAACTTCCTAGACCTACGGACACAACGGTCCTGAGGCCTATAACGTGGATTTGGATGCCTGGATGTTGGATAAGTTCCCATTAGATCAGGGGAAAGGCTTGAAGGAGGAGGCCAAAGTGTCGAATTCACCCTTTGTAATCCTTCATCATACCGGGCATATTTCTCAAGATCGTGGGGATCACTGGGACTGGCTGATCCGTTTTCCGGATTATTTCCTAGCAGAATTAGCGCCTCGGATGCAAGCGAACCAGGAGGCACAAATCCACGGTTTGCTTACATTTGCCAGTGAAAATCACCCGAGTCAGTGGTCTTCGGGGAGTCAATTTTGGCGATTATCACCTCACCGAATGGAGTATTTGCAGTACCAAGGAGAGGTTTCTAGGGGACGCGGGAACGTCAAGCGGATTGCCTTCGGAGAGCTGCAATGGATTTTTCTTGACGATTTTCAATTGCAGTTCCGCTTGTTCCGTCTGGGTTATTTGGATGATAGCCAGCATTCCTCACAGACTAAGCCTTGGTTCATGGATGTCGCCTCCTCGGGGGCTTCCGTCAACCGGTTCGCAGGGCAATACTCTCTGACCTTCGACCGCGATGGCTCGGACTGCGGTGGTTTGCCGTGGATGTCCCGCGAGCCGGATTCGGGTAAGTATTGGCGTATTTCGTAAACCTATTTGTTGCTTGGAAGAATCCCGACGCATGACTCTCTCGCCGATGATGAAGCAGTATGAGGAGGCCAAAGCGGCCAGCGGCGATGCAATCTTGTTTTTTCGCATGGGAGACTTTTACGAGCTTTTCCATGAGGATGCCAAGACGGCCGCGCGGGTCCTAGGCTTGACCCTTACGAGCCGGGACAAGGGGGAAAACCCGATTCCGATGGCTGGCTTTCCGCATCATCAGCTCGAAGGCTACTTAGCCAAACTCGTGCGGCAGGGCTACCGCGTGGCCGTATGCGAGCAGGTCGAGGATCCGGCTATGGCTAAAGGGCTAGTTCGCCGCGAGGTTCAACGAATCGTCACTGCTGGTACGCTTACGGACGACGCTCTTTTGGATCCGAACAAAAGCAATCTATTGCTTTGCGTCTATTCCCCTAAACCGGGCACCCCCAGCCCTGAGGCGAGGGTGGGTCTGGCATGGGTTGAGCTTTCGACAGGGCGATTCGAAGCCGCAAGCTACCAAGCTCGAGAGCTCTCGGATCAGATATCGAGACTAGAGCCTGCCGAGATCCTCGTTCGTGAAGATGATTCGGTGCTGGGCTCTGATCCTCTTAGTCGATGGGCTTTGACGCGACGCCCGGTTTGGCAATTTGGGATCGACGAAGCGACACGAGTGCTGCACGAGCATTTCGATGTACTGGAATTAAGCGGCATGGGCTGGGATGCAAGTCCCGAGGATCGGGTGGCCATCAGCGCCGCAGGTGCTGCGATCGCTTATTTGCGAGAGACTCAAAAAACGCCGATGGATCACATCCAGCAGTTGCTCCCGGCGCGTTTGTTTCAATGCATGGAGATTGACGCTTCGACGCGGCGTTCTCTTGAACTGACCCAAACCATCCGCACTGCCTCGCGAGAAGGATCCTTGTTAGAGGTCATCGACCAAACACAAACGGCGATGGGTTCAAGGCGGCTTGGACAATGGCTTTCCTCCCCCTTGATTAACATCGAGCAGATTCACCAGCGACACGGCATGGTCGGCGGCTTGGTTCAAAACGCCAAGCTTCGACAAACATTGCGAGAGATTCTCAGGGAGATCTACGATTTAGAGAGGTTGCTCGCTCGGGTAGCCACCGGCCGATGCAGTCCTCGCGATTTGCAGCAAGTTGGTCGTTCTCTTTTGCAGATTCCAAAAGTTCAATCGGTTGTCAGCCAGCTTCAAAATCCGCGAGCCGAAGTCTTGACTGGCGCTTTGGATCCTTGCAACGCACTGAGTTCTCGCTTGCACATGGCCCTTCAGGACGAATGCCCATTGCTTTCCAAAGCCGGAGGCTTTATCCGCTCAGGGTACGATTCAAGGCTTGATGAGCTGAGAGGGTTAGCTTCGGGTGGTAAAGAGTGGATCGCGCGCTATCAAGCTGAGCAATCGCAGGCAACGGGGATCCCGAGTCTGAAAGTTGGTTTCACATCGGTCTTTGGATATTACATCGAGATCACCAATACGCATCGGGATCGAATCCCTGCGAATTACGTTCGCAAGCAGACACTTAAGAACTGTGAGCGTTACATCACGCCCGAGCTCAAGGAGTACGAGGAGAAGGTTCTCACGGCAGACGAATCGAGCAAACAGCTTGAGTACGAACTGTTTTTGGAATTGCGCGAATCGGTGCATCAAGCGACCGGTCTATTGCAACGAAACGCGTCGGTCATAGCCGAACTCGATTGTTTAGCAGCTCTTGCGGAACTTGCCGTCAAAAACAGCTATGTTTGCCCGACGATGACCGAAGAACCGATCTTGGAAATTTACGAAGGCCGCCATCCGGTGCTCGATAGCATGATGGCCAAGGGCAAGTTTGTGCCAAACGATTGCATGATCGGTTCGGAGCATGGCAGGATCCAACTGATCACCGGTCCGAACATGGCGGGTAAGAGCACTTACATCAGACAATGCGCTGCAATCGTCGTGCTCGCGCAGATCGGCAGCTTTGTGCCGGCGCGCAAGGCGACGATTGGGATAGCCGATAAACTTTTTGCTCGCGTGGGTGCCAGCGACGAGCTGACACGTGGGCAAAGTACGTTCATGGTCGAGATGGTCGAGACGGCCAGGATTCTCAATACGGCCACCGATCGATCGCTTGTGATCCTCGATGAAATCGGACGTGGCACGAGCACCTACGACGGTTTGAGTTTGGCTTGGGCTATCGTTGAACATTTGCACGATCGGAACAAGTCACGAACCTTGTTTGCAACCCACTACCACGAACTGATCGAGTTGCAGCAGTCCTTGCCGAGTGTTCGCAATTGGAATGTATCGGTCAAGGAGTGGGACGACCAAGTGGTCTTTTTGCATCGGATTGTGCCCGGTGGTGCCGACAAGAGTTACGGGATCCATGTTGCAAGGCTTGCGGGGATTCCGCGAGGGGTAAACGAGCGGGCTAAGGAAATTCTGGGTCAACTCGAGGTCAACCATCTGAACCGTTACGGGCAGAGCAAGATCGCCCCGCCCCCGAAGAAGTCCGGCGCGATTCAGTTAACGCTTTTCCAATGGCAAGAAAACGAGATCGTCGATGAACTCAAATCGCTCGATTTGACGAATTTGACCCCACTTGCAGCTTTGCAATTGTTAGAATCAATGCAACGGCGTGCGGCGTCTATCCAGTAGCTATTACCGTTCGCGTATCGTGTGAGGTCGCTTGTGTCTGCTTCGAATTCCTCGGATGAGCCGATCGAGAATCCCTATGAAGTTAGCGCCAGTCCTGATACCGAAGAAGCTCGCGTCGATAGCTATGGTAGGAGTGAATCTGAAGAACGCAGAGCCCAGATGCCACCGATCCAGTGGAGTTATTGGGTTGGTATTGCGGTGCTTATCGTTTTGGGATTGAGATCTTTTTTTTCAGGGCAGTTTCCCCCCGAAATCCCTTTTTTGGGGACATCCTTGAATTTCTCCCTCTACCGCGAGACGGTTTCGATTGGGACTTGGATGAGTTTTTGCATCCCGTTTGCTTTGATCAGGCTTGTATGGCATCGCTGGAACATCGCAAGGGCCATCGAGTTTGATAAATATCCTGGTACGCAGCGGTTCGGGCTTTGGTATTTGTTCTGGTCGATCTTCTTGAGCTGGCTGTGTCTAATTGCGGGGGGTGTGCTGTTCTTTGGGATTTGCACCGCCATTTTCATTGCAGGAAATTCCCAAGGCTCTCTTGGAGACTTTGCCGGAATTGCTCTGATCGGTGACGGTTTCCTGTCGTTGTTATTTGCCGGATTCCTGTTTACGCGTACGATACCCCGGTACCGGTGAGCGATCATGACATCATCGAACACACCTGATCAACCCGAAGAAAATCCTTTCGAGGTATCGGCTGGTTCGCAGTCGGAAGATTCTTTTGGAGGAGCACAAACCGAACCAACCGACGAGTCTCGGTTTCTGATGCCCCCGGTAGAGAGTTCCTATTGGACAGGAGTGATTACGCTTGGGCTGATGATTTTTGTGTTTTGCGGGATTGCTGCCTTGGCTGCTGCCCCTACGGCCGTGGGGCCTTTGGCGATTCCACTCGGATTGCTTTCTTTTATCATGTCATTGCTTTGTTTTGCGCTTCCATTGTCGCTGATTCGATTGTGGATGCATCGTTGGAGCATCGCTCGGGCGATCCAAGATCAGATTTATCCGGGTGGACAGCGATTCGATCTTGGCTATCTCGGCTACTCACTTGTTCTATCATCCTTGTGTTTCCTCGGTGGAGGGATGCTCTTTTTTGGAATTTGCACAGCGGTTTTGGTCGTTTCAGAATCCTTTTTCAACCCGATCGTCGAGTTCATTGGTATCCCCCTTTTTTTCCTCGATGGATTGATTTGTTTCCTCGCGACATTGCATCTTTTGCGGCTCGGGATTCCCAAGTACAGGTAAATTTCATCGCGTATGACAAGTACAAAACCCGTCACGGCTTATACCTTCCTAGGCTCTACGCAGAGCCTGTGTCCAGAATGTCTTAGGGTCGTGCAGACAAAAATAATCGCCAAAGGCAATCGCGTCTATTTTCGCAAACGGTGTCCTGAGCATGGTGTGCGTGAAGACTTTGTCTGCAGCGATCGGAGCTGGTTCGATCGCTACGATACGGCCTTACCTGCAAGGCTCCCGAGGCACACTCAGGTCGAGCCCTCGAAGGGCTGTCCGCTCGATTGTGGACTATGCTCGGATCACGAGCAACACACCTGTGTGGCTGTGCTTGAAATCACCGACAACTGCAATCTCACATGCAGCATGTGCTATGCCGACAGCCGGCCTGGGCTCAAGCACAAGTCGCTCGAGGATGTCAAACGCGCAATCGACACCCTGGTCGCCGCCGAGGGCCAGCCCGATGTGCTACAACTCTCGGGAGGTGAGCCGACGCTTCATCCGCAGTTCGAAGAGATCCTGCTGTATGCCCTTTCGCAACCGATCCATTACGTGATGATCAACACCAATGGAATTCGCTTGTCGAAGGATACCGAGTTGGTGGACAAGATCGCCAAGCATAAGCAACGCGTCGAGATTTATCTTCAGATGGATGGAGTCGAGGACTTTGTCTTTGAAAAGCTGAGGGGGCAACCATTACTTGCGACCAAACTGCAAGCTCTCGATCGACTTGGGGCTGCAGATTTAAACGTCACGCTCGTGGCGACGTTGCAGGCTGGGGTCAACGAAGGCCAACTCGGTGGACTGTTGGAACTTGCTGCTGCACGCCCCTGGGTCAGCGGCATGAGTCTCCAGCCGGCTACTTATTCGGGGCGGCATTATCTGCCCGAACAGCTCGAAGCCCGCATCACTGCCCCAGATTGCATCCGGCTTTTGTGCGAGCAATCTCAAGGTCGACTTTGCGAATCGGACTTTTTCCCATTGCCCTGTGCGCACCCGAATTGCCATGTGTTGGCCATGTGCTATCGGCACGAAGGAAGCTTGGTTCCGCTGACGCGTTTCATCGATGCCCAAGCCAATCGAGATCTGCTTGCCAATGGCTTGAGTTTTACCCGAGACGAGGGGAAACGCTTGGCGCAGTTGTATTTGGCTCGAAATGCATGCTGTGGACCAGGCGGATGCGTTGAGACCCAGGAGGCAACTGTCCAAGAGCCCGCTTTGGTGTCTCTGGGCTCCCGCCAAAAGCTTGCCGATGATTTTTTTGCCAAGGCGATCGAAAAGGAGCTAGGGAGCAAGCAATTGCTTCGCATCACGATCACCTCGTTCTTAGACGCTTACAATTTTGACGTGCGTCGGGTGATGAAGTGCTGCACGCATCATGTGCTTCCAAGCGGCCATATCATCCCATTTTGCGCCTACAATGTCCTGTACCGCAATGGACATGTGCCCTTGCCAATACTGAATCATGGTTAGTCTAGCGACGGGTCGCTTTTTGCATTCGATGCTGATGCTTGCGGCACTGGTTGCAAGCTACTGGCTATACAAACAGAACCGAACCAAGCTTGAAGTCAGCGAAGATCACAAACGTTTTTTGTCGTTGGCTGCATTGCTAGGAGCTTTCATCGGGGCCAAGTTACCTTTTTTGCTCGAACAAGATTGGAGTGGACTGAGTCCTTGGATCCATTGGCTCAGCGATGGCAAAACAGTCTTGGGTGGAATCTTTGGCGGTTACGTTTCCGTAGAGCTTACGAAGGCGTGGCTCGGGGTTCGAAAAGGTACGGGTGATGCTTTTGCGATACCGATCGCAGCGGGCTTGAGTATCGGCAGACTTGGTTGTTTTTTTGGAGGGTGCTGTTTTGGTATACCGACACAGTTACCTTGGGGGATTGCGTTTCCAACGGCCCCCGATGGGGGCGAACTTTTAAGGCATCCGATACAGCTTTATGAAACGCTCTTCCACGCACTTGCGCTAGGGGGATTAGTGATACTCCAGCAGCGACGATGGTTCGCAGGTCACAGGCTCAAGGTCTATTTGATAGGTTACTTGGTATTCCGATTCTTCACGGAACTTCTACGTCCCGAACCGGTCATGGTGGCAGGACTGACGGCATACCAAATCGCATGCGTTGTCTTAGCAACTGGACTTCTAGCCCAGTATCTAGTTCAATCCAGGTCTAGGTCGGCATCCGTCGCCGGTTGACACCCGGCGAGGATTACTTGGCTGATTCCATTTTTGGCGAATCGGTACGCAGACAAAAGACGTGATTGTTTGCATTCGAGACCACGAGTGTTTTACCGTCCTGGGCAAAGCAGAGTCCCTCGATTCTAGAGTCTGGTTCGCTATTGGCATCGAAGACTATTTTTGAAAATCCCCAGTAGGGAGAAACGAAATAGACACCGACTTCTGCGTTTGCATTTCCTGTCACGAGGATCCCCCCGTTTGGATTGACGGCAAGTTTGCTGAAGGCCCTATCGATATCGAGTTTTACAACTGTCTCGCTGGGTTTGTCCAAGGGATCCGAGGAGGGGAGGCGAACAAAGTGAATGGTCGATGGTGTATCTGTAGCTTTGCCCTTATCGGTGATCGTGTCTTTGCTAGAACTCGTCGGGTCGGCGAGTTTCTTTTGTTGAATAGCTAGATACCTAAGTGTCTTTGAAACCTTTGGATTTTCTTTTTCGCCCACGGTTTTATCGACGAGGGATTCTTTGAAGAACCAAATACGTTGGATGCATGATGGTTCGATTGGATCCTTTTCCGACTTCTCAAGTTCCAAGAGTTTGTCATCTTGGCTGTATCCGTAGGACCCGTCTTGGCGAACAAAGCCGTAGTTGGCCTGCTTACCTTCGGGATCCCAGGCAAAGAATGTCACAGACTGGTGCGCGGGTTCGGTTTGTGCTGGACCAATACTCACATTAGTACCAGAAACAGTCACTGGGAACAGGTGGAGTCCCTTCGAATCGACGATGGCTAATCGACTGCCATCGGGCGATAGGCTGAAATGGGATGGATTCTCATCAAAAAGAACGCTTTGTCGTTCGATTCGATGCCAAGTTGATGTTTTGCCATCTTGGCTCGAAAGGCACAAAATGCTCTTTGGATAGAGCAACAAGATACGGTTGCCTTGGGCATCGGACGTTGCATGAAGCGGTTGATGGATCAGATCCGAGTCCTCTGGCTTGGCGACATTGGAGACATTGGAGACATTGGAATCGAAGAGTACCCGAAGGGATTGAGAGAATTCCTGGACCGTCGTTTGATTTTGGCAGACTTTCGCAACAAAGTCCCACTGGGGTGCGGCATCGTTTTTGAATCTGGCATGTATAGCATTTTTTGAACCTGCTTCGCCCGATCCGAGTTGATCGTTGACGGCGATGTAGAGTTCATCTGACCACTTTCCGTTTTGGGCCTGTGAGTTCGAAATACCGAAGATGACTTTTTGAGGATTGCTTTGGAGATTTTTCAGGAGGTCTCCCAGTTCCGGGTATTTAGTGTTTGTCGGATCAACTGGATTTGGAATTGGATTATCTGAGGACAGAAAAGTGGAAACTTCTTCATCCGATGCAAGAGACAGGCTGCGCGCCTTGGGGTCGAGTACATATCCTCGGATCTGGGCTTGGGAGTCCAAGACATAGAGTCGCAATCCATCGCTGCTCCAAGAGCCAGTGATGGGAGCTGAGGAATCGAAAGCCCGACGATTGTCTTGTACGGAAAACCAACGTTGCTTTTCAGAAGCCTCAGAATCCTCTGAGAGAATATTTCCGATCCAACCAGTGCCATTGGTTCCGTCGACCCGGAAAAAGGCATGGCAGTCTTTGTAGATTGGATTAGGTACGCAAAACCGGACAGCTTTGGTTGCCATCTCTCCGGAAATCATCGATGGAGCCCCAGTTTCCAAGATGGAAAGTGTTTGGGAGTTGCTCAAGACAAAACGGCGATCATCCAGTGGGCTGATGAGCAAATCGGTCGAGTCGGATTGAAAAACCAAGCGTTCGACAAATTGGTGGTTATTGTTCGTTTTGTCGATCTTCCAGATACAGACTTCTTTAAACCGTAGAGACTCGGCGAGTTTGTCGGTGTTTCGAGGAACAAAGTAAACGGACTTTTCAGCCGGGATCAGAGCGATGCTCACAGCCGTTTTTCCATCTGGACTCAGGGCAAAGTGCTTAACTTTGGCAAACGGAGAATGCCCCCAATAGTTCACATCACCTTGGGTGTCGTGCAAAATGATTTTCTCGACTTCACCTTGTTTAAACGGATTCGTGTTTTGGGTGATTCTCCAATGACCATGACTCTGGCCCAATGGAATTCGAAGTCCTTTCACAAGGTCATATTTCGTGACTGCTCCATACCCATCGATGGAAATCGCCCTTTGATCGCTCGTGTCGAACAACCACTTTGAAGCAGTCTCTTCGTAGGTACTTGATCGGAATGGAGTTTCGAGGGAAAACCGTTGGCGGCTAAGCTGTTCGTCGACATCCAGTAGCTGGGCCTTCCATTCGGAGTTGACCAAGAGCACCTTGCCCTCTTTGGTGAATTCAGCCAACTTGATTCCTTGGTTGTCCGACTGTTCTTGTAGGGGTAAACCGGCAAGAGATAACAGATGCGAAACGCTTTCGGTAACGGCGGTATCATTTTCATTATCACGGTCACTATCGTCGTTGAGGTTCCAGATTTGAACAGCCTGCTCGTTGGAACCCCTAGTCAATATTCGACGATTCATTTGCCCTTCGATGGACTCGTATTGAACTTGGATTTCTTCGACCTTGTGATAATGCTTACGAGTCAGCATAAATTTGTCCTTCAGGTCCCAAATCTCCGAATCGGCTCCAATATCCATGCCATTTTCAAGCGTGATGGTTTTACTTGGTTTATACAATCTCGCTTGCGCGAGATTTCCATCGCTAAATCCGAAAAGGAATTGGATCGATTCGAGAATTTTTGAAAATTCTTCACGAACTTCATTCTTGCTCTTTTTTGATAACTCATTCGCTACAGTTTCTTCGCGGTTTAGCTTTTGCACGGCGATTGGAAGGTTTTCGTCGAGGATTGCAAAACGGACGACATCTGCCTTTAGAGCAACTCGCATATCGATTGGAACAGGACGGTTCTCTTCGTCGAACTTAGCAAACGGGGCGACCAACGAGAGGAAGTAGCGACCGTTGTTTTCAATGAGTACTAGAATCAACTCGTCGTTAAGCCAGTGGAGTTGCTCGGCTTTCTCATGGGTCGTAAACGAATAGCCATTTGCACCTGCTTTGTTTCTGACGAACCAAACGGTACCTCCTTTGGATGTTGCGATACTATTACCGCTGGGGCTTACGGAGACTAGATCGTTGGACTTAGGTAACTCGATTTGGAACTCCAATTGAGTATGTTTTTCCAGATCAACTAAGACGATCGGATCGCTGACGCGGTCGAAGCTCAAGAATAGACGGTTACCTTCCCTGCCAGGACGGATTCGCTTGGCTGGCATGACTGGGATTTTAGTAACCTCGTTTGGAATTCTTTGCGGGCTTGATCCATCGAAAGCGATTTGATAGATATCCCCATTAGGATTCGCGACGATCAAATTGCTTTTTGCTGCGTTGATTGCGATCGCTGATTTCTCGATATCGAAACCGATCTTATCTTTTTCCTTTATCAGATCAAACAATTCGATCTGAGGATTAGAACCGTTATCAGCGTTGTCTAAAAAAGCAATACGATTCTTCGACCAGTTCTCAAGATCGGGGATTTTCGTGATCAACGCGTTTTCTTGCGAGTCCTTCGAATCCTTAGCTAAGGCGGCTTTATTAAGTTTTTCCTTGATGTATTCGGTTTGTTTGTCGTTGATACCCGTAAGTAGCGAGAAGGCTCCCGATGGGTTCGATTCGCTGATGCTCGAACGAGCAAGCCCCAATTGGGAGACGAGTTCTGTAAGCTGAGTTTTAGCAAGCTCTCGCTCTGCAGCTGTTTTCTGCTTCCTTGCTTCTTCTTCATTGGTCTTAGCGATTCCAGCTTGCCTATTGGCCTCATCTTCGTTCTTTTTCGCGATGCCAGCTTGCCTATTGGCCTCATCTTCGTTCGTTTTCGCGATGCCAGCTTGCCTATTGGCCTCATCTGCATTTTGTTTCGCAATATTCCCCTGCCGTATGGCTTCCTGCTCATTCTCTTGCGCCTTCATCCGCGCATTTACTTCACCCTCCTTGGCCAATACTGCATTGTACCAAAAGTAGGTCACAACCCCCGTACCCAAGATTAGCGAAGCGATAAAAGCATTCCTTAGTAGCCTGAATCTTTCAGCCCGGAGTTTGACGGCGGTTTGGGCTTGCTCGGCCTTGCGATACAGTTCGTCCTCTTGGGTTTCTTGCCGATCGAGGGTTTGGAGGGCAAGGTCGTAATCCCCTTTTTCAAAGGCGCATTGGCCGTAGGCAAGACGGACCTTTTTGAGTTCGCTTGGAGCATCAGGGTTTTTATCCCAAAGCTCGATCGCGTCCTTCAAACCAAAGAGCGATTGGTTGAACCGACCGTAGTCCCCTTGCTCGGTCGCTTCGCTTGCCAGGACGATTGCTCGTTTGGTCAATTCCTGGCTGCTCTTGATTGCGGCTCGCTCCTTTTGGATCACATGGATCGCCTCTTGCAAATGTTCTACTTTCGCGTACCTGTCTTGAGGCTCGGTAGCCAAGGCTTTCAAAGCCACGGCGACCATGGGATCTTTGCAGTCGGTCGGTTGGATGATGTTGTTGATTGCGGCTTTGCGGAGGGCCGGATCAGACAGTTTCTCCGAAGGGTCTTTGGGCAAACGAGGATGGTGTCCGGTAACAATTTGGAACAAGATTCCACCGAGCAAGTAGATATCGCTTCCCTTTCCGATGCGAAGCTTTTCACCTCGTGCTACTTCCGGGCTGATCCATTGCCAAGTTCCAGCGCAGCGAACCGACTCCGGACGCTTTAGGTCGCTTGCCACCCCCCAGTCAACCGCATAGACCTCGCCGAATTCCCCGAGTTGGACGTTATCGGGTTTGATGTCCATGTGGATGATATTTTTGCTGTGGGCAAAGGCGATTGCATCGCATAGTTTGTCGAAGATATCAAGGTTTTCTTCGATCGAGTTGGTTCGAATCTTCTTTTCCCAGGGAGTCCCCTGAATGTATTTCATCGTATAGAAATATGTCAGATCCGGTGTTTTACCCAGTTCGTAAATTGGGGTGATATTAGGGTGTTCAAGCAGGGCGGTGATTTCCGCTTCATAAAAGAACTGTTTTGAGAACGTGTCGTTCTGCTTGTCCTTGCGGATAATCTTCAACGCCACCGGTCGATTGACCGAGTTTTGGGTGGCTAAATAAACAAGCCCCATTCCACCTTTGCCCAGCACATGAAGATCCAGCTTACCAGTCTTGGAATCGATCTTTTGATTGATTTGATAATCTTTTGTCTTATCGTTCCAATCGATGGTGTAAGAAATACTACGAGTTTGGATGCGATCGAAAATGGAATCTGAGGCAATGGCCCGCTCTGCCTGGAGGTACTGTTTCGAGTCCCCCATTGATTTCATGTTCGACCGGCCAGAGGCGTTGATCGATTGACCAGTTTTAATACCGCTGCCGCTGACGCGCGCGTCGCTACCGCTCTTGGACTCCGAGGCCGAATCGGCTAGATCCATGGTTTGATCATAGGAGGATTTACCGGCAAGGCTCGAAGATCCTGCTTGGGAACCTTGCTGGCTATCGCTCAAGAGCATGGTTCGATCAGGAGGTTGCGCAGGGCCGGATTCCTCTTGGACATGGATATCCATCGTTTGTCCGTAGGGATTTTGATCCTGACCAACCAATCTGGTACCTCCGTCGCCATCGGGAGGTTGTGGAGATGCATTCGGTTCAAAGACCTTGCCACCAAATGGGGCTATCGACGGGGATATCAGTCGGGTCCCGTCATGGCTATCTGGATCTTGCGCTGGCTGCTGGTCCAAGTCGACCGTCTGGCCATTGATTTGCTCTAAATCGAGCGTGCCGGAACCAGAGGATTGATCCGATGGAGTAATGTCCATCGTCTGACCTATCGACGAGATATTGATGCTCGTGACACCCTCGCTCTGAGATGTGGAACCCTGGGCCGTGGATCCTTGAATAGTCGATTGACCTGCTTTGAGATCCTTCGATTCATTCACATCTAGGTCGACGGTGAAATCGGCCTGAAGATCATTCTGCTTGGAGTTGTCGTTGGAGTTTTCTTGATCTTTATTCATGATCGGTTGTTGTTACTCGCTTGCCGTGTCGTTTGGGACGGCCTGGCCCTGAGTATTCTCAAGCGACGACAGTCTTCGGATCCGTCGTGCGCGGAGGGTGTAATCGGTTGTTGAATCGCTCTTAGTTTGGCTTGAATCATTAGGCTTGCGAACAAGCCACAGGGAACCGAGCATCAGGCTCCAGGCATGATCGGATTCCTGTTGCAGCGATGAATCCAAAGCGACCGAAGGTTTGGGATTCCGAGGATCTAAGTATAATGACTGATCCTTAGGATTCGACGGTTTTCCGGCATTTTCTTCCTTTGAATCCTCTCCGGGGGGCGGTGCGTCGGGGGTGTTGTTTGTCTCCGGCAGTTTTTCTTTGCCGATGATAAATGTACCGAGTATCTGACGGTTGCCGTCGGAGGTCTCGACAATGATTACGTATTCCCCTTGCTTGGTGCTCGGTTGGAGTTCGAGATATTTTTTGATCCGTTCAATTTCTGATCCAGTCAATTGATCGCCGTCGGCAAACAGGTCGCTGGGTAACTCAACATCAACAGTTCTTTCTTTATCTCGGGCGACTTCCTCGAGTTTCGCTGGGTCTGATTTAACAATGTCCTCCCCCTCCTCAAGGATTTCGACTTTGATTCGAGTGATGACGATCCTGGTTTTTCGCTCGACTACGGGAGGCTCTTCATATTCGGGGGACTCGGTGACGATCGCGACTGTTGGCGCAACGATATACGGTTCTGGCTGTTGGAATTTCGGGACTTCGATATCTGGAGAGGGTGGCATCGGTAAGCCGCTGTCGGAGCCCTCAGAGATCACATCGGGAACCCGGTGCGTTTGGACCGTCAGATCGTAGAAACCGGTCGATGTGTTGGCAGGTCCGTTAGGAGCATTGAAATTGTCGAATCCGACCGGCATGTCCTTTTGGAAGATGAAGAAGTCATCCGATCGACGGATCACTACATCCGTCAGGATCTCTTGGGTACTATTTAAGAAATCGCCGTCGAAGGGGTTGGAACGTTCCAGGTAGCCTACGTTGCCGGTCGCTTGAGGCTTGGACGCCACAGGCCCATCTTTGCTGTTGTCTCTTTGGTAGATATCGCCCTGGCGTCCGAATCCTTCTAGCTTGCCATCGGCATATCCGATGTACATATCGAAACCTGATTCGTTGGCCGATCCAAAATGGGTAGCAACTCCCTGGAGAATTCGCTTCGTCGGAGCTGGAGAAACCGGGATCTCCGGAAGATTCGATTCCGAAAAGATGTTTCGAGATACGATCCTGGTCGTAAACAAACCACCCGCAGGATTGGGTTTCTCAAGAGCATCGAAGATGCGAGCTTTCAGATCGATATTGTTGATAAGCTGAACCTGGAGAACACCGTTTTGGATGTAGTTGCTTTGAAGGGTTGCCGATGGATCGAGCAAAACTTTTGCTCCGCTTACCAAGACAACTCCACCTGCTTGTGAGCTAGCACTTCTTGATACCACAGCATCCTTGACGAGCAGATCCCCAGCTTTGGTCTCGACGTAAATCCCTGGCTTGTCGCTTTGCATCTGTCCACTGACAAAGTTACCCGCGATTACCGAGTCGATGGTTAAGGCCTTGCTGTTGACCACATAGAGCGAGTAGCCGATATCCTGATAACGCTCGGCGAAGCGATACTGAGCCCGCAGTGCGTTCTTGGTGCTTTCCGACACGGTACCTAAGGCATCGACAAAATCGTCTCCTTGGGCACTAGCCTGTAGGTTTAACTCTTGCCAAGAGCTCAACACAGCATTGGTTAAAGTTCGAGCCGTCAAAGTGTTGACCGTTGTGTCATGCAAATGAGCGAATCTTCCGGATTTGAGCAATAGATCATCGGCTTGAACTCTTGCAGCCTCATTCAATTCGGCGATCGCACCGCGGATGCTTTCAAGAACCATATCACCAGCCGTTACAACTTGCGCTCCGAGCAAAACGCTGTCTGCAGCACCCAGGGAAATATTGCCCGTACCTGAGAGTACATCCCCTTTGACGATGATGTTTCCATTGTTGGAAGTCAACAACACAATGTGCCCCGAACCGCTTGCCGAAATCCCAACACCAGGTGTTTGACCGGGTTCGACGAGAATGTCGCCCGACAAGCTTTCTAGAGTGATCGATCCTCCGTTGGTGGTGATCAAGTCTTCAGGTGTTGCAACGCGCTCGGTTTCTGATGAATTGAAATGGACTTGATCGACACGGATGCTTCCGGAACCAATCGTTACTCCATCGATCTCGGTGATCGCGATTCCATCAGATGCAGTTGCAGCAAGGACATCAACCTGAGTTACGATCGGGCCAATCTGTCCTCCGGCTCGCATGGCGAGAATGCTTCGTGTGGCGACATTGATAGATGGCAGGACCGACCCACTGACAATGTCATCCTTGGCATCGAGATACACTCCCGCAATCCCCGCTTGGATCTTGCCCAAAACGATCGATGCACCTGACTGAACCCAAAGGGCAGAGTCGTTGGTGTTCAATTCCGCGATGGTTACATTCTGATCGGAGCGAAGATAAATCGTCGAGAGCCTAGGCGGGCCACCTGTCTTGATCTTATCTCCGATCACCATCGCATCCTTGGAATCGATGGTGATATCGCCAAATTCGCTTTGGACAACCCCATTGAGAATGACCGTGCCGCTGGATAATGTTTGCAGCAAGACATCACCAGATACGGCGGCCGAAACGCCATTGGGTCCAGCCATGCCCGGATTGATCTGAATATCTCCGGCTAAGCTTTGTAGCTTAATGGGACCTTCGGTGGTGGTCGTCAGGTCTTCAAGGATCGAACTCTCGTCGGATGTCGAAGAGTTGAATTGCACCATGCTACTTGCGACAAAAACCGAATCGACAGTCAGTCCATCGGATTCCCGAATATAAATTCCATTAGCAGAACGAGCGGCCAAAAGATCTACCTTCGTCGCGATCGCATGACGATTTATATCGGGGAGCGAGTCCAAGTCCGAGTCACCGATCTTATTGCTGGCAACCATCGCTAAAGCCTGTGCCGAGACATTGATCGCGCTGTTGTTTGGATCCGCATCGATGATGTCTATGGTGGCCTGCAGATAGACCCTGCCCGTACCGGCTTGGATACTCCCTAAGCGAATTGATTTGTCGGAAAGAACCACCAAATTGGTATTATTCGTGTCGAGCGAATCGACGGAGACGTTGCCCCGGGATGTCACGAAAATCCGCCCTGGATTGCTCGTCCTGAGTTGATCCGTAAGTGTTAGGTTATCGGCAGAATTGAGTGTGATGTTTCCGGTCTGCGAGCGAACTTGGGCTTGTGTGATGATGGTACCACTTGAGACAGTCTGCAATAGCACGTCGCCACTTCCGTTGGCGTCAATACCGCTTGTGCCCACCGTTCCGCTCAGCACGACGATGTTGCCAATTAAACTCTGAAGTTTAATCGGGCCGTTACTCGTGGTTACCAAATCCTCAAGCCTCTCGGAACGATCTGTCAAAGTTGAGTTGAATTGGACCTGCTTAACCCCGATCGCCACCGTGTCGATGATGACCCCATCGATCTCCTGAATATAGATGCCATCGGTCGCTTGAGCAGCCAGAGTTGTAATTTGAGTCCCAATCGCGTTTCGATTGGAATCCCGTGAATTCATCAAATCGGAGGATCCGATGGTACCGCCCGCCTTTATCGCCAAACCATTAGCGATCACATTTGTTGAATTGCTTGACGCGTCTGAATCAAAAACATTGCTCTTGGCTTCCAAATAGACGTTGCCGGAACCAGCGAAGATACGACCAAGGGTGATATCCCCCCCCGAGACAACCGCGATGTCGTTGTCGGCTTGCAAATTCTCTACCGTGATGCCTTGAGCGGATTTCAAGTAGATCGTTCCTGGCGAGCCTGTTCGCAGTAAATCAACGATATTCAAAGAGTCTTTTGAGTTCAGAGTGATATTACCTGACCCGCTCATCACGACGCTGTTGGTTACGATCATTCCGGTATCGAGAATCTCAAGGAGAATATCTCCTGAACCATTCGCGGTGATTCCATTGGTACCAGTCGTTCCTGGATTGACGACGATGTTTCCAGCGAGGCTTTGGAGTTTCACCGGACCGTTGTTGGTCGTCGTTAGATCTTCAAGCGTTTGCGATTGCGATGTCTTGGTCGAGTTGAAATTGACTCGGTCGACCGAAACATTCACCGCATCGATCGTTACCCCATCGGATTCTTGAATGTAGATCCCTGTGGATGACTGCGCGGCTAGCGTTGTTACTCGGGTGCCGATCGCATTGCGATTGGTGCTAGCTGCTGCATTGGTATCGGAGCTGCCGATCTTGCCTC